>Ga0207043_1043_pt1 | contig 19508 bp, 21 predicted proteins | sample Alteio_BWMinCont_71_FD_153304 | JGI IMG/M metagenome (GOLD analysis project Ga0207043, IMG submission 153304) | Enriched cells from forest soil in Barre Woods Harvard Forest LTER site, Petersham, Massachusetts, United States -... | ecosystem: Environmental > Terrestrial > Soil > Temperate forest >... | reverse complement strand
CGGATCCCACGCAATCCCGATATCAAATAGTAGTAAAATTTTTACTTTATATACTTAATAATTTAAATATTACGATATTTGATTTTAACTTGTTTTATTCAATGAATTCTCATATAATTAATGGCACAAAATTAACCATTAGGTATAGGTACACTATGTCATTATCAGTTCCAACACCAGGTTCTCCGAGACCTGTAGACACTCAAGTGCAAACTGTTGCAGCAACAGCTCCTTCTGCAGATTTAGCAGCTACAGTGAGTTCTGTAAAAGCCGTAAAAGCTCAAGTTAAAGACCCATTGCAAGCCTTTAGAGGTTCGGTCAGCGCGAAAAATACCTTTAAAGCTATCACAGATGTAACTAAAGGTGTTACACCAGCGAAACAAGCATTAAATGGCCTTTCAGACGAGCAAAAACAGCAAGTACTCAACTTTTTCGACCAAGCGATTGCTTTAAGAAAAGGGGATGGAGATTTTCAGGCGCTTCAAGAGAGTTTCGATGCGATGGATTTTGACGCAGCAGCGAAGCAAAAAGTTTGGAGCGGTGCAAAAAGCATTATTAAATCAACCATTGAAAATCCAGATCGCAATAAAATAGACCCAATCACTAATAAACTAAAATTCCCAATCACTGAACGAGAAACGGCTCTCCTTGCATTCTTAGAAGCTGCACCACAAAAAGCCCAGTCTCCTGTAAAGCAAGAAGTTGTAGAGAATAAAGACGCAGGTTCATCTGCCGCAGCACCGACTGCTACAGTAAAAGAATTATCAGCTCCTCCAGCGGCAGTTGTTCCCCAAGACGCTGAACGGACTGCTACAGAAGCAGAAGTTGTTACTGTTACTGGCGAACGTGCCGTTGAATCTAATACAGATGCGCAAGCTACACCTCCTGCAGTAAAACAGGGAATGTCTACAAGAACGAAACTGGCTCTTGGAGCGACAGTTTTATTAACCGCTGCCGGAACAACGTTATATGTTTACAACCGGTTCTTCTCTGGAACTCAAGCTGTGGAACAGCCAGTATTTGGCCCAGAATTTGATCCTATAGCCGCTATGCAAGCATATCAAGCATCTCAGGAACAAAATACCGTTCAAACAGCCGTTCCTCCTGGATTTTATGATGTAGCAGCTAAAGCTGGTCAAGCAGCTCTAAAGAACACGCTTAATGCTGGAACTTCTTTTGTTGAACAAGCACAAGAGTTTGTTCAACCAGTTATCAATGCCGCATACTCAGCAAAAGATCAAGTTCTTGAAGCCGCAGCTCCATACGCAACACAGGCAAAAGAAATTGTTCAACCAGCTATCGATGCCGCATACTCAGCACCAGGTAAAGTGGTTGAATTTGCAACTCCATACGTTAACCAAGCTGCTGAATCTGCATCTGCTGCAAAAGACCAAGTTGTTCAAACAGCAACTTCATACTTATCGCAAGCTTATGACGCTGTTGTTGCTGGTAAGGATAAATACATTGCCGCTGCATATTCAGGCGATCCTGTTCAGCAAGCCGCCGTTGTAGCAGGAACTGCAGTAGCAACCCCAGTTGCTTATAAACTCGTAAAAGGAACAGCAAAAGTTGCCTACGCAACTACAGTTCTTGCCGCACGAGCTACTGTGGGCACAGTCAAACTTGCTACACGAGCAACTGTGGGCACAGTTAAGTTTGCAGGTCGAACAGCTCTTGGCACAGTCAAGCTTGCTGGACGAGCAACTCTTGGTACAATCATGCTTCCATATACAGTTCCAAAGGGTCTTTGGAATGGCGCTAGATATGTCGTCGGCGGATGCTGTGCGAGAACCAGCGCTGTTGCAAGACGCTTATTTGGCAAGAAAACAATGGCCGTACAAGCAGCAGCAGCAGGCGGTCCAGGTGCTCTTAAAGCAGCCCCAGCAGTACCTGCTCCAGGTCCAGCCGCTGCCCCTGCCTTTGCTATGCCTCTTCTGAAACCTCCAGGAATTAGTAAAGGAAACTGGGGAAAATTGAGTGCAGATCAACAAGCTGCTTTCAGAGCATTGGATTCCGATCCAGCCAGACAAGCTTTCATTGCAGCCAATTGCAAATAAAGCATAATTAAATTCTATAAACCCCCGAGAAATCGGGGGTTTTTTCTTGTTTATAAATTCAAGTAAATATTTTAATTAACGATTATTTTTTGTTTGTTTTGTAGTATTGGTTTGTTTATAATTTGTTCAGATTTAAATAGGGATTATTATGGTTGTTCAAGGAGTTCAAAAAGTTTCTCCGCAGGCAAGTGGTTTTATAAGCGCTCAGCCAAGCGTGAATGATGTTTTAACTGCGAAAGTCGATGAGATGTCTAGATCGGTTCCGCTGAGTCCAAAGGGCAGTTTAAGCCCCAAAGAAAGGGCTTTTCAAGAGTTAACAGGTATTGTTTTCAATGAAGAGGCAATCCCGTCTATGGAATACCTCGTCTATAGCCTTTTCGAAGAGGTCCAAGAGCTTTGCGAAGAAGGGTTCTCGGAAGATGTCAATGCGGACTTCAGAGATCTTGATTTCATTTTGGATGATCTCAAGGAACAAGCTCCAGAGAATCTCCAGCCTGTATTAAAAAAATGTATTGAGATCGCAACAGAAAAGGAAGCTCCCCAAGAATTGATCCAATTTTTAGAGAAGAAACAGGAAGGCCTAGCTGAAGCTGCCTTCATGAATTCGGAAGCTTTGGGACTATCTGATGAAGAGATTGAACCTGCGCCGCAGAATTGGACAAGGATCGCTCTCATCGGGACAGCTGTCGTGGTAGGCTTATTTGCCCTCTCTTATCTGTTCGGTGGAGGCGCTGCGAAAGCCTCTTCTCAGTCAGAGGCTCAGAATCAACCCGCTCCTAATGCCCCAAATGTGACCGACACTGTAGCAGAAGCTCCTGCTCCCGCGAGTGTAAAAAATGTTCCAGTGAATCAGGTCCTTGTAATTGAGGCTCCTGCTCCCGCGAGTGAAACGACAAATGTTCCAGTGAATCAGGTCCCCGTAGTCAAGGCTCCCGCGAGTGAAACGATAACCCCTCCCGTGAATTCGGCCCCTGTGATTGAGAAGCTATATGAAACTCCCCCCGCCGCCATTCAGAAAATGGATACTCGCAATTTTCAATTGCCGCAAGCCCCGACTACGCAACCGAATCCACTTGTGATTGGGGGCGTCATTGCCGGCGGTATTATAGCAGTCGCTGCATTCTCCGGGTCTTCTTCTAATGAGGTAGTTCAAGAAGCTGAAGTAGTGCTGCCGACGCGCCAAGAAGAAATGGATCGAGTCGCTAATGAGATGAGAGCGAAAGGATTTATTTCATTGTCAGAAACCGCAGCGATTTCAGGGTACAGGGACACTGCGAGTTTCAATCAAAAACTCAGAAATGCTAAAATTGAGTTGAAATTTGAGGCAGATGAATTCGGTCGAAAATGGGTTCTCAAAGCTAATGCTCATCAGGTCCATTCAAAAATAAATGGTTGGAGGAAATAATGAAAGCCGCCGCTGTCAGTTACGATGCACAACCCGCCATTCTTTCTACAGGCAGTCAAGCCGTTCCCCAGGAGAAATCGACGTGGGAAGGAAGAGCGTTTCATTTGCTGTCCGGAAAGGCATTTGAGGGCGAAGCCGAGCCTCCGATGGAGTATCTGGTCTATGACCTTCTAGAAACGGTTGCTGTGCTTTGCGAAGAAGAATCGAATGATTTTCATGCCCTCGAATTTCTATTGGAGGACCTGAAAGAGGTTGCCCCTGAGAATCAATCGGCTGTTTTGAAAGCTGCCGCTGAGAGGGCAAAAGAACATCCGGCTCTTGCCGATTTTCTCTCTAGAAAACAGATAAAACTACTCGATGCTCCATTCAAGAGCTCCAAGCAATTGGGACTGGCATTGGAAGAGCAGGAAGAGGCGGACAAAGAGTTTTATCCTTTCTTGAAAAATGTGATGATAGGACTTGGGGTAGTTGTAGTTGCTTTATCTATTTTCGGAAATCTGAAATCAAGATCCTCCGAGGGGGAAAAGGCCGCTGATGATGCTTCCGCTAAGCCTCAGAAGCCGCCTTCTACAATAGAAGATTACTTTAAGAATTTAGATCAACAAACTGCTCAACGAGAAGCCCAGAATAAGATAGATCGGGAAAATCACGAATCCACCATGCGGTTGTTAAAGGATGGATTGAATCCTCAGAAAGTACAACAACTAGAAGCCCGAGCCAGTCAAGCGGCATCGATTGGCGCAAATCTTCGCGCCAAGTATCCGAATATGTTTTAATTCTGTTACAAATTCCAATCTATTTTTTAGCCAGGCTTAGGAACGTAGGCCTGGCCTACCTGCTCGATGAGATGGTTCATCGATTTGAGCCAGCTGATCGATTCTTGGCCCATTACTTGAATGATGAGGGCCCAGCCGGCTGTCATGAGCGCGATTCCAACCCAAGACTTAAGAGAGATGCCTAGGAAGACGATCTGCACCTGCGGGGCGAGGCGGTTCGCGATGCCGAGGAACATGTCGGTGAGGAGGATCCCTATCAGCGCTGGCGCTGAAAGCTGGATGCAAAGGGTCATCATCAGTTGGAGAAGGCCGAATATATTCTTCCAAAGGACCGTATTCATGGAAGCGAAGAGGGTGGCGCTGATCCATCCGTCGACAGGGATCAGTTTATAAGAATTCGCAACCCCGTCGAGGAAAATGAATGGGCCGTCGAGAGAGAAAAAAATGGCGATGAGGACGTAATTGTACAGCATGCCGATCGAGCCGGTCTGAGTTTGAGTTGTGGGGTCGGTGACTTGCAAGGCTGAGGAGCCGCGCTGGTGGTCGATCAAGCTTCCGGCCATTTGCGCGATGAAGAATGGGACGGAAGCAATCATTCCCAGTATGGTGCCGATGAGAAGCTCTTTGATGCAATAGCCGACGAAAAGCATGCCGTAAGGGAGTTCTTGATGGGCGAGCATGAGGTTCTGGGGAAGGAAGATCGCGACCAGGGCAACGCTGAACATCATCCGGATCGTCATAGGGACTGGTTTTGCGCCGAAGAATGGAGCTTGGATCATGATGGGGATGATGCGGGCGAGGGTGAGGAAAAAAATCGCTAGGACAGTGACTGGCTGCAGCTGAGGTAGAGAAAGGAGAAGCGATAGATAATCATCCGTCGATATTAAAGTTTCCAAAGTCGGCCTATGCTCCGCTCCATTTGCCGATGCTGCTCATAATGGTGTTGGTGTATTGGAGCACCTGGGCCCCGAGCCATCCCCCGAGGAAGATGATGGTGAAGATCACAGCGAAGAGTTTTACAGTGAAGGAGAGGGTCTGTTCCTGGATTTGCGTAGCGGCTTGGAAAATGGCGACAATGAGGCCGAGGATCGTGCTGATTATGATCGGGGGGCCGGAAAGGAGGAGGATCAGGATCAGGGCCTGATAGCTTAGCTGATAAATTTCATTGGCGAACATCGGTATTTCCTATTTGAACGACATGGCAAGTCCTTGAACAAGGACGGTCCACCCGTCAACCATGACGAGCAGAAGCAGTTTAATCGGGAGCGCAATGGTGAGCGGCGAAAGCATCATCATGCCCATGGCAAGCAAAATATTCGATACGACCAGGTCGATCACGAAAAAGGGGAGGTAGATCAAGACTCCGATCTCGAAAGCTGTCTTGAGCTGGCTCGTGATGAATGAGGGGATCAAAATAATGAAATCGTTCTGTTTGAGCTGCTGTTTATAAGGATCGGGGAAGATCTTATAGGCCAGGTTGTAAAAACTTCTGACATGTTTGGAGCTCGTGTTCCGGACCAGAAAATCGCGGAGGGGCTCTTTTGCTTTATCGATGACATTGATGACATAGACAGCCGCCTGGTCGGAGATGATGGCGGTAGGCGGATTTGTCTCGATGGCTACTTGGGCAGCGGTGTACATGGCAAGCCCTGTCGGGAACATGACATAGATCGTGATCAGAAGAGCGATGCCGTTCAAGACTTGGTTCGGTGGCGTTTGCTGGACGCCGAGAGCGTTGCGGAGCAGCGATAGGACGACGACGATTTTCATGAACGAGGTCAATAGCATGATTGCGAATGGAAGCAGCGTGAGCCCGGTCAGCACTGCGAGCTTGGTGATCATCGATGGCTGGTTTAACCCCTCTTCGCCTGTCAAAGGAGCTGATGGGGCCGGCTGGTTAGGGATAGCAGCGGCTGCAGTAGGAAGGGCTGCGGGCGCCTGAGCGGGGACGTTTTGGGCAAGCAGCGGGCTAGCGATGAGAAGAAGGAAGCAAACGATGGTTCTGAGGTTCATTAGCAAGGTCATTTTTTCATAAAGGATTCGAAAGCGGATTCGAGGGCGCGCCATTGATTTTCAAGCTGGGCGTTGATAATGCCTGCTTCGGTTTCGATCATGCAGCCTCCGGGTTCAATATCGGGCCTCTCTTGGATGGAGAGGCTTTCCAGATGCTCAAAGATCTTTTTGATTTTGTTTTTGCTCTTTTCCAGCTCATCGAGATCGGCTCTATTTACGTAAATAATGATCTTGCGGTGCTGGGTCACGGGTTTGAGGGATGTGAGAACGATATCGACGATCCGTTCGGGGTGGAGTTTCAGCTCGTCGCCGATGATTTTACGAGCCGCTTTCAGAGAGAGGGGGAGGATTTTTTTCTGGATGTCTTCCCGAAGGGCTTTCAATTCCTGATCGAGAGCGAAGAGATGTTTATTCAATGAGACGAGCCCTTCTTGGAAACCCTCTTTGAAGCCGAGCTCTTTGGTTTTTTCTGTTTCGACGACCGTTTCCCGTTTGTAATTTTCGGCTTCGCGCTTAACTTTTTCCAGAATATCCGCGGCGTCTTGCAGGGTAGAAAATTCCTTTGCCGGGATCACTTTTTTCCCGGGAGCGGGGTGGACTTCTTCGCCGGACAAAAGAGAAAAAAACTTCATAAGTGCATTTCTGGGTTAGCGAGGATTTCCTCTATCTGCCGGATGATCATATCCGCTACGTCTGTAGCAACGCCTGCGGCCGCTTCTTTTCCGCATAATTTATAAAGGACATTCCCGCGGCCGATATCCAACTGGTGGCAGATATACCAGATGAAATCGGGGTCTTGGCCCGAGAGCGCAAGACTCAGGCGCATAATGCCTCTTCGATGCAGGAGATGCCTGAATGACTCTTCTTCTCCATCCCACCGCTCCAGAGCCATGCGAGGCATTGGAAACGACTCTTTTTGATGGGCCATCGTCTGTTTGAGGAACTTCCGTTCATCCTCTGATAAGAAACTGTAGATTTTTTTCAGGATTTTTGTCTCTACAATTTGACGAATTTCCGCAGCTAAGTCGTGAAGAGAGAGAAAATCGATGAGTTTGGTGAGTTCTTTTTTGGAAAGGCGGAACAGCGGTTTAAGAGGCGATGGGGGCAAATAATCGATCGGCAGAAGGCGGTCTTTCGGTCCAAGCAAACTATTGAGAAGGATCTGCCGCAAAAAACCTCTTCCCGTCTCGCTCATCTCTTGGGAATAATCGGTGATTTCCAGCGAATGGGCTAAGTTTTGCGCGGCCACTGGGTTCAATGCCGTTAAAAAGAGTTTCCGTTCTTTAACCGGATAAGTCTTTAGTGTGGGCAGAAACCAGGACCAATGCACCTGTTCCAAGATTCCGCCATTGGTGAACCCCTCTGGTGTGACTCCCTCTTCGAAAGAGGGCAATTCTTGGATTCTTAGGCGCTCGAGTTCAGGCAGAAATTTTTCCAGGGCGCTTCTTCTCTCGGGAGAGCAGCGGCTCAAGAAGGCTTTTAGAACAAGCTCACTGGGATTTCTCAAATATTGCCTCAATATGCTTCACTATTTCGGCCTCGGGGGCTAAATTCGTTGGCGAAATTTTCCATGGTATTTGGATTGATTTCATAGGGGCGTTTCAGGGGGGGTGTTTTCGGACTTGGTTTCTGCTTTCTTCAGGATTTGGGGGTAAAACTTGTAGATCATCCATCCCAGGGCCGCTGAGAACAACAAGAGAAGAACTATAAACGTGAAGAATATGAAACGGAAATGGGACAGGGAGCTTTTCGTCATGACAAGTCCCCAGATTCTGACATAGGTCTGCTGAAGCGCTTTGGCGCCGATCATTTCGCCTGGCTGATCCAGAACAATATCGGCAAATCGGGATCGGTCGGAAATGACAGACACGCTATCGTAGTCGAGGCCGTTGACGCTTCCTGCCATCAAACGCTTGATTTTCACTTCAAGATGGCTGTTGGGATCTTCGAGAATGCCCTGATGCTTCACGAAGACTGCAGCGGTGATTTTAGGCTGGGGAGTCCCTGGCAACGGGGTGACAGTCGTGTCGGGAAAGGAAATCTGCACATCGGCATCGATCACGCCATCGATTTTCCGTATCGTATTCCTGAGCTCTTCTGCAAGCCCTGCTTGATAGCGGATCGTCTCTTCCCGTGTGGAGGACATGAGTCCTTGAGGGGCGAAGAGTTCGAGCAGGGTGGTCCCTCTTTGGCGAGGCAGTCCGTAACGGTTTAAAATAGCCATTGCGTCGGTAGATTTGTCAGTGGCGACGCTGATGCTGTACAGTTCGGTTGTAGTAGCTCCTCCCACAGCAGTACTGGGTGCTTGGATTTTTTGCGCTTCAATCCCCTTCGATGCAAGGAAAACGACGATTTCATTCGCTTCCCTTTCCATGACATTGTTGACGATGGTTTCATTGCTCGAGCAGCCGGCTAGGAAGGCCAGCGCGATGAGAGAAAGGAATCTGAAAATGGTTTTAGTCATATGTGGCATCCGAAAATTTCCGCACCCTGATCTTGTTTATATCATTTGTTGATTTGCATTTTCAACAAAAGTCGATCAAGAATGTTTTATGAATGAAAAGAGCAGAAAAAATTCACCACCGAGAAACCAAAACAAAACACAGGGCGGGGGAGGCCCTGACTGATACCCACAAGCGTCTCTATGCAAAGCCAAGGGAACATGATAACGCCACGACCACCCCAAAGAATGAAGCATTCTTCGGGGACCCCGGTAACGTGGCTAAGGATAGGCATGATATGCATGATAGGGACCACCCCAAACAACGAAGCGTTATTTGGGGATCCCGGTAGCTCCAAAACCCCCATAAAATCAGAAATCTTCTTTTGGGTTGCAGGGCCTCCCTGCATCATGCAAATCATGCTTATCCTTCATATCATGTTTTCTGGTTTTAGCAGCAAAACTTGTGGGTAACAGCCAGGGGGAAGCATCCCCCACCGCGGTGTCCTCAGTGGTGAAAAAAATGGGGGTGCGGGGGCCACCGGGGTCCCCGAAGATGCATCATCTTTGGGGTGGTCCCCCGCCTAGTTTTTTTTTCTCGGTGATGAATTTTTAAGAGGAGCTTTTATGCAACAAGGCGTTTTCAGATGTCGAGCTTTTTCTTGTGGATTTCATTTAGAAGGAGTAAGTTTTTCTGCAAATTTTTTTAGGAGTTGAAAATGGCATCAGGAGTTGCAGCATCCTCATCAGCGTTGGCAAAAGCAGGTTCTCAATCGGTGGAGTGTCAGAATCATTCCCACATTAAAAAAATTCAGGTTTTGAAAGAGACCAACGTCATGTGCCAGCCAATGGGTAAAATCAGCCTGTTTTTCCACAACAATGATCTGCTGATGCAATTCGATGGAAAAAAAATTGAAGGGTTTGGAGATTTAAGTCCCACTTGCATTGCTAAAATAAGCAGGAAGCGGGAAGTTTACGAGACAATACAAACTGTCCTTGAACCAGAATTGGAGATCTTTTTTGTCGAATTGGGACATAAAGACTCTGTCAGAGATTCGGTATTGAATCTCATTCCACCCGAGGATCACAAGGAAGATAGGTCTCAAAAGAGTCATTCTCAAGGCAAATATTCCGTTTCCAAATTACACCAGGATCCCAAGCAGGAGATGTCGCAAGAGAGGCATCCTTTCAACCGCACGGATAAAGCGATCGCTTTAATCGCTAAACATTATGGAATCGCTTTGCAGAAAGATTTGAATTAATTTTTTTTGATGAGCCAGGCGGGGCAGTTGCCGAATCTGCGGCGGAAATAGTCGAGAGCGCCCATAAGACCGGCTTTCAGCCGTTTTGTTTTTTCCTTTCTGCCGAAGAGAGTCTTGATCAGATAGTGGCGGAGCGATTTCCAAAGCTCAGGATAAATGACGGTGCGGTACAGGAGTTGCTTCTCTTCGGAAGTGCAGTTGCGCTCAATCCAAAGAAGACGGCTGCGCCACCAGAAATAATGCATGTGGGGCTTGCCGCCTGTGAAAGAAGAAGAGACTTTGTGCCAGATTTTGGCGCTCGGCGCAGTCCATACTTCAAGGCCGGCTTTGCGGGCGCGGAAACAAAAATCGGTCTCTTCCCAGAAGAGAAAATAGCGCGGCTCCAGGAGTCCGATGGCTTCGGGTACGGAGCGATGCATGAACAGGGCGGCTCCGCAGACGTAATCGACAGGCTTCATTTCTGTAAAAGCATAGGGATCGTCGAGGTGTCCTGAAGCGGGAGACTCGAATTCGGCGATCTTTGGATTCCAAAAACCTCCGCAATGATCGATCCGGGTGGGATCGGAAGAGCGATAGATTTTAGCGCCGAGGATTTTGGCCTTGGGCTGTTCTTTCGCAGCGAGGAGGAAGGCGTTGAGGAAATCGGGGGCAACGGTTGTGTCGTTATTGAGAAGAAGAATCCATTGCGCATGGTGGCGCAAGGCCCATTCGATGCCGACGTTATTGCCTCCAGCAAAGCCGAGGTTGGCCTGAGTCTCGAGGATGGGAAGATTGGGGTAGGCGGCGCGAAGAGCGGGCACCGAATCGTCGGTCGATCCGTTGTCGACGACGATGGTGAGAAAGTTGGGGTATTCGACTTTTTGCAGCGAGGCCAGACACTCGAGGGTGTCTTTTTTGCCGTTCCAGTTGAGAAGGATGATGATGATCTTATCGGGTCGTTTGTTCATAGGCCTGCCAGGCCTTTTCCCGATAGAGAAGGGCCTGCTCTTTTGGATTTTGCGCGTGGGTGATGTCTCGGCCGACAATGATTACATCGCTTCTGTTTTTGATCAAGATCTCATCGACGGTCCGGTAGCGCTGTCCAAGCGAGTCTTTTCCTGGGTGGAGCTTCACTCCAGGGGTGAAATGGATCATGCCGGGTTGCTGGCTTAGCTTGTGCAAAGAGATAAATCCCATTACATAATCGGAATGGGCTTCCCCAAGCTCGACGGCTTTGCGCGTATAGGCTCCTTTCGCAAGAGTTCCGGAGGAGCTCATTTCAGCGAGAAGAAGAAGCCCTTGCCCTTTCGGATGGCCGATGAGCTTCAGCCCTTCGATGATCCCAGGCCCAGGAACGATGTGTGCATTGACGAGGTCGGCCCAGTCGGAGATCCGGTAAATCCCATTGGAATATTGAAGAGAAACAGTCTGACCGATATCTGCGAATTTCCGGTCTTCAAAAATCAGAAAATGGTGTTTCTCGGCGATTTTTTTGAGCAGGTATCCGAAATCGGGAGTGAAATCGTCTAAGATATCGACATGGGTTTTCAAGACGCAGAGAGAGGGGCCTATTTCATCGGCGAGTTTTAAGAGTTGTTTTTGAGAGGAGACATCAGCAGCTAAAGCGAGGTTGCTCTTTTTGTCTTCCATGATTTTAAAGAGCTTCTGGGCCATTGGGTGGCGCGTCAAATTGGCTCTTTTCAAAAAACTCAAGTTTTTAAACATAGAGTTGGTGCTGCTTGATGAATTTCAGGACAGATATAGCTATTTCGGCGTTGATTTTTTGATCTTCCCGCAATGCGTTTACGATCTCTGTGATCGTGCAGATCGAATGGACGGCGAAGCCTTTTTCAGCAAGATGCTTCGCGCCGCCTTGTTCGCGGTCGACAAAGACTGCGATATCTTCCACGATGAGGTTTTCTTGGAGGAGGGATGCAGCGGTTTCCATGACGCTTTTCCCGGATGTGATGACGTCTTCGATGATGAGGCACCGGTGTCCAGGGGCGTATATCCCCTCGATCTGTTTCCCTGTCCCGTATTCTTTTTTCTCTTTTCTTCGGAGGATCATGGGGATGTTGTGATCGACGGAAATCACTGTCGCGAAGGGAAGGGCGGTGTAGGGCACTCCGCAGATCAGATCAAAGGTGCAGTGGCGCACCTTTTCATAGAGAGCCTCGCCGATATCGCTCAGGAGCTTCGGATTGGAGATGGTTGTCCTGAGATCGATGTAAACGGGAGATGTAATGCCGCTTTTTAAAGTGAAAGATCCGAATTTAACGGCGCCGATCTCAAAAAGCTTATGAATGATGGAGCGAATGTTCATGTTTTCTCATTTGGTGATAACGGAGGGCAAGATAAGGGTCCCACATCATTCCGGTTGCGCTCATGGCGACTTGGGCGCCTAAGTCGAGGAATTCTGTAAAATGCTCGGGGCGCATGATGCCTCCGCAGCCGAGGAGGACCATTGCGAGCTTTTCTTGTCGGATGATCTCAGCGGCCTTGTGGATAAAATGGTGCGCCTGGCCCCGGATCGCTCCGCCGCATACGCCAGCGGTTCTTCGGCTTTCTCCGAGAGCGGGCTTTCCGTGTTTATCGAGAACTTCCATGCTGAGGGTATTGATTCCTGCGACGCCCCTTGCGCCTCCTCTGGCCGCAGCGATGAAGACTTCCTTCATCAGCTGTTCATTGGGGAAAATGCCTACTTTCATGAGGAACGGGATCGGTTTGATCGCGTCGGATATTTTTTTTGTAAATTCGTAGACGGTATCGGGGCTCATGTAGAGGATTCCCTCCGCCTTATCGACATTGGGGCAGGAGAAATTCGCCTCGATGATTTTAGCCCCTGCTTCTTTGGCGAGGACTGCCGCACGGACGAAATCATCGCAAAAACTGACGCCTTGGTTCGGCGTGCCGTAGACGGAGACGATCATCACTTGCCCTTTGCTTAAAGACGCATTGGCGCGGGCGATGTCTTCCAGAAGAAAATCGGGGGATTTCGAGGGGTTTCCAAACGAATTGGTGATCGAGAGGTCGGAGATGCTTTCGGTGGGCTCATCGATGGAGATCGCTTTATGGGGCCCTACAGGCTTTACGAAGACTACATTGGGCAGGGCATGGCTGGGATGTGCGTAGCTGCGGATCGTTTTGTATGCGGGAATGTCGAAGCCGAGTTTGCCTGCGAGGGCGATCCAACGGGAATTCAACAAGGGGCCTGAGGGGACTCCGAGGGGAGAGTTCACTTTGTAGCCGAGAAAATCAAAGGGCTTCGATTCAGGGCGCTTCGGGATCGTTCCTTTGAAGAAAGGTCCCTCGATCGCATTCTCCGCCCACGTTTTATGGATGTCGTAAATCGGCGGATGATCCGGATACCATTCTTCAATCATAACTTCTCCAAATCAAAGATCTGGCCCTTGAGGATCGTATAGCGGGGCCAACCCTTGAGGGTACGGCCTGCATAAGGGGACCAATGCACTTTTGTTTTCAGATGTTTGTCATCAATGGTGCGCTTTTTTTCCATATCGACTAAGACGACGTCATCGATCAATGGGAGGTTGAATATTTCGCGGGGGCGGGTGTGGGTGAGGGAGATGATCTCTTCGAGGGAGAGCTTCTTCTCATGATAGGCATTGAGAAGGAGCGCAAAGTAGAGTTCGATCGAAGGGAGTCCGGAAGGGGCTGATCCATAGGGCTGTTTTTTCTCTTCGAGAGTATGGGGGGCGTGGTCGGTCCCTATCGTGTCGATGGTTTCATCGTGGATGGCCTCCCAGAGGGCCTCATTATCCTGTTCTGATCGCAGAGGAGGGTTGACCAGGGCGCAGGTCCCCAGAGTTTTATACGCGCTGCTATTTAAGAAGAGGTGGTGCGGTGTGGCTTCCGCGTAGACGGGGAGGCCATTCTTTTTCGCTTCGCGGATCAACTGGAGCTCTTCGCGGGTGCTGACGTGGGCGATGTAGAGCCTTGTTTTATATTTTTGGGCCAGTTCGATGGCCTGGTCGACAGCGCGGACGGCGACTTGAGCGTTCCGAACGATCGAGTGGGTTTCGGGACCGGTTTTCCCTGTATAATGGAGAGTATTCGCCCGTATGAGCTCTTCATCTTCCGCATGGACGGTGACAAGGACGTTATTTTCTCCAGCGATCCGGAATGCCTTCTCCAGCGCGGGGGCGCTATTCATCAAGAGATCTCCCGTCGAAGAACCCATGTAGATTTTCAGCCCGATGATCCGATCTTTTACTTTTGGAATTTCATCCAGATGGTTTTGATCTGCGCCCAGATAGAGATAATAGCGAAGGGGGATCTTCGCTTTGAGGAGCTGCTCTTCGATCAGGCGGATTTTTTCAGTCAAGCGCTGGGCCGTGATGCAGGACGGCTTATTATTGGGCATATCGAAAACAGTCGTTACTCCTCCTGCAACCGCTGCGCGGGCGGCCGTCTCCCAATTTTCCTTATGTTCTGCGCCGGGCACCCGGAAATGGACATGGGGATCGATGAGAGCGGGAAAAAGCATGAGGCGTTCCGCTTCGACGATCTTCGATTCAGAACTCTGGATGAAATGGTCTATCCGATGGCCGTTTGTCGTTTGGACTTTGCGGATTTCAATCATAGATTTTTCAGAGTGATTTTCTTTCAGTTATACACAGAATTGAGGAAAAAAACCTAGGAGATCGAATTCCCCTATCCATTTTTAGCGGTCTTTGCTACTAGAAAATCAAAGAGGGCTTATGCCAGATTCAGTGAAGATTATTGAAGTTCTGAGATCCAGCACAAGCTGGGCCGGTTCGCCTCTGCCCGGCCTGGGTACGGGACAGACTGAGTTTAGAGTGCTGCTTTTCAAAATGGCTCCGGGGGCGAAAACGACGATCCATATGCATCCCTTGAACGGAGCTGGTTATATGATCTCCGGCGAACTCACGATGTTTGCGACCGAAGATCACCATGGGAGCTTTGCGGACCCTAAACGGGTAAAAAAAGTTAAACTCACCGCAGGGGATGCTTGGACTGAGACGGTAAACGTTTGGCATTACGGCGAGAATACAGGCCACGATGAAGTGGAGTTCGTATTGATCTTTGTTGGGCAGGAAGGGACTCCTCCTACCCTTTCCTTGGGAACGAAACCAAAATAATTTAAACTTTTTCGCGCATCTCGTCGCGGGTGAAGAGTTTTTCGCAGTATTTGCAGCGAAGAATGATGTGGCTGTTATTCTCTTCGACGATGAAGAGAGTGGGTACCTTCTCCGCATTGGTAATGCAGCGTAGATTCGGACAGCCTAGCACCGCAGCGATGGTTTCAGGCAATTGGACTTGGAATTTCTTTGCGACTTTGTAGTTTTCAATGACATTCACGGTTGCTAGAGGAGAGAAAATCGCAATCTGGGCGGCTTGCGACTCTGTGAGAAAGTAGTTCTCCACTTTGATGATGTCTTTGAGCCCTGTCGATTGGCTTTTGAGATTGAGGCCGATCGTGACTCTTTTTTCTTCCGCGGCAAAACGCATGAGGCGGACGATCTTGAGCGCCTGGCCTGCGCGGATGTGGTCGATCACAATGCCTTCTTTAATGGCCGATACGGATAGGGTTTTTTCTTTCATATTTTACCTAGTAAAAGGGATAAGAGGGCCATCCTGACGGGTACGCCATTGGCTGCTTGCTGGAAGTAGTATGCATACTGCGTGTCATCAATCGACGTTTCGATCTCATCGACACGGGGAAGGGGGTGGAGAACTTTGAGATTGCTTTTTGCCTTTTCCAGATGTTTCTTCTTCAGAAGACAGGGATTGACAAACCCTTCGGCCTGAACTTCCGAGAACCGCTCTTTTTGGATGCGCGTCATGTAGAGAATATCGATTTTTGGAACGATCTCTTCGATGGAAGAGTGGAAGGAGAATCTGACCCCTTTTTTCTTGAGTTCTTGGGAAATCGATTCGGGTAGAGCGAGGATTTCAGGAGAGATGAAATAGAGGCGGACAGGGTAATGGGCCAGGGCCAGGCTGAGAGAATGGACAGTGCGGCCGAACTTGAGATCCCCGACGAGAGCGATATTCAAGTTGTCGATTTTTCCTTGGGTCTGGCGGATTGTGAATAGATCGAGCAGTGTCTGGGAGGGATGCTGATTTGCTCCGTCTCCAGCGTTGATGACCGGCTTGTCTGTGGCCTCAGCCGCTAAACGGGCAGAGCCTTCTTGAGGATGGCGGATGACCAGGATGTCGGCATAGTTCCCAATGACTTTGATGCTGTCGTAGAGGGATTCTCCTTTTTTGCTGGAGATTGTTGAGGCTTCTGAAAAACTGATGACCGATCCGCCGAGGCGGAGCATGGCTGTTTCAAAAGAAAAGCGTGTGCGTGTGGAGGGTTCGAAAAAGCAATTGGCGAGGATCGATCCTTTGAGCAGATCGGGCCGGATCTTTTTTTGGAGGCTTTCCGCGGTAGACAGGATCAGCTCGATTTCCTGCTTGGAAAGGTCTGTGATAGAGACAAGATCGCGTCCAGCAAGGGTATTTTTCATCGCCAACTTTAGTTCGACAATAACAGATGCCATGAATTTCTAGGGCTCCATTTTTCAGAGTTATGATAAGCTTTTTCGCTTTTTGAGGTGTTATGAGTTTGAGAGTAGGCCATTTGCAATCGGGCGTTTCTGCCGAATCCGGCAGCACAGAAAGGAAGGGTGACAAAAGACCTGCCCTTTGGAATCGACTTTTTTCTATGAAAGATCATGAGTCGATCATTCGGGTCCAAATGCCTACAGTAGCAAAACGAAAAGAAACAGCCTCGTATCTCAACGGCTTGCATCATGATATTCGTTTGCTGGAAGGACATCTTCAAAAGCACCGCCTCCATTTTGATACCTTACCGCTCCTTTTTCGGGAAGAGGCAATAAGGCAGGATCTCCAAGCGATAAGAACTGAAGAGGAGATGGCGGACCTTGTCAAGATCTACGACCATGAAGGGCATTTCAATTCGATCGCAGGGAAACCTCATTTGCTTCTGGCTCATCTTTCTGTCCATTATTTGGGTTTTCTTTCGGGAGGGCAGGCTTTGGCCCCTAAGTACAGCAAAAATTTTGGAGAAGATACAGTCCATCTTTACGATTATAAGGATCAAAACCCTCATGGGTTGATGAATCGTTTTCTGGTTGAAGTTGAAGGGTATCTGCAAGGATTGCCGCCTGAGGAAAATCAAGCTTTTCAAGAGGAGGTGCGCCTGGGGTGGATCTTCATTTGCGACCTTTTTGGCGCAAATATCAGAAAAGCAAAATCTTGCTGTTCCTGCATCCAAAGAATCTGGAAGAAGGTTTTTTAAATTCATTCTTTATTAATAATTAACCTTTTTTGTTTAATTATATAGTTGTGGTCGGTTTTGAATAAGCCGGTCTCTTTTTTTGAAAAAATTAAGAGGTCTTTATGAATAGAGAGCAATTCAAGGGTAAGTGGAACGAGATCCAAGGAAAAGTGAAGGAAAAATGGGGCAAAATAACAAACGATGAGCTTCTTCAAATCCATGGAGAATATGACAAGTTCGTTGGCGCCTTGCAAAAAAATTACGGCTATATGAAAGAGCAGGCGGAAGAAGAGATTCGAAAATGGAATGAAAAAGAATCCAGCTGGGGGAAAAAAGAGTCGCATGGATCCCACAGCACGAAAGAAGGCCATAAAGAAAATCACAAGTGGAAAGAAGACAAAGAGAAAAAACGGAAAGCCGGCTAACACAAGTCTTTTGAACAAAAAAAAAAGAGACTGTCCAGATGGACAGTCTCTAGAAGAGCAAAAAAAGATCAGATTTTAGAAATCAAATTTTGCAGTGGCGGTTAATCCATGCAGGTACAGATTGCCTGGCGAGGCCTCTGTCAGGGCATGATTTACATCCACTAGATAACGCATCATGTTTTGATTCCAGAACACATTGAATTCATACGTCAAGGCAATATCGGCATGAACACGCCAGCATCCGAAATAACTGCCCCAGCCGAGGCCAATATCAAGACCAGCATTGGGCCGCAGACAATTGTATTTTCTTACGCTGTATTTGATGTCATTGGTTTGTCCAGACTCGACATTATTTTCATGATGTCTCACTTTTGTATAGCGAGTGAATAGAATGCTCGCATTTGCGTTCCCGATAAAGCGGAACCCGTAGCCGACATGCCAATTTCCATTCACCCCAGTTCGAGGTCCAATTCCCCAAGAGTTAAAACCCGTACGGGAATTTACTGGGAAAGAGAAGGTTGCAATCGCAAGATCAACGTCTTCAGGTACGTCGAAGACAGGATGGTTCTGAATGACATGCAGTTTTTGACGAATAAAAGCTGCTCTCGCTCCAAAAAATGGCTCGAAAATGAGGTATTTTCCTGAATAAAATGGTCGGGACATTTGTGCGTCGACCAAATCAATCTTATATTTCCATGTTGAAGAGAGTGTGCCTGTAATGGCTTCCGGTAGAATCGCAACAGCTTCATCAAAGAGGGCATACTCTGGATATTGAATCCAGAAGGGGATCCATGTGCCTACAGTGCCCACGTCAGGTGTGGGAGGCGCAGAAGAGATGTGGGTGGAAGCATGCAGCCAAGTATACTCTGCTGAAAGCGTCCAATCATCTACATTGCTGGTCCAGCCTGCGCCAACTTTAAATCCTGGCTTATATTTAGTTTCTTGCAATAAGAGCGTCCCATTGAAAGTGTTCATTGGGAAAGGAGATAGAATAAGTCCTGCTGGTGTTAGGCTAGCATTGCTTGACATAGCCAATCCCATACCGTCTTGCTCTGCGATCCAATAGATAAAGCTCGCATCGACGTATACATCCCATCCGCAGCGCAAATCAATCGCTGCAGATTCATTGTATGCAGACGGTGTGCACTGGCAGTTTGTGGGATATCCTCGCTCAAAACAAGGTGGGCAATGACAGGGCGGTTTGCAAGGCTTTGGGCAGCATGCTGGCGGAGGACATGGTTTTGGGCAGCATGGTTTAGGTGGGCAACAGGGTTTAGGAGGACATGGTTTTGGACACGGTTTCGGACAGCATGGCGGTGGTTTCGGACAGCAAGGTTGTGGCTTAGGAGCGCAGGGCGAAGCAGGCATTGCCTGATCCGACCGTGGACGATCTCTATTTCGATCAGCCGTGTAAGAACCTTCATCAGCTATCAGAGAGTTCTCATCAGCCGTGTAGGAATCATCAGCTATCAATGAAGTCTCTTCAGCTGTATATGAAGGTTCATCATCAGCCATTCCAGATTGAACAAACATCAGTGCCGCTAGTAAAGCGACTGTTTTTTGACAAAGTCTCATATCCATCCTTTGGAAAAATGGGATTTCTTAGTCACAGTAAGCAATAAGTATAATTTATTTTCTAGAAAAAATTATTTTAAGAGAGCTTTCAACCACTTCGTCGACTCCGATTTGTAAGAAACAAAAGGGGGAATGGCATTTCCGTTTAAGACAAGGATCGCAGCTAGGGCGCTTGGATACGGCAATGGCAGTTTTCGCCTTGTGAGGGCCGCAAAGGCGGGGATCTGTCGAGGAATAAAGGGCAACGACGGGCCGATCGAGAGCGCAGGCAAGGTGGACGGGCCCCGTATCATTGCAGATCAA
>Ga0207043_1042_pt1 | contig 19578 bp, 16 predicted proteins | sample Alteio_BWMinCont_71_FD_153304 | JGI IMG/M metagenome (GOLD analysis project Ga0207043, IMG submission 153304) | Enriched cells from forest soil in Barre Woods Harvard Forest LTER site, Petersham, Massachusetts, United States -... | ecosystem: Environmental > Terrestrial > Soil > Temperate forest >... | reverse complement strand
GCGTGGAGAGAGAGGACGAGATTCACTTTGAGCTCTTCTTTCGCCAGTTTGTGGATTCCCTCGACTACTCCTACTGTGGACACTGTGATCCGCCGTTGGGAGATATTGAACCCTTCGGGAAGATTGAAGATCTGTATCGATTTCACAACCGCATCGTAATTTTCCAGAGGTTCTCCCATCCCCATAAACACAAGATGAGAGACGCGTTCTCCTTTTTGTTTTAAAATCCGGTTGATGTGAAGGACTTGCTCGACGATTTCGGCCGCGCTCAAATTCCTGAGAAGCCCTTGTTTGCCGGAAGCGCAAAAGGCGCAGCGGGCTGGACATCCTACCTGGCAGGAGATGCAGACGGTCCGCCGGTCGCCAGACATAATGAGAACGGACTCCACCCTTTTTTTATCGGGAAGCTCCCAGAGGAATTTGATCGTTTCCTGATCTTCCGATTCCTGCGTACGAAGGAGTTTCAGAATGGGGAAGCCCAATTTCCCAACGAGCTTCGCTCGCAGTTCGCGCCCTAGGTTCGTCATCGCCTCAAAAGAGAGCGCATCTTTTGCATAGATCCAATCAAAAATTTGAGCGGCGCGGAATGGTTTTTCCCCTTCCTTTTCCAGCCAAATTTTGAATTCTTCCAGTGTAAATGAGCAAAGTTCTTGCATAGTGGGAAGGAGTATATCAGTTTCTCACTTGTTTTTAAAAGAAATCCCGGCGATTCTAAAAAAAAATACCAGGACCCTCTATGCTCACGAATCGCTTCCTTCACTATATTGATAAATTCTATAGTTTTTTTATCATGGTCGGCAGCAACCTCCAAAGCCTCTTTCTCCTCTATATGCGCGTGACCTGGGGGCATCAATTTTTTGTTACTGGCCTGGGCAAGTTTGGACATATCGACAAGGTAATTGATTTTTTTACTACCTTAGGGTTTAGACATCCGGCCTTTTTTTCTTATTCCGTCGCTGCGATCGAAACGATCTGCGGGTTTCTCCTATTTATCGGTTTTGCGTCCCGGATTGCGGCCATTCCGCTCATAATCGTCATGCTGGGCGCTCTGAGCACAGCTCACGCGCCGAATATTTCTAATTTCCGTTTCCTGACAGAGCCCTTAGCGCTTGTAAAGCAAGAACCCTATCCCTTTTTGATCACCGCAGCCCTGGTATTTATCTTTGGACCTGGCCGTGTTTCGGTCGACGCATGGATCAAGCGCTGGGTCGACCGCCAACCCCGTTATTAACCTGAGTTTTGGGTTCAATCCGCTCAGCCTCAAGGATCTTTTCGCGATCTTTCGTTTGGTCCTTCGGCGTCTATGGGCCATTCGGCATATGGCCGCCTCAAAGCCAACCGAAATCTCATCGAAAATCTCTCTTGATTCTGAGGGAAATGAACCCAAAACTCAGGTTTAGTTTTTAATTCTTTTCGGCTTTCCAGAAGGCTTGTTTGACGAAAGAGAGAGCCCAGCGGAGCATTTGCAGATGGTCTTGGACAAAGATCCACCGGAGCGCATGCCATAGACCAAAATGGCGGAAAAGAATGCGGCAAGTCTCAGATGTATAGCCTAAAACCTCTCTTGCAATTCGACTATGCGGCTCAGCGTCGATCAGGACTCGCCTGCTATAGACCGCCCGCATCCCCTTTTTGAGGAAATAGCGGCAGAGCAGATCAAAACTCGGCCGATGGGAAAATCTACCATCGAATCCCCCAAGCTCTTGTAATGCTTTTTTTAAAAACCAGGAGGATCTGATGACCGCCCCTTTTTTCAAAAGATCCCGATTTAAAGAAAAACTGACGGCTTGCGGAGCTTCCCCCGGCCCCCGTTTTAAAAAGCTGGAATAAATGAGCTGCGGCTGGCCTGTCTCCTGTAACAACTGAGACAGGTAAGAAAGGCCGTGCTGGGAAATGTAGCGCTCCCCTGGCTCTAGAAATTGCACATACTTCCCTCTTGCCGCATAGAGCCCGAGATTCATCATTTCCCCGAGGCTTTTTCCAGGCGTCTCTTTCACACAGATCGAAAGAGCTGGATAGTTCAGGGAGATTTGAGAAAGGCGTCCCGATCCTTCGCCGTCAAGAAGAATGACTTCAAAGGACGCATCGCTTTGCCTATTTAAAGAATCTAAGGTGAGCGGAAGAAGATAGCGGTTTCCCCGCACGAGCAAAATCAGTGAGAAGTCTTCCATTTATTCTTCTATAGAGATAAACTATTAGACTAAACTCGGAAACTTTATGTCTCAAGTGAAAAGCGCCCAAATACAAGATACTCTCAAACCGATCGTCGCCCTCTGCAAACGAAGAGGATTCATCTATCCTGGTTCAGAAATTTATGGCGGATTCGCCAACACTTATTCGTTCGGCCCCTACGGCACCGAGCTCAAAAAAAATGTGAAAGATTTGTGGTGGAAGATGTTCGTCCAAAAAAGGCGCGACATGGTCGGCCTGGACGGTCCCATCCTCCTCCATCCGAAAGCCTGGAAAGCTTCGGGCCACCTCGACGGCTTCAACGACGCGCTGATCGACTGCAAGTCTTGCAAAAGCAGATTCCGCTGCGACCATTTGATCGAGGAAACCCTCCATCAGGACGCCGATGGAATGACAGTTCAGCAAATGAACGACCTGATCCATAAGAACAAAGTAAAATGCCCCAAATGCGGCGCCCATGATTTCACCGAAGCGCGCCATTTTAACTTGATGTTCTCGACTCACATGAGCAAAACGGGCACCGAAGGCGATCTCGCCTATTTGCGCCCCGAAACGGCCCAAGCGATCTTTCTCGACTACAAAAACGTCGTCGATACGATGCGCGTCCGGATTCCGTTCGGCATCGCGCAGATCGGCAAGGCGTTCCGCAACGAGATCACGCCCGGCAACTTCGTTTTCCGCGTCATCGAATTCGAACAAATGGAAATCGAATATTTCATCCGCGAGGCAGATTGGGAAAAATCGTTCGCAGAATGGCTTTTCACGATGCGCAGATGGTGCGACTTGATCGGCCTGAAAGCAGATCGTGTGCACGAGAAGGAACACCCCAAAGAACAGCTTTCCCACTATTCGAAGCGGACCGTCGATATCGTCTACGACTTCCCCTTCGGGCGAAGCGAGCTCTACGGTCTTGCTTACCGAACCGATTTCGATCTCAAACGGCATGCTGAATTCTCTGGCACCACCATCGATTATACCGATCCCGAAACACGGGAAAAGTTCGTCCCCCACGTCATTGAGCCAACATTCGGGGTCGAGCGGACAATTCTCGCTCTTCTCTGCGACGCATATGAAGAAGAAAAACTCGAAAACGGAGAAATGCGCACGGTCCTCCACTTCAATCCTCGCATCGCTCCCGTAAAGGTAGCTGTCTTCCCTCTCATGAAAAAAGAGCCGCTCGGCGAAAAGGCCAAAATGGTCTTCGATCAGCTCCATTCCATCTGGCATTGCGAATACGACGAATCGGGCGCCATCGGCAAACGGTACCGCCGCCAGGACGAGCTGGGAACGCCCTTTTGCATCACGATCGATTTCGATACCCTCGAAAACGACACCGTGACGCTCCGCGACAGAGACACCATGCTGCAAACGCGAGTCCCCATTGCAAAACTCATCGAAATTCTCTCAGAGAAATTGCGATAAGCCCGTTCTCGTGAAATGCAATGGCCAATCCAGCTTCACTCCCTGATATTTCCGTTACACCCAATACCGCAAGAATTGGAGATGTCATCGCTTTCACTGGAAAAGCCGATTTTTATGATATCTGTTACACAAACCCACTCACCAATAGAAGCGTCAATAAAGTCCGCCTTTGGACTACTGGCGGGATGGGATATACTGGACAACGGGTAATATTTGATTTTCATTGTGGAACTCCTGAAAGAGTGGATGAATTCGCAAAACAGCTTTGGAGAGAAACAAACGCTTCCTTCTCTCACCTGGTAAATAAGAATCTGAAATTACATAATACTAGAATCTACGCCTCCCCTCCGCGCCTCCCTCCCCATTATTACGTATCAGGGAAAGGAATTTTAAAAGACGAACTTCATTTTGTTAAGGGCCCTGCAGATTCCATTCACGCCTCTGCAAATGTCAAGGCTTGCTATTTCGCCCCCGAGCCGCTACCCATACCAACAGCGGATCAGTATTTTGAAGCGTGGAAAATGGGAAACGTCATATTGGAAGGCATGCAAAAATATTCTCAAATCTCCTCAGCAATTAGAGATGTACTTATCCCAGTCATTCGGGAATTAGAGGCACTCCTCGAAGAAGCTGAACCGGGAGATGCTATTGCCTATGAGGTGATGACGAATCTGATGACCCAAGTTCCAAAAGTGCCAATAAAGTCCGATGCCGAACAGGAAGCGTTTGACGCGATTGAGGAAACCGTTAAGGCAAAATTCGTCGAGGTCTTGAAGAATTAATGAGTTCCAGGATGGTTAATAAGCCGTTCGATGTTCTAGTGATCGGGGCCGGGATCAATGGACTCTCCGCCGCCTATTCATTGTCTCATCGCAAGAATCTGAAAATCGGAATCCTGGAACAGTTTTCTATCGGACACGTTTTTGGAAGCTCGCATGGAGCTTCGAGGACCACTCGCTCCACCTACCCTCATCCCACTTACATAAAACTCATCCAGCGAGCGCAAAATCTAGAATGGCCGCGCTGGGAAAAAGAGCTCGGCTGCCAATTGATTCATCGCAATCCAGGCTGCTTTTTCGGGACCGGGAAAAAATTTGAAGAATACATACAAGCCATCCGCCATTCAGGATTGGAGATCGACCTTTTAGATGTCTCGAAAGCCAAAACTCTTTTTCCTCAATTCCGTTTTCAAAACGCCATTGCCGTATTGCACGATCGAACGGGAGGGCTTATTGCAGCTCAAAAAACGATCGAGCATTTGAAGAAAGGGCTCCTCAAGAACTCTGTGCAAATCTTTGAGCATACAAAAGCGGTCCAAATCGATTCCAGCCAAGATCCCATTGTATTGATGACCAATCAGGGAGAAATGTCGGCCCACCGATTGATCATCGCAACAGGGCCATGGATCAAAGAACTTGTTCCTCGACTTAAAACCGTGTCCATCCGACAAGCGGTCTGTTATTTCAAACTACAGGGACCGCAAGAACTCTATCAATTAGGGAAATTCCCAAACTGGTCATCTATCGGAGAGGGAAAAAACCAAGTCTTTTACGGTCTGCCTGAATTTGGGGGCGAGGGGATCAAAGTTGCACAGCATACAACCGTTGGAAAAGAGGACGATCCCCATCTCATTCAACTCGTGCCCGATTCCACAAGAACGATCGAAGAATTTGTGGAAACTCAATTTGCCTCCCCGATTGAAAAACGGATTGGCTCCGAAACCTGCTTTTACACGAACACACTGACCGAAGATTTTATCATCGATCTTCTGGATCCTAGAATCGCAATTGGTTCCGTCTGTTCCGGACATGGTTTTAAATTCGCTCCTCTCACAGGCAAAATCCTGTCTGAACTTGTCTTATTCGGCAAAACAACAGTTCCCGAATTTGAAGAGAACAGATCCATTTTCTCTCACTATTAATCTTCTTGACTTCCGCAATAATTCTGAAGTTTACTGAAAAAAGATAAACAAATTTTTTTCAAAGGATTCTCCATGTCTTCAAAAAAGCTGTTTTTGGGTTCGGCAACGGCACTCCTTTTATTCGCAAATGAGATGAGCGGAATTGGTATTTTGGTGAATCAGGTAGGAGAAACTCCGGCCGATGTCGCTGCGGGGGGAATTTTTAACACAGGAACCCTTCAAGGGGACCTCAGGGGAGCTTTGAATTACATCAATTCGCAGCCGACTGGAACTTGGGACATTACATTTTCATTAGGAACAGCAACGATCCCCCTGGGGGGGCATCCTTCCGATTTTGAATTTAAATGGATCCAATACAATTACGATTGATGGAACAGGGAATACGATTACGATCGATGGCTCAGTCTCTGGGACTCCTACTTACCGAGGTTTTTTCGCGCGGCAAGGAAATATCACGATTCAAAATCTCGCTCTTCAGAATATGGCGGCTATCGGAGGAAATGGAGGAACAAGTCAGAATCCAGGGGGCGGAAGCGGCGGAGGACTGGGAGCTGGAGGCGGCCTCTTTATCGATAGCGCAGATGTTATCCTTCTGAATGTCACTTTTACAAATTGCGGCGCTGCAGGCGGAACGGGTTCAAGTAGTGTTGGCACTCTTCTTATCGGATCAAGCGGTGGAGGAGGAGGCATGGGCGGCAGCGGAGGAACTGGCGATCCATTCGCTGGAGAAGGAGGAGGGGGTGGAGGCGGTCTTGGCGGAAATGGAGGAAACTCAGGCGGCGGTGCAGGAAATGGAGGCTCTGGAAGCGGCGGTGGAGGAGCAGGTCCGAACACCTCTGGCGGCGCAGGTTTCTGGGGCGGCGGCGGCGGCGGCGGAGCCACTGGTACCGGGGGCGATGGAGGAAAACCAACTCCAGGAGGGTCCGGAACTGGAACTGCAGGAAAGCCTGGAACTGGAACGACTTATGGGGGAGGCGGCGGTGGAGGCGGCGGTTCGGATACTTTTACGGGTTATGTAGGAGGCAACGGAGCAGGACCAGGGCAAGGAGGCGGAAGTCCGAGTGGAACTAGCGGCGGGGGCGGCGGGGGCGGCGGCGGCACTGGGAGTACTGCGGGAGGAGCTGGATCAACAAATGGAGGAGTGGGCGGTCTAGGTGGAATTGGCGGCGGCGGCGGTGGAGGAGGAAGTTCAGAAGATGGCATAGGAGCTTTTGGCGGCGCTGGAGGAAATGGCGGCGGCGGCGGTGGAGGCGGAAATGGCTTGATGGCGGGACTCTCGTCAGGTGAAATTGGCGGCTATGGCGGCGGCGGCGGCGGTGGAGGCGTATCCATATCACCCGGACTAGGAGCTAGCGGTGGGTTCGGAGGGGGAGCCGGAGGAAGCCCATTCGATGGCAATGGAGTTTCAAGCGCTTTCGGCGGCGGCGGCAGCGGCGGCGGAGGTAGTGGTAATGCAGGAGGCGCGGGAGGTTTTGGCGCTGGCGGCGGCGGCGGGGGATCGACTTCTACTGGAGGAACCAGTGTAGGAGGTTTCGGAGGAGCTGGAGGAAACGGTGCAGGAGGAAACGGCGGCAGCGGCGGCGGCGGCGCAGGTCTTGGCGGCGCGATTTTCGTCAATACAGGAACGTTGACGATTCAAGGCGGAGTTTCAACTTCAAATAGTAGTGTAGTAGCAGGAACTGGCGCCAATTCAGGCGCCGCGGAAGGCAACGATATTTTTCTCATTTCTCCGAATACTTTGACATTCAGTCCGGCGGCATCTATGACAACGACCATTCAGAAAGATATCATCGAAAGTGCACCGGGTGTAAGCGTGATTATGAATGGAGCTGGAACGTTAAGTTTTACCGGAACTGCGTTCCCCAGCAACTATTCCGGAGGAACTACAATAAGCAACGGTGGTACAGTGAGCATCAGTTCTATGGGCAATTTGGGAACTGGAACGATTACATTTGATATTGGAACTCTTGAAGCGACGAATTCATTCACTCTTCCCAACGCAATCTCGATTACCGCAGCTACCTCAGCAGGCATTGAGACAATCAATGGTGCAGATCTTAACCTATCGGGAATGATTACCGGCGGCGCGAGCTCCAATCTTGCCATTGACGGAGGAACAGTGACCCTTTCAGGGACAAATAATAACACTCAAGCTTGGACTACATCTCTCAATAATAGCAGCACTCTCATCCTCGGGGCAGCGGATAATATAGGCACCGGAGAGATTACATTTAACGGCACAAACATCCTTGAAACCACGAATACATTCACTCTGCCTAATAACATCGCTATCAGCGCCTCTTCTACAGCGATTATCGAGCCCCTCAGTGGAGTTGATTTGACCCTGATGGGAAATATCACCAGCGGCTCTGAAGCTACTCTCTTCCTTGAAGGAGGAAAGTTAATCCTTGGTGGAACAAATGACACCCAAACTTGGGAATTATTCCTCAACACGGGCGTTTTTGTGATCAACACGGAAACAAATATAAGCACAGGACCGATCGCGATGAATACGGGCACGGTCTTTATAGCGACTTCGAACACAACTCTTAGCAATGAAATCTTCATTCTGGACGGCGCCAATGCTGATTTCATCATAGGACCTTCAAATCCAAATGTCCTAACTTTCCTGAATCCTATTCAGGGATCGGCTTCTTCGCCTGCGATCGTTTTCGAAGGAAATGTGGAGTTAAGCTCGACTACAGCCAGTACATATGGAGGGGCCACCATCGTAGCAGGGACACTGCTGGCTGGGGCAATGAACACGTTTTCTCCCACGTCAGAATTTGTCATATCGCCCGGAGGGCTTCTGGATTTGAACAATTTTAGCAATACAATTGGCTCTTTGAGCGGCGATGGAGTCGTCATTTTAGGAACCACTGCCATCTTAACTACGGGAGGGAATAACGGTACGACCACGTACGATGGCACGATTTCTGGAACAGGGACCAGCGGGCTGACAAAAGTGGGCAACGGCACATTCACTTTGACGGCTGACAATATGTACCCTGGGCCGACCACGCTGCAATCAGGGGCTATGATCCTCACTGGCTCGGTCGCGGGAGATCTCATCGTCAATAGCGGGTTTATGGACGTCGAAGGAGCTGTCGGTGGAAATCTCACCGTCAATGACGGATTAACGGAGATCGAAGGAACCGTTGCAGGAAATCTCATAGTCAATAGCGGATTAACGGACTTAAATGGATTTGTTGCAGGAAGTCTCATGCTGAATGGAGGGCTGTTTGAAGGGAGTGGAATCATCGATGGAAACGCCACGATCAGCGGCGGGATTCTATCTCCCGGCAGTCCGAGCAATCTGACTGGACCTTTGAATATCAATGGCAACCTCATGTTCGGTGCAGGAGCAACAACAAGTATCCAACTCACTCCGACTCAATCCGCTGAGATCCTCATCAATGGTGCATCTTCTATGATCACTCTGGCCGGAACATTATTTGCAGTACCGAATCCAGGGAAGTATACCACGGGAACGGTATATACAATTTTAGATGCCACCGGCGCTGGATCCATGATGTCCGGTATGTTCAATTTTGTTCCGCCGCCAGGATTCGCTAATATGCAGATCCTTTATGGCCATAATTTCGTGGAATTGATCGTTGGCACAGATGTGCCGCATATTCCTACTTGCGGCGAGTCGGGCAATAATCTGGCACTGATCGACTACCTCAACTCCCTATCTTACGGTACTGTTGGTTCTCCTTATCAGCCCTTGCAATTCTTCCCCTGCGGCACTTTGACTGCAGCCTTGAAGACCATCAGCCCTTCAAGAAACTCAACACTCACTTTTGTATCGCAAAATATGGACTTTACATTCGCAGGCTTGGTCTCTTCCCATCTTTTCAGAAACCGGAATTTCCGGAATTGGGAAAGAAGCTCATCGCCACAAGAGCCACTAACGGCTTTTTTGGGATTGTTAAATAAACCTAGACAAGTTGAGCCGGTAGAAACCTCCGACGCCGAATCCTCCGTTATTCCTTGCCAGCGATTTAAACCCTGCCGGACCCACTCGATCTGGCTTGATGGCTTTGGTGAATATGCATCCCAAGCGGCCCAACACGAAATTCCCTCTTTCCGTTTCAGATCAGGCGGCGCTATTCTAGGATTGGATTATGGCACTGGAGAATACGGACTTGTGGGTGCAGCCGCTGGCTACGCCCGTTCCTCTATCCGTCAAAATGAAAACTTCGGCCAGGGGCTGATCGATTTTTATCTCGCAGATCTCTACGCTTCTTATTACTACTCCAACTACTTCGTCGACCTCTCTGTATTGGGCGGGTATAATCATTTCAAAAGCGAAAGACACGTCTTCTTCCCCGGCTTTTCCGCTCAAGCAAAGGCTTCATCGCATGCCTGGCAGGTCACTCCCCTTCTGGACTTTGGCTATGATTGGACCTTCTGGTGCAATTACACCCTCGAACCGTTTGCGATGTTCGATTGGGCCGTCAACTTCAACTCTGAACTCAATGAATCGGGAGCGGGAGCATTTGACATGCATCAAAAAAGCCAAACATCCTCTATGCTCCGCTCTGAAGTGGGAGTGAACGGATATGAAAACTTTTATTCAGATAATGGCTTTTTTATTTTCCGCGAGAAGCTCAGCTATGTGAATAAAGCGCCCTTCCATACAGGCCGCATCACAGCCAATGTCGTCGGGGCCCCAGGCTCGTTTGCCGTCGAGTCCTTCACAAGCACGCAAAACCTCTTTTCGTGGACTTTGGAAGGGTATTGCCAGAAAAAGAACGGAAGCTATTTCTCTCTTTCCTATGACGGAGAGTGGGGCAGCGGCTACTTCCTTCAATTAGGCACCGTGGAAGTGGGCAGATATTTTTAATGGGGGCGTGAATCGCCCTTCTTAAGGACCATCCATGCAGCGATGAGAATCAATAGCGCCAAGACGATATTGACGTTGGTCATCGCATGAAAACCTTCCATGAAGGAGCTTTTCTCTTTCAGATGAAAAATCCCGCTGCTGATGGCGAGGAAGATCGACCCTGTAATATTCCACATCGTAAACACAGACCCAAGGGCCTCGCCCACTTTAGCTGGCTCGACGGCCTGATTGACCCCGGCGATGACGCCGGTATTGATCGTTCCCCAATTGATCCCAATAATGAAATAAGGGATGAGAAGCAGACCCAGAGGCGTTGAAGCGCCAATGAAACGGTGAAGAACCACGGCGACAAAACCGGCGAGGACTGAACCAACTAAGATCTTTTGAATGCTCAACCACTTCGTGAGAGTGTTAAAAAAAATGGAGATCACTACTTGGCCTACAGGAATCGCTGAGATCATAAATCCAATTTCATAAGGAGATAAGTGGCGGAGAGTGCGCAGATAGAGAGGATCGAAAAGCATATAGACAACGTTTGCGATTCCTCCCGATGCAACGCTGAGGATCCCGAGGAGGATCAATTTCTTTTTGAAAAGAGAAAAATCGATGAGAGGCATTTCGCTTCTTCTTTCGGAAATGTAGAACAGAATGAGCACTACGATCCCAATCAAAAGATAGGCCCAGAAAAATGGAGTCCTGTCCGCTGCCTGGATGATCCCATAAATCAAGGCTCCAAGCCCCACGACCAACAAAGAGAGCCCTTTCATATCGATTCTTGTATTGGGTTTGATATGGGGAGGCAATTTCAAACTCATCGCACAGCATGCCAGGCCCACAACAATCAAAGGGAGATTCACCCAGAAGACCCATCTCCATCCCAGCCAGCCAACGAGAAATCCGCCGAGAACCGGCCCAATGGCAAGGCCTAAACCGGTAATGCCGCTATAAATGCCGATAGCATGCCCATGTTCATGCTTAGGAAAAACATCCGTGATCAAGGATGCCGATGAGATAAAAAGCACTGATCCGCCCAATCCCTGTATGCCTCTAAAAAAGATGAGATATCCAATTCCCGGGCTTAAAGCAGCTCCCAAGGCTCCTATAGCAAAAATCCCCACCCCCAGATAGAAAACCGGTTTTCGGCCATGCAAATCGGCCACGCGTCCGACAACGACCATCGTCATGGCGAGAGCCATGATAAAAATATTCATGACCCATTGAAGCTCAAGGACCGAGGACTTAAATGCCTTTTGAATAAACGGAAGCGCCGTGTTGACGATCGTGAAGTCCAGGAAAGCGGTAAACGCCAGGAAGGAAATCCCGACAAGCGCTATCCATCTTTGCATTCCCTGAGAAGGGTATTTTTCCATTATCGGAAAGCTCCAATGAGCCCAAATATGCCAAATACAATCAGATAGAGCGCAACGACGATGCTCAGCAGTTCAGGAAAGAGCAGGATCAAAATTCCAGCTACCAAGGCGATTAATGGAGAGATTACAGGATGGATGATCATAAGTTTCCTTAGGGTTCTATAAGCTCTCCATAAAACAGACTGGTAATTAGTGCAAGTAGTGCCAGTCAAGCTAGACGAATTTCCTCTAACTCTGTATAGCTCAAATAAAGGACTTCTATGCCACTGATCCAAATCCATCTCATGAAGGGAAAATCGCCTAAATACATCAAGGCCGTTATGGATGGAGTCCAAAAGGCGTTAGTCAAAGCCTGGAAGATTCCTCTCACCGACCGCTTTCAGATGCTCAGCGAATACAAGAAAGAGCACTTCCATTTCAATAAAACGATCTGGGGCATGAAGCGATCCGACCATCTCATCGCCATCTATATCACATCTATCTTTCGATCCGAAGAAATGAAGAAAAAGCTCTATCAGGAGCTCATCAAGGTCTTGGGAAAAAATCCCAAAGTTCGGAAAGACGATGTATTCGTCACGATTGTCACAGTGCAAAGAGAAGATTGGTCGTTCGGGGGCGGAATCGCTCAATTGACCGATCCCTCGCAACATCCTTGAGTTTCAAAATTTTCTTGCGATTCCATGAACTCTAATTCATGATGGTTTTGCCATGAATGGTTATTGGTTTTTAGCGAGTTTTCTAGTCCTCTCAAACGCTTGCCTGGCGAATCCCAAGGGATTCGAGCTCATCCAAGGACAGGCGCATCCACCCGTTGCCGAAAACCAGACGATGGTTATCGAAACGGGCAGCGATGCAATTATCCATTGGAACGAGTTTTCGATCGCAGAGGGCGAGATCACTCGATTCGTCATGCCGGATAGCCATTTTCGCGTCTTGAATCGCGTTATGGGAGACAACTTAAGCGAAATCTATGGCGCGCTCGAAGCCAATGGCAATGTGATTCTCGTCAACCCCAAAGGGGTGCTTTTTGGCGAGAACGCATCGATCGATACGGCCAGTTTTATCGCTTCGAGTTTGGATGTCCTGGATTCCGATTTTCTCAAGAATGGGGAACTCCTTTTCTCCGGCGATTCCAGGGCTTCGATCGTCAATTTGGGGACGATTTCTGCTTGGGACGGAGACGTAGCTCTGATCGGATATCATGTGGAAAACAGGGGCGGGATCTCGGCTCCGAATGGCGTTGCCGCGCTCGCTGCCGGAAGGCATGTCTTGATCCGACCGCTTGACAATGAGCGGATTGCGATCCGTATCGCGCTCCCTGACGAACAGGGAGAAACAGGCATTGAAAACACAGGCTATATCCAGGCGATTGCTGCCGAGCTCAAAGCCGATGGGAATGCTTATGAATACGCCATCCAAGATAGCGGAAGGATCGATGCGCTTGGAGTGGAAGAGAGGCAGGGGCGCATTTTCCTCGTAGCTGAACAAGGCGTACTCTCTGCCAAGGGCAGCTATAGAGCGAGATCGAATGGAGAGGGAGGAGAACTCCGCTTCCTGGGAGAAACAGTTTGGATCGAAGAAGGCGCGGAGCTTGTCTCTTCCGGAGAGAGCAGCGGCGGATGCGTTCTCATCGGAGGCGATTATCAGGGAAAAAATCCCGCCATTCCGAATGCCAAAATCACCTATGTCGCCATCGATACCCACATTGCAGCGGATGCAGAACTTGCGGGCGATGGAGGGAAGGTCATCCTTTGGGGAGATAATGCAACAGGTTTCTACGGCTCTATTTCAGCTCAAGGAGGATCGGTCAGCGGCGATGGAGGATTTGTCGAGGTGTCGAGCCCCGGTTATTTAGCCTTTAATGGGCTGGCCAACACAAGCGCCCCTTTTGGAACAACAGGAATGCTGCTGTTAGACCCCAGCCAAATTACGATTAGCACGGGCGATACGTGGTCGTTCACGTGTGCTGGGGGGTATAATATCGACACACCTTCAGGGACTATTGATAGCACGAATTTAGGGAACAATCTCGGCATGTGCTCGGTGACGATCGACGCCACCAACAACTCAGGCGGCGGCGCGCCCCCTGGAACGATAACCGTGAACGATTCTGTAACCTGGAATATGCCCAATACGCTGACCTTTGCCGCTAGCGATCCGAATAGCATGATTACAATCAACGCTCCTCTCACGGCCACTGCTGGCGGATCCATAAACATCAATGACGGCGGCACATACAACACTGCATTGTCGATCAACAATACCAACGTCACGACCACCGGCGCCGGAGGGACCATCGAGATCCAGACAGGAAGCGTTTCGATCATTGGAGCAGCCACAAATGCTAGCGCCTCTCTCCAGACGAATGGCGCCAACGCGCCGATTACGATTGATACGAATGGCTTGACCGTATTGGGGGGAACAAACTTTCATCGCGGGTCGATTGTTACTGAGGGTGCCAACTCCGATATTTCGTTCACTTGCAACGGCCTGGTAGATTTGACCACTGGAACAGGTGCTGAAGTCCGCATCGAAACGACAGGGAGCAATAGCAACATCTCCATTCAATCGATCGGCTTGACCCTGGATGCCTCGCTCAGCTTTAATAGTGTCATAGTGGAAACGAACACCGGTACGATCAGCATCGATGGATACGACGCAACCCATTCAGGACCGATTTTTTTCAATTGTGCTGGAAGTCTTGGCGGGATCTTCACCGAGGCTGAAGGTAGCATCTTAATCGGGCAAAATGGGAACCAGATTCCGACCAACTTTACTATTCTTACGAATGAAACCAATGGCGCAGGACTCAGCGTCGGTGGACAACCAGGCGATCTTCTCTGCACGATTTCAGGAGACTATTTCTTCCAGACTCCAATGGATTCCTTCGAAGGATCTATCCAAGTGGGAACAGAGTTCGGCAATATCTCTATGATCGGAAAAAGCCTTACATTGATCGGAGGATCTGCCCCTCCGTCTCCTTTCTTCTTCGCGGTAATCAACATCGGTTCGGGTGGAGAACTTACGAATTCAACCACCTTAATGATCAATATGCAAGAAGATGTGGTTTTAACAGCAGGCTCAGCTAAAGCCCTCGTTCGGATCGGCCCCGACGGGGTAGGAGAGCTGGCGGTCAATTGCCGCAACCTCACTCTAAACGGCGGCTCTGCAGGATCTCCGGCGCAACTCTTAGTCGGCAATGGCGGAGACATCGCAATCAATTGCAGCAACCTGACCGCAATAGGCGGCACGGGAAGTTCTCCGGCCCAAATTACAACCCCGAGCGGAGACATCGCCATCAACTGCAGCGACCTGACCATAACAGGCGGCCCAGGAACATCTCCGGCGCAAATCACCACCGGCAGCGGAATGATCGCAATTAACTGCAGCAGCCTCACTGCAACAGGAGGCTCGGTGACCTCGCCGGCGCAAATCACCAGCGGCAGCGGAGACATCGCAATCAACTGCGCAGGCAATTGCACATTCAATGCCCAAGCCTCCGATTCTCCCGCCCAGCTGCAGACATTCGGAAGCGATCTTGCCTTGATTGCAGGGGGAGACGCCACATTTTCAGGATTCACTCAGGTTTCGACGCCTGCTCCCACAGGGAACTTGCTCATCATTGCGGGGAGGAATCTCACCATTGAGGGCCACGCGTCGATCAGAGCTCTCGGTAAAGTGGACAGCTCTTTAACTCTAGTCTGCGATAACGATTACCCCTCCCCTCCTGCATTCGGACCTGGGGAATTCAATTTGACAGGAGATGCCGTGGTGAGCGCAGGTACGGGGACCCCTGTGAGGATTTTCACTTCTTTGAGAGAACAAAATTCCATTTCAGATCCCATCAACGGCGTTCCATTTATTCCAGGAATTGAGTTCGTAGACAGCTCCACCGAACAATGGGGAGTCTACTATTTCAACTCGTTCGGCGGACAACCTTTTACCATTTTTTATAAACTTTCTGGTCTCTTCCCATTCGATACTTCTCAAAACTTTTTCGATCTCGCTGCAATGGATTTTTTCGTCTACTTCGATTGGTATCATTGGAGCGACTTTGTCGTGAATGTGAGAAATGAAGAGATGACTGGCCATTCGATCCGAAAGAGAAGCGGTGAATTCCTAAAAAACAACGTTCCTAGAGGTTTCTCATTATAAAATACTTATTTGCCGTCTTACCCTTATTGCTTTTCGCATTGGAAGAGGAAACGATTCTGATTCCTGAGCTCAAAGCGATCTATCTGTCGAGTTCCATAGAAGCTCCCCCCCCATCTTTGGGAATTCAGATCGCAGCGGATCTCGAAATTCCAGGAGATCGAAAAGAGTTGGAAAACCGCTTGAAAGCCTACCTGGGAAATCCGATCCGAAAGAGCCTGATCGTCGATATCAAGCGCGAGGTGATCGCCTACTTCCGCAATGAGCACTACCCTTTCGCCACAGTGCAAATTCCTGAGCAGGAAATCAGCGAGGGTTGTTTGCACTTCGTTCTGATCCAGAGTTTACTAGGCGAAGTGAATGTGTTCGGCAACTGCTATTTTTCATCGAAACGATTTCAAGACGCGATCGGCCTCTGCCCGGGAGACGCGATCAATGAAAAAATGATTCTCAATTCTGCGAATTTCCTCAATCGGAATCCGTATCATCAGGTCGACCTGATTTATTCCCAGGGCGACTCGAAGAATACGACAGATCTCGATCTGATTGTGACGGACCATTTTCCCCTCTCTGTTTATGGAGGCGTCGATAATACGGGTCTGAAACATATCGATAGGACGCGCATTTACGGAGGCTTCACTTGGGGCAATGTCTTTGGCCTCGATCAGATATTGACCGTCCAATACAGCATGGCGCCCAGCATTCACAAGTTTTTCTCGATCACAGCCAGCTACATCGTGCCGATGCCCTTCCAACATCTCCTCAATCTCTATGGCGGCTATTCTCAAGTGCACGTCCGCATCCCCTCCTCTTCCAAAACGAAGGGTTACGGTTCGCAAGGAAGCCTCCGCTATATAGTCCCCCTGCCTGCAACGCCTACGATCTTGCACGAGTGCTTCGCAGGATTCGATCTCAAGAGGTACAATAACACCGTCGAATTTGTCGAATCCTCTCCTGTCTTTGGACAAACGGTCAATTTGACCCAATTTTTGGCCGGATACAATTTCGGTTTCGAAAAAGGATGTCATAAATTGGGATTCGACCTGCAGCTTGTTTTTTCTCCATTCCAATGGATCCCCGATCAATCGAATGCTGATTTTGAATCCCTGAATCCGTTTGCCCGACACACCTACGTCTACGGAAGAGCCGCAGTCAATTATAAGACGATGCTTCCTGGGAAGTGGCTTTGGACCCTTTACGCTTCCGGTCAGCTTGCCAATAGGACGCTTCTTCCCAGCGAACAATTTGGAATCGGCGGATACAACACCGTGCGGGGCTATGAAGAGAGGCAGCTCAACGGGGATGACGCCATCCTTGTGAAGACTGAAATTCTAACGCCCAAAATGAAATTTCAATTGCAGCGCGGATGCAAAAATATCGACTATATCTTCGAATTCCTCGGTTTTCTAGACTACGGCTACGCCCATGACCTGCATGCATTTAAATCAGAGAAGAAAAATGAATACCTATTGGGAATCGGACCCGGTTTTCGATTCAGTTTTGGGCATTATCTACTCGCTCGCCTCGATTGGGGAATCAAACTGCACCACGGCCCCTTCCCCGGCGGATGGTCGATGGTTCATTTCGGCGTGACTGGAAGTTTTTGATTTTTGGGCCTTATCCCATTCGCGCAGACGCTGTACCCGGTTCCACCAATGAGGGTGGCGCCGGCGCCAGATCCAATAGGGCTCTGCGCTTCCATACCAGCGGCCGTAGTACCATCCGGGCCCGTACCAATAATTCTCATCATAATAGTAGTGGCCGTTGTAATAGAAGATCGTCGGCTCATGGGAACCTGTGGCAAGGAGAAATGCGAGGAGTAAGTACATCAGAACCTCTAATCCGCACCTTAAGAAAACCCCCCAATTCTTACAATACTTACCTCATACAGAACAAAAAGTAGAAAATTAACAAGATACGGCTCGCGATGCGAGCCTGCATGATACGCTCCCTCCGGGAGCTACAGGATTCCGGGGGGGCCCCGGACCCCAGAATAGACGCGAAGCGGGGAGCGCCGGGCCCAGCCGAAGGCTGGTGTTGCGGTCCTGAGGACCGCAATTGCGAACTCCGTTCGCGCCCGGCGCTCCCCTTCTCTTTATCCTGACAGCCCGTCATCAGACGGGCGGATCCTGTAGGCTTGCAGAGCAAGCCGTATCCTGTTATTTTATTTCTATTGAATTACGGTAGGGGTCTTTGGGGCCCTCTTTGGGCATACGGAGTTTGAACTGGTGCCGGTGGGGGCGAAACAACGGAAAAAACTACTTTAGACGATCGACTCGTGAACTATCCTTGCAATCGTTTTTAATGTTGGATTTCCTTTCTTAGATAGTGCCTGTTGTACAGTAGATCGGGACATTCTTGCTTTTTTTGCTACTTGTGCTCGATTGACTTGTAAATAGCCATCTAGGATTTCAATAAATGCTTCCGTATCATTTTCTAGAAGACATTCAAAGAGAGCTGCACCCACTTTATCAGAATCTTTGAAAAAGCGATCGGGCTTGTGGATTTTAAGTTTTTCTTTCTTATTCACCCCGAGAGCCGGCATATCGTCTAAGAAGGAGCCGCGCTTTTTGGATGTCTTTCTCTTGATCATTCTTAAGTTCTCTGGCAGTACATTGCTCAATCATGAGCACGGTTAATTTTTAATGGACTAAATTGATTCTTGACAATGGGAAACTCAAAAAATATAATCTTTTGACTCTTCCGACAAAGGGAATATTATGGATGATCCGATGCTATTAATTATGTTAATTTTTGCCCTTATTTTTTCCTTTGTTTTAGCAATATTTTTAACAAATGTTAGCATAAAGGCGATTGCTTCATGGAGAACGAACCAAAAAATTAGTCAGTTAGCCTGTTCTATTTTCACTGGATTGTTTTCATTTTATATATATAGCGGGTTGTTTATCTTTTTCGTTCATTTCTATGTTTGGTTTTTTTGAAGGAAGATATATGTCTCGTATTCTATGTATTTTGATTTTTTGTTCGGGGATCATAAATGCTTCATCAGCTCCGTTAATCTCCCGGCAAAACTACGTACAAAGAATGTACAATGCTTTTTTGATTCAATCGATCGGTGAAACTCGAATTGCATATCTGGTTTTCAACAATGCTTTTCAAGACGCTAAAAATGCCGGGGAAAGTCCCAAAAAATTAGAAGTCATGAACCAACTGTTCATATGGTATCGCAAATTTGGTTGGTATTGCGATCTGATGCTCTATCCGAGCGGATGCACAGATGAATACGGTAATAGCTTATTCCAGACTCACAGAGAATCAGAGAATGATTACTTCCGAAATTGTATACACCCCAAAAATCGTCCTCTTTCTCAATATGCAAAAGAAATAGACTATCAAAATGAATGGAAAAAGGACCCTAGAAGAGAAAAACATGTCCGCAATTATTTTATTGGTACAGCAGAATTAATGGTTGGATTGTTTTGTCTTGCGAATCTTTCCACACCTGTCGGCTTAATTGGGTTCGCAGCAACCGCTGTAGGAAGTGATGGAATCTCCAGGATTATTAACTCTCTTAACGATGCTTATTCCGATCGCAAGGATTGTATGCGAGAATTAGAAAAAATTGATAAAAAAGCAAAACAAGCAGCAGGGCAATAATATGATCAAAGAGTTAATTTCGACTGGGAATTTGTTGCTTTTTATTTTAGGCT
>Ga0207043_1041_pt1 | contig 19617 bp, 17 predicted proteins | sample Alteio_BWMinCont_71_FD_153304 | JGI IMG/M metagenome (GOLD analysis project Ga0207043, IMG submission 153304) | Enriched cells from forest soil in Barre Woods Harvard Forest LTER site, Petersham, Massachusetts, United States -... | ecosystem: Environmental > Terrestrial > Soil > Temperate forest >... | reverse complement strand
TTGACTTACGCCATCTCGATCCGATAAAGAGAGATTATACTCACGAGAAAAAAAAGATTAACCCCAATTTGAAGAATATACCCCAAAACATACAGCTCCCGATATGAAACAAGTTTCAGGAAAATATACTCTGAGAATCTTTCGAGGAACTCCAGGGCATCAATATTGGGAAGAATTTGAATTTGAGCGCCAGGTTCAGGCCAATGTGATCTCATCGCTCATGGAGATTCAAAATAATCCGGTGAATAAGAAAGGAGAAGCGACCACTCCCGTTGCCTGGGAGCAAGGCTGCCTGGAAGAGGTATGCGGCTCGTGTTCTATGCTGGTCAACGGAAAACCTCGCCAAGCGTGCACGGCCCTGATCGAACCCTATATTCTAGAAACGGGCTCTACAACCCTTACATTGGCTCCTTTTACAAAGTTTCCTTTGATCCGCGATCTTTATGTCGATCGCACTCGCATGTTCGATGCACTCAAGAAAATCAACGGATGGATCGCAATCGACAGCTATCACGATACGGGTGAATTCGGTCCGCCAATCAGTCCTGAAGTGCAAGAGGCGTTGTATGTTTTGTCCACCTGCATGACTTGCGGGTGCTGCAGCGAAAGCTGTCCACAGGTCAATCCCAAGTCGGAATTCATGGGGCCGGCAGCCATGTCTCAAATTCGGTTATTCAATTCAAACCCCATCGGAAAACTGGAAAAAATCGGAAAGGCTAAAAGCGGCTTTAGACGAAGATGGGATCGCCGGATGCGGAAATGCGCAGAACTGCGTCAAGGTCTGCCCGAAAAACATTCCTCTTACAGAGTCTTTAGCGCTCATCGGGCGGGAAGCTTCCAAGCAAGCAATTAAAAACTTTTTGAGTCTGCCCGATGCGGGAAACCCTTAAAATATGCCGGACTCTTTTTTTCTTTTCGTAAATGACCTGTTGAGGAAGAATAGCCCTTTCTCTGCTGTTTGGGATACTCTGGACACCGAAATGCCCTTCAACGATATTCTCAATTAGGGGATCTCGACGCCAGACTTGAGGCTGTAAGGGCCCCTCTGGGAAGATGGTCCCACGTTAATGAACACGGTTGACTGAGCTAGTGGCAGACCCCTTTCGGCGGAGACTTTTTCTTCTTCTATTTTTCCAAAAAAAACTATTTAGAAAAGAACTCCCTTCATGTATCTAAAGAAGAAGGAGAGTGCATCCCAATGGGCACAGAAGATCTTATTCCTTTTCTCAAGAAAATCGAGCTGTTCAAAGAACTCTCCGATTCAGAAATGAATCTATTAATTCCATTTTTCCGCATCAATACTTACAAAAAAGGGGATTGGATTATCCGGGAAGGAGCGATCGGAGAAGAAATCTATTTCATCAAATCGGGGGAAGCCGAAGTCGTCAAGGAAGAACAGGATTCCGATCAAGCGCACCGGATAGCCGTCTTAAAACCTGGAGAATGGACAGGAGAAATGTCCTTTTTTGAAAACTTAAAACGTTCGGCTTCAGTGCGCGCCTTGGAAACCACTGAAGTAGTCGTGATGCTATTAAAAGAACTCGAATTATCTGCAAACCACGAGACGATCTATTTCAATATTGTCCACTCATTAGGAAAAGGAATAAGCCAACGCCTTCGATATACGGAAAATAGTTTAATCCTCTCCCTTAAGGAGAAGATCAAACTAGTCCAGGTGCAAAACGAGGTCAGCAAAACGATCGTTCAGATATTTATCATCGTGGCCCTGTATTTAAACCTGTCGAAATTTCTTTCTGCATATACCCAGAATCCTCTTTTTTCTCTCAATATCGCTTTTTATCCCATCACCGTTCTCATCTTGGGCGCCTCTTCTCTTTGGCTGATTAACTCTTCCCGATATCCCTTATCTTTTTATGGGTTAACTTTACAAAATTGGTTTCGGAATACTTTAGAAGCAATCCCGTTAACTATACCCATCCTAATTCTGTTAGTTATTTTGAAATGGATTCTGGTTACATCTATTCCGTTGTTCAATGACACGCCTATATTTGAATTCAGAACGCTTGGTCAGAGTACCTGGAATTATGCGTTTTTTCTGATCATCGATATAGCTCTCGTTCCTGTTCAAGAAATCACGGTAAGAAGCTTTCTCCAATGTTCTTTCCGAAATTTCTTTCAAAGCCCTCACAGGGTGTTCTTCGCGATCCTGGCTTCCAATATGGTCTTTGATATTTTGCGTACGGAAAGCGATGCGATCTATGCGTTATTCTCGTTTCTATTTGGAATCTTTTGGGGGTATATGTTCGAAAAGCAGAAATCGATTGTTGGAACCAGTGTATCGCATGGGTTGGCAAGGATCATGGCATTTTTCATCCTCAGGTTTGATAAAATGATCATGATCAGCCAGTGAACCGTCTTTTCTTTCTGTACTGTCAGTAGTTTACACCTTGCGGGAAAAATTTCTTTAAACTATCTACGGACTTATGAGGCTAAAGCACTCGATTCTATTGCCGCTTTTTCTTTTATCCGGCTGCGCATACGACGCGGTTGACCCTTTATCGCTTGCGCCTTCCGGTCCCTATGCCTCCTGGACGCCTCTGCAAGGGAACTCCTTAGTTTCTTCCCGCTATTGTCAAACAATCTTGCCTCCGACCTTTGAGACCTCGGATCTAAACCTGGCAGAGCTTCTCGATATTGCGCTGCAAAACAATCCCTCGACAAAACAAACCTGGGCGAAAGCGCGCAACGCAGCGGCTCAGTATGGACAGTCCCTTAGCCAATTTTATCCCGGAGTTAAGTTGGATGCCAGCTACTACCGCGAAAAGGGAACGTTTATCAGCTTCGGCCCTCCAGAACCCTATTATTACACGCAGGCAGGACCCGATTTGATCCTTACCTATACGCTTTTTGATTTTGGGCAAAGAACCGCTGCAGCGATGACTGCGCGGCAAGCGCTCTATTATGCGGATTATACGCATAACCAAAACATCGAGAGCGTGATGCAGACCGTAATGGACGACTACTATAATTATCTCTATCAAATAGCGATCCGGCGGGCGAATGAAGCGAATTTGGTCAATGCGCAGACCTCATTGGATGCCGCGAATGAAAAGTTTGCCTTGGGTCTTGCAGCTTTGGGAGATGTGGCTCAAGCACGTACGCAATATCTACAGTCGAAGATCAATCTCACGACGCAAAAGCAAACGGTTGAAAATGCCTTTACTCAATTGGCTGTCGATATTGGGCTTCCTGCAAATCTTGCCTTTAAAGTCCAGGCAATGCCCGATCAAATTTTCGCTGATCCACTTTTAGAAAGCGTGGAGCAGCTAGTGGCTCTCGCCCAAGACCAAAGGCAAGACTTTTTAGCTGCGCAATCGGATGTTCTATCTAAAGAAGCCACTCTCTTGGGCGCAAAAAGAGCCTTCCTTCCTGTATTTTCCACTACCCTTGATGCGGGCCATTATTGGTTCGAGGAGGGGGTCGATGAACATCACTTCCACTGGAATGCTGCTGTCAGTGTCACATTCCCGCTTTTCCAAGGCTTCTATTATCGCAACGGGATCCGCAAAGCTGCAGCACAGCTCGATCAGTCAAAGGCACAGCTCCTTCAGACGGAGCTGACGATCGTTCAAAATGTGAGTAACGCCCATATGGGAGTGAAGACCGCAGCCCAGAATTTGGATGATACAAATGAGTATTTGAAAGCCGCCGAGCTGGAATACAACATCTCTTTGACAAGCTACAAAGCGGGAACGGCTACGATTCTCGATGTACTCTCTTCGCAGAGTTCGCTGGCTGATGCCCGTTCGAAAAAGGCAGGCTCTCAGAAAGATTGGTTTACCGCCCTCGCGTCATTGGCTTATGCAACTGGCTCTCTCTGCTCCAACCCGAAGGAATTCGCATGCGAATCGGAATGATTTTTCTCATACTCCTTATCGGCTGCCATTCGAAAAAGGAGCCCCCTGCCGCTCCCGTGTACTCAGTAAAAGTGGTTACAGCCGTACAAAAAGATATGCCGATCTTCCTAGAAGGACTTGGACACGTGGAGTCGATCACCAGCATCAATATCCGCTCGCGGATTGAAGGGGAATTGACCGGTGTCTTTTTCAAACAGGGCGCCGAGATCAAAAAAGGGGACCTTCTTTTTACGATCGATCCGAAACCCTATCAAGCGTCTCTTTTGCAGTCTCAAGGGGCTTTAGAGCAAAGCATGGCCAATCTTGCGATCGCTGCAGAGAAGGTAAAGCGGTACAAGACCTTGGCGAAAGACGAATATTATTCGCAAATCGATTTCGAGACTTTGCAAGCAGATTTTGCAGCGAATACGGGACTTGTCCAGGAAAACCAAGGGCAGGTAAATAGCGCGAAGATCAATCTCGATTATTGCTGGATTTATGCTCCGATCGATGGACTGACAGGAATTTTGCAGATCGATTACGGCAATCTTGTAAGAACAGACGACTCCAATCCAATGATCACTCTCAATCAGATGGATCCTATTTTTGTCACATTTTCCGTTCCTGAAATCAAGCTCCCACAAATCCAAAAATACATGAGGAAAGGCGAGACTCTCAAGGTGCAAACAGCTTATGAGAGCTTCAAAGATGAAATTTTCGAAGGCTCTCTCTACATGCTCGATAATACTGTCGATGAGAATACTGGAATGATCAAGCTGCGCGGCATTTTTGATAATAAAGAAAGAGCCCTTTGGCCGGGCCAGTTCATCCGGACGAGACTGCTCCTCTATACTCTTCAAAATGCTGTTGTAATCCCTTATTCCGCCGTTCAATTGACTTTAACCGGGCCGAAGGGGTTTGTTGTAAAAGAAAACAACACTGTAGAAGAGCGCTCTTTAAAACTCGGCCAAAGACAGGAAGATACGATCATTGTTTTGGAAGGAGTCAAAGCTGGGGAAAAAATTGTCACAGACGGGCAGATCAACCTCTCAAGCGGGTCTAAAGTAGCCGTAAAGGGAGAAGGATGAATCTATCAGAGCCGTTCATCCGCCGCCCGGTCATGACGATCCTCGTGATGATCTCCATTCTTTTTTTCGGATTTATTGCGTATGGGATGCTGCCGGTCAGCGATCTTCCCAATGTCGATCTGCCGACGATCGAAGTGAGTGTAAGCTATCCTGGGGCGAGTCCCCAGACTATGGCCAATTCAGTAGCGACTCCCCTCGAACAACAATTTTCAGGGATCGAAGGGGTCCAAACAATTTTTTCTACAAGCAATAATGGATCTACAACGATTGTCATTCAGTTTGTTTTGTCCAGGAATCTCGATGGCGCTTCGACTGACGTCCAGGCAGCCATCAGCCGCGCGCAGCCCAACCTCCCTTCAAATCTCCCCAATAACCCCACTTATGAAAAAGTTAACCCCGCATCGACTCCGGTCCTCTATTACGTGCTTTATTCCCCGAATATGACTGCGGGGCAGCTTTATGATTATGGAAATACGTTTATTGGCCAGCGGCTAACGATGGTAGAAGGGGTTTCCAACGTCATCACGTATGGGTCTCCCTATGCCGTGCGCGTCCAGGTCGACCCCGAAAAGCTCGCTGCGAAAAACATCGGGATAGACCAAGTTACACAAACGCTCAAACAAGGAAATGTCGATTTGCCTCTTGGCACCTTATGGGGACCCAATGAAAATTTTGTCGTCGATGCGGATGGCCAGCTTTTTACCGCAGAGCCTTACTCCGAATTGATCATCAAGAATCAAGATGGCACTCTCGTAAAGATAAAAGATATTGGAACAGCCCTTGATAGCGTTCAGAATGACAAATTTTTTGATAATTATGTAACGAAAGATAAAACAAGAAGCTGCATCATCCTTGGCATTCAGCGTCTTCCCGGCTCGAATACTGTAAAAGTGGTCGATGGAGTCAAAGACGTCTTGAAAAAGATGAAACCTCAAATTCCCGACACACTGGAAATCATCACTTTATACGATCAATCGGTTTCGATTATGGATGGAGTCGATGATGTAAAATTAACTTTGATTTTCGCTTTTTTTCTGGTTGTGCTCATCATTTATATTTTTTTGGGAAAAGCGCTCAATACAATCATCCCCGCGCTCTCATTGCCGATCGCGATTTTTGGAACGTTTGCCCTGATGTATATATATGGGTTCAGCGTCGATCTCCTTTCTCTTTTAGCGATCACTCTCTCGATTGGATTTCTGGTCGACGATGCGATTGTCGTGTTGGAAAACAATGTCCGCCATGTCCAATTTGGCGAATCGCCGATGGAAGCTGCCATCAAAGGGTCGAAAGAGATCAGCGTTACAGTTCTTAGCATGACTCTCTGCCTGGTTGCTGCCTTCATCCCCATGCTCTTCATGGGAGGTGTTATAGGAAGATTGTTCCGTGAATTTGGCGTTACCATCGTAACTGTAGTTTTAATCTCGGGATTTGTTTCTTTAACTTTGACTCCTCTTCTTTCCAGTTTGTTTATTCGGCCCTATTCAGAGGAAAATAAGACCCGGATGGAGAGATTTTCCGATCGGCTGACGGAGAGATTGAAAAGAATCTATAAGCCTTGTCTTGAATGGGCGATGGACAACCGGATCATCATGCTTATCATTGGTCTCTTAAGCATTGTCTTCTCACTGATTCTTTTTATCGCAGTTCCAAAAGAATTTATTCCTGACGACGATATTGGATTCATTCAAGGCTTTACTGTGGCAAGAGATGGCACATCGCCGTATCTCATGGATCGGTATCATCAAGATCTCAATCAATCGATCATGGAAAATCCGAATGTCGAGTCGATCATCTCGATCAGTTCCTATACAAATCCCAATCAAGGACTCCTTTTCTTGCGACTCAAGCCATTTGGAAAAAGGGCGCCAATGAAGCAGGTTATTAAAGACCTAACTTTAAAGATGAAAGACAAAGTAGGAATAAATTCCTATTTTTCTACCCTTCCTTTGATCAACCTCCAAGTGGGAACGACAGCTCAGGCTCTCTACCAATATTCCTTAACCAGCATCGATCAGAAAGGCCTTTACGAATATGCTCCCAAGCTCTTGAGCAAAATCCAAGGCAACTCGGCTTTTTCGCAGGTTTCCTCTGATCTTAGGATCCATCAGCCTCAATGGTCTCTTCATATCCTCCGCGATCGAGCCTCGAACTTTAATATCGATGCAGCAGCCGTTGAAAATTTTCTCACTTACGCCTATTCGGACAACAAGATTTCCCAGATCAACGGCACGATCAACCAATATAATGTCTTGATTGAAACCCTGCCTCAGTTCTACAGGGACCCAACTGTGATTTCTTCTCTCTACGTCCGGTCTGAAAACAATTATCTGGTGCCTCTTTCAGAAATCGTCGAAGTGGATGATACTGTGGGTCCGCTGACAGTGAACCATATCAACGGCCTTCCAGCCGTAGGCATTTCTTTTAACCCAGGCGAAGACGTCCCCCTTGGAACGACTCTCGACACCCTTGATAAACTTGTCAAAGGGGATAAGCCTCCCCAAATCTATGGGCAAGTCATCGGAACTGCGCAGATTTTCAAGGAATCGCTCTCGAGCCTCAACTATTTGATGATCCTCGCCTTCTTTGTGATCTATGTTGTTCTTGGCATTCTCTATGAAAGCTTTATTCATCCGCTTACTGTGATGAGCGCCCTTCCTCCGACTCTCCTCGGGGGGCTTTTTACTCTTTATATTTTTGGAGAAGCACTTTCGCTCTATTCATTTGTCGGCCTCATTCTTTTGATGGGAATAGTCCTCAAAAACGGGATCATGATGGTCGACTTTGCCAATGCAGCCATAGAACATGAACACAAATCTGCGAGAGACGCCATTATAGAAGCGGCGCTGATCCGTTTCCGTCCTATATTAATGACGACGCTGGCAGCTATGATGGGTGCGGTGCCGATTGCGATTGGGATTGGCGGGGCATTTGCGCAGAGCACCCGCTCTCTTGGCCTTTGCATTGTCGGCGGCCTTATCATCTCCCAGCTCCTCACCCTCCTACTCATCCCCGTTCTCTACTACTACTTCGAAGTCCTCCAAGAAAAACTCAGATCTAGGTTAGCCTCAAGGCATAGAGCCTAATCAGAAGTATTAATTTATATAGACAGTCGGGCCGCTACGCCCCTTGCTTCGCAAGGAGCGGGCTGCATCGCGTTCCCAACTTCGTTGGGGCCCTATCGCGCTGCAGATATAGCCCTTCGGGCTTTTCGAGAGAGGCTTTCTTAGATTCCAAAAGTTGCCGTAAGTAATTAAGCGTTTGAAAAATGGCCCGAAGAGCCAAACTCTGCACGCGGGAGAGGGGCCCACGAAGGGGGACCCCGCGGGCAGCCCGAGACTGGTTAGCCTCCCGGGGTTCCCGAAAATGCATCATTTTTGGGGTGGGCAGCGTCCAGCAAAGAGCAATTGCGCCGTAATAAACGGCGGAGCTGACCTCTAGGTCGCGTAGCCGTAGGCGCAATAGGGAACGAAGTTCCCGATGATCGAAGCTGGAATCCAGTCACCTGGGCAGCGGGGGCGGAGCGATAGCGTAGCCAGCCCGACTGTCTATTCTTCTTTTCCGTTTTATAAGAAGCTTGTTATTAAACATTACTGTGTAATTATAAATTATTTGTTGAAAGATATAATTAAATGAATTAACTTGAGTATAGAAACATAACAATGTAGATGCGGGAGAGATCTCGCAGTCACGCCTAGGGGCAAATATGGAAAAAAATAGTTTTGAGAAGCTGAAAGATAATCTTCCAGACTTCAAACAATTTGCGCGTAAATATATCTCTGAAAGCGCAACAATCGTCGCGTTGCTTGTCGGGGGAGTCTCTGCATGGCTGCATCTAGTCTTCGGTGGAATCGGAATCACACTCCTGTTCCTAGTCATCGGAACCGCTCTCGGAATTTTTTGGCCCGTCCAAATCGACAATCTCTTGAAGAAATTCTACGCGATGTCCTTAAAGAGAAATAAAACTTCTGAAATGATCGTCGGTGGAGTTGAAGTTGTAGTCGCCTTCCTGCTCCCCTTCATCTTCTTCTGCATGATCGGAATGTTGGCCGGAAGCGCTTACCACTACTTCACCCGAATCTCTCAGGCGAGCGGCGGCTCTAAAGGCAGCAAAGCAGCCTAAAGTCATCCGATCTAAAGTCTATATAAAGGGCTCCAATAGGGGTCCTTTTTTTTTAACCTGAGTTTTGGGTTCATTTCCCTCAGAATCAAGAGAGATTTTCGATGAGATTTCGTTTGGCTTTGAGGCGGCCATATGCCTCCAATGGCCCATAGACGCCGAAGGACCAAGCGAAAGATCGCGAAAAGATCCTTGAGGCTGAGCGGATTGAACACAAAATTCAGGTTTTTATGGTAAAATTTCTAGGATCGACTGCCAGTTCAAGATAAAGAAACTCCAAGCCGCCACTAGCGCGTGTGAAATGCTGACTCCAACGATCGATTTCTGACGCTCATAGAGATATCCCCAAATAATCCCCAGACCAAATGTCAGAACGGCGAACCAAATACCTCTCATCGTATGGAATAGTTCAAATAATAGATTCGAGGTGATGATCGCTAATATAACCCGGTTCGGACCTAAGAAAAAATTCCGAAAAATTGTCTGCATAAAGCCTCTTGCTATCAGCTCTTGCACAGGGACTAAAGGAAAATAGACGGCGATGATAATCAGTTGGGTCTTTAGATTTTCAGGGGTGTACGTCGCAAATAGAGAGTGGTCATGAAAGATCGGCACAAATGTAACCAGTGCCAATTCAATCAGAAAAACAATAATTAATATTGGAATCGTGAATAGAATTGATTGAATTGTTTCTTTCTTCCAATATTTTAAAGTCAATCCATAATAGGATATTGGAAAGCCGGCGCTGAGGATAATCCAAGTCATGCTCGATGCAATTACAATGATAATAAATGGAACAAGGTAACCTGAGATATTTCCGATTTTATATGTATTGGCAAGCTTGGATATATTAAAATAAAATGCTGTTAATATAAAAATGTGGATAATTGTTCTGCTGACGTGCGAATGAGATTTTATAAGAGAGAGTTTTTCTCTCAATGCTTGAATAAAGTTCTCGTCCGTTCTGCGTAGTCTTTGACTGATTCGTTTCGTTATTTGGTTTACAATCTTTGAGTTGATTTTTTGAGTTTCTGGAGAATCTCCCAAGCCTTCCAGATCGAGAGTGATCAATTCCATTTCTTCTACCGCTCGGATTGATGCAGAGCGGGGCTCCTTTTCCAAGTAGGCCATTTCTCCAAACCAATCTTTGGGCTCAAGAATGCCCAAAATTTGGAAGTCATTGAATTCGGGTTCTTCCTTAATGATTTCGGCTTTTCCTGATTTGATCAGATACAAGGTTCTACTTGTTTCTCCTTCTCGGATGATCCAATCTCCTTTTTTTACGACTTTTTTTTGCATATAGGGAAGAAGAGAGGAGAGTTCGCTTGGAGATAGACCGGAAAACAATTCAATCTGTTCAAGAAAAGGACTGATTGCTAGATCCATGTTCTGCATAATTTTCTCTTCTACTGCAGAAAATTATAATTGTCTAGACGAAACCCATCAGGTTGTTAGATCCAAAAGATGAGCAGCTTGACGATGCGGCTTTTTTTCCCATTCGCTTAAGAAAAACTCCCGAATGTAAAACCGTTTTACAAGCTCGGATTTTAGCTGATCGATCAATGAGCTGCATGTAGGAGAATGATCTTTAAGCGGGGTCAGAAACTCTTTGTGGTCCCGGTCTCTTCTATAAGCCGGTCTTTTTGGAGGGAGGAGAAGATAATTCATATTCTCTTCAGAATAACCCCAAAGGAAAGATGTATGGTGGAGCCAGCGGTCTTTCTTGATATATTGAGCATTTCCTCCGCATTTTTTTTCTCCGATTGCATAATCATTTTCTCTCAATGTGAAGCCTGGAATTTTCCAAGCTTTTGCATAGAGATCCGCAGACCATCGGAGGATCGGCTCTGGAAAAGCTGGTATATCGATGTCTTCTTTCGCCAAAATAAAGGTAATAAAAAGGGTTTGCTCGTCGACAATAACGGTCCCTCCCCCGCTAAAACGTTTGATGACGGGAAGCTGATCTTTTTGGGTTTTAGGGAGATTCAAGAGTGTTTCAGGCTGTCCGGAGATCCCCATTACAATGGCGCGGGGGGAACCTTGGTTGACGATGCAAAAATTCCTGTGGTCAGTCCGGAGCAGCGCCTCTTCGAGCTGCAATTGCTCGAAGATGGGAACATTTTTTAAAGTGAGATAGTGGAGTTCTTTAAGGGGAATAATTCAGCTCCATGATTTCTTCAATCGGGACGATTTGGACCTTGCTCCCCGAATTGGACATAAATTTGATGATTAAAAGAGTTCCGCTTTGCATGGGAGTGATCTCAGTGACATTCGCTAATGTCATGTTATTCATGATGCGGACCATGATCTTCAGGGTAGGCTTGTCTTTTCTGAGAAAATCGAAGGCCTGCACATAATCATTCGCCCTCCCCTTCGGATCGATCATAATAATACTTCGATTCATCATCGTAGATGCAGGAGCTGCAGCAGCTTGCGTAGGAGCTGCGTCTTGGGCAAAAAGAGCGCCGCTCAACAATAGAAGCGGGAAGAAGGGTTTCATAAATTCTCCTTATCGAGAGAAATAATTTGGTTTGTCGCTGTTTGCGCTTGCTTCAATGCTTTTACGGCTCCTTCGATCATTCGATTAAAGGCGATTTCTGTCGCTTCAAGCGAAGATAGCACAATAGAAACAGTCAATGAAATGGAGCCATTTTTGGTTTCAAAGAGGTTGCCTTGCACTTCCTTTCTCAACTGTTCTGCGAGGTTCTTCCCTTCATCAATCGAAAGGTCTGGCATAAGAACAATGAACCTTCCGTCTGAGGAGGGAATGAGAAAATCCGATTCGCGTAAATGGCGGTGGAGATAATCTAAAAACAGGGGGAGAATCTCATCGGCGAATAAATATCCTTCGCGAGATTGAAGATCTTCAAACTCATCGATTCGGAGAACCATCAATAAAACGGATTTTTTTTCCTTTTTTGCCTGCGCTAAAAGGCGGAGCGCCTGGTCGTGAAGGAGAATTTTATTTTTAAAGTAGGCTTTAGAAATTTCATGTTTGGGGACTTTGATCGCTGAAGAGAGTTCAGATGTTCTTTCACGCGCTGAGAGAGCTTTTCTTCTTGTTGCGATCCGCGTCTCCATCGCTTCAAGGTCCATTTGCTCATCTAAGAAATCAGTGATGCCTGCATCAAGGGCTCGGTCGCGGAAAGATTTATTCAGACGTCCAGTGATGAGTAAAATAGGGAGAAGAGGATCTGGAACGAGCCTCCTGATTTCTTTGCAAAGTTCCAAAGCGGGAGGATCTTCTATGGCGGAATCGAGAATGATGAAATCCAAAGGAGAATTTTTGATTGCTTCGATCGCCTCTTTTCGATCGCGAGCTTGAAGGATGAAAAATTGCTCATCGAGGTGTTTTTTAATCCAATAGCGGATGGAAGGGTTATCCGAGACCACTAAAAGAACCGGAAGGAAGAGCTGATTTGCCATAAAACCCTTTTACCCTTTTCTCAATGCAATCAGCAAGATCGAAATATCGGCGGGGGAAACACCTGCAATGCGGGAAGCTTGTCCGAGGTTTTCTGGAGTGAAGCGTGCGAGTTTTTGCCTTGCCTCCGATCTAAGCCCGATGACTTTCGAATAATCAAAATCTTTCGGGATCCGAATCGGATCGAGATGTTCCATTTTGGCCACCTCTTTCTGCTGGCGCTCAATATAGCCGGCGTATTTGAGCTGCATTTCGATCTGGGTATTCACATCAGAGCCAAAATCTGAGATCTGCTCGGGATAGGCTTTCAAAGCTTCTTCGTAAGTCCATTCCGGCCGGCAAATCAATTGCGCGAGATTCGTGCTTTTTCCATCTATGGTTTTGAAGAGTTTGCTCAACCGCGCAATTTCACTTTCGATCGTTTGCAGTTTATTCAAAACCCGCTCGTGTTGTTCAGATGTGATAAGCCCGAGTTCATAAGCCATTGGCCGCAATCGAAGGTCTGCATTATCTTGTCTTAAAAGAAGACGGTGTTCCGCGCGGCTTGTGAACATCCGGTAAGGTTCTGTCAGATCGAAGCGGATCAGATCGTCGATCATCACGCCGATGTAGCTATCGCTCCGCTTCATGATGAACGGAGGTTTGCCCCCCCGTTTTGCAGGCTGCGTTGATGCCTGCAATCAGCCCTTGCGCGGCGGCTTCCTCGTATCCTGTCGTCCCGTTCACTTGCCCTGCCAAAAAAAGACCTTCAACGATTTTTGTCTCTAAAGTGGGAGAGATTTGTTCACTTTTCACAAAATCATATTCGATTGCATAGGCGGGGCGCATCACTTCCGCTTTTTCAAGTCCGATGACCGTATGGATTAAATCGAGTTGAACATCGAAAGGAAGCGAGGAAGAGATGCCATTCACATAGACCTCTTCGGTTGTCAACCCTTCCGGCTCCAGAAAAATCTGATGCCTCTCTTTATCTGCAAAACGGACGACTTTGTCTTCGATGGAGGGGCAATAGCGGGGGCCGACTCCTTTGATGGTTCCCCCAAAAAGGGGAGAGCGATGGAGGTTGTTCCGGATGATCTCATGCGTTTCGGGCGTTGTATAGGTAATATGGCAGGGAACCTGAGGCATTCTCTCTTCTGGCTGATCGTAAGAGAAGCGCACCCCTTCATCGCCTGGCTGCACTTCGCATTTAGAGAAATCGATGCTGCGCCGGTTGATGCGGGGAGGAGTTCCTGTTTTCAAACGTCCGAGTTGGAAGCCCAAGCTCTCCAGACAGGGAGAGAGCCCCGTTGCTGCTTTGTCTCCCCCCCGTCCCCCGGAAAAGTTCGTCTGTCCGATATGCAAAAGCCCGCGCATAAAAGTGCCTGATGAGAGGATCACCGTTCTGGCTTGATATTGGATCCCTTCTTGAGTGACGACGCCTGCAATCTTGCCATTTTCTACCACAAGCGATTCGGTCGTCCCTTGCTTGATCTCCAGGTTCTCCGTCTTCTCAAGGCGGTATTTCATCTCGAGGGCGTAGGCGGCTTTGTCGGCTTGTGAACGGGGCGAGCGCACTGCGGGGCCTTTCGAGGCATTGAGCATACGGAATTGAATGCTTCTCCGATCGGCTACCTTGCCCATGAGGCCGCCAAGAGCATCGATCTCGCGGACGATATGGCCTTTGGCTGTCCCTCCAACTGAGGGGTTGCAGCTCATTTTGCCGATCGTGTCTAAATTCATTGTGAGGAGCAGAGTTTGGGCTCCCATCCGGGCAGCCGCATGCGCCGCTTCACAGCCGGCATGTCCGGCTCCTATGACTAAGACATCAAAAACTTTTGGATATTTCCACATATGAATAAAAAACCCCTATCAAAAAATCTTTTTGAATAGGGGCTTTGTAAAGTCAAAATTCAATTATTTTTTCTTATGTCGATCGCGTCGGCGTCTTTTCTTTCTCTTATGACGTGCGATTTTTGCACGACGCTTTTTCTTCACTGAAGACATATTTTCCCCTGCGTTCTAAAGAATAGAGATAGCTTACAAGATTGGATACAAAAAAGTAAAGATCGAGAACTCCCATAAGAGGAATCAAACTTAATACTCACAAAATGCTCAAATTATTCTCAAATGCCTTAAGATAAAAATCTTACGTAAAATGTTGAAGTTTTTTGCAGTTCTGTTAATAATTACACAGTTTTTTAAAAAGAGCCTTCAAAATGAAGAATTTAGCACATGTCATGCAAGAGAGTTCTCCCTTTGGGGAATGGAAAGAGCATGACCTTGTTGAGCATTTGAGCCAAGTGGCTCTTCAAGCTCGAGTGTTTGCTGATAAATTTCAATCAGGCGATTGGGCCTACGCGGCTGGAATTTGGCATGATTTAGGCAAATTCAGCATGGAATTTCAGCTCTATCTTAGATCGAAAAGTGGATTCGATTCTGAGGCTATGGAAGATGCACCTGGAACCGTTGATCATTCGACGGCAGGAGCATTGCACGCGGTGTCGAGATTCAAAGGTTATGGAAAGATTCTCGCATATGTAATCGCGGGGCATCATGCAGGACTTCCCGATTGGGAGAAACAGGATGAACCTGGAGGAGCTCTTTCTGATCGTTTATCCAAAACAGAACTTTTAGAAAAAGTACCTCTGAAAGAGCTCCCTCCTCATCTACTCGAAATTACGCTCCCTTCTCTTACCTTTAAAACTCCTCATGCTTCCTTATGGATCAGGATGCTGTTTTCCTGTCTTGTGGATGCTGACTTCCTCGATACAGAAAGATTTATGGATATAGATAAGTACGGTCTTCGATCTGGCTATCCATCACTTAAAGAGCTGCAGGGTAGTTATAATAATTTCATGGCTAGCAAAACCTCATCCGCCGAAGAGACCAAAGTCAATTTTTACCGCAAGGAGATTCTACAGCAATGTCTCAAAATGGGTTTATCGGATCCTGGAATTTTTTCCCTTACCGTCCCAACTGGAGGCGGGAAAACTCTTTCGAGTATGGCATTTGCTTTGGAACATGCCTTGAAACATGGGAAAAGCAGGATTATTTATGTGATTCCCTTTACCAGCATTATTGAGCAAACAGCCGATATTTACAGGGATATTTTTGGCGATGTCGTAATTGAGCATCATTCTAATGTGTGTGAAGAAAAACAAGACGAAAACCCCAACTTCAAAAAAAATCGAATTGCGGCTGAAAATTGGGATGCGCCGATTATCGTAACGACAAATGTTCAATTTTTTGAATCTCTATTTGCTGCTAAAACCAGTAGGACAAGAAAACTACACAATATCATCAATAGCGTTGTGATTTTTGATGAAGCTCAACAATTGCCTCCCGATTTTCTGACCCCCATTCTAAATGTTATTCAGGAACTCGCCGATCGATACAAAGTAAGCTTTGTTTTTGCGACAGCTACACAGCCTGCTTTGAAGGAAAGAAATGATTCTATCAATCCGTTTAAGGGATTGAAAAAAGTTACGGAGATCATCAGCGATGTGTCAAGTGTTTATAATGCTCTAAGGCGAGTCGATTTTGACATGCCAGGAAATAGTTCACCCAAAAGTTGGGAAGAGATCTCTAGCGAGCTGCAAAAACATGAACAAGTTCTTTGTATTGTCAACACCAGAAAAGATTGCCGAGATCTTTTCGATCTGATGCCAAAAGGAACTATTCACCTTTCAGCCCTCATGTGCGGCGAGCATCGTTCCCAGGTCGTTCGAGAAATCAAAAGAAAGCTGTTGCGAAAGGAGCCGATTCGAGTGGTCAGCACTCAGCTTGTCGAGGCTGGCGTCGATATTGATTTTCCAATCGTTTTTAGGGCTTTGACAGGTCTCGATTCTATTGCACAAGCAGCGGGTCGGTGCAATCGGGAAGGAAAATTAGACAGAGGGAAAGTTTTTGTTTTCATTCCTCCGAAACCCTCTCCACCTGGACCTTTAAAAAAGGCTGAAGAGAGCGCGAGGACATTGATGAAATTAGGATTGGGTGATCCTTTGGATCATGAAACCTATGTCCGTTATTTTAATAATTTGTATGGGAAATCCAATCTGGATAAAGCAGAAATCGAAGACCTTCTCAATAAGGATGTCAGAGATATCAGTATTCAATTCAGAACTGCAGCTCGGCGTTTCCAAATTATTGATGATTCGAAATATGCATCTGTGATTGTACGTTTTGGGAAGAGTAAGGAACTTGTCGACCAGATTGTAAATCAACGGTTGAATAAGTTCCTGCTTCGCAAGTTGCAGCGCTATACGATCACCATTCCAAAACAAAAGCACGCCCAATTACTCAAGCAAGGACGCATCCAACAGATCGGCGACACTGGGATATTCGTGCAGTCAGCAGTGGATTCGATTTATGACCCTGTAAAGGGATTCTTAATAGAGGATCCTCTGGATCCAGAAGATTTTATGTGTTGAGGACAATCTATGAAAAAATATCGGTTGAAAATCTGGGGTGACTTTGCCTGCTTCACTCGTCCTGAGATGAAAGCAGAGCGCGTTTCTTATGACGTGATCACTCCTTCAGCAGCCAGGGCCGTTTTCGAAGCAATCTTATGGAAACCGGAAATTCGATGGCATATCGAAAGGATCGAAATTTTAAAACCCAATCCAATGGATTAATGTTCGACGGAATGAAGTGAAGGACAAAGCATCGCCACGCATTTTGGATTTTTATATTGAAGACAGAAGGGCTCAGCGATTTGGTCTTCTACTCCGTGATGTTGCATACGTCATACACGGATATTTCGACGTTTTACCTGGAGCGATAGAAGAACGGCGCAAATATGAAGAAATGTTTGAGCGAAGGGCTTCTAAAGGACAGTGTTTCATGCAGCCTTATTTGGGATGCCGCGAGTTTTCCTCTTATTTTGAACTGATCGATGCAGATGCTGGTTCATTTGAGACAATTCCAAAAAACGAAGATTTGGGATGGATGCTGTACGACATGGATTATAACGGTGATGAAATCAGCCCAAAATTCTTTAGAGCGATTGTACAAAACGGTGTTATTCAAGTTCCTCCAATCCACAGTCCAGAGGTGAGAGGATGATTTTACAAGCCCTTGTCGACTATTACAAAAGAAAATCTGCCGATCCCGATTCCAGTATTTCTCCTCCTGGATTTGAAAACAAAGACATTCCGTTCTTAGTTCAATTAAATCGGGAAGGAAAATTTATGGGGATTGAAGATACCCGGGACAAAGATGGAAAGAAATTAAAAGGAAAAATTTTCCAGATTCCACAGGCGATCAAACGGTCAGGTTCAAAAGCTCCTGCTAATTTTTTGTGGGATAATCCCGCGTATGTTTTTGGAAGACCTTCTCCAGAAAAACCAGCCGATGCTTCCTGGAAAAAAGAAGCTTTTTTATATGAGCTTAAGAATCGATATCCTCAGCTTATTGAAAATTCAGAGATTAAGGCGGTTATTAAATTTTTAGAAACTGACTTTTTACCGTCTCTTGAGCAGGACCCAAATTGGCAGGAGATAGTAGAAAATCAGCCGAATATTACTTTTCAAATTGCAGGCATGAACCATCTTGTCTGCCAACATGAAGAAGTCATTAGGGCGATTTCCGTGAGCAAAGATACCCATAAGAGAATGGGCACTTGTCTCATTACAGGAGAAGAGGATTCTATCTCCGAGATACATCATGCAATTAAGGGAGTAAATGGATCAAATACCAGTGGGGCAAACTTTGTAAGCTTTAATTGGGATGCGGTTGAATCATACCATAAAATCAGAGGTTTCAACTCTCCTATTGGTGAATGGGCTTGTTTCGCCTACACCACAGCTTTGAATCATCTTCTTCGATCGCGCCAAAAATTGAGTTTTGGGGACTCTACAACAATCATTTTCTGGGCTGAACGGCCAGTCGAAATGGAGGATCTTCTTGGGGCAATGTTTGACTCTCCACGAAAAGATGATCCGGATCGAATGACGCTTTCGGTCAAAAGGCTCTATGATAGCTATAAGATCGGCTCTTTATCAAACAATGAGAATTCCACTCGATTTTATGTTTTAGGTATTTCTCCCAATGCAGCTCGTCTCTCTGCTCGATTCTGGTGGACAGGCACAGTTCGGGATTTGTCCTTCAATCTCAAACAATATTTTGACGATTTACAAATCGTCCATAGCTGGGACAATCGTGAGCATTTTTCTTTATATCAATTGATTCAGGGGCTTGCTCCGCAAGGGGATGTACAAAAAGTAAATCCGCGAATGGCGGGGAGTTTCTTGAAAAGCATTTTTCAAGGGACCATTTTTCCCTCGTATCTCATTACGTCCGTTCTTTCAAGGTTGAAAGACAAAGAAGGAATATCCCATCGAAGGGTTGCTGTTATTAAATGCTGGATCAATCGCTTTACAAGACATCATCAAATTTTAGAAAAGGAGGTCCAAGTGGCTTTGGATGAGGCAAATGAAAATGTTGGTTATCGCTTAGGCAGACTATTTGCTGTCTTAGAAAAAATTCAAGAAGAGGCCCTAGTCGGCAACTCTGGGAGTACGATTCGAGAACGATTTTATGGAGCAGCTTCATCAAATCCAGTCGCGATATTCCACAGACTTTTAAAGCTGAAGAACCATCATTTATCAAAACTTGAGAGTAAAGGCAGGGTTGTGAATTTTGAAAAGCTCATCGCTGAAATCCTAGCTACGGTTACCGATTTCCCTTCGATTCTGTCACTTGACGATCAAGGAAGATTTGCTATTGGATATTACCACCAACGTCAACAATTTTTTACAAAAACAGAGAAGTAGTCGGAGCATTTATGTCATTAAATAATCGTTATGAATTTGTGTATTTATTTGAAGTGAAGGATGGGAACCCAAACGGAGATCCTGATGCAGGAAACCTTCCTAGAGTAGATTCGGAAACAGGTCACGGTCTTGTTACCGATGTATGCTTAAAGCGCAAGATTCGAAATTATATTTCAATTACAAACGAGGGGAAAGCTCCCTTTGAAATTTACGTGAAAGAAAAGGCGATTTTGAACAATCAGCATCTACGTGCCTATGAATATCTCGGTCACGATGTTAGCAAAGATACCGGTAAGCGAAAAGGTGGCGATAAGTCAGAAGAAGCCAGAGCTTGGATGTGTCAGAATTTTTATGATATTCGTACATTTGGCGC
>Ga0207043_1040_pt1 | contig 19834 bp, 12 predicted proteins | sample Alteio_BWMinCont_71_FD_153304 | JGI IMG/M metagenome (GOLD analysis project Ga0207043, IMG submission 153304) | Enriched cells from forest soil in Barre Woods Harvard Forest LTER site, Petersham, Massachusetts, United States -... | ecosystem: Environmental > Terrestrial > Soil > Temperate forest >... | reverse complement strand
GAAAATAGATCACCGAATCCCGGCTGCTGGTCGTATTGCCAGCCCTCACCGAAGTCGCGCCAGTGTTGAAATGGACAGCCTGCAAGATGGCCTGAGTATCATCCGTGACTCCATCCCCGGCCGCGCAGGTCGCACCAACAGCCTGATAGGCCGGAAGCTTGCAATACGTTTTCACATTGATCACACCAGTGGAAAACCCACTGGGCAGATTTGGACTGTCCCAAACCGTCGAGAACGCCGGGTTGCGCGTAAGGGTCACATTCTGCGACGCGCTCGAATATTGATTGGCCGGATCCGATGCGTTAAGGGTCAGTGGGGAGTCGGAAGCAACGTTCCTAAGAAAATAAAAGGAAGCAGAACTCGTGGTCGAAGCCTTAATGACCGCAGTCTTGATCCGCTGCGTACAGCCCGTGTCGCTGTAAAACGAAACATTTCCCCCGGTGGCCGAGGTTGAAGACAATGCCAGGTTCACGTCACCGGTGGCCGCGGTCGGAGTACCACTGCTGTTTTCCGACTGAACCTGAACCGCTTGAGAACAGGTCCCCGCCATTACACTTTGGCTTCCGTTGAGAAAGGCGAGTTGACCGGTAGGACCGGACTGCGATGAACCTGCACCGCTGCCGCCACCGCAACCAGCGAGCAGAAGTAACCCACAGACTATAAATGCAGTAGTAATAAGCCTCATCATTTTTCTCAAGAATATATGTAAACCCACGGTTTCTATCGTAGTTGCGGCCTATGCGATTTTCAAATGCACATCCTGAAATTCGGTGGGAGGCCGCGATCCAGCTCCTTGGGATCAGTCCCAAAGGACCTTGTGGCCGTTAAGGCATTGCGCATGGCGGCGGCGCGTTTTGGAGGAAGGAATAATAAGCATGAGGAATTTGACAGAACTGCATCTGCGCTTCAAGGGTTAGCAAGCTTGAATCGATAGGTGATACCCGCGCGAACATAGATTCCCGGGTTCGGGAAACCGATGTATTCGTGGTAGTTGCTGTTGAGAAGGTTTTCGGCCCGAACCTGGGCGCTCAACCCGTCCCGAATTTCGCAGTTGAGAATGAGGTTGGTGGTGGAATACCCGCCCACAGTGGTTAGGTTTGGCACGGGAATTTCGAAGTCGAAGCGGGGTCCAACGATCAAAGTTTCGACCCGGGAGTGAAGCCGGCGATTAATTTTCCAGTCCAAATCGAGACCGCCTCTCCAGTGCGGCACATACCGAAGCGGCTGAGTAGTATCTTGTAATTCCCAGTGCAGGTAGGACACTTCGCCGCTTAACTGCAGCCTGCTGCTAAGGTCGTAGGTTGAAGCGAGTTCGAGCCCTTGGGTAATTACGTCTGTGCGATTGACCAGCTTGAAAACGGTGGAATCAAAATCGACCAGGTCCGCCATTGAGTTATGGAAGTAGGTGGCGGAGAACTTTATGTGCGGTCTTCGAAGGGCCTGCTCGATGCCAATGTCAAAGCTGTTGCTGTGTTCCGGTTGTAGATTGGGATTGCCGATGACAGGTTCTGACAAGGCATCAAAGGAAGGAACGAAAAAGCCCTTGCCCCAGGTGCCCTTAAAATGCGTACTCTGAGTTAGCAGATAATTTAGCCCCACCCGGGGCGAGAAAACGACATCGTAGCGTTCTGTCTTGTCTATCCCCAGACCAGCACTGGCCGTCAATCTACGGGATTGATACAGCAGTTCACCATTTACATCCAGGGCTTTTCGGTCAAGCTCGTAACTGAACGGAAATATGCCGCCAATCAAGGTGTCTTCGGTGCCGCGCTCGTAGCGGTATGCGATTCCAAGGTGCGCCAGGAAGGCCGATGAAAGCTTGAAATTGTTGGATTCGTTGAAGGTCAAACGCCGGAAATCATTGTCTCCGAGGTTGGAAGGAAGTGAGTTCAATGTCGGTGGAATCTGATCCCAGATCGCAGGAGTAAAGTTGTAGTCGTTTCGGTGAAAAGCATTGAAATCGACGCTGTAGAACCACCACGGCTTCCACTGCTGTTGGTAGGTGACACCTCCGACCAACTCTTTCGCGTGGTCGTTCTCCGCCTCTCGCACCAGGGCGTACTGCGGACCCCCGCTACCCGGGGCATAGCCAGCGCTTTCACGGTTCTGGTAGCGAAGGTTGAATTGCAAGATTCGCTGCTGGCCCAGATTCGCAGTGCTAGTGAATGCTGCTGTGCCCAAGTCATAGCTGTCCAAACCGATTTGCTCGCCTACAGTGAGGTAGGATCCGGCCAGGGAGTAGTCGAAGATCTTGAATCTTCCCGCCGCGTCTGCTCCGAATTGACCGCTGGTGAAATTGCCGCCTCCGGCGTTCAATTCCACATAAGGAACATCTTCGTGGCGACGGGAGATGATATTGATGACTCCAGCGATGGCTTCGGAACCGTACAGCGCAGACATGGGGCCACGAACAATTTCAATCCGTTCGACGTTGTCGGTACTCAGCGTGGAGAAATCATAGGCGCCCCCCAAGGTGTTCGCAATGTCATTGACCGGGACCCCGTCGATCATAACCAGCACGAGATTTTCCTTGGCGCCGCGCAGATACAATGTTGTCAGACCGCCCTCGCCTCCCGCCCTTTGCATATGAACAAAAGGTACCTGGCGCAAAATGTCACTCACATTGTGCGTACCGCTATCCTGGATCTGCTGCCTGGATATCACGGTGACTGACGCTGCACTAGAGGAAGCCGGAATGGCCTCGCTCGAAACCGTAGTTACCAAATCTTCCGGGCGAATCGGAGTCTGCGAGGCTGCTCCACTCGAGGTCTGCGCCCTTGAGTCATCAGCAGATGTTTGACCGATGCACTGTGCCAGCGCTATGCAGGTTTGCAAGAACAGGCATAGCCAAGGAATGCGGCGCAACATGAAACCTACTCGGGAAGGAAAAGAATTCGGCACAAGCACATCACACTAACAGCGTCTGAGACCCGACTATCATGTGTTTCGGCGCCGTGTTTCTCTGCCCGGCGAAGATTATCGATATTCAGAATGCAAGGGGTCAAATCGGGCGGGCGAGGCTAACAACCCGATCCTTTCTTGCAGGTGTAAATGCGAGTGGCCCAAGTGCATCCACTGCCAATTGTCGGAGTACAATTGCTGATTTGATTTCCGTTCATGTACTGATTGACGGCCCAGAACGTGAGATCATCGTTTGGATCAGAAGACACGCTAACGTATTCTCCCCAGAAGTCATTGGTTTCATCCTGTCCAGTGGATCCGCTCTTGCTCAGGATTGGCACTCGAGAACCTTTAACACCGCTGCTGGTCACGGTGAGGAAGAACGGCGAAGGATCATAGTTGCGACGGCTGCCGTTTTTGGCACTGCCGGTGACCGTGAATGTGATGCCGAGATCACCGTTCGCATCCATTGCGACGCTCGGCAACGAATAGAAAAAGTTATTCTGCGCGTCCTGGTAGCCGCCTAACAACACTACAGAGGGATTAATTCCCGCCTGGATCTGGTAATACCGAATCCCCGTGCGCTGGTGAGTCCAATTCTGCTGGACCGTCTGGGCAACTGCGAGATATTCCCCGGTCTGAGTCGAAGTAGTCAGATAGCGATAGGCAAGACGGGACATCAAGCGGTCGCCAACGCTATCAATGACGCCGCCGTAAGGCTCGGGGATACAGAGTGTGTCAAAGGGACGTTTAAGGTCGTAACACCCCGGAATATACCCGTCTTTCATAGTGATGAATGCGGGTCCGGCTCCACTGGTAATTTCAGACCACGTCCAGAATGCCAGAACTGCCGAGTTGCAAGGAAGCGTCGTGCACTGATTATTGGTTCCCCGGTTACTGGGATTCACCTGGGCGAGAAAGTATTCTCCCGCGGTGTTACTCGGAATCGGATTGCCTCCCTCGAAGTCCGCTGGCAGCAGGGTATGAATCAAACTGGCGTTTGTTCCGTTCTGGCCAACCGCATAGCTTGGAATATATGTGTAGCAAGCCGGGGGCTGGGAAGACAGCCCGGCTAGAATATCAGCCTTGTCGAGTTTGCAGACTTCGAAACCTACGATGGAATAGCTCTGGCTAGGATCCTCAAGATCCCAAGTCACATAAAAGCCGTCCGACCAGGTTCCGAATCTGGCATAGTCTGGAAAATAAACATTGCCGGTATTCGGATTGATGGGTAGGGCTGGATTCATCAAGTAGGCGTAAACGTTCCAATTGCTCTGAAAATTATTTCCTTCTAAGTTGCTGGGTGGCACGGAACCGCTGGCTGCACTAACCCCGATGCAGTAGTAAAACTTCGAAAGGGCCCCGGGCTGGAAAATGTTAGCCAGCACAAATACTCCATCGATCCGGTCATAGGCAGCGACGCCATCGACGGAACCGTTGCCACAGTAGCTTTTGCCGCCGGGGGAAAATAAGACCGACAACTGTTGAGGAACAGCTCCGCTGTTTGGCATCTTGCTGAAGATCCCATTGCCGGTGACTCTATCAAACGCCTGCACGTAGTTGGCGGCAAATTCCAAATATTGACCGACGCCATTGGCATCTGTCGGACCTACGGCGCCATTTGGATCAGGCTGCGGCCTTGGAATGGCTGGAGCCTTCAGAATGCTGGCGGCATCCAAGCCTTCGAACTGTCCGGTCCAGGATCCCGAAGCAGGTGTCGACGTGTCGAAGCCAACGAAGGAATTACCGCCGGGACAGGTGCCGTTGCTGTTGTTTCCGGCGCACCAAACCTGCACCGGTGCGGACACTGCGGAACAGGTTCCCGTGGGAGGATTGCCACCGCAGTTGTTCTGAGCTGAGGAAGCGACGCCCGTCAGCGCCATCAACGCCGTTAATAGCACTCGGATGCTCATGCCGTTCTCCCCAGTATCGCTTGGAATAAATTGGCCCTAACGTGATGGATATATAACATGCAATCGTCACTTGTAGCCGTTGAATATTGCGGAGGAACAGCGAAAAGCACTACGGCAAAACGGCAAACTGTTTGAGCATACCAATGCATTTAGTTTTAGGCTAGGAGAAGAACTAGGGAAGAGGAAAGACTCTACTGAGACCCAGCCGAATGCCCACTCTCACAATGCTTCAAGTGCGGACTAGTTCGAGTTCAAACCTGCTGTACGGTCTTGCCCACTTCAACGACAGTGCAGTTGTGGACATCGGGTGGCGGCCCGGCGTCTCTTGCCGGCCTGATGCCGCATTTCCATGCGGCAGCCAGGTAGCCTCGGAATTGCTCCCACCGGGTGCCGCCGGACGGTACAGCCAAAGAGAGAATAGCTCGAAGCGTGAGCCCTGCGGTGATGCCGGCTCGCAGCACGCGGCATTGCAGCCAACTATGGTGCTTGGTGAAGTAGCGTAGAAGGTTTCCGTACCAGAATAACTGGTGATTGTAGAAGGAAAGCTGACCCACGCTGTGGGCGCCATCATGATTGAAGACGGCGCTGGGCTCGTACACAATTTCCCATCCCGCCTTGCGCAGGCAGCGACAGAAATCGACATCCTCGAACCAAACGGGATAAAACCTCTCGTCAAAGCCTCCCACACTCTGCCACGCGTCCCGGCGAAAAGCCAGAGAAGCGCCCGCTGGATTGTCAACCTTCTGTGCGCGGCTGTAGTCCAGGTCTAAGTACCGGTACGAACGGTTCCAGGGGTTTCGATACCAGATATTGTTTAACAGAAGGAGTTCAGCCAGAGCGCTGCCCAGCGTGGGGAACCGCCGCACGATGTTTCCGGTTTGCGGCCGGTTGCCGGCAAGCATGAGCAGTCCGCCGGATGCGCCAGCGTTACAGGTTGAGATAGCATTCGCCAGTTTATCCAGGGTACCGGGAGCCACAATCGCATCCGGATTAACCAGCACCAGAATCTCGCCATTCGCCAGCTTTACGCCCCGATTTACTCCGCCGGCAAAGCCGGTATTGACCGAACTGCGGTAGATTCGAGCCTGCTCGGTGAATCGCCAGGCGCGGGCAACCGTGTCGTCCTGCGAAGCGTTATCGATCACCAGCACTTCCCAGCCCGGTTCAGAGGTCAGCGCCCGAAGACAGCGCTCCACGCAACTCGCCGAATTGTAGGTGACCACGACGGCCGTTCCTTTGACCATGGCTGGCAAATCCTGAATCTTCCCGATTTAATACAAGTGGAGCCGATTATACCGTCTCGTTATCCGCCCGGCGCTTTCTCTATGTAAAACTTCTCATAATTCTCTCGCACGATCAGTTGCGGCTTTTCCGGCTTATTGGCTAAGAACTCATCAATCGCCAGGTTGCAACCTGGCCACGAAGGATCGTTGTATTCATCGAAGAGCACGATTCCTCCGGGACTGAGGCGGGGATAGAAAAAGCTCAGGCACTCGGTGTAAGACTCGTAAGTGTCGCAATCCAGATGAACGAACGAGAATCGGGATTGCGCGCATTTTTGCAGCGAATCGCGGAAGTAGCCCGGCATCAGGGTGACGCCCTGTTCCACCCCGAAACGGCGTAACTTGCCGGCCACCAGACTCTCCGAGGTTTCGGAAAAGCCGCCCAATCGCCGATACGGATCTCTTCTACCGCCGAGAGCCACGTCTTTACTGACAACATCATCGAAGCCCTGAAACGAATCGAAACCGAAAATGTGTTTGTTTATTTTCTTCTGGCGAAGATAGATGGCGGTGGAAACCAGCGTAGCTCCACGGAAGACGCCACATTCGGCGAGATCTCCCGGCAGCGCGGCAGTGCGGTCCACAAGGGTGAGAATGATGTTGATGTTGGCCGCACCATGAGGCAAGGGAACCGGGTTCGGTTTTACGCCGCGCGGCACACGGATATCATGAACCATCCCCAAAATTCCCGGCCATGAGGAGATGGGCCGATTCACGTAGCTATTTACAGGGAGAAGACGCAATGGGGCTAGCGCCCGTTTGGCCAACAGCCGAATGTCCATATCACCTCAACGTGCGCAAAACTGGACATTCTATAACGGGAGCAGTGCAGTGGCAAACTTGCATGGTCGATTGCGCGAAAATATGCTCTACCCCCTCCCCCCTGATCTTTTGGGATCAGGGGGGTAGCGGGGAACTAGGGCTAAAATCTTTGAGTGCAAAAGAGTTACAGGGAAAATACTGGAAACAAACGGCTTGTGAATGGGGAAGGGCATTTCGGAATCGATGAGATATATGTTTGTTATCGTGTATATCTGGTAGTGAAGTCAAGAGAATTGCGGAGAACAAGCGAGACGCTGTGCCGAAATGGGAAAGAGGGCGGGGAAGGTGTTGGGGATGTTGCCTAGTTTTCAGGAAACTGGGGAACGTTCCGTCTGTGTGTCCCCAGATTTCTTCCCATCTTTTGTCCTGATTGCCTGCATGGCCTTCCCCGATACTACGGGGTGAGTTCGAATACGATTCCGCCGTTGTAGGTACCGCCGTATGCGGTGGTGCCGTAGAGGTGTTTGCCCTGCTTGTCGAAGATCATTGGGGCATAAGGCTCGGCTCCGTCATTTTTGCCGTCGGTGAAATTGTGCAGCACGCTATACGTCCAGTCGCCGTTTTGGCCGGGGGCGAGTTTGAAGATGACGCCCCATCCGCCGCCGGTGCCGCCGACCGCGGTGCCGTAGAGATTGCCGGCGCTATCGATGTTCAGCGTGCTGAACGGACTGTAGCCATGGGCCGCATCGGTGAAGCGGTACAGAATGCTCTCCGTCCAGCCGCCCTGCCCATCGGGTGACAGTTCGAAAATCGTGCCGCAGCCCAATTGCTCTCCGTATTGACCGCAGCCTTGGCTCTTGATGCCTCCGGTTTCGGTGGCGCCGTAAATGTTGCCTTTTTTGTCGAACACCCCCCCCGCAGCCGGGAAAGAGCCGTCCTCAAAGCCGTGATCCAGTCCGCGAAAGCTGTAGAGATCAAGCTCTTGCCACTTTCCGTCCTTGGCGGGTGTCAGTTCGTACACCATTCCGTACTTGTAGGTGCCGCTGCCCCCGGCGTCGTATAGATTGCCGTCTTTCAAGGTCGCCGTGGAGAATGAGAAAGGCTGCGCGATTGCCCGATCACTCCATTGGCCGTCAGGCAGTTCTGACAGCTCATCGCTGAAATAATTGTTGCCGTACAGATTGCCAGCGGTGTCGCGTACATATCCAGAATGCGGCGTTCCACCATGGAACACGTGCAGCATCTTCACTGTCCATGGACCGTTGCGGCTCGGGGACAACTCGAAGACCCCCCCTTGATGTCCTGGCGGCCCATCTGTAATTACGCCGTAGAGATTCCCGCGTGGATCGAGGACCAGATTGTAGCAAGGGCCCTCGCCGTCGGCCTTCCAGTCGAAACTGTGCAACACAGTCTCGGTCCAGCCGTCCGAGGTGGGAGCTAGTTGAAAAACCGTTCCGCATCCTTGGGGCGCGCAAGACTTCAAGTCTCCCCCGGCGCTAGTAGTTCCATACAGGTTTCCCCTTTCGTCCAAAACGATTGGACCGCCGGGGAAGGAGCCGCTCTTGCCCTGATAGGGGAAGCTGTACAGCAGCTTGAAGTTGTCGGCAGCCCGTGAGGTTATTGCCGAGATCGGTATTAACCACAAGGTTACCGCTAGGCTTGCCGCAACTGTTTTGCTTCGCATGACCGCCTCCATGAACTGCATGCCTAAGTGCACCCCAGCGCCAACCTACGGACGTATTTCACGGGGTCTCGTTGGCGTCATTGTCCGGATCGACGGGGCCCGTGTATCCCGCGAAGCAGCTATAGGTCGGGGTGATGAAGCAGCTTGCCGGCACCGGGCCCGGAATTATCTGGAATTGACGTGCCGTGGTCAGGGTAAAGAACTCCTGGAGCGGGAAGTTGCCCGGGTATTGGGCGTCCATGGCGTGCAGATCGGCGTAGCCGCCCCCTTTTGAGTTGTCGATCGTCTGCAGTTTAAAGTTGTTCTCCGTGAATGCCAAAATGCTTCCGAAGTCGTGGCAATAAATGCTGGTCTGCTGCGTCGGGGCGCAGAAGCTGCTGGCATTAAAGTTGGAGACAACCGGGCCCGAGACCGTTGCCGCTGGGGTATAGGCCGAAACGACGATCAGCGGTACTCGGAACCCGTACAGATAGCCGGAGCCGAATTGTCTACTGTTGAGCGGCACAATGGGCGGCACGATGTGGTCGTACCAGCCGCCCCAGTCATCCCAGGTGATGAAAATCGCGGTGTTGGTCCAGAAGTTGCATCCCGTCGAGTGCTGATGGCCGCTGCTGTCGAAATAATAGCCGCCCACCGCATTCACGAGGGCGGAGAGCCAGGCGGGCCCATAGCCAAGAGATGGCCCTCCGTGATCGGACCAGGTTCCGTCGGGAATCACCCACGACACCGGCTGCAAATTATTGCAGTTTTGAGAACCATCGGCGGCGAGGTCGGTCAATATCTGCCCCGGCCCGGTGTTTCCCACTACTACATGGTTCCTGAAGTCCATGCCCGCACACAGGCTAGGATTGGAGATTGGGTCGCATATGTGCTGAATCGCGTTCGGCGCCGTCCAGATGCCATCTTCGTTATTGGCGTAATACCTCCAACCAAGGCTAGCCCCTTCAATGCGGTCGCTCAGGGTTGGGTGATCGACGCAGGGGATGATAGAGGTATTCTCGTTCCCGGAGCTGTCAATTATGTAAACCTTTGCGTTGTTGGACGTTGAGCCGGCGCAGCCGGTGTCGTCGTCGAATGTATTGTCGCCGGGATTTTCCGCAAGGAAAGTAGCATTCGGTGGTTCGCCTGGGGCTGATGTTCCACCAAAGACAAACTGGTGCGCAGGGAAGCTGGGCCCTTGGTTGGTTTGAAACATGTAATTTCCCCATCCGTACTGGATAGCGATCTGCAAATACGGATTCAGGCGGTAATATTGGTTTCCATTGTAGGTGAATAGGTCGTTATTCACGAAGTGCAGCCAATTGTAGACCTCAACGTTATTCTCCATGCAGGACGGCTTGTTCTTGTGACCAAACAGCGTGCAACAAAACGGCGACATCGTGCAGAATACCCATTCTGGCCCCTGGTTGATGCCTCCACCGTTATACTCCATGGAAAAGGTAGGGATGCGGGAATGATCCGGGTCTAGGTCGTCGGTCAGCGGGTCCGGAGTCAGCGCAATCGGATGACCGCTTGGAGTGATTCCCTCCGAGGAGATATTGTACGGACCAGGTTGCACACCGAGGGTGCTACACAGATCTTGAAATAAATTGTCGGGTGTACGGTTCTCCTGCAACACAATGATGATGTGTTGGAAGGGCTGGTTCTGGCCCTCGCAGGGCGATGTCAGGAACGCTGCTGAGAAAAAACTGAGGAGACTTAGCGCGGCGAACTTCATGGCGGACCCTCCTGGCTGATCTAATCGTCGAAAGCGGGGACCCAAGAAAGGACTGCTCGGAGTCTACACCCACATTGCGCCAATCAAACGGAAAATTCTCTCTGAGCAGAGACCTGTCGTGTCGCGCCCTCGATCGGCGAGTGCAAGTTGTTGCACTTGACTCCGGCTGCAGTCGCACGACACAATGCTTACCGATTCTCAGCAATTTCATTTCTGGGCCACGAGCAGTCCGACCGATGCATCGGTGGTCGCGCAGGGAACTTTGTAGCCTTTGAGCAAAGTCGATCTGCGCGAGGAGGCTTGCATGCGAAGGATATTGGTTTCTTTATTTCTCGGCGCGGTGCTCTCGTTCGCACCGTGCGTCGGACAAGTGCAGGAGAGTTTCTTCGGCCTGCACCAGAATAAGTACAAGCATGGCGAACCTTTCCCCACAGTGCCGTTCGGAGTCCGCAGGACGGTCAGCGATATCGTTAAATGGTCTGACTTAGAGGGCTGCCCGGGAGGTCCCGATCCCGGCAATCCTTGTTATCACTGGGGCAAAAACCTCAAGGACGGGAACCTGGACAAGGTAATAAACGACAGCGCCGAGCATGGCGTGCCCGTGATGTTCACATTTTATTCGGTTCCCGAATGGGCTTCGACGCGCGGACCCCGTTGCCGAGCCGCGGGCCAACCGGACGCACACTGTCTAGGTCCGGCCGACACTGAATGCGGCGGCCGAGGCAACCTTCAGGTGCTGGGCTCGTGCGATCCTCCGTACGACCTCGATGCGGTGATGGGCAGCGGCGAAGGGGATGGATCGGACAAGTTCTTCAAAGACTTCGTTACCGCGGTCGCGACGCGCTATGGAAAGAAGATCAAGTATTGGGAAATGTGGAACGAAGCTTCGAATATCCGCTTTGGCAATCCCAGCAACTTCACGGTTAAGCAATTCGCGAGAATGACCAAGGACCTTCATGAGGTGGTGAAGAGCATTAATCCTGATGCCGTGGTTCTCGGCGCCAATCTCTGCAAATGTTCGCCGCCGGGCTCGGCAAAGTTTCGGCCCTGGACGGAAGCATACTTTACCGCTCTGGACAAGTACGGTGCGTCGGCCGTCGACGGAATCAGCTATCACGGCTATGACCAGAACTCGCAACTGGCGGAAGAGTTCGTGGGTGAGATTCGCGACCTCATGGATAAACATCCCAGCACCCAAGGCAAGGCTTATTACGATACCGAAGACGCCTGGCCTCGTCCTCTGCAAAAGTCCGATGGCACAATTGATTGGGACGCGGAAAGCGCGTGGATCGCCCGCGCGCTAATCCTGCACGCATCCGATGGTTCTAAATCCTATATTTATTTTGGATGGGACCTTGAAGGCAAAGGTCAGATGTGGTCAAAAGAGAAATCCGGCGGCTGTACGATACCGAACAAAGATGGCAAAGAAGGGTATCTTTGTCCGACTGCTCCGGCCTACGAGGCGGCGCGAAGCTGGCTCTTGGGGGCGACCTTCGACAAACCTTGCAGCTCGAAGGGCGCTGAACACCTCTGGACTTGTGATTTCACTAAGAACAATGGCAGTTATCACGGCCGCTTTGTCTGGTATGAAGCCGGTGGGGCCACCACGAACTATGCGCCTGAGAAGCAGTTTGCCCGCAGCCGAGATTTGGACGGAAACGCTACAGAGTTGAAAGCGAAGAGTCAGATTTTACTAGGGCAGAAACCTGTTCTGCTGGAGATGAACTGAGGGGAACTTACCTGAATCACTCCTGACCTACTGGCTGGGCAAGCCTCCTTAAACCAGGATGTACTTCTGGGACTTGCGACGAAGGAAAGTCTTAGCGAGTATAGGCGCACTAACCAAGCAAGAGCTCTGTCCTAAAAATCTTTCTGGAGGCCTTCCCTTATGAGGGTTTGCCGGCATGTGTGTGTAAACCGCTGTATTTCTGCCCTAATGCTCTCAGTTTTCTTATTGCAGATAGGGATTAGTCGGGCCGGGGCCCAGGCTCCGATTTCCCCCAATCTATTCAGCATGAGCATGAACTCAGGAGTGACGTACAAACAGCCCTGGCCGGTTGATTCATTTAGTACGCTGCGGCTGTTGGTGCCGGGGACGGCGTGGGGCACGATGAATCCCGGGAACGGGGTCTATGACTTTACCGTTCTTGATGATTTTATGGCTTTAGCGAAAGCGCACCAGACCAGTCTCTTGCTAGTCTTTGCTGAAGTTCCAAGATGGGCATCTTCCAAGCCCAACGATGGGACGTGCAGTATCTACCCGGGTAGTTGCGATCCTCCGAATGACCTGAACGCTGATGGCTCGGGAACCGACCAGCACTGGAAAGATTTCGTAACCGCTTTAGTCACGCACAGTGCCAACAGCTCGAACGGACATGTTCAGTACTACGAACTGTGGAACGAACCCATGGATCCGTGGTATTGGACGGGGACGAATGCTCAATTGGTGCGCCTGGCCGCCGACGCCTACAACATCATCAAGAGCATCGATCCTAGCGCTCAGCTAGCGACTCCCTCCTTTGCCTGGGAAACCAAGTATTGCCTGACTTGGATGGGCGATTATCTGGCGGCCGGAGGGGGCAACTATGCAGATCGCATTGACGTGCACGGATATGTCGATAGCCGGGGAGGCAAAGTCGGGTGGCCTGAGAATATGGCGATCTTCGTACCCGCATTTCTCGAAGTGTTGCGGCAAAATGGTCAGCAGGGAAAACCAGTATGGAATACGGAAGCAAACTGGGGGGCCTATAACCCGCATCGGCATCTAGCTGATCCCGATTTGCAGGCGGCATGGATCGCGCGCATGTACCTCTTGAGTGCGGCCTATAACGTAAGTCGCCTGTTCTGGTTTAGCTGGAACGATGTCGATCTGGGGACGTTGTGGAAACCAAGTGGCAAGAATGGTGGCGGCCGTGGAACTCTACTCAAGCCAGGCATAGCCTACCAGCAGGTGCATAACTGGATAGTAGGTGCCAGCCCGAACCAAGCCTGTTCTGCAATGGTCAGTATATGGACTTGCGGCTACACTCGCCCGGGTGGGTACGTGGCCGAAGCAATCTGGGACACGTCGGACACTTGCATCGCCGGTAAATGCATAACGCATCCGTATAAGGTGGACGCGAAGTTTACCAAGTATCTGACAGTGGCCGGGGAGTCGTTTAACATCGGTGATGGAATTGTGCCAATCGGAGCACAGCCCATTTTCCTGGAAAATCAATAGTCCGGCAGAGAGCCTTCGGGAGTGAGAAAGCGACTGTGAGCGATCCCAGTCGCTTTTCATTTCCGGTCACGCGAACACGCATTGTGATGACTACCGGCTGCCGCTCCTGCAATTCGAACGCCTCCTATCTCTAACCAAGCATTACTCAATTTCTGCAATTTCCATCCCGCAGTTGGCGGCAGGTCCTGTACTTCGGTGCCTTGCTCGGGGCTACAGCTGAGGCCAACATAGCAGCGTGGGAATGAGCCCGCTCCGATCGACTGAGGGTTGTTTGTAGCGCCGAACGGATGGTGTCGCAGTCGGAGATGCTCACTTTTGCTGGACAAATTTTTCGGAGGTGGTCCCCCGATGAAGTATTTCACCTTTGCCTTTTTGCTCTTGTTCTTCGCAGTGCAGTCAGCGGTCGCTCCCGCAGTTGCGCAAACCCAAAAAAATAACTCTGGCGAGGTCCGAGTATGGCCACACCTATTTGGCTTGACTGTGGGTGGCGGACTCACCTGGATACAGCCTTGGCCCAAGGACTCGTTTAATTCGGCGCGGTTGCTCCTGCCCGAAACTTCCTGGGGTTATATGAATCCCTCGCAGGGTACGTACAACTTCACTACTCTCGATGCATTCATGAATTTGGCTCAAGCCCACAATACTCACTTGATGTTGGTTTTTCTCAAGGTGCCGCAATGGGCTTCTTCCAAACCCAATGACGGCAGTTGCAGTTTCTACCCGGGCGCTTGCGATCCTCCCAATGACTTGAATGCTGACGGCTCGGGAACTGACCAGCATTGGAAAGATTTTCTGACCGCATTAGTTACGCACAGCGTCAACAGCAAAACCGGCCATATCAACTATTACGAACTGTGGAACGAACCGATGAATCCGTGGTATTGGACGGGGACGAATGCCCAGTTAATCCGGATGGCCGCCGATGCTTACACCGTCATCCACAGCATCGATCCGAATGCTCTGCTGTCGAGCCCTTCTTTCGCATGGGAGACGCAATATTGTCTCGACTGGATGCAGACCTACCTGGCGGCGGGTGGCGGCCAATATGCCGATCGCATTGACGTCCACGGATACGTGGACAATCGCGGAGGCTATACCGGGTGGCCCGAGAATATGGCAACGTTCGTACCCGAGTTTTTTCAAGTATTGAAACAAACTGGTCAGCTCAAGAAACCGGTGTGGAATACAGAAGCAAGTTGGGGAACGGATAACTCGCACCGCCATCTGGATGATCCCGACTTGCAAGCCGCATGGATCGCACGCATGTATATTCTCAGTGCCAATTATCGAATCGCGCGACTATTCTGGTTTAGTTGGAGCGATCCCGGCTTAGGGACCTTATGGGTTCCAGATCCTCACAATCCGGGTGCTCCGGGAACGTTGCTCAAGCCAGGCATAGCCTACCAGCAGGTTTATAACTGGATAGTAGGTACCACGATTAATCAGCAATGTTCCCCCAACGGCACGATCTGGACCTGTGGCTTCACCCGGCCCGACGGGTACGTCGCGGAAGCAGTGTGGGACACTTCCGAGACTTGCCAGAACGGCGTATGTACAACCAAGCCCTACAACGTCGGTTCGGAGTACGTTAAGTATTTAACCGTGAGCGGTGACTCAATTCCGATCAACGGTTCAACAGTTCCGGTCGGGGCGCAGCCGATCTTCCTGGAAAATCAATAATCGTTAGAGCATCGTGACGGGTGCAAAGGCTGCTGGGAGCAAACCTCGGCAGCCTTGCTTTTTTACTCGATTCGCCCTAACCTTTTGATTGTGTTATCGAGTTGCGCGGCGACTCTTCGGCGACGACCTTGTGCAACCCATGTAAGCGCACAATCCCGAGTTGCTTTTTTGCGCACAGGATTGCAACTCAAACCCAGGCTCGTGTTGTTGCGGGTTTATATTCAACGAGTTGCAGATGAGATAATTGGCCGTCGGTGTGCTGCACTTCTTTGGGACTCCCGCAGTTTTAGACACGAGTTTTCGACCACGAAACATTCGCAAGGAAATGTCATGACCCCTGCGCGCTGTTGCCGTACTTTTTCTGGCAGTAGGTTGGTTCGCACAGTAGCTTTGCTGGCCATTTTGTGCCTCGTAGCTTGTTGGACCTCGGCGGAGGACTGGCCGAAATATAAAAGAGATCTGGCCAACGACGGTCTCAGTGCCGAGACCGGCATCAACTCCACCAATGTTACCTCCCTCATGACCAAGTGGACGTTCCCCACTGGCGGCCTCATTTCGGCGTCTGCTGCTGTGGCCACGGTCAACGGGACTTCCACTCTATACCTCGGTTCATGGAGTGGCATCTTCTATGCCATAAATGCAGTCACCGGACAAACCATCTGGATGTTTCAAGTTGACCAGATTGGCCAATGCAAAAACAATGGTTGCCGGATTGGTTCCTCTGCGGCGGTCGATGTTGCCAACAATCTAGTCTTCTTTGGCGCTCGCAATGCCTACTTGTATGCGCTGAATGCAACTACCGGACAACTGGTCTGGAAAGAGAGTGTCGGCGACAACCGTGTAGGCTATGAAGTCTGGTCTTCGCCCGCCGTGTACAACGGTATGGTTTTTGTGGGCGTCTCTGCCCATGGAGACAAGCCCTGCCTACCCGGCGGGTTGGTCAATGCATACAACGAACTCACTGGAGCCCCGGTTTGGAGTTTCAACACAATCGATCAGAGCACCTGCCCCAGCGGAGTGTGCGTGGGAGGTTCTGTCTGGTCATCAGTCGCCATCGACGATGTGAATGGCATTGTTTATGCCGGCACCGCCAATCCCGGTAGTACTTGTTCTCCACCCAGTCAGAATGCAGGTCTCTATCCCGACAGCATTCTTGCGCTTAACGCAAGCACGGGCGCGCTGCTCAACTATTATCAGGCAATCAAAAACGATAACGATGACAAGGATTTCGGTTCCTCACCGGTTTTGCACGAGGCTAAGGAGAACAATCAGTGCACTCGCACCGTCACAACTACGGATTGGGTGACGGCAGCTAGCAAGAACGGTCATATCTTCACGCTGCAGCGGGATGCGACCGGGCTAACGGGTACTGTCTACGATAATCCCACTCCCGGGCTGGGATTTATCGACACTCCCAGTGTTCGCACTGCTTATGCGACAAGCGCCTGCAACACTACAGGGAAACTCATCATCGATCACACTAACTACATCGACCTGCCAAATTCAAACGGAGCTTTCTGGCAGGTTGCTCAAAGTGGCCTGGGAGTTGCGACGATTAACAAGAAGGTCGTTATCGCCCAAGGGGTAGGCTTTTTCTCAGCGCCCGCGGTGATCGGAAACGTCGTTATTTTCGGGGGGAACGACGGCAACCTGCATGTGCTTGGAGAGTTTGGTCACCAGTTAGCCACTTTTCCGATCGGGGCCAACATCTACAGCGGGATAGCCATCTCTAACGGCCGCGTTTACTTCGGCGCGATCAATGGGATTATCTACTGCATGTCGGTCAACGGCCAGTGACTGCGTGGCGTCAGAACACTGAAAAATTAGCGGCATTTAATCGTGCACTGTTTTGGTCGGGGTCATGGGTCTTTTGAAAATATGCGCCGCACCCTGGAATTGGTTCCGGCCGACAGAGGCTCGCGGCGCACCTGCCATCATCGCATCTTCGCTCACGAATACTGCAGCTCCGAGATTGTCGTCTGCCTGAGTTTCCGGGGAGGCAAGCCTCGCTGTCATTGCCGCGCTTTCCCAACCTTGCGCCGGTTTGACAAATATGTAAGCTAGCGAAGCGGATTGTGCCCCAACAAGGATCGTATCGCCCTTAATCGACACAGCGCTGCCGAATTGGTCATTTTGTCGGTTATCCGGAGGCGCAAGCTTCACGGTGAAGTTTGAGGTGGTCGCCCAGCCTGTCGCCGGTTTAACAAATACATAGGCAGCATTGGCGCCAGGAGCGCCGACTACCACCACTTCATTACTCGCGGAGACTGAAGCGCCGAACTGATCGCCGGTCGCTCCGCTTGAGACGGTGAGTTTCGCGGTCTGCGTCATGTTTCCCCACACTGCCCCTTGCTTGACGAAGATGTAAGCCGCGCCTTGCCGCGAATGGTTCGCCACGGCGGCGGATCGCGCGCCAATTACGACCGCGTCGCTGCCGATGAATGCCGAGTAGCCGAACTGATCGCCCCGCGCGCCATCCGAGGCCTTAAGCTTGGCTGTTTGCGCTGTATTCTTCCAACCTGTCGCCGGCTTTTCAAAAACATATGCCGCACCCTGAAATTGGTTCGATCCGACGCGGGCCCCGTCTGCTCCCACCACCGCCGTGTTGCCGTCGATCGATACGGACGAGCCGAAATATGCATTACCGTTCTCATCGCCAGCTTTCAGTTTCGCAGTCTCCGTCATGTTGGCCCAACCAGTTTTCGGTTTCACGAACACATACGCCGCGCCTGCGTACTGTTTGGATCCGCTGTTGGCGCTGTCTGCCCCAACCACCACTGCGTCATCGCTGATTGCGACGGACAGGCCAAATGTGGAGTTTAGGGTTCCGTCCGAAGCGGTCAGTTTTGCAGCCGGCCTCGCATGGGTCCAACCACTCGAAGGTTTCAACCAGACGTATGCCGCCCCCTGTCCTTGATGAGAGCCAATCTTGGCGTAGGGCGCCCCAACCACAACGGTGTCTCGGCTAGCGCCCAACGAGTAACCTAGTTCGTCATCTTTCTGACCAGCGGGGGCGGTTAATGTAGCGAGTTCTGGACACAGTTGGATTCCGACTGTGTGATTCGCAAGCTCCGAAGCAGGCGTAGCAGGAATGGTCGATGGTGCGGAGCGAGACTGATTCTCAGCTGCAGTGGGAGCCGCCTGCTCCGAGGCACCGATGCAGAATAACGACAGGAAAAAAACGAGGCCGAAGATCAGACTTGCAATACGCACAGCCATCCTCCTAGTTTTGAATTCCAGTTTACGCTGGCCTCAGGGTTACGGATGGATTACAAATCAGTGAGGTTCCACGATGAATACGCCGGTCGATGAGCCGCAATATCTATGGCAAAGAATTTTGCCGAAAGTAACACTCGCCCTCTTTTTTCACGGAGTGCTTCTATACTCACAGAGATGTCCAGCGCAGATTCAGGAGAACTTCTTCGGGCTTCATCAGAACAAATACATGCACGGCGAACCGTGGCCCACGGTTTCGTTTGGAGTTCGTCGAACCGTAAGCGACATCGTCACCTGGGATGATCTCGAAACCTGTCCGGGAGGGCCAAATCCAAATAATTCCTGTTATCACTGGGGCAAGAATCGGGAAGGTGGGAATCTTGACAAGGTGGTAAATGATGCGCACGAGCACGGAGTTGAAGTCATGTTCACGATATATGACACCGCGGCATGGATTTCCAACCGCGGCCCCTCCTGCCGTGCGGCTGGGGTTCCAAATGCCAACTGTGTGGGGCCGGCGGATGCGGACTGCGGATCGAACTCAATCGGTCTTTGCGATCCGCCGGCAGACGTGGATGCGGTGCCGGGAAGCGGGGAAGCTGACGGTTCCGACAAGACCTTCAAAGATTTTGTTACGGCGGTCGCGACCCGATACGGGAAGAAAATCAAATATTGGGAGATGTGGAACGAAGCCCCGAATATTCGATCCGCGAATCCTCGATATTGGACTTTCAAGCAGTGGGCAAGGATGACGAAAGACTTTCATGATGCAGTGAAACGAGTCAATGCGGAGGCAATCGTTCTGGGAGCCAACACTTGTGACTGTTCACCGCGCGGCTCCGCCGATTTCGAGCCGTGGGCGGACGGCTATTTTTCCGCACTCGATAAATACGGCCCTTCGGTGGTGGATGGAATCAGTTTCCACGGCTACGCTTTACATCCGCCAAAAATTATCGGTCAAGTGCACACGCTGCGAAACATTATGGACAACCATTCGAGTACGCGCGGCAAACCTTTTAACCTGTTTGGGGAGCCCTTAGTCGTGACTCCGCGAGACGCCATGCGCAGCTACTTCGCCTCGGGCCTTGATGCGCTCGTGATCGACAAATTTATTTTGTCTAAGGCTCCGATTCCCAACTCCAACGGCGTGCGTGTGGGCAATCGCGGCACGGTTGTCGCTTAGGAAGTTCCCCCGACTGCAACCGCGTTGCCCTTCTATTTCGTTTCCAGCAATACTGGTTTGTTTCCAATAGCGGTAGAGCTGTTGGGCTTCACCGCCAAGACGGTTCCATCCAAATCGCGCCTCGTGACGTACTGTGGTTCTGGTGTGTAGTTGGTGGTCGACGTCATGCCATCAAACCAGACTATGCGGCCGCGATAGCTGCCGTTGTTTTTGCTGAAGTCGCAAGTCCAACGCTTTCCCGTAATCTGGCTCGTACTGCTGCATTCTTGAGTGAA
>Ga0207043_1039_pt1 | contig 19878 bp, 17 predicted proteins | sample Alteio_BWMinCont_71_FD_153304 | JGI IMG/M metagenome (GOLD analysis project Ga0207043, IMG submission 153304) | Enriched cells from forest soil in Barre Woods Harvard Forest LTER site, Petersham, Massachusetts, United States -... | ecosystem: Environmental > Terrestrial > Soil > Temperate forest >... | reverse complement strand
TTTCATTGCCGCAGACATCAGTGCCGCCAAAAAAGGCTTGCGGACCCGTATTAATAATCAGGTTAACAGAAACAGTGTTTTGGGTGACGTCGGCAAAGACTTCCCGTTTCACCAACTTGGCAAGAGGGTATCCTCGTTGTCCCAAAATGGAAAAAAGCTCTTCTTCAGCTTCGATGATAGCAGCAGGATAGGCGGGTGTACCAAGAGTAATGCCAATATCGTCCAAAGTGATGTCGCAGAGGGCATGGCAACACTCGTTTTCGGCTGTCACTTTATCATCTTGAACTGCCGTTTTTAGGTTAAAATCGCTGAATTGATACACAGGCCCAGGATTCACATTTAACGTGATCCGAATCGGACATGCTTCATCAGCAACAGAGCTTTGGATGGTTGGATTGTAATAGGCAGCACTTTGCAGCACTTTTAGCAAGCCTGTAATATCGTCATTGATCCGGTATTGCAGAGCGGCTGCGGTAAGAGGGGGGCTCTCAATTAACGTGACTAGTCGGGACTCCTGGGTGAGCAGCTCTTTGGTCTCTTCATCTACTCCGACAAATTCCACTTGGTAATTGTACTGCACCTCACCATAGAGCGGAAAAAATAAGGATGCGAGCAGGACGCAAAGGATTGCAAAGAGAGGGGAGTGGAAAAAAGTAAAATTTTTATGCATTTTGGCAGCCTAATAGGCTGACATTGTACACCTTCAAACTAAACAGCGCAAGCGTCTTTAATTGAGTAAGTCATCCCGGTCCTGAGTGTACTAACAATCAGGGCGAGGACGCCCTGGTTACCTTTTTTCCGTAAAGGACGTACGTTTTTCCTGGATTCTTCGATGCCCTTTATTTAGACTTTTATTGGCATGGTTCAAAACATTCAAAAATAAGTTACACTCACTTTGGAGTGCGTGTGACTTGTCACCGCTTTCCCGGGAGCCGACTTGTCGGCTCCCGCACGTTCGACAAGTCGAACGCGCGGAAAAGCGGTGACAAGTCACGCGCACTCCAAAATAATTTATGCACAATTTAGTGTTACCTTCATTTGAATCATGCTCTTTTATTAGAGTCAGGCGGAGATAACGATGATAGAAAAGATTAAAATTGGTTCACAGACCATAGGTCTGGGGTTTCCCCCGTTTGTGGTTGCTGAGTTATCGGGGAACCATAACGGCTCTTTGGAGCGTGCCAAAGCGTTGATTCGGGCGGCGAAAGAAGCTGGGGTATCTGCTGTTAAATTGCAGACCTATACAGCGGACACCTTGACATTGGACAGGAAGGATGGGGAGTTTCTTATCGATGAGCCAAAGAGCCTATGGAAGGGGAAAAACCTATATGAGTTATATCAGGAAGCCTCGACCCCATGGGAATGGCATGCGCCTCTTTTTGAGTATGCGCGATCGCTGGGATTGGAGGTTTTCAGCTCGCCGTTTGATGAGACAGCCGTTGATTTTTTGGAGACATTAGAAGTTCCGTGTTATAAAATTGCCTCTCCGGAAATTGTCGATCTTCCCCTTATTGCGAAGATAGCAGCGACAGGTAAACCCGTGATTATTTCTACAGGGGGAGCCACTGTTGCAGAAATAGAGGATGCTGTTTCGACGGCGAGGAAAGGGGGGTGTCAGGAGATTGTCTTGTTGAAATGCACGATGGCGTATCCGGCAAGTCCTGAAGATATCCATCTACGCACCATTCCTGACTTAGCAGAGAGATTTGGTACTTTGGTGGGGCTTTCAGACCACACTTTGGGGATAGGGGTCTCGATAGCGGGCATTGCTCTAGGGGCGAGTGTGGTCGAGAAGCATTTTACATTGGCGAGGAGCGATGGGGGAGTGGACAGTGCATTTTCGATGGAGCCACATGAATTTAAATCGCTGGTCGAAGAAGCAAACCGAGCCTGGTTGTCATTAGGCAAGGTGCAGTATGGACCTTTGCCATCTGAAAGTACCTCTTTTTCGCATCGTCCCTCTTTGTATTTCACACAAGATATTGAGGCTGGTACCGTGATCACCGATCAGCATATCCGTTCTGTGCGTCCGGGAAAGGGGTTGCCGCCAAAAGAATTGCCGCACATTCTTGGCTTGGCTGTTGCTGTGCCGATCAAAAAAGGAACTCCTGTCTTGTGGTCACATTTTCATATTTCGGGAGATCATCCAAAATGAGAGATCGGGGAATTCTTCTTTGATCTTTTCAGCCCATTGTGTGGCCTCTTCCAACGAAGAAAACATCAGGGGAATTGTCGCTAAGCCGTCAGCTAAAGCGCAGTTAGGGGCCACAACGCTTGCGCTTGCTACTGACAGGTGAGTCGCTTCGAGAGGGTGGAGAGTCTCGGGATCGAAGATATGGAAATAGGTGATACTTCGTTTTTTTTGTTTCTCATCTTTGCTGATAGTCCAATTTTGTAGATAATCGCCACTGGTGGCTACGGCTTGGTTATCCACATGCAAAGTGGCGATGGCGTGTTCCGGATTGGAGTCGCTGAGGCGGCTGATGTAGATGGTCCAGGAGCGCCCTTCCGGGTGGTTTCCTGTGGCCCTTATTTCACCTCCCCATTCGACGAATGTATGTAAAAACCCCGCTTCGTTTAAGCGTTCCACCAAGAGGTCGATGCAAAGACCTTTAGCAATCCCTCCAAAATCGAGTTGAGTGAGGCCGTGATTTTTGCGGAAGACGCCGCGATCAAACGAGATGTTTTTCCAGCCGATTGCAGGGGCTATGGTGGCGATTTCTTCCGCGGTTGGAGTGATCCCTTGCGTTAACTTTTCTTTCCACAGGTGTTGCAGCGGTTCAATAGTAGGATCGAATTTGCCCTTGCTTAAGCGCACAATAGTATCAGTTTCGTGAAAAAGACGTTGTAGTAGTGGGGAAAGTGGAGTGGGGATGCCAGCTTTTTGTTTATTGAGTCTGGACACCTCTGAATGGGGATTCCATTTGTTGTAAATGTCATCTGTATCTCGGAATGTTTGAGCGATGATTTGAGCAATGAGAGTTGTTTGGGATGAAGTGAGCGTTTGGCCGATGAGGATGGTATATGACATCGTCATTGCCTGCCCGAAAAAGGCGGTGGTACCATCGGGCCGTCCGTCTATTTGAGGGGAGTCGCTTGGTTGGCAAGCACTCACGATAAGCGCAAGAAAAAGAAAAAAGATGTTCAGATTCATCGATTCATGAAGCTTTTGATTGTGTTGGAAAGGAGCATCGCGATCGTCATGGGGCCTATTCCACCTGGCACAGGCGTAATAAAAGCACATTTTTGCTTCACGTGGTCAAAATCGACATCACCAACGATTTTGTAACCCGATTTTTTGGCGGTATCGATCATTTTATTGATCCCTACATCTATGACAACGGCTCCCTCCTTCACCATGTCGGCAGTGATGAATTGGGGTTGTCCCATCGCAGCAATCAGGACATCGGCCGATAGACAAATGTCTTTAAGGTGTAACGAGCGACTATGGGCGACTGTGACTGTTGCATTGGCTCCTTGAGCATTTTGCATCAAAAGGGCTGCCATAGGTTTTCCTACGAGGTTGCTACGTCCCAGAATCAACACATGCTTACCCGCAACATCAATATGAGTTCTTTCGAGCAACACCTTGATGCCCAGGGGAGTGCAAGGAAAGAAACCATCTTGCTCTCCGATGAGCATTTTGCCAACGTTAATGGGGTGAAGTCCATCGACATCCTTGGAAGGGTCGACGCAGCGAATCACCCGAGAGGAATTGATATGGGGAGGGAGGGGAAGTTGGATCAAAATTCCATTAACGTGTGCGGTGCGGTTCAGTGTTTCGATTTCTGCAATCAATGCGTCTTCGGGGATGGTGTCAGGCAGAGCGATCCGGATGGAGTCAATGCCGGTCTCTGCGCAGGCTTGCATTTTTTTGCTTACGTAGATAAGTGAGGGAGGGTGCTCCCCCACTATGATGACAGCCAGACAGGGTTTTTGTACTATTTTCTTCGTTTCGTCAGAAATTCGGTCCGATGCGATATGTTGAGATCGCTCTACCCGATGGTGTGACGCAATGGAAGCCGCCTTTTTTTTTTCCTGGAAAGCAGCAAGCTTCTCTTTAAGCTCGGCGTGGATTTGATTGGCGATAGCTTTTCCGTCGATCAGCATATGTTTCAAGCATTTTTTGCTTGTTTTTTCTCTTGTTTCTTAGCCTTTTTCTCTTTTGCATTCATCAAAGGCTTCTTTTTTTCATCTTTCTTATGTCTAACGACTTCTTTTGTCATAAAAATCCTCCAGGAGAGTTGTATATGGTAACCAGGGCGTCCTCGCCCTGCTGGCAAAAAGGTAATCAGGGCGTCCTCGCCCTGTCTGTTAGCAACCCGGGACATGGATCACTTTGCTATCACTTTTCTTCAGAGAAGACAACATTAACACAAGAGTATCTCTTCGTAAAGGTTTTGTTCTGAAATATCATCTGGACTGATTAAAAATAAAAGTATTTAATCGAGATGTGACCAGTAACCGTTAATAAGAGGAGCTATGAGCGCGGCACAAGAGTCCCATAAACAGCATGAAAAGCATGCCGGAGACCAGAAGCAGCATGAGCAGTTCATAAAACGTGCCATTGAATTAAGCAGAAAGGCCTTCATTGTAGATAAAACAGGTGGGGTGTTTGGATATGGTGCACTATATTGAGAAGCCGACCCTTCTCCATTTAAAAATACGACTTAAGGCAAATGTGGATGCTGAGTTTGCCGATTGGCAGGCTCAGCTTAATGTTGCGATTGCCGGATCCCCGGGATTTGTCAGCCTTGAATTTTTATGCCCTCTTCCCTCGATGCATAAATGGGAAATCGTTCAACGTTTTGGAAATATCCAGGAGGCTTCTCAATGGAAAGAAACGCAGACGTACCATGAGCTAATAGAACGATTGGAACTGTTGACGCTTGAGAAAAAAGAATCCATGACGGATGCGTCATCGCTGAATGGCGGTGTCACTGAAGTGATTGTTGTGGAATGTTCTCCGGAAAAAGAAACGGCCTTCCGTAGTTGGATGGCGAAAATTCATCTGCTCGAAGCTAAATTTCCTGGATTTCGGGGAGTCTATGTACAATCGCCGAATCCCAGCCATGGAAAGTTCTGGATCACTTTGCTGCAGTTCGATACTACCGAGCATTTAGACCTATGGCTACACTCTGCAGAGAGACGAAGTGTTCTCGACGAGTCCAAATCATTGATTAACTATATGGAAACCCATCGTGTCATTAGTCCATATGCGGGGTGGTTTGCGACGATAGCAAGGATGGGAAGCCTGCCACCGATTTGGAAGCAAACAATGGTTGTCCTTTTGGTGCTATTCCCAATCGTTATGCTGGAATTGAAATATTTAATGCCTTATCTGCAGGGATTAAATGTTTCTTTAAGTACATTCATTGGGAATGCGCTAAGCGTCTCGTTAATTTCTTTCCCTATGATGCCCATTGCCATTCTCGGCCTCCAATGGTGGCTAACTCCCGAGCTCGAACAACGGAAGGGAACAGATTTGGCTGGTGCCTTGCTCGTTATAGGATTGTACGCGCTTGAAGTCTGGTTCTTCTGGAGCTGAATCGGGATCTGATTTAATCATTTTCCTATTATTGCAAGTGGGATCCTTTCCCATCTGGCTCTCTCATCTGGCTCATCTTGATTTTGATTTTGTGGTGACTTAAAGTTGATAACGATTGGATAGGGTCCAATAGATATCACTGTGCTGAGAAGGGGCGCCACCCAGGTCTTCGTAAGCTTGACAGGCATCCAGGTAAACTTGTTCTTGCCTTTTGAACTGTTCAAAGAGGTCAATCCATGATTTCAAGGCGAACACATAGGAAATGTTCTTAGGTTCTAATGCCACGGCTTCTGTGAGATACTTGAGGACATCCATAGGAAACATCTTGTAATCCATACCGCTCTGGTAGACAAGTCTGGCAAGTTGGAATCGCAGTTCGGCATTTCCGGGTTCTAAATCAGCTGCCTGTTTTAAATGGACGGCTGCCTGAATGGCAGGAGAAATCCCTTCCGGGTCTTTTATTTGAATTTTGTTGTCTTTTGCCAATATATAGAGTTTAGCTAGGGCGATATGAGATTCACTTTTGGCGTTGACCCCGCAATTGATCGATTTTTTTAAACAGTTGAAAGCTAGTTTATAGTTTTTTTCCTTGAGTTGTTCTTCCCCAAACTTGTACCAGATGAGACTTTGCCATTTTTTCAACCCAGCGTCATCGGGGAATTCTGCGGCGGCCAGGGTGACCAATTGATGAGCTTCTTGAAGTTCTTTTCGAGCCAAAAGTTTTTCACATTCGACTTCATAGAGGCGGGGAGTTGCTTTTACGGCGAGGGGGGTCGGTTTAAGCTTTTCATAGATTTCATGGGCTTTAAGATATTCCTTTTTTTCGAGATAAGCGCCATAGAGGCGACGGTGGAATTCTTGTGGAGGGTCGGGCTGGTAGGTATTGCCCAATTCGTAAAAGAGAAGGATATCATCTGTGCGTATGTCGGCCGGATTTTCCTCTTGAAACATGTTGTTGGGAGAATGTAGAGCATTTTTTAATGTTTGGAATTTTTTGATTCTTTCTTCGAAGGCAGCTAATTTTAATGTCAGCTCTTCCGGCATCTCCTCAGGTTTTTTATGAAAGATTTTGCCATCGTAAGCAGACCGGATGAGTTCATTGGCCTGAATAAAATCAGCTTCCAGTTCTTCGGGAGTACTAACAGAGGAGCCAAGTTGTTTTAAAGTTTTATTCTTTGTGGAAATTTTCCCCCATACGGCTCCTAAAGCAGATGTGAGTTCGCTTTTGTAAGGAGCCTCTTCCGAGACGTGTTTAATCAGGTCTTTAAACGCTTGCCTCAATTCGTGAAAGGAGGATAAAGCATAATAGCGGTCGCCTAATTCTATGGCGCATTTGCCTGCTTTTTTTTGATATTGTTCATTATTGGGGATGAGAGACAACGCCTGTTGATAGTCTTTGAGAGCCTCCTTAACATTTCCCTGCTTAAAATGCAGGTCGCCGTTGGCATTACACAAAGCAGCCTGGATGGAAATCAGGCGAGGGTCGCGAGGAGCTGTTGCGGTGAATTTTTTCAGCAGCTGCCGGGCTTGCTCCAGATCTTGCCGTTCCAGGCTTTCCTGAAAGAGTGCAGAATAAGCTTGTGTTGTCAGGTTGGGAGGCAAGTCTTGCATGTCCGGGCTAGCCATATCGGCCAGAGAAAAGCATTGAAGCGAGAGCGTGACATTTCCTCGATTTTCGAGGAGGCATCCCAATTCCAACAGCTTTTGTGCGATTAGGCTCTTTTGCTTTTCAGAGGCTATTCCTAAAACCTTTTGATAGTACATGATGGCTTCCAGGGAATCGGTTGCCTGGGCTTCACATTTGAGAGCCAATGCCATATAGCAATTGTATAGTTCCTCCTGATAAAGTTCTGGAAATGCTGCACGTGCTTGCTCGAAAAGGGGGAGGGCTTCCTCGAAGCGTTCTTGTTTGAGGTAGGAAGCTGCTAATGGGATCTGCCATTTATCCGCGCTGCCTTGCAATTTGATCAATGTTTCTAAAAGAACAGCTCTTTTTCGTTCTGAATCAGGTTGTGGGCTAGCCTGATAGTTGTCTGACAATTGTTGTAAAATGGCAATATTCCGTGGCTCCAAAGTGTGTGCTTTTTCCAGCCAAACGATTGCTTGCTCAAGGTTTTCTTTGGTGCCCGTTCCTAGTTGTTGGTAGATATGAGCCATTGAAGAGGAATCGACCGGATTTTTTTCCAAATGAGGCACTAACCAGTGATAAATGGTGATGGCTTCTTTTAGGTTGGTTGTTTCCAAAGATTTTGTGTTTTCCAGAAGTTGATGTAACGCCTTTTTTGCAACTTGTGGGGAAGCATTTTCCCATATAATAGCATATTCAGAACGCATTGCTGTATAGTTGCCTCGTTCAAAAGCTTCTTGCGCTAAAGCTAGGTGGCAGCGCATGCAATTAGCAGAATATTGTGGTTGCAGGTGATTCAAAGTTACAGCTTCTTTATAACAATAGAGTGCTGTGGCATAGTCTTTGAGTTGAAAGTGGATGTCCCCTTGTAAATTTCGATAGAATGCACACTTCTTTGAGTTATTCGGATCTATTCGACACAACTCATTGACTAATTCCAATGCCTCCTCAGAATTTTTTAGGTGGTCCATGTGTTGAAAGAGATGTTCCGCTTTCTGTTTCCATTCTTCTTTGAGAGCTTTAACTTCCTGGCTCCCCATTTTTACGTTCAATTGCTCTATAAGTGAGTGGGCTTTTTTTAAATCGCTAACAGCTTCTGTAGCATGATAAGAAGGATGATCTTGGTCTGAATATTGGGCGACTCGATCGAGTAGTGTCTGAATATGTTGTCGATCCATCACTAAAAGTGCTTCTTTTTTTGTCCCCGCAATTTTTTCCTGAAAGATGGTTTCATCGTCACCCACCGCGATCCTGCCGAGGATTTCTAAAGCTTCTTTAGAAAGCGTTATCGAATCTTCCAGGGATTGCTTTTTCGATAGCGTTAGCAGCGTTGAAGCTAACGTGAATTGCCATTGGCTATGATGGGGGGAAGCGGTAAGCGCTTTTTTAAGACATGGAACGGCCTCGGATAAGCGTCCTTCTTTAATATGAATGATCGCTTGATTGTAGAGTAATTTTGCATGATGCTCCTGCGTTGGGACTGTATATTTATGATAAATGCCCGACCAAAAGGAGTCCTGTAGGCGCGTTTGGTTGCTTCGATAGAAAAGGGTAATGTCCCTATCTGGTAAAGAAGTCGCCTTTGGATTGTTTTGCGGCATGAGCATGTTGTCAATGAGGGCGGTTATTCGCGCATAAGGTTGGTTGCGATCAGCCGAGAGAGTATTTTGTAAAGTGCGTAACCACTTTTGGATCGTGTCATCGCTCAAATAATTTTGAGTTTCTCCATACCGCAGAAGCTTTAATAGTTGGTAATTGACTTTAATGGGGTCCGCCTGGTTTTCAAAGCCAAACCATCCTTTGATTTTCTGCCAAATCCGCATTGCAGCGTTCGACACTCGAATTGATTCCTCATCGACAAGTAAGATCTCGTTTTCTTTTTTGGCTGCTAATCGCTGAATCAGGGAAGTATATTCCGGTTGGGTGAATTCTTGCCCTTCCCATGTAGGGTGGTAATGCGAAAAAGATGCAGTGTTATTCATAGAAATCCTTTTGTTTATCTAGGATGACTAATGTATAAACTTATTTTAATCGAAAATAGAATTAATTTGTAATAAAAATTTATGGCAAGAAGGTAAACAGGGCGTCCTCGCCCTGTTTTGCCATAACTTTTTAAGGACGTGCTGACTCTAGTCTTTTCCATCGGTCGTCAATAAGTTTTGCGTAGCTTGTCTGCATGTTTTCTGAGAGAAAGCTTATTTTTATCAAATGTTTCCAAGTGGCTAGTGCTTTTTCAAAATTTAAGAGTTCATTTTTTAAGACAGACTCAGATAAACCCAATCGTTCAAGACCAAAATAATCGAAAAGATCTTTGCGGGTGAGTCTGCTTTTTTTGCCTCCGATTGGTAAAGCAATTTCTTCTTTTGCCTTCATGATAATGGTAGTATTCAGGAGGTCGTAAGCAGGGCTTAATTCAACTTTATTTTTGTGCCTAATTAATGTGAAGTTTTTTAAATGCATATCTTCATTTCCGACGATAAAGTTGAAAATGACTAAACGGAATAATTTTAATTTTTCGATCACAGGAAAGGTACAGTGTTTTTCAATGACCGAAGCAATTTTTTCCATGCTTGATTCATATTTTGTTTCTCTTGTGTATCCAAGAAGTTGAGAAAAATCTTCAACAGCAATCTTGTGGTTCCTTATTCTATCAAATCTTTTTATAAAGTAACTGAAAGAGCCATCTATGTTATAAATCATTCCGTGTAGGGGAACCTCTATGCCTACTATTTCAGCTAACCTCATTGTAAGATCTTCATTTTGAGGGACTTCTTCGTATATATGATGAGGTGGTTTTATGATAAACCTTCCTCCTTGTTCCACGATTTCAAATCCCTCTTTTTTTGCGTTGAGAGTGACACTCAATTTTGGTTGAACTCCTTGGATGGATATTTTCGATGCCAATTGAGCAGCCATTTGAATTTGTTCTTTAGGTGTGTAGGGAAAATCATTAAGCGATGTTAAGGATTTTGATAATAATTTAAGCGCTTTTTGTGTGTATTTTTGGTTATCACATGACTCGTAAGTAATTGGACATCTATTCATTGTAAGCCTTAACTGTAACATTGCCCACAAGATCCCTTCCGACAGTGATGAGCTGTCCCAATAAATCGTTTCGATCAAGTTTAGTTTGCCGTAATAATCCTTCCAACATCATTCCTTCCGGCAATAGACCTTCAAAAAATGGAGGAAACTTATCAAAGTCATAAACGGATTGAGAAGAGGGCATTTCAAGGGATACAGAGGGGCCTTTATAAGCCTCATGATAAATGTATCGATATTTTTTTCCTTTTTCCAACTCCTGAAGCTGACCGGCAAAGATTCCATCTACAAATATTTTAGCCCTTTTCATTTAATTGCTCCTTAAACAAGGTCATGAGCTGACCTTGAAACTCAATTTTTATATTGAGCACATTTAAGACCTTCAGAAGTGTATCCAAGCGAATAGTGAGTTTCCCCTTCTCTATATCAAAAATAACAGTCTTTCCGACACCCGCGAGTCTTCCCAATTCAGCCTGCGTAATTCCTCCTTGTTTGCGATGAAAACGCACCATAGCTGCTAATTGATGAATGTCCATAAACCTCTAAACGCTTGAAATTCCCGTTATAACAGTAAAAATAAGATTCTTTTGTGTTTCTTGCAAGCTTTTCCGAAGTTTTATTCGAAAATTACTGCTATAGCAGTAAAAATGAGTCTTTTAAGCTGCAGATTCTGGTAACGGATTGATTTAATCTATCTTCAGAAATCCGACCATCCTTCACAGCTGTAACAAACGCCTGATGAATACGCAGGACATCCTCAACAGAGAGCTCCAAGCCTTTTTTATTGCCGATCAGTTGCTTGCCGCCCAGTAGGATGATATCACAGCCGGCGTTAAAAGCGCGGAGAGCAGCCTCTTCAAGGGAAGGGCAGGTGTTAAGCAATCCTTCCATGACCAACGAGTCTGTAATGATTACCCCCTCAAAACCAATTTCATTGCGCAGAAAATCCAGAGAAGTCCTGGAAAGAGTTGTGCAATTATGTGGATCCAGAGCATCGACAAGAAGGTGGGCAGTCATGATGACATCTGCTTCGGCAGCCAATTGAATAAAAGGGAAAAGCTCTGTCTGTCTAAGCACTTCTTGCGACTTTTTGATGCGTGGAAGGTCAATATGGGAGTCAATTTCAACGTCCCCATGCCCAGGGAAATGCTTTAAGGTTGTGATCACCCCTGCAGAATGATAGCCCTTCAAAGCCAGCTTGGCGCAGTCGGCGACTACTTGTGGAGAAGGCCCAAATGAACGATTGCCGATGACAGGATTATTGGGATTATTGTTAACATCAACAACAGGAGCAAGATTCATGTTAATACCTACCGACAAAAGTTCCTTTCCTACAATGTTGGCATAGCGTTCGATAAGTTTTCCATTGTCATGCGCAGCAAGTTCCTGGTTAGAGGGAACCTTGGTAAATCCTTGTTGCAATCTTGCCACGCGTCCTCCTTCTTGATCTACAGCAATGAGAAGAGGGATAGGATGGCGGTTTTGCTGCGCTAGTGCTTGAAGACTTGCGCTTAACTCTTTGACTTGATCGTGGGAATGGAGTCCATTCGCCCAGTTGTAATAGATCATTCCCCCAACATAAGCCTTTTGAATGAGAGTTGCGGCCTCTTCGTTTGCCGTTTCACCATTAAAGTGCACCATTAAGAGCTGTCCTACCCTTTCTTCCAAGGTCAACTGATCTAAAAAAGCGGCTTCAGAACGAAAAAAGATGCAAGAAATCAAGGCTGAGAAGAAGATAAAGTGATACATGAGAAATCCGACAAGGTGTTGATTTTACTGAAAAAGGGGGTCAGAAAGTAATGCAAAAGTATCCATTCACGGAGTAAGGGAAGTGGCTGTCGCTGGTTGCTTTGGGGTCTGCTTGTGATTTGTAATTTGAGCTCCTAAAAAGCCGGTGTCATAAAGACTTCCTCAAATTGCAAACGCTGGTTGCTTTGGGGTCTGGCTTGTGATTTGTAATTTGAGCTCCTAAAAAGCCGGTGTCATAAAGACTTCCTCAAATTGCAAATCGCAAGCCTGAACCCAAAGCAACCGGCGATAGCCACTTCCCTTACCCCGTGAACGGATACAGGCTAAAGCCCCGGGATTGAAGTCATTGCAATTTGTACATAAAAGCATTAAAGCAAAAGTGAGATTTAAAGACTATGCTGAATTCCCTTCGACAATTTTTTAGAGAGGCAGCGATACCTTCTCATCGCGGATGTGGCGCTCGCTTAGGATGTGCGTCTTCTCAGCCAAGACATGAAGTTCCCATAGTTGCACCTTTGGCAGGGGCTATAGCCCCGCAACAGATAGATGAATCGCACCGTCACCTACGAAAGGCTGATGAACGGTTTAAAATGGCTTTAATTCAACTGAATATTGCAAGAAAGTTGTTAACAGAGACGCGTGGGCGTTCTGCAGATGATCGAGTTGTGTTGCAGGAAGAAATTCAAGCGAGTCTGATGCAAAATTTTTGCGCTTTATTAGTAGAGAAAGAGGATAGGCGTGTTCGACGCGTTGAAAAAACGCTCTATTTGGGATCTCTTAGTCGTGAGGAAATGGCACAACGACGACAATTGCGGCAGCAGCAGCAGGAGCATTTGTTGGAGAGTGAGGACGTCATGTTTGCGCCTACGTCTGAAATAGCGATGGCTCAACAGATGGCAGATGATGCCTCCCATAAAGAGTATGCTGAGGCCTATACAGCCCATTGTGAAGCCTATCGGATAATGGTCGTTATGGAGAAGATTATCCAGAAAGTCAAAAGAGATCTGACTGAAAACCAACAGCAGGACAGGGATCGGATGATTGCCCCAGGAGGTATTACGGTACCGAACCCCTTATTATCTTTGGATAAAGTAGATCAATTAACGAAGGTAATTAGTGATTTATCTAATCTGGATCAATTATCCAGATGGACACATTGCGCTAAACATGCACACAAGATTAATGTTGAGTTTGCAAAAAACTTATTACAAAGAGCAAGACAGTCAGATAACCGTTATGAGATTCAAGCCTGGAATGCCGTATTGGATCAATTAGCACAAAAAAATAAATGGGAAAAGCAACGAGATAAGTTAGAACGAAGGAGGTCAGGTATTGAAAGGACGATGCCGCGGATGTATGCTCTTGCCACACAGATTTTAGCTCAGTTTAAAGAGGCGTATGCAAGAGGTGATCAACAAAAAGTTGAACAATGTATCTCTGATATCTCATATCAAGTTGTTCATCATACAAGCCTTGAGGGGCAAGATATGGAGGAAGAGCAAAAATTTTACCCCCCAGCTGCCTCAAAAGATCCAATTTCAGAAGTCGTTCTCATGGAGATATAACATGAGAAGGTTGCACTTTATTCTCTGTCCCATTACATCTTTTATTGAAGACTTTAATTAAAGGAGGCCCCTATGTCCGCAGACGCAAAAAAGAAGCCAATTCAACTCGGAGCCCAGGCTCCCGATTTTATTGCAGAAACGACGCAAGGAAAAATTCATTTCCATGAATGGATTGGAAATTCATGGTGCATTCTATTTTCACACCCAAAAGACTTTACTCCTGTGTGCACAACAGAGCTGGGAAGCGCAGCGAAGCTAAGCGCTGAATTTTCCAAAAGGGGAGTCAAGTTAATTGCCCTTAGCGTGGGCAGCGTGGCTACTCATCATGAATGGATCCCCGATATCAACCGCACCCAAGGCGCAAATGTCAATTTCCCCATCATCGGAGATGAAAACCATTCCGTGGCAGAACTATATAACATGATTCATCCTCAAGCTAGTGATACCGCAACTGTGCGATCCGTATTCATTATTGATCCCAAGAAAAATATCCGCTTAATCTTCACTTATCCCGCTTCCACAGGACGCAATTTTCAAGAAATTTTGCGAGTAGTAGACTCCCTACAGCTGACTGACCGCCATAAAGTTGCGACCCCGGCAGACTGGAAAAAAGGGGAAGAATGTGCCATCCTACCAAGTGTCACCGATCCCGAAGAACTCAAAAAGCTTTTCCCTCAAGGATTTCGTCAAATTACTCCCTATCTTCGAATGACTCCTGATCCTTCCTTGCAAAAAGCAGCCAAATAGCAATAGATGCGTATGTGGAAACGAATCATGCAGATCAGCCTAGGACTATTGGCAACGGCAGAAATCGCCGTTGCCGAAGTCCCTGCCTGCTATCGCGATCTCGAACTTAACTTCTTTCGTGCCAACCTGGTTAACGAAACTCTGTCCATGCATTCCATCTCTCAAAGCAATTGGAATTTGATCAATCAGGAACTCCAGCGCAATGTGAGACGCGTCCCTGAAATCGTTCGCGCTCGAGCCAAACAAATGATTCCGAATCCCCTTGACACTCCTTTCGATCGCGAGATCGCTCTCCAGTTGTTACAGGAAGTATTGCTTGAAGTGTTCTCTGAAACCCTATCCCTTTTCCAAATCACCAACCAAAACAAGGTTGAAGAGATGTTCCAATACATCCGAGAACAACAAATCGAGCGCCTGACACACTGCAAGTAAAGGAAAAGGCAAAAGGCAGAAGGCAGAAGGCAAAAGGCAAAATAAAGGCAAAAGGCAGAAGGCAAAAGGCAAAATAAAGGCAAAAGGCAGAAGGCAAAAGGCAAAATAAAGGCAAAAGGCAGAAGGCAAAAGGCAGCGTCCTGAGTAGAGCCAAAACAGGTATCGCAGCCTGAAGGGCTTGCACGTGCCCGAATTTTTCCTTTAGCCTTTAGCCTTTTGCCTTTATTTTGCCTTTAGCCTTTTGCCTTTATTTTGCCTTTTGCCTTTATTTTGCCTTTTGCCTTCTGCCTTTTGCCTTTTGCCTTTTGCCTTTTGCCTTTATTTTGCCTTTATTTTGCCTTTTGCCTTTATTTTGCCTTTTGCCTTTATTTTGCCTTATATTTGTAGGCGCCTTTTTCCAGGGTGATTTCAACTGTACTTTCCGGCGGGATTTTGCCTTCCAGGATCCCTTTGGAAAGCATATTGACAATTTCGGATTGGATGAGGCGTTTAAGCGGGCGAGCTCCAAAGAATGGGTCATAGCCATCTTCGGCTAGCTTTTGGAGAACCTCTTTGCTCCATTTCAGGACTACTTTTCGATCCTGAAGCCGTTTGGCAAGCCCTTCGAGTTGGATTAGCACGATTTTTTGCATATCTTCTTTGCGCAGGGGCAAGAAGGGGAGGATTTCATCGAGGCGGTTGAGGAACTCCGGACGAAAATGAGCTTTGAGGATCGGATCCAGGATAGCCATCAGGGCATCTTTGGAGAGGGCAGTGTGGGAATGCTCCATTTTGGATAGCAGTTGATCGGATCCCAGATTGGAAGTCATGATGAAAAGGGCGTTTTTACAATTGACGGTACGCCCTTTGCTATCTGTGATGCGGCCGTCATCGAATATTTGAAGAAGGATGTTAAAGACATCGTGGTTGGCTTTTTCAATCTCATCAAAAAGGACGACAGCATAAGGGCGTCGGCGAAGAGCCTCTGTGAGTTGTCCTCCTTCATCATACCCTACATAGCCTGGAGGGGATCCGATCAGCTTCGATACGCTATGTTTTTCCATATATTCGGACATGTCGAGCCGGATCAGCGCATCTTCCTGGTTGAATAGCTGTTCCGCAAGCGCCTTAGCGAGCTCTGTTTTTCCCACTCCGGTGGGTCCCATGAATAAAAATGCCCCCATTGGACGATGAGGATCACTTAAACCGGATCGGGAGCGACGGATAGCATCACTGATAGCTGTGATGGCGATGTTTTGTCCGACCACTCGCTTTTCTAACGCCTGTTCCAGATGAAGTAGCTTTTCAGCATCTCCCTCCAGCATTTTATTCACCGGAATGCCGGTCCATTTTGAAACAATGTGGGCAATAAGGTTTTCATCGACCTCTTCTTGAAGTAAGCGGTTTGGCTTGTCATCCAGTTGTTTTTGGGCCAGCTCGATCTCTTTATGGAGTTCGGGAATTTTTTGGTAGCGCAATTCCGCCACCCGATTGTAATCTGCTTTTCGCTCGGCTTCCTCTTCCTGGAAACGCATTTGCTCGAGGGCATTTTTCTTGTCTTTAAGGGACTGAATCAGCTGTTTTTCTTGCTCCCACTGATGTCTTAGAGTGGATAACTCCTCTTTAATCTGAGCAATCTTTCCCTCCAATTTTGCCGCTTCCGCCTTAGATGTGGGAGTGTTCTCCCGTTTCAGGGCTTCCGTTTCTACAATGAGGGAGGCCAACTCCCGTTCCTTTGTGTCAATAGGCAAGGGACGGCTCCCTATCTGCATCCGGATCAAACTTGCGGCCTCGTCGATGAGGTCGATCGCCTTATCGGGGAGGCGTCGATCGGTGATATAGCGATAAGAGAGGAAGACGGCGGCATGGATGGCCGACTCTGTGATATGGACCCCATGGTAAATTTCATAACGCTCGCGCAATCCGCGTAAGATGGCAATGGAGTCCTCCAGGCTTGGTTCATTGACCATAACCGGCTGGAAGCGTCGCTCTAAAGCGGCATCCTTCTCAATATATTTCTGATATTCATTAAGGGTCGTGGCTCCGATACAATGTAGTGTCCCTCGAGCCAATGCCGGCTTGAGAAGATTGGCGGCATCCATAGCACCCTCGGTGCCGCCGGCGCCAATCAGAGTGTGCACCTCATCGATAAAGAGGATGACTTGTCCTTCACTTTTATCAATTTCATCTAAAATCCCTTTTAAACGCTCTTCAAATTCCCCACGATATTTCGTGCCGGCAATCAAACTGCCCATGTCGAGCGCCAGAAGCTGTCTTCCACGGAGGGAATCAGGGACATCCTCCTGGACAATGCGCAGGGCTAACCCTTCTGCAATGGCTGTTTTCCCCACTCCGGGATCACCGATGAGCATCGGATTGTTTTTGGTGCGGCGGCTGAGCACCTGCATGGTACGTCGGATCTCCTCATCGCGACCGATAACGGGATCGAGTTTGCCATTGCGGGCAAGAGCAGTGAGGTTTCTGCAATATTTTTCCAATGTTTTGAGGTTCGCTTCAGCAGTAGGGGAATCCATATGGCGGTCTCCACGTATTTGTTTGATGGTTTCTTCCAGTTGTTGGAGGGAAATGCCCGTATCCCGTTGCCATTCGGTGAATGGGGGATGATTGTTTTTCCAGTAGGAAATAAGAAAATGATCGCTGCTGGTATAGGTGTCGTGCCATTTTTGGGCAATGCTTTGCGCATCTGTAATCCGCACCTGCAGGTTGCGCGCGGCTGAAGGGGCCTGTAGGGAAGTTCCGCTATAGGTGGCTTGTCTGGCGACATCTTGCTGCAGCTTATTGATTAAAGCGGAGGGATGGGTGTTTAGGCTGGTGAGAATTTCAGAAAAATACCCTTTTGGTTCTTTCAGAAAGGATAAGAGAAGTTGATTGTCTGTGACTTCAGTGTTTCTTTGCTCTTGGGCATGAGCAAAAGCGTTTTGGATGGCTGTTGTAACGCTATCTGTAAACTTTTGTTCCATTGGCTATCTCCTATTTGTTATCGTAAAGCGAAGAATCCTCTAGAAGGAACTCGTTAGGATCATTTAATTGTTGTGTATTTTCTAATTCAGGTAATCCAGATTCTTCTAAAGATTCTCTTGGTCCAATAGAAAACAATGAAAGGAGTTCCTCGTCCGGCGTGTGAGGCTGAAAAAAAGAGGGTAGATCCATCTGTAACTGAGGATTTTGAGCCGCCTGCGACTGCCTCGCTCTCTTGTGAGAAGCTGGAGGCACTTCGTGAGCTTCCTCATTTTTCTTTCTTTTGTCTCTTGGAAGTGGAGCGCTAACAACTGGTGGTGGCGTTGGTGATAAAGCAGCTCTTTTTTTAGCTGTCTTTTCAGCTTTATTGCGAATGCGCTGATAGCAGGCGTGACAGATTTTAGTTGTAGAACCACGTGGATTCGTATGCCATTGATTTGTTTTTATTCTCGAACACTCAGGGCAGACAGTGCCTTTTGCACTTTCTTTTGCAGCTCTAACGCGCTGATAGCAGGCACTACAGATTTTAGTCGTAGGGTCTTTTGCATTCGTATACCATTGCTTACTAGTTTTTGTTTTTGAACACTCAGCGCAGGCAGAGCCTTTTGCAGTTTTCTTTGCAAGCTTTTCACTATTAAGAATGCGATCATAGCAGGCCTTACAGATTTTAGTCGTAGCGTCTTGTGGATTCGTATGCCATTGAGTTGTTTTTGTTCTTGAACACTCAGCGCAGGTAGTGCCTCGTGCTGTTTCCTTTTTAGCTTTTTGGGTCTTATGTTGTAGGTCTTGAAGAACGGGAGAAAGTCTTAAGGAGGGGATTGCATGAAATGGAGATGACTCTCTCATGGGTGTAGGGGGATATCCTAATCCAGGAGAAGAGAGGGGATTTATCAAATGCATGCTCAAGCCTTCTTTAAGTACGCCTTTAGAAAGGCGAAAGGTAACCAGGGCGTCCTCGCCCTGCCTGTTTAGCACACCCAGGACCGGGATGACCTTGCCCTCTTATGCCAGCCTCCATCACTTTTTAAGTGACGTACCATTAAACTGAATAAAAGAATAATGAAATCACTTTAATCAATATTTCATTAAAATTCAATTGGCTTGAGAGCCATGAAGGAGAGGTGTCTGATTTTTTTTAAACACAGAGGAACAAGCAAGAGCCACAGAGATCACAGAGGAGGGTTTTAGGGATTTTAGCTTGCAAATGAGTTCTTATGATGTCATTTTTTTTATCAAAAAAATAGGCACGGTTCAAATGAAGGTAACACTCAATTGCGCACTCCAAAGTGAATGTGACTTATTTTTGAGTCTTTTTAAACCACGCCAAACAATAATGTAACTATTCACGTAGGTTCAGGCCTTCCAAATGGCGTTTGAGAGGATGAGCTGCTCAGGAAATCGGCGAAATTAATAGTTTTTTACTATTGATGAGCCGATTTCCGAAGCAGATCGCCTCTCAAACGCCATTTGGAAGTGCCTATACCTACGTGAATAGTTACAAAATAATGTGCTAAGAGCATTTATTTCTGAGCATTCATTCTTAAACAGCCTCAAACCCAAAAAAACTCTTGATCTCTTGCCTCTTGCTTGTTCCTCTGTGTTTGAAAAAAATCAGACACTATCGAAAAGCAAAGAATCCTTTAGAAGGAATTCGTTAGAATCAAATTGTTGTGCATTTTCTAATTCAGGTAATCCAGATTCTTCTAAGGATTCTCTTGGTCCAATAGAAAACAATGAAAGGAGTTCCTCGTCCGGTACAATTTTTTGGGTCTTATGTTGTAGGTCTTGAAGAATGGGAGAAGGTTTTAAGGAAGGGATCGCATGAAATTGAGATGGCTTCTCAACAGATGCAGGAGGGTATCCTAATCTGGAAGAAGAGATTGGATTTATTAAATGCATTTTCATGCCCCCTTCAAGTACGTCCTTAGAAAGGCAAAAAGGTAACCAGGGCGTCCTCGCCCTGCCTGTTAGTACACTTAGGACCGGGACGGCCTTGCCCTCTTATGCCCGCTGCCATAACTTTTTTTAAGAACATGCTTCTTCAAAATGCGATCCAGTTTGTATAAAAGAAATAGTGAAATAAGTTCAATCAATATTTCATTAAAATTCAGGGTTGTATACAATTGCCTCCAAACGATTAAAAATACGTCCTTAAAAGTTGTGGCGGCGGGCATAAGAGGGCGAGGTCATCCTGGTCCTGAATGTACTAA
>Ga0207043_1038_pt1 | contig 19948 bp, 17 predicted proteins | sample Alteio_BWMinCont_71_FD_153304 | JGI IMG/M metagenome (GOLD analysis project Ga0207043, IMG submission 153304) | Enriched cells from forest soil in Barre Woods Harvard Forest LTER site, Petersham, Massachusetts, United States -... | ecosystem: Environmental > Terrestrial > Soil > Temperate forest >... | reverse complement strand
GGCAATCCTTATCAGCTGGGGAATTGCTTCTTTTGAATACTGCTTTCAAGTGCCAGCCAATCGAATTGGCAGCTATGAATTTTCTACCGTTCAGCTCAAAACGATCCAAGAAGTGATCACGCTGATCGTCTTCTGCTTTTTCTCCTATTTTTATCTAAATGAAGCGATCAAGCTAAATCACATCATCGGCTTTATCTTTCTTGTGCTGGCTGCCTTCTTCATCTTCAAAAGCTAGTCCAACACCGAACTTACTTTGTTCATTAAACAGCCCTTTATTTTTCGGGCAAGGGCAGGGTAAGCGTCAAATGTACCCATCTATTGCAAATGCATGAAAGCAAGCATAATCGTTTCTTTTAACCAAGGAGTCGATTATGTTTGCTGTGTTTGAGTTAGATGGAAATAACGACAGAGTTTTAGCTCGATTTTCCCTTTAGCCAGTTGTCTGGCAAAAGCTCTGCTAATTTTTGTGAACTGTGGCTCATTATTTTTCGCATTACATCTTCTAAATAAATACGAGGATTAATACCTAAACCACGGCATGTTTGAATCAAAGACAATGCAATAGCGGCAGCCTCACCACCATCTCGATTGCCTACAAAGAGCCAATTTTTTCTCCCAATTGCCAAAGGTCTAACAGCCCGTTCGCAAAGATTGTTGTCTAAATGCGCCCACGGGTCGTTTGTATAGTTTTTTAAGAATGGAATCAGGCTATAATAGTACCCTAAAGCTTCCTTAAAATTCGATTTGGGCAGTACTTTTCCATTCAACAGCTTGTCTTTTACAGCAATGGTCAATTCGTCAATAAGGGGAGCAGCTCTTTCTTGTCTCATTTTTACTCGGGTATCAGGGGATTGTTCCCAAGCGACTTTTTCAATAGCAAAGAGTTCTTCAATTTTCTCTAAAACCATCTGACGAAACTCTTTATCCCCATGCTCTGCTTCAAAAAACTTCCTACGAATATGAACCCAACATGGACACCATATAAATTGTTTTTTGTGGGCTAAATTTTCATATGCTCCATACTTATCAGAGTGAACAACTCCAGAAAAGCCTTTTAAAATCTCTTCTGCATTACGATGTTGACGATTGTCTCGGAAATTATAAACGCGATAGGGAGGGCTACTTCCCTTGCCACCACAGAGTACCCACATGTATGTAAGTTTGGTCTCACCAGCTCCTGGATCTAACATTTTGACGGGAGATTCATCAATAAAAACATACCCACTGGATAAAATTTGACGTTGCATTTCATTGTACAAGGGGCTTAAGGCCTCTGCGCTTTTTAAAACCCATTGAGACAGTAACTGTCGGCTAATCTCAATATTTTCTCGGCTTAGGATTTCGGAAATGCGGTATAAGGGAAGATGGTCAGCATATTTCTTAACTAAGATATCAGCTAAAAAGCTGTCATCTGCCTGACAGCGATTAAGAAGAGACTCTGGTAAGTTAACTATCTTAACGCCATTTTCGCTTCTTTTTGGACTTGCATATTTAGGACGGATAATTTCTTTAATATAATAGGAACCTGGCTTATGAGCTAATTTACGAGAGACTTCCTCGCCAATTTTGACTAGACTGACACCAGTTTCTTGACAAATCTTTTGTTCTTCGGGTAAATCGAGCACAACTTTCTCAACAGGCAAATCGTCGGGGAGAGAAATCGTGTCTTGTCCTTTGCGACTAATCTTTTTTCTTTGATGCGACGCGATGGTTTGGACTTGAAAATCTTCTGTAGATTCAGGTGGGTTTACGCCTTCAAAAGTAAGCTGAACGCTTGAAGTCGTTGGAATAATTTTTTCCGAACGCTTCCCAAATATTTGCCTTTTGAACCAATCGAGCTGCTCGTTAAGAGATCGAACCGATTTTTCGAGGGTCGAGACAATGCTTTTCAGCTGTTCATTTTCGAGTTGGAGTTGGGCGATATATTCGTTGTTAACCATGCTCAATTTTATAGCAAAACCCACACTAAAAAGCAAGAAAAAAAACAAGGAAAAATACACTGAAAACTAGCTGAAAACAGTTTTTAGTCGACTTGGAAAATTGCAGTTCAAGATCATTTCCAATTCATTCGCACTGATCTTCGAAGTTTGCGTTTTTTTTGGGGCGAACACCCCATTTCTTGATCGAACAAACCAATAGAAAAAACTGTTGGAAGACCAGTACAGAATTTTAATGCGATTTCTTTTGCGGTTAAGAAAAACGAAATAAGTGTTGTCTGAAGGATCGCTTACAATGGAAGAAGAAATGAAAGCTAGACCTTCGCAACCTTTTCTTAGATCGACAGGCGAACTGCAAAAATAGATAGACGCATCAGTTGGTGTAATAAACATAATCGACTCCTTGGTTAAAAGAAACGATTATGCTTGCTTTCATGCATTTGCAATAGATGGGTACATTTGACGCTTACAGGGCAGGGGCAAGGGATAGGGGATCAGGAGCGACAAGGGGACGTGCGATAGTTGAGGCAACCGGGATCCGGCCGCCTCAACTTGCTGAAACTATTAGTTAAACAGATTGAAATAGTAATTGATGCGAACTGTCAAGAGTTGCAGTTCTGAATTGTTCTTCAAATGAGGAGAACCAAGGCCAACCCCTACACCACAGTTTGGGCAGGAAAGATTTCTCTTGTTGTCTTCAAGTTGAACAAAATCATAGCCTAAGCCAATCGACCAGTTGCAAATCTTGTATTCCACACCAGCACCAACGGTCCAACCATTGATCCATTTGTTGTTTTTTGCCACAATATCAAGCTCTTCATCGCGAAGTCTGATATGTAAATTGCTTCCAGCCCAGCCGCCAGAGACGTAAGCCAGGAAACAATCGTAGGCATAACCAATGCGCAACTTAGCAAATCCTAACCAATCCAATTTTGCAGAAAAACGGTCTGTTTCAGGGAAAAATGGACTTCTACGGGATCTGTTGAGGTCCATGCCCAAGGCACCGCCCTCAACACCGACTACAAACGCTCCGCACTGGTAGTTATACCCCAACGCGCCCCCACCGACGAAACCATCGGAATTCACTGTGAATCTATCCCCAAGGACTAAGTCATCAAGGGTATTGAAAAAGTTGGCATTGCGAAACTTAAGACGATCATGATGCCAGCCGCCACCGAGCTGACCACTCACGTAAAGACCTTCCCAGAGGTTTCCACAAGGGTCACAGCATGGATCACAGCATGGATCGCATGGGCTTGGGCAAGGATTGCAGCAGTAATCTGCTGCTACAACAGTAGAGGCGCTCACACAACAGGTGAGAGCTAACAATGTTTTAAAAAGGAATTGACGCATAAACCACCTCAAATTTTTGTTTACAGCTTCTTTCCAGACATTACAAAATAGATCATTTTGCCTGCAAGAAAATAATGATTCCAGTATCATAGGAGCTTAATAACCCCAGTACGGCCACCATGAAACCAACCCCAAAAACTTTTTTCATTAAAACCTATGGCTGCCAGATGAATGAACTCGATAGCGAGATTATGGTCGGCTTACTCGAAAATCGCGGCCTCACCCGCATCGAAGATGAATATCAAGCCGACCTCCTTTTGTTTAATACCTGTGCCATTCGCGATCTCGCCGAACGGAAAGCCATGGGAAAATTGGGGAATCTGGGGCGCCGCCTGCAACACCAACCGATCATCGGGGTCACAGGCTGCATGGCCAATGCAAAAAAAGAAACGCTCTTCCAAAAATTGCCCCATATCGATTTCGTACTGGGCACCAATAACATCCACGAACTCAATAACATTCTCGACGATGTCATTTCAACAGGAAAACAAAACTTCCGCACAGACGATCTCTTCACACATGAACTCGATTACCTCAACGCAAAGCGAAATGATAAGCTCAAAGCCTACGTTTCCATCATCCGCGGATGCGACAAATATTGCACGTACTGCGTTGTCCCCTACACACGCGGATCAGAAGTATCGCGCCATCCAGACAGCATCCTGGAGGAATGCCGCCACCTGGCAGCACAAGGGTATAAAGAGGTCACCCTGCTCGGACAAAATGTTAACAGCTACGGAAAAGATCAACCGGAATGGGGTCTCCTTTTTCACGACCTCCTCTACAAAATCGACAACATCCCGGGGATAGAAAGAGTGCGCTTTATGACCAGCCACCCTGTCGATATCACCCGCGAACTAATGCTGGCAATACGGGACCTCCGAACCGTCTGCGAATTTATCCACTTCCCCATGCAAGCCGGCTCAAACCGCATCCTCAAAAAAATGCATCGCATCTACACAATTGAACAGTATCTGGAAAAAGTGGCAATGCTGCGATCCTTGGTTCCCCATGTCGCCTTAGGTACAGATATCATTGTGGGATTCCCCACAGAAACAGAAACGGAATTTCAAGAGACCTACGACCTCATGAAACAACTCGAGTTCTCTGTCGGATTCATTTTCTCTTATAGCCCACGCAAAGGAACTCCGGCCATGCGCTGGAAAGACGATATCCCCGAAGAGGTCAAACAGGAGCGGCTTCACCGCCTCATCACCCTACAGGAAGAAATCTATCAAAAACAGCGGCAGAATATGCTAGGACAGGAAGTCGAAGTGCTTGTAGAGAAATGCAGCCAAAAAGATGACTCCATGCTTAGCGGACGCACCCGATGCTGGAAAAATGTCGTGTTTCAGGGTCCCGAAAGCATGATCGGCACCCTGCAGCGTGTCAACATCCACAGCTACAGCAACGTCACCCTTATCGGCAGCATCTAAAGGCAAAAGGCAAAAAAAGGCAAAAGGCAAAAGGCAAAAGGCTGAGGGTATACATTGGTCTAACAGAGCTGTAAGCCTGAAATTGCAACAGCCCAGAGCAACGCCCTGGGTATGGCCAAAAGAAACATCGCGCCTCGTAAGGTTGCAATAAATCACGCAATATTCATTAAAGAAACGTCGAAGCAATTTTCTAAAACATTCCAAGGAAAAAGAAATCGCCGGACAGGAATTTGGAGTGCGTGTAACTTGTCACCGCTTTCCACAGTTCGACTTATCGAACGTTACCGAGACGGTCGACAATCGGCCACTAGTGCTCCATCAAGTGAGTTTTGATGGAGCATTAGGACAGCTGCACAAGTCGATCATCAAAAGGACAACAAGTCACACGTACTCCAAAGTAGTCAGGCCGTCTCGCCCTGCAGGGGAAGCGCCTAGTTACCCTCGTTCGACAAGTCGATAGGGGAAAGCGGTGACAAGTCACATACACCTACTAAAGCTAGGACTGCTCCACACATCTTTGATGCAATTCCAGACCTACAGCCTGTTAGAGCAATGCAAGTCTTTACCTCTGCCCGTGCCCGATTGTTGCCTTCTGCCTTTTGCCTTCTGCCTTTTGCCTTTTGCCTTTTCCCTTGTCTTTAGAAGCTTCCGTGTTCGATGCGCTTGCGCATCTTTTTGCCTGGAGTAAATTTTACAGCATTGCGTGCTGGAATCACAATCGGCTCTTCAGCTTTCTTAGGATTACGGCCGATCTTTTGTTTTCTTTCTACAACTTCAAACACACCAAAATCGCGAAATTCCAAACGTTCTCCATCAGACAAACTATCCGTCATTTTGTCCAAAAAAGCTTGAATCACATGTCTTACTTCATTTGGATGAATTCCTTTCTCTTGAGAGATCGAATGGATCAATTTTTTCTTTGTCACTGTACCTTTCGCTGTCAGTGTGGTCATAAGCTTTTAACTCCTTTTTAATTCTGGATCTGTAACAGATTTCCTGTTGAATGATATGTAATTTGGCTCCTAAAAGCGTTGTCATTGGCAATTTCAAAAAAAATTTACCAAAACAATACTCATCATAGGCAAATGCTTTTTCCTTTCAAGAACAATTTTACTTTTCTCTCGGATCATCCTCTTAATCGGCTGTAATTCTGATCACGATTTTATTCTTTTTTCCTGCAGACAGCAGGAGTAGTCGCCCATCAATCAGGTCTTTTTGTTCAATGCTTCCATTGACATCACTCATTTTTTCATTATTCAGATAGACGCCGCCATTGCTGATTAAACGTCGGGCTTCCCCTTTGCTGGGTTGCAAGCCGACTTTTACAATAGTGTCTATAATTTTTTGTCCCACAACATCGCTTAAAGGCAAATTATAACTTGCCATATCTTTGGCAATGTCTTCCAACATGGCAGCATCCAAAACAGTGTCTGAACCCGGTGCAGCTCCTTTGGTTACTCTTAAAGCGGTATTCAATCCTTCTTGACCGTGGACAAGGCGGGTGACTTCTTCAGCTAAACGCCTTTGAACGGTATTAGGAATGTAATCCTGTTGTTGCATGGCCGCTTCGTAAGCACGAATTTCGTCCATTTCAACAAAGGTCAGCAGACGCAGTAATTTAGTCGCATCGGCATCGGGCACGCGGACCAAATACTGATAAAATTCGTAAGGGGAACATTTTTCTGCCGACAACCAGATCGCACCCTTTTCCGATTTTCCAAATTTCTGTCCATCGCTACGAGTCAGTAAAGGAAACGTCATTCCGAATGCGGATTTTCCACGCACCTTGCGAATGAGTTCAGTTCCTGCGGTGATATTCCCCCATTGGTCGCTTCCCCCAATTTGAACAGTCACCCCCAAAGTGTCATAGAGATGTAAAAAATCATACCCTTGCAATAGCTGGTAGCTGAATTCAGTAAAGCTCATCCCTTCTTCGCTGTTCATTCGGAGTCTGACGGAATCTTTTGACAGCATCGGACCAATTCGAAAATATTTACCGATATCCCGTAAGAAATCAATGAAGGAAAACTCTTTAAACCAGTCGAGATTATTCAATATGGCAGGCTTGGCTGCGGAGTTGGAAAAATCCAAAAGCTTCTCCAAATCTTTTTGAATTCCCCTAAGATTATTTTCAATGAGGTCAGGACTCAAGAGTTGTCTTTCTGTACTTTTTCCTGATGGATCACCAATCATGCCGGTGGCTCCGCCGACAATTGCGATGGGGGTATGTCCAAAACGCTGACACCAGGCGAGTCCCATTAATGCGACCATATTACCCAGATGCAGGCTGTCTCCTGTGGGATCAAACCCGCAATAAACCTTAAACGGTTTATCCGCCAATACACGCATCTCTTCTTCGCCTGTCATCGCATCGATAAACCCGCGTTCTTGCAATACATCAATCACATTTCTAGTCATGAGCATTCCTCATTTGCATAAAATCCTGAGCATTCTCTTCGTTTAAGTAATTTTCTGTCAATGGTCTACATGACAGAACAAAGGAAACTTACCATAGAAGCGCAAACAAAATATTTCAACAAAAAAATGGGCATGGTTCAAAAAGGTTCGAAAAAAGGTAACACTATGATTGGGGTCAGGCATGTCATTCTGTCATTCGATGGGGCTAGGATTGGGGTCAAGCCTGCCATTCTGCCATTCAGGGATTTATTTTAGAGAAAACCATCGAGTCACCCCTGAATGACAGAATGACATGCTTGACCCCAATCCTAGCCCCATCGAATGGCAGAATGGCAAGCCTGACCCCCATCTATAGTGTTACCTACATTTGAACCATGCCAAAAAATGAACCACGCCGCAGCAATTCCCGCTGAAAGTTGAACCGAACAATCCCTGATTGAGTTTTGCTTGCATAATCCCCCTATCTCTTTGTATATAGAACATAGTGCAATCAACAGCTCATGAAAGGGTGATTGCAGTGTTTGATACAGTCTAACCCCTAAAGTTTAAGGAGCAATAATGTCTATCAAAGCCAAAGAAAGCGCTCAAATTGAAAAAGCGCGAAAAAAAATTGAACGCAAGCTGCAATCCGCAGAAAAACGGGTCAATCCGGAAGCCTTAAATAAAATGGGACGTCTTATCCAGGAACAACTCAAAAGGCATCAGGCAGACCGCGTGAGCTTGAAAAAACGGCATATTATTGCCTTTGATGAAAACAAACATTCTGCTGCTGTCAAGAGTCAGTTCATTTTGAATCTCATGGGTTCGATCAAACAAGAAAAATCCAGCAAAGAACACGATCTCGAAGGACGCATCACCCCAGTCTCCGACACCGCACAACAACACACCACCCATGAACACACAAGAAAAACAAAACGCTAAGCAGGCTGCCGCCAAAGCAGCAGCACAATTGGTGCAAAATGGAATGTTGGTCGGATTGGGAACAGGCTCAACGGCTGCTCTTTTCATCGAGAGTCTCATCGAACGGTGTCAACGGGAACCATTACATATCCGCGCTTTTCCCACCTCTGAACGATCTGCCAAACAAGCCCAGGCAGGGGGCATCCCTCTCTGTGATGAAACTGTAATCACTCATCTCGATCTCACCATCGACGGGGCTGATGAAGTAGACGAGCACAAGAGAATGATTAAAGGCGGCGGCGGTGCCCTTTTACGCGAAAAGATCACCGCAAGCATGAGCACCGAAATGATTGTGATTATCGATCCCGAGAAATTAGTCTCTTCCCTGGGACACTTTCCCCTTCCTGTCGAAATCATCCCTTTCGCCTGCCAGGCGACTCTCCAACGGATCCGTCGCCTGGGATGCGACGTCTGTTTGCGGCAAACCCAAGAGGGTACTCGCTACATTACCGACAACCACAATTATCTGGTGGATCTCACTTTTCCAAACGGAATCGCTTCTCCTGAAAAAGCAGAGGCAGAGTTAAAGAAGATTCCAGGTGTCGTCGAAACAGGTTTCTTCCTCCAGCTTGCCGGTCGTGTCCTTATCGGATACCCCGACGGCTCCGTTAAAGTTTTGCCATAAAAGTTTTGCCATAGAGGTCTACGAATAAACATATCTTCCATGCAGCGACATCTGTTTTAGCGATCAACCTGTCAGCCTGCTAAACAAGAAGGCATGGTTGCTTACAGACAAACACCGCGAAGCGGTAGGGCAACTTTTTGGAAAACTATTCGTCTACGGCAATGGTTTTTTCAAGAACTTCGTGCGTGCAATAAACAGGGACATTATTCATCAAGGCCAAGGTGATACAATCGCTTGGCCTGGCGTCAATTTCCACAATGTGCAAGATTCCCTCTATTTCCTGTTCAAGGAAGAGACGCGCAAAATAAACGGTGTCTTGGACATCGTTAATGAGAACCTGCCGGATCCGGACATCGAGTCCCTTAAAAATCGCATTGACCAAATCATGCGTCAAAGGGCGCTGCTTTTCGGCTCCGGTCAGAAACATCTGGAGGATGCGTCCGATATTGGGCTCGGTATAGATAGCAAACCGCTTATTGCGTGCACCCAGTACGACAACAGTATACGTCTTGGTTTGCATAATTTTATCGAAAGAGAGCTGAATGAGCTCATTAAGCATGGCGAAGGTCCCGGTAGCTATTATTCTAGTGTCTATTCCAATCATCCAATATTAACAATATAGGGTGACTTAAGATCGTTCAACCCCCGGGCTTTGGCGCAGATGATTCAATACTTAATATTGAATTGATTGCCCGCAAGAGTAATGAGTGAGGCAACAGCCTCCGAAGCATCATCCCCAATTGCTTCTATATGAATCTTAGCTCCTTTTTCTGCGGCCAACATGAGCACACCTAAAATAGACTTGGCATTTACCTGATTCTTCTGATACGCCAGCCTCACCTCAGATTTGAACAAAGTTGCACATTTCACAATTTCTGTCGAAGGACGTGTGTGCAGTCCCCTATCGTTAGCAACAATGAAGCATCCCCGGGCTCTCGCTTTTTTAACTACTGTGTTAACCATAAAACAATCCAATCTCTCAAGTTATCCTTGGAAGTCTCGTATATGTTTTTTTAAAATTACTTGCAAACAGAATTTTCTTCAACATGTTGGATATATACAAAAAAATGCCCAGCTCGTACCATACGCATTCTTTTAAGCACTCATAACCAAGAGAATATCATGGCAAAACAACAAATCCTTGAACGTTCCAAAGTCAAACCTGCAGATACCTGGAACGTTAGTTCTCTCTTTCCTTCCCTGACAAAATGGGAAAAAGAATTCTCCCAAATTATCAAAGCAAAAAAGCCTCCCTATTGTCCAGAAATCGGTGCCTTCAAGGGGCGCCTTGCAGAAAGTCCCGAAATCCTCAGACATGTCCTCGATCTTTCTTTTGAACTCTCACGCCAATGCTCCAAACTCTACACATACGCCCACTTACGACACGATGAAGAGATCACCAACGACGCCCATAAAACCGCCTATAATAAGGTCTTGGCTGTCAATCAGGATATCGCACAAGAGCTGGCATGGCTCGAGCCAGAACTTCTGGCTATCAACGAAAAAACGATGAAAAAATTCCTGAAATCTCCTCTCCTGGCTCCCTATCGCTTCCATATCGAAAAAATCATCCGGATCAAAAAACACATGCTGCCTCAAGAGGGGGAAACCCTCCTTGCAATGGCTTCAAAAGCGATGCAGGCCCCTCACAAAGCTTTCAGCGCCATCAATGATGCCGACTTCAAATTCGGCTCCGTAAAAAATCAAAAAGGAAAGGAACATGAGCTGACCCATGGGTCATACCGTGTGCTGCTAAGAAGCCCGGATCGAACTTTACGTGAAAATGCCTTCAAAACACTGCATGGAAAATACCAGGCGTACGAAAATACTCTCTCAGAGCTTCTTAACGGACAAGTGCAGTCGCATATCTTCAACGCCAAAGCACGTCATTACCCCTCAAGTCTCGATGCGTCCCTCTTCCCCAAAAACATCGAAACTTCTGTCTATCGCTCCCTCATTGCAGCAGTAAACGATAATCTTTCCCACCTCCATCGCTACATGAACCTAAGAGAGCGCATCCTCAACGTGGGTCCTCTCCATCTCTACGATATGAGCGTTCCGCTCATCCCTGCTGTCGATATCAGGATGTCATATCAAGAGGCGGAAGATATCGTGATCGAATCAGTAGCTCCTCTGGGGTCAGCCTACCAAAATTTGCTGCGCAAAGGGCTCAAAACACAGCGTTGGGTCGATCGATTTGAAAACAAAAACAAGCGCTCAGGAGCCTACTCCAGCGGCTGCTACGACAGCTATCCCTACATCCTCATGAACTATACAGGATTGCTAAAAGATGTCTTCACCCTTGCCCATGAGGCGGGCCACAGCATGCACAGCTTGTATACTCACACGCATCAGCCTTATCCATATGGAGACTACCCGATTTTCCTTGCCGAAGTAGCCTCCACATTCAATGAAGAACTGCTCACCCGCCTAATGCTCGAAAGAGCTAAAAGCAAAGAAGAACGGATTTTCCTCATCAACGAAAAAATCGAGGATATCCGGGGCACCCTCTTCCGCCAAACAATGTTCGCCGAATTCGAACTCTGGCTGCACGACACAGCAGAAAAAAATATTCCGCTCACTCCGAAACTGATGAACGAAACCTATTTGGATCTCAATCGCCGCTATTTCGGTCCCAATGTCGTCATCGATAAAGAGTCAGAACGGGAATGGGCACGAATCCCCCACTTCTACTACAACTTCTATGTCTACCAATACGCAACAGGAATCAGCGCAGCTCTTGCCCTGGCAGAACGGGTCTGCAAGGGTGGAAAAAAAGAGCGGGAAGAATACCTCTCCTTCCTCAAAGCAGGATGCAGCGAATACCCCATCGATATCCTCAAAAAAGCAGGGGTCGACATGCGCAGCCCACAACCGGTTGCTTCTGCTATCGCCACCTTTGGTTCTTTGGTCGATAGACTGGAACAGGAGCTAGGGTCGTGAACAGGCCCCTCCTCCAAACAGCCATTGTACTTACCATTTGGAGTGCGTGTGACTTGTCACCGCTTTGCTAGGGATTCGACTTGTCGAATCCACTACTCGTGCTTAACGAACCGCCAGCCCTCTACAGGCCCCTCCTCCAAACAGCCATTGTACCTACCATTTGGAGTGCGCGTGACTTGTCACGCTTTTCTAGGGATTCGACTTGTCGAATCCACTACTCGTGCTTAACGAGCCTGTAGAAGGCTGGCGGGGGCAAATTCCTTTCGACAAGAGATTTCGACTCGCTGTCCATGGCTTGGGGATACCTCTATTAGGGTGGTCCCCGGCGTCTCGCCCTGACGGTTAATACGCTGCTATTATGGGAAGAAATAAGTGACTCTCCGGGGTCGAAGAGCACGGCATGTACTGAAAGATTTGGGTATTCATACATTACCTGCTATCCATGTCCAAGTTGCCGGCAAAAACGTGCAGTCTTTGCCTTTAGTCATTGAAATTCTACCTGATTAAATGATGCCTCTCGGCAGGACATACAGGACAATTGTCCTGCTTGTCCTGTGTGTCCTGAGCTATTACCGCAAGATGAGCTCCTTCTAACTTCAGTGCGTGAAACTGTTAGCTCTATTCGAAACACATTTGAACAAGATGTTTTGCCGGCCTTACAGGAAAAACTTAAGGCATCTCAAAAAGAGTATAAAAGCGCTGCAAAAGCCTTGGATCGAAGATCCAGGCTAGCCACTCGATGGAGGCAAGATTCAGCCGCCTCTTTAATCGAAAATTTTAGCCGTTTTCAACACGCTCTTGCCGACATGCGCTACCAAAGATCCATCCTGGAAATAGCTGACGACTATATACAACCTTCATCGAAAAGACTGGACTTTTATAGACGATTAAAATCCCTTACATGGGACGCCAATGTTTCTTCCAGTAGTATTAAAGCAGCTCAACAGAGGTTTATAGATCGGATGGGAGCATTATCGCCGGATGAAAAAACTGCTTTTACGGAACAACTAAGAGCGCGACTCAATCATCGGGACCTTGCTGTTGTGCAAGAAACGTATGCGCTTTCGCAAAGCATCGGGGCCGTACTCAGCGAACATATTGCAGAGGACCATTTTCTTCAAGTTTTTCAAGAAATTGTCACCTTGCCTGGCACCACTTCGAGTGAACTTTACCAAAAGGTGATGAACTTAGAATATTTAGTGGCTGTTCATCTTTCCCATGTAGAATGGGAAGGGCAGGAAAACGCACTTATCGACAAATTAGAAAAAGGCCCTTCTCTCGAGAAAACAAGAGCGTTGGGATTGTTTTTGTTAGCACTCCAAGCCGGTGCCGGATTGCAGGGAATGAACAGGCAAGCCGACCTTCTTAATATGGCGCGGACGGCATCAGAAAGAGATGTCTCTGGCATGACAGGTCATGCACTCCAGACTTTAGAGGCATCTCCGGAAGATCCTTCTAGCATATACGAGCAATATATGAAGACTTTCGATCCGACTTTCTATTACACATTGCAAAGCAAAGTTCATGATCCTGGATCCATCAAACCAACTGCTACCGCAGCACCAATCGAGGAAACAACGGCTAACATCAATGTGAGAGCTTATCTTATCGACGCTCTGGGAAATGACGATTTACCCAACACCATGCGACTCATTCAAGGTGGTGGCGATCCCAATCTCAAGGGAGCAAATGGAAAGACGGCTTTAGAGCTAGCCGTAGCATTGAAGGATGCTGATAGCATCGTTAAGCTGTTGGAATTGGGAGCAACCCCTAGTACAAAACCTGTTCATATAATCGAGGAGTTAACACCACATCTTTTTGATGCGTTGAATAAGAACGAGTTTCATAAGGCGATACAATTAATTCAAGCCGGTGCCGATCCCAACGTCAAAGACCATGAAGGATGGACGCCGCTCGATTTTGCAATTTCCTCTGAGGATCCAATTGTTGTACAGGCCTTGATAGATCATGGTGCAAGGGTCGATAGTGCCAATGCCGATGGCTACACTCCTCTATATAGAGCCATATCTTATGGAAAAGAGGCGCATGTACTCGTGTTACTAGAGGCCGGCGCCAATCCTAGCGTCAAAAGCCATGAAGAAGAGACACCTGTTCATCATGCGGTTGATTCGGGGAATCCAAATATTGTACAGGCCTTGATAGATTACGGGGCAAAGTTCGATGAAGTTGATCACTTTGGCTTCACTCCTTTATTTAGAGCTACACTTTCTCAACGAAATACGCCTGCACTCGCGCTATTACTATTAAGGGCCGGTGCCGATCCTAATATCAAAACTCATGAAGGATCGACGCCTTGGGAATATGCAATTTTCTGGAAAGACCCAAATTTTGTGCAAGCCTTCATAGATCATGGTGCAGAGATCGACAGCATCGACTCTAATGGATGGACGGCCTTACAGAACGCCTTGTTTTCCGGAGCAATCTCCAAAGACGAAGCCCAGCGTTTAGAACTAGAGGCCAATGCACTCGTGTTGTTAAAGGCGGGGGCTAATGTTAATACCCCCGCCGTAAAAGGAAAATCCCTTCTTGATTGGGCGCGTGCAGCCAACATGACTAAAGTCGTCGATGTTCTTATAGAAAAAGGCGCTCATAGTCTTTCTGACGAGTTAAAGACGCACCTCACCGAAGCTCTAACGAATAACGATTTACCCAACACCATGCGACTCATTCAAGGTGGTGGCGATCCCAATCTCAAGGGAGCAAATGGAAAGACGGCTTTAGAGCTAGCCATAGCATTGAAAGATGCTGATAGCATCGTTAAGCTGTTGGAATTGGGAGCGACCCCTAGTACAAAACCTGTTCATATAATCGAGGAGTTAACACCATATCTTTTTGATGCGTTGAATAAGAACGAGTTTCATAAGGCGATACAATTAATTCAAGCCGGCGCTGATCCCAACGGCAAAGATGAGCACGGCGACACGGCTCTTCTCAGAGCAATTCCAAACAACCAAAATTTCGTGCAGACTCTTATCGATTATGGTGCAAATGTTAATGCTGTTAATAAATACGGTGGCACTCCTTTACGTGAAGCCATACTTTATAACAACAAGGCAAGTGCACTCGCGCTATTAGAAGCCGGTGCCGATCCTAACGCTCTTAACGCAGCAATTTGGTACAACCCAAACTTCGTACAGACTCTTATCGATTATGGTGCAAATATTAATGCTGTTGATACATACGGTCAAACTCCTTTATATACAGCCATACTTCATAACAACGAGGCAAGTGCACTCGCGCTATTAAAGGCCGGTGCTGATCCTAACATCCGAGTAAACGAAAGATCTCTTCTTGACTTGGCTCATAAAGCAAAAATGACTAAGCTCGTTGACGCTCTTGTTGAAAAAGGCGCCCGTAGTTAGGAGCGACAAGTCCCCGCTCGCATTCCAAATTGCTACTTTTCGTTACTTTAGTAACTTGTGGAGTCGAGTTTTACTTTTCCTTTAAAGATCCAGTAGATGGCAATAGTGTATGCTGCAACCATGGGGATGCCGATTAAGGCGATGAGAAGCAGAATTTCTAGCGTCTTTTCAGAAGAGGCAGAGTTATAGATGGTCAGGCTGAGGTCGGCCGGGCTATTGATTGCCCTGACTGCGTTGGGATACGTGCCGATTCCATACAACATCATCAGAAAAGCGATGTTAGCGCAGGAGGAAATAAATGCCCGTCCATCCCTTCCTTTTTGAATCTCACGCGGGATATTGGCGATGGCAAGCATATTGGCAATGGCGATGACAAAGAACAAGGGTCTGGTCTGGATGGCTTCGGACATGTGCGGCATGTAGATCAGCGTCGCCATGGTTGTCGTAGCATAAGTAATGATGAAGAAAATGATCGCGGGTGTGGTCCAGGAACGCATCTTATCATGCAATTCCCCTTCCGTCTTCATCAGGATATAGATCGACCCATGCATGAAAAAGACTGCTGTAGTTAATACACCGACCAGCATGGCATAAGGGTTTAATAGCCCCAGAAAATCGCCTGTAAATTCCTTGGTGTGATCTAGAGGAATTCCTCGTATAAGATTGCCCATTACAATGCCAAGTCCGAAAGCAATCACTAGGCTGGCAAAGCTAAACAACACATCCCACATCCACCTCCACCATGCCATGGGCTGCTTACTGCGCACTTCAATGGCTACTGCCCGAAAGATAAGCCCTGTCAGTAGGAGCATGATCGGAATATAGAAAGCGGAGCAAATGGTCGCATATACGTCCGGAAATCCGGCAAACAGGGCGCCTCCGGCAGTCACGAGCCACACCTCATTGCCGTCCCATACGGGGCCTATCGAGTTCAACATCAGACGTCGCTCATGATCTTTCTTAGAAAATAAGTGGAGCATTCCTACGCCTAAATCGAAGCCATCTAAAATGGCATACCCTGTCAATAGGATCACAAACGCTAAAAACCAAATAAATTCCAGTCCTGTCAAAAATGTCATATTTGATCCTTTTTTGTTGCCTCTATCGTTTCGGGGATTTCATCAGCAACAACATGGAGGTTACGATAAGGGCTCACTTCCCCATCGCCTTCAGGCCCATGTTGGAATTTCTCATTTAGCAAATAGATGAATACCAGAAATAAAAGGAAATACAAGATGGTGAACATGATCAGCGATCCCAAAACATGATTTGCCGTCACCGATTTGGAGAGCCCTTCAGAGATGCGCAATTGATGATACACAATCCAGGGGTAGCGTCCCATCTCTGCCGTCACCCATCCCGCTTGATTCGCAATCTGCGGAAAAAAAACCGAAACGATGAGTGCTTTCAAGGTCCAGCGATGATCAAAGAGAGTGCCTTTCCACCATAAATACAAGGAAAGCAGAATCAGGGAAAACATGAACGCCCACATGGCAATCATCAGATGGTAGGTTTGAAACACAACACGCGTTGAAGGCCAATCTTTCTGCGGCACTTGATCCAATCCGGCAATTTCAGCGTCTGTTGTCCCAAAAGTGAGCCAGCTCAGCAGCTTTGGGATGCCGATAGCGTAATCGATTCGCTGTTCTTTTGTATTGACGATTCCAAACAGTGTTAAAGGGACCTCTCGTTCTGTTTTGAATAGTCCTTCCAAGGCAGCAAACTTCGCAGGTTGATTTCTTGCAACGCCTTTTGCTGAGCTGTCTCCGGAAATCGCTTGCAAGATACAAGCTACCAATCCAACCAGCAACCCGATTTTCAAAGAGCTTTTAGCAAACTTGAGATGGCGCCCTTTTGAGATGTAGTAGGCAGACACACTGATGACCAAAAAAGCTCCTGCCAACCAAGCTCCAATGACGGAATGCAGGAGGCGGTCTACCGAGGAAGGATTGAAGACCATGGCCCAAAAGTCGACGATTTCCGCCCTGGCATTCAACCCTTCTCCAACTATGTGAAAGCCCGCTGGGGTTTGCATCCAGGAATTCGCAACAATAATCCATATGGCGCTGAAATGGGCTCCCAGGCAAACCATCAAGGTGGCAAAAAAGTGTGTTTTGGGTCCGACCCGATCCCAACCAAAGAGCAAAATAGCCAAGAAGCCGGACTCAAGAAAGAAAGCAAAGACTCCTTCTGCTGCCAATGCGCTTCCAAAGACATCGCCTACGTAACGGGAATAGGTCGCCCAATTGGTCCCGAATTCAAACTCCATCACAATCCCTGTCGCTACACCCAAAGCAAAGGTGAGGGCAAATACTTTTGTCCAAAATTTTGCCATCTTCAAGTAAAAGGGATCTTTTGTTTTGAGATAGATCCCTTCGATGATCACAAGAATGAGCCCTAAACCGATACTTAGAGGTGGATAAATATAGTGGAACATGATTGTGACAGCAAACTGGACACGGGCTAAGATTTCAACATCCATTGGGGATTCCTGGTTAGATGGAAGGAAGATAAGGATTTTTGTTTAAATTCCAAAGCGAAAAATCCACATGGTTCAAATGAAGGTAGCGCTAAATTGCGCATAAACTTTGGAGTGCGCGTGACTTGTCACTGCTTTCCCGGGAGCCGACTTGTCGGCTCCCGCGCATCCGACAAGTCGACGCGACAGATTTACAGAAAGGGTAGATAAAGGATATTATCGACCATACAAGTGATCCACACCCAACTCAGACGAAACCTTGACAACACGCTATATCGAGCTATAATATAGGCATGAAAAAAACACGCCTCATGGGCATTTTAAATGTCACTCCGGATTCCTTTTTTGCCAGCAGCCGATCCCACAGCTTAGAACATGCTCTTGAACGAGCTTTGCGACTACAATCGGAAGGGGCGGATCTTCTTGATATTGGGGGGGAGTCTTCAAGACCAGGCGCCATACAGGTTACAGAGGAAGAAGAATTAGCTCGAGTGATTCCGGTCATCCAACAACTCAATGGACGCCTCTCAATTCCTATTTCAATCGATACGATGAAACCCAATGTCGCGCGGGCGGCAATCCAGGCAGGCGCTTCTCTCATCAATGACATCTCGGGTTTCTCCCATCCCGACATGGTCCAATTAGCCAATGAAGCGGATTGCGATATCTGTGTCATGCATATGCAAGGAAATCCGCAAACAATGCAGAAGAATCCGCACTACGAAGCAGGAATCATCCCTTACTTAATGCTGTGGTTTCAGGAAAAAATCGAGCAGTTAACCGCTCAAGGGATCAAGTCAGATAGAATTATTCTCGACCCTGGCATTGGTTTTGGAAAAACCGTTGCCGATAATCTGGAAATTATACACAATCTGCCCGTATTCAAAAAGTTGGGTTTTCGCCTCCTTTTAGGAGTGTCGCGCAAATCGTTTTTGGGAAAAATTCTGAATCAGCCAACGGATGATTTGCTCCCGGCAACACTCACTGCGAACGCCATTGCCGTCTTACACCATGTCGACATCATTCGAGTGCATGATGTCAAAGAGCACCGTAGCGTCATTGACTTTTTGAGTGCCTACCAAAAGATGAGTTGATACCATTTCGCAAGTTTAATCCCGGAGTTTGCGAAAAGCCTGCGAAAAGACAAAGTGATTTAGCAACAAAAATGGCAAAGATTTTTCAATTTCTGGTTCCTGGTTTGGAGATTTTGATTATGACGATCATTATCTACTACCTGCTGTCGTTTTTTTGGAATACGCGCGCAATGGATTTGGTGTTTGGACTCTTAGCTTTTTTGCTTTTATATACAGCGTCCCAGTGGTTTCATCTTCCCGTTCTACAGGAACTCCTCCTTTACTTTGTCAATGGCGCCGTTATTGCCCTCCTGATTATTTTTCAACCGGAATTGCGTTTAGCTTTATCTCGTTTGAGCGTTAAAGGGAAAAAATATCGCGAAATTACAGAGTTCGATAAATTCCTTGATTCTATTGCACAATCGATCTACCGCATGTCGGAAAGAAGGATTGGGGCTCTCGTTTTGCTTGAAAATCAGGATTCTCTGGATGAATTTGCCAACAAGGCTGTGATTCTTCATGCCCAATTCTCGCCTGAACTGCTCGAATCGATTTTTATCACCACCACCCCTTTACACGACGGGGCTGTGATCATTAGAGGCACAACGATTCTTTCTGCTGCTACCATCCTTCCCCTGGCCGATGACAGCACTCAGCTGTCAAAATCAATGGGAACACGCCACCGTGCAGGATTGGGCATTAGCCAACTCACTGATGCCTTGATCATTATTATCTCCGAAGAAACAGGCAAGGTCTCCATCGCACGCGATGGAATCATGACACGAGGCATTAAAATCGACCGCTTTAAAGGAATTATCCGCAGCGTCTTTAATCCTCCCAAGTCTAGCTTAGAATCACACCTCGATATCGTAGGACGACTCGCGAAATGGAATCATTGATTGCACAACTTTTCTTACATAACTGGCAGCGGAAGCTTGTAGCTGTCCTAACAGCGATCGTTATTTGGCTATTTGTCAATCACTCCATCAGCGAAACTAAGACGATTTCCAATGTCCCTGTGCGTGTCATCAACTTGCCAACAGATAAAACAATCCAAGGCCTCCTTCCGAATGGAGTTCTGGGAAGAAGAATGACACTCACTCTCACAGGCAGTAAAAATGTTGTCGATGAATTAGAGCCAGGAGACCTTGAGGTACTTCTCGATGCTTCTACAGCAGATAGCGACGACTGGATTATTGACGTATCCAAGAAAAATCTGGTGAGCCTGAATCCTTCTATTGATCTCGCTCAGCACATTTCCCAGGCCGACCACAGCGAATTCGTCATCAAGCTAAGCAAACTAGTGACTGCAAAAATTCCCCTGACCATAGAATCGCCCAA
>Ga0207043_1037_pt1 | contig 20005 bp, 16 predicted proteins | sample Alteio_BWMinCont_71_FD_153304 | JGI IMG/M metagenome (GOLD analysis project Ga0207043, IMG submission 153304) | Enriched cells from forest soil in Barre Woods Harvard Forest LTER site, Petersham, Massachusetts, United States -... | ecosystem: Environmental > Terrestrial > Soil > Temperate forest >... | reverse complement strand
AGTGATTTACATGCCTTAGATTATCTGATGGCCGTTAAAAAGGCTGCAATATAGAGCGCAAGGAGGACGAGATGGCTAAACGAAAAATGCGCACAGAAACGGATAGCATCGGCGCAATTGAAGTGCCTCATGATAAATACTGGGGCGCTCAAACAGCTCGCTCGCTGATCCATTTTAGCATAGGCGAAGATCGCTTTCCAAGAAGCATCATCCGCGCTTTAGGCATTCTGAAGAAAGCTGCGGCCCAGGTGAATGCTACATTGGGCAAATTGCCGAAGGAGAAATCCGCCTTCATCCTCAAAGCCGCTGAAGAAGTGGCTCTAGGGCAATTGGATGATCATTTTCCCTTAAGGGTATGGCAAACGGGAAGCGGCACTCAAACCAATATGAATGCCAATGAAGTGATTGCCAATCGCTCAGTAGAATTGGCGGGAAAGGATCTCGGAGCCAAAGATCTCATCCATCCCAACGATCATGTTAACATGTCGCAATCCTCTAACGATGTTTTTCCAACCGTCATGCATATCGCTGCGGCCGAAGAGATTGTCCATCGATTGTTGCCGGCTGTCCAAAAAATGCGGGATGCCCTATCAAAAAAAATGAAAGAGTTTCGCAGCATCATCAAGATCGGCCGCACACATCTCATGGATGCTGTTCCTTTATCCCTCGGACAAGAGTTCTCGGGTTATGTGGAACAACTCGACCAAGATCTTGAGCGGATTCAGTCCGTCTTGCCAAAAATCTACGAGCTCGCAATCGGAGGTACTGCTGTCGGGACAGGGCTAAACGCCCCTCCAAAATTCGGAAAGCTGGTATCAGCGGAAATTGCCAAGGCTACCGGATTGTCTTTTGTGTCAGCTCCCAATAAATTTGCAGCATTGGCTTCACATGATCCCCTGGTGTTTGCCAGTGGCGCCCTTAAAGCGCTTGCTGTTTCGTTAACGAAAATTGCTAATGATTTTCGGTGGATGGGGTCTGGACCGCGTTGCGGCTTATTTGAGTTAATTTTGCCGGCTAATGAACCGGGGTCTTCCATCATGCCTGGCAAAGTGAATCCCACCCAATGCGAAGCAATGATGATGGTGGCAGCCCAAGTGATAGGGAATGATATGGCGATCACCATTGGGGGATCTCAAGGCAATTTTGAGTTGAATGTATTCAAGCCCCTTATTATCCACAATCTTTTACAGTCGATTACATTACTATCAGATGCCTGTCAACATTTTACCGATTCTTTGATTGTTGGTCTCAAACCAAACAAAAAGCGGATCGCCGACTATGTCAGCAAATCCCTAATGCTCGTCACCGCGCTAAGCCCTCGCATCGGCTATGATAAATCCGCTAAACTTGCCCATTATGCCTTGGAGCACGATCTGTCACTAAAAGAGGCATGCCTAAAGCTAGGATTCCTCTCCGCAGCGGAATTCGATGAGTTAATACAGCCGGATAAAATGATCCCGCATCATTACAACTAAAATTTGGAGTGCGTCCGACTCGTCACCGCTTTTCTAGCGGGTTCGACTTGTCGAACGCAACACTCGTGCCTAACAATATGGATGCAACTGAAAGCAAATGCCGACAATTAGTGCGAAAGAGTGGCCTAACTCCTACCATCTTCAAATTTGTGAAGAAAAAGCGGGGTATTCAGAGGGTGATATCCATTCACAGAAGAATACTCCTGACAACAACCAGGAAGAATCAGATCCCTCTCTCGTGGTCGAAAAACCTCTTAATGAGCAAAAGACAATTGCCCGCCAGGATCCTCTCTCCTTAAACCTAGAAACGGCAGTTCAAGATGGTGAAGTGATGCAAGATTTTGAGTTAGAACCACTAACAGCCGGGGGTGATCATTCCCAAAAGGTGAAGGCGCTCCCGGCTGTTAGTGGTTATGGCTCAGAAGATTGCGTCAATTTGCCGTCTTCAACTGCCGTTTCTAGGTTAACACCAGAGGGCATGCAGCTTCTCGCCCACAGTCTAAATGAAGAAATGGTAACCAACGCTTCTTTAGATCAGACCAAGCTACTATCCGGTGTCTCGTTTTCTGAATTGTTGGCTATTCGCTGTTGTTATTCCCATCCCCTGATGGAAGAGATCGTTGGCTGTGTTTGGAAAGGGGAGTGGGAATCTTTAATAGAGTTAACGCGACAAGATCCACATCTTCCCATCTTTGATATCCTTAAAGCGGCGTTTTGTCAGGGAAAGCTGGGGGCTAAAGATCCAAGCCATGAAGGGATCGATAATCTTGCCAGCGCCTATATTTTCTTGGGTCCGGCTATGGCAGGACAGCCCTATAAAATTTACCATTTTAATGATGTGGTTCAGCATCCGGAAATTTGGGGCGATATTTCAAAAAGATGGGATAATTGCAAGGGTATTCCAGAGCGTCAACAATATTTCATCTTAGTAGAAGCCAAAGCCTATCATCCAGAAACAGAGATCCTTATGAAGGCCTTGCATGAACAAGGACAGAGAAACGAAGTGGCCGGAGGAATACGTTTTTATCACGACAAAGGATGGGCTTTAGGCTCAGCAGGCTTGATTAGAAATGATCATTTATTGCAAGGGTGCACGCCGATATATGGTCGCTGTTTAAGATCGATTAAAGAGAGATTTTGCCATCTATCACAACATCTGGTTGACATGGCACTCCATGAGCCTTCGGATAAACAGACGTTGCTGCATGGCGTGCCCAAGCAAGGAAACGCGCTCACGACACACGACGGCTACCATGCGGTGAGAATCGCAACCAAAACATTAAAATATCCGGAGCTTTTATTATCAGGAGAAAGACTCTACGACTTGCTGTTCACAAAAGCAATTCCTTGGTATTCGAAATATGTTAAATCGAGGGCATTTAGCACAACTTTCTATGAGATGCTAATCGTTGAGCCTAGAAACGAGGGAACACCTACCTATGAGGATTGGATCCGCTTTCTGGTTTATGAAACGGTTATTGCCATTCAGGATGGAGAGGCGTATTATTTTGCCAAATCAGCAAATGAGATGATAAAAGGGACCCTCAAAATGATCTATAACCGGCATCGCATGATGTACAAAGAGTGCGGGGCTGCAACCCCTCCTCTGTATATCAAGCTAATGCCGTTTCTAAATCAATATTTAAATCCTATAGGCATAGCGTTTTGAATAAGTTGTACAAAAAATGCCCTTCTCATCTAAGATCACCCACTTAACTTGATTGGGGGGAAACATTATGGTGCGTGAATCCATCTTTTTTGCAGCTATTCGTTCATTTTTTATTGCTCTCTTTGCCATTGCCGGCATCCTTGTGGGCATTTTTGTTGTCATGGCATTGATTGGGGGAGTGATGGGGGGACTATCCAATTCTCTTGATGGGACGCCCGAATTGCATTATTCCTATACTCCGGAGGTCCAGCCCAATGCTGACGGTGTACGCAAAATTGAGGGAAGCTCAGTTCCGGTGGTTTTAAAGCTCAACATTAATGGAGTGATCGGCTTAGATTCTTTGACGAGAAAGGAGATCGGGCAGCAGCTGATTGAATCGCGCGAACGCTCTTTTGAGGATGATCGGGTGAAAGCAATTCTGCTTTATATTGATTCTCCTGGAGGTACGGTAGTGGATGCCGATGGGATTTACCGCGAACTTAAAGCCTATAAAGAACAGCATCATGTGCCTGTTTACGCCTTTATAGACGGCCTTTGCGCTTCAGGAGGGTATTACATCGCGAGTGCGGCAGACCAGGTATTTGCGAGTCCGGCCAGTCTGATTGGAAGCGTAGGGGTGATCACTCCGCCGATCCTCAATGTCTCCCAACTTTTGGACAAGGTGGGAGTGACATCGCTAACTCTCTATGAAGGGAAAGGAAAAGATAACCTGAATCCTTTTAGAACATGGCATAAGGGGGAGGAAGATAATATCAAGGCAAGTATTGATTACTATTATACGATGTTTGTGAACGTAGTGACATCAGCAAGGCCCGGCTTGGATAAAACTAAATTGGTAGAAGACTACGGCGCTAATATTTATCCTGCTGCCATCGCAAAGGAGCACGGATACATTGATGACGCGAATGCAACGCAGCAAGAAGTGCTAAAGCTGCTGCTGGAGAAAGCGGGGATTGACGACGAGCATTATCAAGTGGTGGAACTGGAAAACAAGAATTGGTTCTCGGAATTGTTCCACAGCCAGTTTGGCTTGTTTTCAGGAAAGCTGTCAGTTCAGCTCGAATTGACTCCTGAAATGACCCTGGGGTTATCCAATCAATACCTCTATCTGTATAGACCATAAGCATGCAAAAAATCTTCATTCTCGATGCTTCAGGATATTTATATAGTGCCTACTTTGCTATTCGCAATATGACGAATAGCAAAGGGGAATCCACAAATGCGTTATATGGATTTGTCCGTTCAGTTCTGAAGCTGATTAAAGACTTCCAGCCTACCCACCTCTTGGCTGTCTTCGACGGCCCTAAAAACGGCAAGAAACGCCTTGAAATCTATCCTGAATACAAAGCGCACCGTTCTGCCACACCCCAAGACTTGCCTTATCAGATCACCTGGGCGCAAGAGTTTTGCCTGATGATGGGAATTCCATATCTTAATATTCCGGAAGTAGAAGCCGATGACACAATAGGAGCCGTGACTAAGTGGGCGGAAAAGCAGGGAGCAGAAGTTTATATTTGCTCGACAGATAAAGACTTGGGCCAGCTGGTTAATGAACGAGTCTTCATGCTCAATACCCGCAAAGATAACCTGGTGACAGGAGTAAAAGAGATTGAGGAAAACTACGGAGTGCTTCCAGGACAGATTATCGATTTATTAGCCCTCATTGGCGATACTTCAGATAATGTCCCCGGCGTCCCAGGGATCGGTCCTAAAACGGCGGCCACCCTATTGAAGCAGTATGGCTCCCTGGAACAGCTCCTCAGTCCGGAAAGAGCTGATGAAGGAAATAAGAAGCGGCAGGTTGTGTTGGAGCATGCAGAAAAAGCACTGTTAAGCAAACAGTTAGTGACGCTGGATCTGGATGTCAATATCCCAAATACTGAAGAGTTTTACCAACTGAAATCCCCCGAAATCGAGCGGCTAAAAGCGTTTTACGCGAAGTTAAATTTCAATTCGCTCATCAAGGAATTAGAGGCGTCAACTCCAACGCAGTCAAAGCTGTCAAGTGAAAATCAAGAGGTTTTATCCGTAGAGACGAGTTACTTCTTGGTCGATGATGAACAGGCCCTGGATACCCTGGTTGCATTTCTAGGAACCCAAAAAGAGGTGTGTCTTTATACGGAAACGACAGACGACCATCCCTTAAAGGCGCAATTGCTTGGGGTGGCTTTTGGCGTCGAACCGGGTAAGGCCTGGTATGTACCTGTCAATGGAAATCTGGCCGCCCAACATGTTTTAGATAAGCTTAAACCTTTGTTATCTAATCCTGAAATTGGTTTTTACGGACATGACATCAAGTACGACTATCAAGTCCTGCGTCATTATGGAATCACGCTCCCTCATATCAGCTTTGATACTCTTTTGGCTTCCTATTTACTCAATTCCCATAGTCGTCAACATTCCCTTGAAGCTTTAGCCCTACAGTATTTTGGCAAAGTCAAAATGGAGGAAACAGATCTTCTTGGCAAAGGGAAAAATGCGGTTAAGATAGGGGAAGCGCCACGTGACAAGCTATGCACCTATTGCTGTGAGCATGTGGACTATACCTGCCGATTGAAATTAGTGTTAGAAAAGGAAATACAAGAAAGGGGATTGACAGAGCTCATGCAGACCTTGGAGCTGCCTCTTCTCAAGGTGCTCGCAGCGATGGAACGGCATGGGATATTCCTCGATACCGCACGCCTTCAAACGATTTCTGATTCCGTATTAAAACAGCTGGAAGTGATGACACAGAAGATCTACAGCATCGCCGGCGAAGAGTTTAATCTGAATTCGCCCAAGCAGCTTAGCCAAATTATGCAAGACAAGTTGCATATTGTACTGCCGAAAAAAACGGCTTCTGGCTTCTCTACCAATGCGGATATCCTGGAGAGTTTAAAAGATGTCCACCCGATAGCAAGCGCAATTTTGGATTATCGAACGCTCGAAAAACTGCGCTCGACCTATATCCAAAGCCTGCCTGATGAAATCAATCCCCAAACAAACAGAATCCATTGCACCTTTAACCAATCTGTAGCGGCAACAGGTAGATTGTCGTGCCAAAACCCTAATCTGCAGAACATTCCCATTCGCAATGAAGTAGGAAGGCAAATTCGGGAAGCGTTTCGTCCGCAAAAACCGGGCTGGAGCTATCTTGCCGCCGACTACTCCCAAATTGAATTGAGGCTGCTGGCACACTTCAGCGAAGATCCTGCCCTGGTTCATGCTTTCCAAAATCATGAGGATATCCACACTTCAACGGCAGCGGCCATTCTCGGCATCCCTCTCAATGAAGTGACCAAAGAGCAAAGATATCAGGCAAAAGCAGTCAATTTCGGCATCCTTTACGGACAACAGGCCTTCGGCCTCTCTCAAGAACTGAAAATCGATGTCAAGTCTGCTAACATGTTCATCGAGCGTTATTTCCAACGTTTCAGCCACGTTAAGGCCTATATCGAACATTGCAAAGAACTTGTCAGAAAAACAGGCATGTCCATGACCTACCTGGGACGTCAACGCCAAATCCCCGAAATCCATAGCAAAAACGGACATCTCAGAATGTTGGCCGAAAGACTGGCCGTCAATACTCCTCTACAAGGCACTGCTGCAGATCTCATCAAGTTGGCCATGCTCAAAATCGATGAGCTGCTAACGAAGCTGAATTTAAAAGGATATATGATCTTGCAAGTGCACGATGAGCTGATTTTTGAGGTGCCTGATGAAGAACTCGACCAATGGATTCCTCTCGTCCAAAATACCATGCAGAATGTTCTCACATTCAAAATTCCTCTCGTCGTCAATATAACTGTTGGCAAAAATTGGAAGGAATGCTAATCTTGAGAAAAGCAGCTGTTCCCGAAACAAAAAACCAAATTACAACGAGAACTCCTGTAAAAAAAGTGGCCATCACCGGCGGCCTTTCATCCGGCAAATCATCCGTTTGCCTGTTTTTCAAAGAGTTAGGTGCCCATGTCGTTAGCGCTGATGAAATCGTTCATCAGCTATTGTCTGTCAAAAGGGATCTAGGTCAACAGGTGATTGCACTGCTTGGCGAAGATATTGTGGTTAATGGAGAAATTGACCGCACAATGATCGCTAAAAAAGTATTCAGAAATCGAGCGCTACTGCGCTCTTTGGAGCATTTAATTCATCCTGCTGTATTAAGCGAAATCGAAAAAGAGTATCAAGAAATAAACAACCAAGGCAAATCCCTTCTCTTTGTCGCAGAAATCCCTCTATTATTTGAGATAGATCAAGAGAAAAAGTTTGATGCGATCATTGCTGTTTGGGCTGATCAAAAGAGATGCCAAGAGCGTTTTATGGCAGCAACGGGACTAGGGGCAGATGAGTATGACAGACGTATGGCAAATCAAATGCCTCCAGACGAAAAGGCCAGACGGGCCGATTTCGTCATTAAAAACACGGGAAGCAAAGAGCTTATGCAAAAAGCAGCCGCTAATCTTTTTATGCAGTTAACAGCCCTCAATTCTGATACCATAAACGGGTCAAATTGCTAATTTTTTGCGCGTCAAAGCCCCGAGGTTGAACGATTGCAAGTTACCTAATACTAGAAATATGAGGTGACTTGCGATCGTTCAACCGCGGGACCTTTCACGCAACAAAAAATTAGGAATTTGACCCGCTTATGGTATAAATATCCAACCTTTTAACTAGGAGTTTGATTCTTCAATGAATCCTGAAAACCCTTCAACTGACCCATCTTCAACTTATGAAGAACATTTAATGGGATCCGAAAGAGACCAATCTGGACATTCCAGAGAAATAGAACCGCAAGGAGATTTTGAAATTACTAAAATCGCCGAAATCCAGCGGATGAATATCGATCAACTTAACCAATTTGGTAAAAAAATTGGACTCAAACACCTGGGTTCACTGACAAAATCCCAAATGGTTTTTGAAGTTGTCAAAGCAATTTCCGAAAAGCCCAATGAGGTCCTCTACGGCGAAGGGGTCCTGGAAATCCTCCCCGATGGCTTCGGTTTCCTCCGATCCCCCTACTACAACTACTTACCTTCCGCAGAGGATATCTACGTATCCCCAGCACAAATTCGTCGCTTCGATCTGAAAAAAGGGGACACCTTATGCGGCACCATCCGTCCTCCAAAAGAGAAAGAAAAGTACTTCGCTCTTTTAAAGGTCGATAGCATCAATGGAAGAACGCCGGAAAAAGCGCGCGAAAGGATTCTTTTCGAAAACTTGACGCCACTCTACCCCAGCGACCGAATTGTCATGGAGACAACCAAAGATAAGTTGTCCATGCGTGTGCTTGACCTCGCAGCTCCGGTAGGAAAAGGACAGCGTGCCCTGATTGTAGCGCCTCCACGCACCGGTAAAACCGTTATCCTCCAAAATATCGCTAACGCTATCGCCACTAATAATCCGGAAATCACACTGATCGTTCTGCTCATCGACGAGCGTCCGGAAGAGGTCACCGATATGCAGCGCATCGTCAAAGGGGAAGTAGTCGCTTCCACATTCGACGAGCCGCCAGAGAGGCACGTCCAAGTGGCAGAAATGGTGATTGAGAAGTCCCGCCGCCTGGTCGAACACGGACACGATGTGGTGATCCTTCTCGACTCCCTAACACGCCTCGCACGCGCCTATAACACCATCCAACCTCACTCAGGAAAAATCCTGACGGGTGGTATCGATGCTAATGCACTCCATAAGCCAAAACGTTTCTTCGGTGCTGCAAGAAACATCGAGCAAGGAGGTTCTCTAACAATCATTGCAACTGCTTTGATTGACACTGGATCCCGTATGGACGAGGTAATCTTTGAAGAGTTCAAAGGTACAGGCAACATGGAGTTGGTGTTGGATCGTCGCTTGGCAGATAGACGTATCTACCCTGCAATCGATTTGATCAAGAGCGGAACGCGTAAAGAAGAGCTTCTCTACCATCCAAATGAGCTGGAGAAAATCTACCTGCTGCGGCAAGCAGTGGCGGATCTCGCAACAGTCGACGCCATGAACTTATTAATGGGTCGCCTGAAGAAGACAAGCAGCAACGTCGAATTCCTCCTTTCTATGAAGGACTAATCAGTAAGGGTTATATGCGAAAACTCACCATCATCTTGTCGGCCGCAGCCCTGCTTGCAGGGGCGGCCTTGTATTTCAGCCAGGAACATGTCACAGGCATTGTTCAGCAATACGTGGAAAACGGAGAAATGACAACCCTCAAAGCGAAGTATACAGCCGACCAGATCATGGAGAGCAATCGTAAAGAGCTCTTGGTGGATAGTCAGCATACTTATCGGGAAGCGGGTCTGAAATACCATCCCTATGCTTTGATGGAGGTGAAGTACACCCAATCGGATAAAAAGCCGCGCGAAGGGATGATCCTCTGGAGCCTGGTCGATGGAGAAATCGTCATTAACACAGAGTCGTGGGATAAAACCCACGGATTTGAAGATGCGATCAATGCCGATGCCAACCGCAACGACTTCAAACTGATGCTTGCTCTCGCTAAACAACGAGGGGCGGCAACACTCGAACAGCTCCAAAAAGAGCTGCGCATAGAAAAAGAAACGCTAAGCGCCTGGATTGAAAGTGCTTCCTCCAAACATCTGGTGGTGCAAAAAGGAAATGAGGTCCAACTTCACTTCCAGGACCCCAAAATTCTGGTCCAGCCAGAAACAAAAATGACCGATTTGATCGTCAAAAAGCCCTATAACCACACTCAACGTGTATCTAATAAATATACGTTTAGCCAAATCCAGAAAATCGGCAAAGCGGCATTCGGCGATGATTTCTCTGTCCGCTCTTCAACCGAGGTCTTCCTCCCTGTCTATAGCATCGAGGTGCAAAATCCCGACGGCTCAACCTTCATCAGCTACTGGAATGCCCTTACAGGGCAAAAACTCGCTCCTCGCTATGCTCTAAGGTAGCAAGGGCGTCCCCGCCCTTGCACGCCAGGCCGAGGACGGCCTGGCCACCTTTTTCAGGCCGAACGGCCTGATGGAGTGGTCAGGCCGTCCCGGCCTGACGTGTAGTGTTCGTTTGTAGCATTTGTATGCTGATTCCTTTTTGAGGCTGACATGGATTGAGCACTTTTCGTCAGGCCGGGGACGGCCTGACCACCTTTTTCAGGCCGAACGGCCTGATGGAGTGGTCAGGCCGTCCCGGCCTGACGTGTAGTGTTCGTTTGTATGTCCCGCCCTTGCACGCCAGGCCGGACGACTTGTCTATCCTCCTTTCTATAAAAGAAACATCTTAATATTAAATGAAATACTTATGCCTCATTTTTGAATAAAATTTTTAAATAAAATGTTGATTTTTATTTTTTTGTTTGATAGAATAAAGCAAACTATTTAACAATAGGTGCTTATGAGTCTTGTTCCTTTACAAAACTTTACAACTTTCTTTTCTCCGCTATTGCCTCAAGCAACTCTTTATGAAAAAGGAAGCGCAATGCTTTATCGAGGGGTGGCTAATCCTGACCAGATCACGGCTGTTGGATGCCATCGCTACGACTCCTGGTACGCTAGAGTCTGAAGGAAGGAAAGCAATTGAATCATTTAACTGCTAACCCCAGCTTGTATGATGTCGTGGTTGTTGGGGGAGGGCCTGTTGGCCTTTGGACCGCTTTGCAAACCAAGCTGCGCAATCCTAAGCTTAATGTGGTCGTTCTCGAAAAGTACGCCGATTATCAGCGCATTCACAACCTCTTTTTGGAAAGCCGATCGATGAGTACAGACTGCAAGGCCCCTGAGTTGCATGCGTTGATTGCAAAGCTAAAAGCCAAGCCCATTCTTTCGACCCAACTTCTTGAGAGCTCCTTAGCGAAAGCAGCTCAGGATGCGGGTGTGGTCATACAAAAAAATATCAGTATTACAGACCCACAAAAAGATTTAGCATGTTTTACGAATGCTAAGGTCTTTGTTGGGGCTGATGGGGCGCATAGCACAATGAGGCCTGCAGTTGTGTGTGAGGACCCCGACAATTGTTTTGCCAAGCAAGAGGATATTCATTACATCTGCGATTTAAGCTATATAGAGGAAAAAGAGCCGGTTAGCATGATGCAGAAAGTCGGGATGAATTCTGCCGTAGGCAATATCATGTATGAGATTCATGGCAGGAACAGCAAAAAGACCACATTGCGCACTTTTATCTCCAAAGATGTTTTCGAAAAGATGAAGGAAGCGAAACGAAAATCTCCGATGTCCTTAGACGACCCGAGAATTGATCCTAAGGTGCGTCAGGAGTTTCTCTCCTTTCTTACCATGAAATATGGGAAGGACCTTACTGCCGCTATCGACTTATCTCGGGCTAGTGTGACAACGACATCACTAGGGGCTTATGTGTCGAAAAAGTTCGTCAGAAAAGAGGGCGAGAAGCAATGGTGTCTGGTCGGAGATGCGGCTTTCGGAGTGCCTTATTTTCGCAGCCTGAATAATGGATTTCTTAGCGGCACCTATTTATCCAAGACCATTGCCGCTCACTATGACCCTTCTGCGCAGAGACCCGACTCAAAGCTCTCGTCCTTCTATTCCCCTTTGACATTTGACGACTATGAAAGGGCCACACACAAATTAGCGGCCAACCAAGTATGGAAAGCCAAGGCTAAGTCCTATGCGATCAACGCCGGAATCGGCACTGTCAAGTCCATCCATTCTCTAAAGGCAAAAAGCTAAAGGCAAAAGGCAGAAGGCAGAAGGCAGAAGGCAGAAGGCAGAAGGCAGAAGGCAGAAGGCAGAAGGCAAAAGGCAAAAGGCAAAAGGCAGAAGGCAGAAGGCAAAAAGCAGAAGGCAAAAAGCAGAAGGCAAAAGGCAAAAAGCAGAAGGCAAAAGGCAGAAGGCAAAAGGCAAAAAGCAGAAGGCAAAAGGCAGAAGGCAAAAGGCAGAAGGCAGAAGGCAAAAGGCAGAAGGCAAAAGGCAAAAGGCAGAAGGCCGTGCCAACAGGACGCCCAGGACAAACAGGACAGTGGTTGACACATTGCGCTAACCGCGATTAGCGGTGGTAGCATGTAGCCGCGTGGCGTAAGCCCGCGGTCAAATCCGTCCCTTAAAGCCAGTCGCGAATGCGGCGGCAGAGGGATACATGGTTACAATACACCCCTCTAGTGCTCGATCAAGTGAGTTTTGATGGGTAATTTCGAACGTGAAAGCCCCATAGAATCGATCGACCGCAGGCTTCGCAAGTTGCTTCGTATTAATTCAATACGGAGCAACTTGCGATCGTCGATTATATGGGTTTTGACGTCGAAATTACACCACAAAACTCACTTGATGGAGCACTAGATCTCGATGAGTTTGCTTTCTGCCGCCGCATTCGCGGCTAGTTTTTTTATGCATTTGACCGCGGGCTTACGCCACGCGGCTACATGCTGCCACCGCTAATCGCGGTTAGCGCAATGTGTCAACCTACACTTTTAATCGCACCCTTCTTGATATCTTTCGAGATTTTTTTCTTGCAATTGCTTTGTGGATTTTATATAAGTCCAAAATCAGAAAATTACTTTAACTCACCAAAAAGTAAAATATATTTTTAGCACACGATTGCATATCGATAGGATCGAAGACATTGCTTATAGGTTTCGTCCTCATGAGCTTTCAAATTACTTGACATTTCACGATGCCATATGCCTTGCAAATAGGCTGTTGGGCCCTATGTTTGATCCATGGCGCCATTATGCGATTGAATTCCTTTATGCAATACGGAATCGATTTCCTAAAGAATGGAGCTTATCATGGCGATATGATGCCTACCCTCTAAGAAAAGACAAACATACAGATTGCGCTAATCGCGGTTAGTGCAATAACAAACAGACAGAGCTGTTGATTACGCTTTATTGCATAGACATATATTCCAGAAGTGTATACACTAAGTATATACATATGGATAGAAGCTTGGAGGAATTTATGCAAACGCACATACAGAAGTGGGGTAATAGCTTAGGGCTCCGCATACCGTTGCCGTGGGCAAAACAACTAAACCTACATCAGGGGAGTGCTGTAACTCTTGAAATTGATGATGGTAAGCTTATCATTAAGCCCCCTAAATATAATTTAGATATCATGCTGAGTGAAATCACCCCTGAAAACCAGCATCATTCAATCATGGATGATGACAAAAAGGGCAATGAAGAATGGTAAAATATGCACCAAAAGAAGGCGATATTGTCTGGCTAGAATTTGATCCTCAGAAGGGGAAAGAGATCCAAAAAACTCGACCTGCTCTTACTATTTCTCCCCACGCCTATAACTTGAAAACAGGGCTCGGACTTTTTATGCCAATTACAAGTACAATCAAAGGGTATCCTTTTGAAGTAACCATTAATAAAGGCGAAATCCAGGGGGCTATCCTTTGTGATCAAATCCGCTCATTAGATTGGAAAGCACGTAAAGCTAAATTTGCCATGCATCTCCCCCTATTGATTATGGGAGATGTAATCGCAAAGTTTTCCATACTACTCCCCTCAAAATAAGGTTCAAAAGGTACGTCCTAAAAAGTTATGGCAAGGGCTGTAACAGCATCAGACTATATCCAATCTTGAGTGTATCCAGGTGCTATCATGAGCAGATGTTGTTGCAGCCCTTCAGGCTACGATGCCTATTTTGGCTATACCCAGGGCGCTGCCCTGGGCTGTTGCACTTCCAGGCTTTCAGTCCTTGCCTTCTGTCTTTTGCCTTTTTTGCCTTCTGCCTTCTGCCTTTTGCCTTTTTTTGCCTTCTGCCTTTTGCCTTTTTTTGCCTTCTGCCTTTTTTTTGCCTTCTGCCTTCTGCCTTCTGCCTTCTGCCTTTTTTTGCCTTCTGCCTTCTGCCTTTTTTTTGCCTTTTGCCTTTTGCCTTCTGCCTTTTTTTTGCCTTTTGCCTTTTGCCTTTTGCCTTTTGCCTTTATTTTGCCTTACTGTTCGCTGAGGCGGCGAAAGAGTGGGTCGTTGCGGATGGCGTCAAAAGCATGGTGTTCGAGGGCCTCTTGCAGGTCGGGCAGGCCATCGTGGATGGCGGACTGGATCCAGCCGACAGCGGGCTTGACATTGCCGAGTGTGGCATGGCTTGCGGCGTTCATCATGGCGATTTGATAGTGAGGGAATCTGTGATAGACGCGGTCGCCGAGGCCAACCGCTTCTTTCCAATATGCCAGGCCGTAGGCAAGTTGATGTTGGAGGATCAATCCTTCGGGGCTGATCTGTTTGCCCAATTCGGTCAGCATGTCGTAAGCAGGCTTGGCAAACCCTTGATCGGCAAGTAGATGGGCGGCATTTTCTGTGGCGGTTTGGTGGATGATGCCCGTCTTTGACGCCTTGCGAATGCGCAATAGTTTATCTAAAGCAGCGGGCTCTCGATGGTTTTGTAGATCGTTATGGGCCTCATTGAGAAGCTGCTGAAGAGCAGGATTACGGTCGTCATCGCTGATTGCCAGACTCTCTTTCCAGGATTTATATCCTTCAAAGGTAAAGAGCATGAAGAGAGCGCCGACGAAGAACTCCTGGACAATCATGAAGAAAATCCCTAAAGCCGCACTTAAAAGAACGCTGATAAACAAAGCAATCTTGGTTCCTTTCAGGCCAAAAATGGATTCTAAAAAGATGCTGAGAAGTTTACCTCCGTCCAAAGGCTGCACAGGAAGCAGGTTGAGGATCGTCCAGAATAAATTCACATAAAAAGTGATCATTGCCACGTATGTGAGCAAGGATTGCGGATGGATCTTTAGTAAAAATTGATAAGCTACCCAAGCTGTCCCCGAGAGGCACAATCCCGCCAAAGGTCCATTTAAGACAACGAGAAACTCCTTCCAGAGTTTCATCCGTCCCCCTTCTCTCTTGGTCACACCCCCTAGGGCGACGAGCTCAATTTGAGCTTGCTGGCCAAACGCCAAAGCTGTTAAAGCGTGGCCGAATTCATGGATGAGGACGGATCCTAAAATAATTGCGGCCCAAAGCAGAGTGCCTGGAAAGGTTGAGGTATTGATCCACCCGATCAGTAGTGCAAGGACCCAAAACAGGGGAGAAATGATAATAGGAATTTTACCTGGAATCTTAAGCATAATGGGTAAATCTTACTTCATTGCTTTTTGAATTGCAACTCCCATGTTGGCAGGACTTCTTGCCACTACCACTCCGGCAGCTTCCAAAGCTTCTATTTTTCCTTGTGCAGTCCCTTTGTTGCCTGAGATGATGGCGCCCGCATGCCCCATGCGGCGTCCTGCCGGGGCTGTTGTCCCTGCAATGAAAGCGGCAACAGGTTTTGAACAGTGGTTTTTTATCCATTCTGCAGCCTGTTCTTCCGCTTCGCCCCCGATTTCACCAATCAAGAGGATGCTCGTTGTCCGAGGATCTTTTTCGAAGAGTTCTAAAACGTCAATAAAATTGGTTCCATTGAGGGGATCTCCTCCAATGCCGATACAAGTCGACTGCCCTAATCCCAGTTGTGTTGTTTGCCAAACAGCTTCATAAGTTAAGGTTCCTGAGCGGGAGACAATGCCGACGGAGCCTGGATGATGGATGTAGCCTGGCATAATGCCGATCTTGCATTCTCCCGGGGTGATGATTCCCGGGCAATTAGGACCAATCAAACGGCTTGTCGCACTATTCTTCATGACCTTGCTGACCTCGAGCATATCGCGAACAGGGATTCCTTCCGTAATGCAAACAATTAAAGGGATACCGGCTTCTTCGGCTTCTAAAATAGCTTCTGCAGCATAGGGAGCAGGAACAAAGATCATGGTGGCATCGCAATGGGTCGCTTCTTTTGCTTCTGCAACGGTGTTGAAGATGGGAAGATGGAATACGGACTGTCCTCCCTTTCCGGGAGTGACTCCGCCGACAAACCGGCTGCCATAAGCCATGCATTGTTCAGTATGGAAGCTGCCGGCCTTTCCCGTTATCCCTTGAGTGATCACCTTGGTTGCTTTATTCACTAAGATTGCCATGACTATTTCCTTCCTTTTGCTGCTGTCACTACCTTTTCGGCTGCTTCTTCTAAAGAAGCGGCAATGGTGATTCCAAGTCCTGATTTAGCTAACATTTTTTTTCCTTGCTCGACATGGGTACCTTCCATTCTCACCACTAAAGGCACATTGACTTTTAGCTCTCCGGCAGCAGAAATAATGCCGGCGGCTAAGGTTTCACAGTTCATAATTCCGCCGAATATATTGATGAGGACTGCTTTGACATGAGGGTCTGATAAGATGATCTTGAATCCTGCGGCAACTTTTTCCCGGGAGGCGCCGCCTCCGACATCCAGAAAGTTGGCGGGTTTTCCTCCTGCAAGCTGGATAATATCCATAGTGGCCATGGCAAGTCCTGCTCCGTTGACCATACATCCGATATTCCCTTGTAATGCGATATAAGCAAGATCGTAAGCTTTCGCTTGCACTTCAGCATCCGGAAGTTGGGAGGGATCGTAGAAGTCTCCAATCTGCTTTTGCCGGTAAAGAGCATTGTCATCGATGCTGATTTTCGCATCTAAAGCAATAAGATCCCCTTGTGTGGTCTCTACAAGGGGATTAATTTCGATTAGGGAGGCATCTGTTTCCACAAAAGCTTTAGCAAGCGCTAAAGAGAGTTTTTTTCCTTGCTCCGCCTGCTTTCCGGTCCACGACATAAAGTCGAGTATGCGCAAGAGATTATAGCCACGGACACTCCCTCGATCCGTAATGGGTATCTTTAAAATCTTTTGAGGGTGCTTCTCAGCGACTTCTTCAATGTCCATTCCTCCTTCAGGAGAAAAGATCAACATGGCTTGCGCGTTGTTTCGGTCAATAACAGCGCCTAAATAAAACTCCCGCTTTACTTCAACCAGAGGTGTTAGCAGGATTTGATTGGCGATCATCCCTTGAGGTCCCGTTTGCTTGTTAACAAACTTCATGCCTAGAAGCTCTTTTGCCGCTTTTTTGATCTCTTGCCGGTTGCGGGCAACCTTGACTCCGCCTCCTTTACCTCGGCCGCCTGCATGGACCTGGATTTTGACTACAGCTTGATCCCATGGACTGTTATCGATAACAGAGTCAATATCATCAGAAGAAGAGATCACTAGAAATTCCGGAGAGGGGATCCCATACTGACGCAAAATTTGTTTGGCTTGATATTCATGAATGTCCATTGGAATTGCCCTTTTGTAGCCTGTGTTCTATCGTACGTTCTATCCATTTTGTACCACATAGGATTATTCAAGCCAATAATGGAATTTATTGATGAACCACACCTTAATGATCTGTGTGAAAACGCAATAGCAGAGTAAAGTGGCGATTAGCCAAGGGAAGTAGCTTAGAGGCAAAGGAACTAAGCCTATGCTGGCCCCTATATACGAATAGGGGATATAAATCCCGATTGCCATCACGATGGCTGTGGTAAGCAGCAAGGGCAAAGAAGCAATGCTTTGTATGAAAGGAATTTTCTTTGTACGGATCATGTGCACAATTAATGTTTGAGAGAGAAGTCCCTCAATAAACCAACCCGATTGGAAGAGTGATTGTTTGGCCGGGGTGTTCGCCTCGAAATAAAACCACATGATGGCAAATGTTGTATAGTCGAAGATGGAGCTGATAGGTCCGATGAATAGTGTGAATTTTGCGATACCCGATGGATTCCATTTGCGTGGTTTGAGTAGAAAATCTTGATCGACGTTGTCAAAGGGGATAGAAATTTGAGAAATATCGTACAAGAGGTTTTGGATCAATATTTGTATCGCTTGCATAGGTAGAAAGGGAAGAAAAGCACTTGCTCCAAGTATGCTAAACACATTTCCAAAATTCGAACTTAATGTCATTTTTATATATTTAATAATATTGCCAAAGGTTTTGCGTCCTTCGAGAACCCCTTCCCCTAAAAAAAGCAAGTCCTTTTCAAGCATAATAATATCAGCAGATTCCTTTGCTATATCGACTGCAGTATCAACTGAAATGCCAATATCGGCTTCTCGTAGTGCGGGCGCATCATTGATCCCATCTCCAAGATAGCCGACAGTATGTCCGTTCAGTTTTAATGCTGCGATAAGGCGGGATTTTTGAAGGGGTGATAGCTTGGTGAATATTGTTGTTTTTTCAACCAGGGACCCTAATTCAGAGTCTGTCAAGTTATCAATTTGAGTGCCTGTGGCAGATCCTTCAATACTGAGGTTGACCCAACTGCAAATTTTACGGGTCACTAATTCATTATCTCCTGTTAATACTTTGACCTGAACTCCATACTGATCCAATTTCTTAAGAGATTCTGCTGTGGAGCTCTTAGGAGGGTCCAGGAAAGCTAAGAGTCCCAAAATCGTTAAGTTGTTTTCATCTGAAGAGCGGTATTCCTTGGTCCCCTGGTTGACCATTTCCTTAAAAGCAACGGCTAAAACGCGAAGGCCATCTTCATTTAAGTCCTTATTGAGATGTTCAATTTGCGTTTTAATCTGGTCTGTTAAAGGAACAATTAAATCATTCATCTTTGCTGAGACGCAGTGTGCTAACACTTCTTCGACGGCCCCTTTACAAATTAATATATGCTGTTTGGGGTCCTTCTGGACGATAACAGACATCCTGCGGCGGTTAAAATCGAAAGGGATTTCATCAACTTTTTGATAAACCTTATCGATATCATCCTGGTGAGAATTCTTATTTTGACTCGTTTCTGCTCGATGTTCGAGAACAGCAAGATCCAGAAGGTTTTTTAATCCTGTTTGGTAAAAGCTGTTAAGGTACGCATAAGTTAAAACCTCGCTATTCTCTTCTCCTTCTATATTCAAATATCGATCAAGAATAATCCTGTCTTGGGTGAGTGTTCCCGTTTTATCTGTGCACAGTACATCCATTGCCCCGAAATTCTGGATAGCATTTAGTCTTTTTACAACCACTTTATGTTTGGACATATTGATTGCGCCTCGCGCTAAGTTTGTGGTCACAATCATAGGCAACATTTCAGGGGTAAGTCCAACAGCTACAGAAAGCGCAAACAGGAAAGATTCCAACCAGGAATCTTTTGTAAACCAGTTTAGAAAAAAAACAATCGGCACCATGATGAATATAAAGCGGATGAGCAGCCAGCTGACTTTATTGACGCCTATGTCAAAGCTTGTTTCGGGGCGGTATCCGGTAATACTTTTTGCTACGGAGCCAAAGTAGGTGAGATTACCCGTTGAAACAACGACAGCTGAAGCTGTGCCGTTAAGAATGTTTGTGCCCATATAACACATGTTGGGCATTTCAAGAGGATTTTCAGAATTCCCAGGATTAAAAGATTCATCTTTTTCCACAGGTAAAGATTCCCCTGTCAAAGTTCCCTGACTGACAAAGATATCTTTGGCAGAAACTAATCGGACATCGCCGGGAAGCATGTCACCGGCCGACAAGTAAATGACATCGCCAGGAACCAAATATTTGATGTCGATTTCTACTTTTTTAGATTCCGAAGTTTCAGTTTTGCGCCGAAAAACAGTTGCTTTCGTACTAACCAGAGCCTTGAGCTTTTCTGCAGCTTGATTGGAACGATACTCTTGTATGAAACGCATGGTGACGCTGAGCAAAATCATGACAGAAATAATGTAGACAGCATCCATTTCTCCAATGAAAAAAGAGACCAGGGCTAGAAACATGAGCAAGAGATTAAAGGGATTGGCAAAATTCATTAGCAATAAGAGATACCATGGAGGGGCACCCTCGTATGCGATTTGATTTAGGCCAAATTTTTCAAGCCTATCATCAGCCTCCGATTCCAAAAGGCCTTGTGCGCTTGTATTCAAAAGCTGAAATAATTCGGGAAGGGGCATTTTGGAATATTTTACAAGAGCAGTTTCTATCTTTCCATTTTGATTTCTGTTGTTGCTGACGAGAAATCTTGAAAATAAAAGACTGTAAATTCTTTGGAAAATATTCATTTGTCTCTGGTTACTCTGTTTTTTCGAACGTCTTCAAAAAAGTGATGGGAAAAAGGTACCCAGGG
>Ga0207043_1036_pt1 | contig 20188 bp, 15 predicted proteins | sample Alteio_BWMinCont_71_FD_153304 | JGI IMG/M metagenome (GOLD analysis project Ga0207043, IMG submission 153304) | Enriched cells from forest soil in Barre Woods Harvard Forest LTER site, Petersham, Massachusetts, United States -... | ecosystem: Environmental > Terrestrial > Soil > Temperate forest >... | reverse complement strand
AATATCAACGTGAAAAAATTTACAACTATAGCTTCTATTGCCTTAGCCATCTTGATCATGCCTGAAATTTCTTTGGCTAACGAGATGGAAAGCTATCCTAATATGACAAATAGCGCAGATTGGGCTAACACGGATTGCTCTTCTGAACAGAATCCTACTGACTGCCCATCTCAAGATGACAAGCCTGAGAAAGAAGAACCAAAAAGACGAGCCCTGCCTGCTCCTTTTGCCTCCCCCCCCTTTCCATCTGCGGAATACCAAGGAACTCCTTTGATTGGAGTTCCACCAAGCGATGAAGTTTATCCCTTAATGAAGGCCATTTATCAGACGCCATGTGGGGAAGCAATCAAGAAAAGTAGAGTCAAAGCCTATGGTTGGATCAATGGTTCCGGAAACCTGAGCAACTGTAAAAACTCAAATACTCCGGACTCTTATTGGATTGTCCCTAACCGATTTGAACTGGATCAATTCGTCTTTCGTTTAGAAAGAGAAGTAGATTCTGTTCAAACAGACCATATCGATATCGGATTCCGCTCCACTTTTCTATATGGGATAGATTATCGCTACATGACGGCCGGAGGATGGACAAGCTACCAGTTACTCGAAGATAACCATCTCTATGGTTATGACTTTACAGAGCAGTATGTGGAGATTTATACTCCTTCAGTCGCACAAGGAATGACCGTCCGCATAGGAAGATGGATTGCCTGTCCTGATATTGAAACACAATTTGCTCCAGACAATTATATGGGAACCCATTCACTGCTATTTACTTTCGATACGTACACGCAAACGGGTGTGATGGCAACCATCATGCTTAACAAGAACTGGACAGTACAGGCTTGCATTCACGCAGGAACTGATATGGCTCCTTGGTATAAGGGAGCTCTTCTAACAGGAATGTTTGGAGTTCGCTGGGTTTCTTGTGATAATAAGGATTCAGTCTATCTAGTGTTGAATGATATCAATAGTGCCAAGTTCCGTAGATTCCATATGTACGGACAGCCACTTGGCCACGATAATTTCAACTACTTAGTTGGCACATGGCAACATAAATTCAACGATGATATCCACACGAAAACAGAGGCTTACTTCATGTGGCAGCGTGATGCTGTGCTTGGCGGAACCCCTAGCGCTGGTCCAGTTGAACCGTTTGGTGGTGGGGGTGGTATCGGCCCCGATATTCCTGGAACGACCTGGACTTATGGAGTGGTGAATTACACCATGTTCAAATTTAGTGATAAAGACTTTATTACCATTCGCAATGAGGTTTGGAGAGATGTAGATGGAGAACGTTCCGGTTTTCCTGGCACGTATACCAGTCATGCTATTGGGTTGTCTCATAACTTCAACGAAATCGTACAAATACGTCCTGAAATCGGTTACTATCGAAATTGGAGTCGTCCTGCTTTTGATCTTGGAGCAAGAAGAGGAATGGTCTTAGCTGGTGCGGATATGACGATACGATTCTAAACAGGGCGTCCTCGCCCTGCCTAGTGCTCCATCAAGTGAGTTTTTATGGGGTAAGGAAAGTGGCTATCGCCGAGCTTTGGGGTCTGGCTTGTGATTTGTAATTTGAGCTGCTAAAAAGCCTTTGTCATAAAGACTTCCTCAAATTGCAAATCGCAAGCCTGAACCCAAGGCGACCGGCGATAGCCACTTTCCTTACCCCGTGAACGGATACAAGAATTCATCATAATATGTGCTCAGAAGTCAGGGTTTCATAACCAAAACTTAAATTTTCGGATAAACCATGTCTTAACAATCTGCACCAATACGCAATAACTAATCAGTATAGCCCCTAACCAATAATAAAAATTTCCGGGAAGTGGAACAAAGCCTAAGCTTGCTCCCACATCTGTGTAAGGAATATAGAGACCAATCGCCATAATCACTAACGTGGTCGTAAGGAGTGGTAGCGAGGCAATGCTTTGGATAAAAGGAATTTTCTGTGTTCTAATCATATGCACAATTAATGTCTGGGATAAAAGCCCTTCCACGAACCATCCTGATTGGAATAAAGCCTGATTTTCGACTGAATTAGCAGCAAAGACATACCATAACACTGCAAAAGTAGTATAATCAAAAATCGAGCTGATTGGTCCAATGTATATCATAAATTTTGCAATTCCATTAGGATCCCACTTTCGAGGTTTTTTCAAAAATTCGCTGTCGACATTGTCAAAAGGGATTGTAAGTTGTGAAAAATCATAGAGGAGATTTTGCACCAGCAACTGCAATGGCATCATGGGCAAAAAAGGAAACAAGGCGCTTGCTCCTAATATGCTGAAAACATTGCCGAAATTTGAGCTGACGGCCATCTTGATATATTTAATGATATTCCCAAATGTTCTGCGTCCTTCAACGACCCCCTCTTTCAAGAACAATAAACTTTTTTCTAGCATGATGATATCTGCAGATTCTTTAGCAATATCCACGGCAGTGTCCACCGAAATCCCAATATCCGCCTCTTTTAAGGCAGGCGCATCGTTGATGCCATCACCCAGAAAACCTACCGTATGACCATTGGCTTTGAGCATAGAAATAACTCTAGCCTTCTGCAAAGGGGAAAGCTTAGCAAAAATGGTTGTGTCTTCAACCTGCGCACGAAGCTCGGCATCACTTAATACTTCAATTTCAGGGCCGTTCAATACGTTATCTACTTTTAATCCCACCCATTTACAAATTTTCCTTGTGACAATTTCATTGTCGCCCGTCAAGACCTTCACCTGAATATTTAATCTCTGCAATTCTGCAATAGCCTTCTCAGCTGATTGCTTAGGAGGATCCAGAAAGGCCAAAAAACCCATTAATACGAGAGAATGTTCATCCTTAGCCTTATATTCCTTATTAACTTCTGCAGGGATTTCTTTATACGCTACTCCCAAGACGCGCAGCCCTTCTTCATTCATTTCATCCACCAAACTCATCGCTTGCTGCTTGATTTGATCTGTCAATGGAATGACGTCCCCGTTAGATCTTGCAAAGCTACAGACAGTAATCATTTCCTCAATAGCGCCTTTGCAAATCAGCAGATGCTGTTGGGGGGATTTCTCAACAACCACTGACATCCTTCGCCTAATGAAATCGAAAGGAATTTCATCAACTTTGCGGAACGCCTGCCCAATATGCATTTGTTTCTTAATTTCCGCATGTTCTAATACCGCTAAATCTAAAAGGTTCTTTAAACCCGTCTGATAATAACTGTTGAGATAGCCATACTGCAAAACCTCTTCGTTCTCTCCCCCTTCAAGATTTAAATGTTTTTCAAGAATAATGCGATCTTGAGTTAACGTCCCTGTTTTGTCCGTACATAAAACATTCATCGCACCAAAATTCTGAATGGAATTGAGTCGCTTGACCACAACCTCTCTGCGCGCCATCTTTACAGCACCCCTAGCCAAGTTGGCGGTGACGATCATAGGTAGCATTTCCGGAATTAAGCCTACAGCCACAGACAACGCGAAGAGAAAGGCCTCAAACCAATTCCCTTTTGTAAAGCCATTGATCAGCAATACAATCGGCACCATGACAAACATGAAGCGTATCAATAGCCATGATACTTTATTGATGCCAATATCAAAACTTGTCGGAGGTCGATAACCTGCAATTTTTTTAGCAATTGAACCAAAAAAAGTGTTGTTCCCTGTGGCGATGACCACTGCTAAGGCTGTACCATTAAGAACATTTGTACCATAAAAGCACATGTTAGGCATTTCAATGAGATTAGTGCCTTTGGGTTCTTTCTGCAGGGGTAAATCGTATTTTTCCACGGGCATGGCTTCTCCGGTCAGAGAAGATTGGCTCACAAATAATTCTTTGGAAGAAATGAGACACACATCAGCAGGCAGCATGTCACCGGCCGAAAGAAAAATAATATCCCCCGGCACAATCCCTTTCATAGGAATCTCTAGCTTCGTTCCTGTTGATTGCCTATCTCCGCGTCGGATGACAGTGGCCTTGGTACTGACTAAGGCTTTAAGCTTCTCGGCAGCAATATGAGAGCGCAATTCTTGAATAAAGCGGATGCCGACGCTCAGCCCAACCATGGCGAGAATAATTAACATGCCATTGAGATCTTCAAGGAAATACGACAATATCCCTAATGCAGATAGTAAAATGTTAAATGGGTTGAGATAACTTCTAGACAAAAGGTGGTACCATGATGGGGGCCGTTCATAGGATATTTCGTTTAACCCATATTTTTCTAAACGCTCGCGAGCATCACTCCCTACCAATCCCCTTTCATCGGTTTCCAATTCCATAAAAATTTCAGGAATGATCTTGCGCGAATAGACCAAGAGATTTTCCGTAATTTTTATTTCTGCATGGTTATCTTCCGACTTGCGAAATAAAGAAAAAAGGGATTGCGCCATCACTTGAACATACTCCAACGATTGTTTGTAAAATTTTCAGGCTAACCTCGCTAACCTATTTTTTGGCATGGTTCAAAAAGGTTCGAAAAAAGGTAACACTATGATTGGGGTCAGGCATGTCATTCTGTCATTCGATGGGGCTAAGATTGGGGTCAAGCCTGCCATTCTGCCATTCAGGGATTTATTTTAGAGAAAACCATCGAGTCACCCCTGAATGACAGAATGACATGCTTGACCCCAATCCTAGCCCCATCGAATGGCAGAATGGCAAGCCTGACCCCCATCTATAGTGTTACCTACATTTGAACCATGCCTATTTTTTTGATCCTAAAAGGAACTCTTCATTTAACCTAATGAGTTCCTCGCAATCCATCGTACGTCCTTAAAAAGTTATGGCGGTGGACATAAGATGGCAAGGTTGTCCCGGTCCTGAGTGTACTAACAGGCAGGGCGAGGACGCCCTGGTTACCTTTTTGCCATAACTTTTTAAGGACGTACATAAATTCTTTGGGTGCAAAAAATGGCTAAAATCAAGTATACTCCTCCCAAAGTACACTAAGATTTCTAATCTTTACCAGATAAGGTGACATTTATGGGAAATTTTCTTTTTACCTCGGAATCCGTAGCTTCAGGACATCCGGATAAAATTGCGGACCAGATTTCTGATGCCATTTTGGATGCTTGCTTGCGGGAAGATCCCAATTCCAAGGTAGCCTGTGAGACATTAGTGAGCAGCGGACTCGTCGTCGTGGCAGGTGAAATCACAACAAAAGCCCATGTTAATTATCAGGAAATTATTCGTCAGACCATCGCTGATATTGGTTATGATGACAGCGCTTTAGGTTTTGACTATCGCTCATGTGGAATTCTACTATCGATCAATAAACAATCTCCGGACATTGCTCAAGGGGTCAATGAGGGAGAAGGGTTGTTTAAAGAGCAAGGAGCAGGCGATCAAGGATTGATGTTTGGCTATGCCTGCGATGAAACAGCCGAGCTGATGCCGATGCCAATTATGCTTGCCCACCGCATTGTGCATGAGCTCAGAAAACTCAGGGTTTCCGGAAAACTCCCTTATTTGAGACCTGACGCCAAAACGCAAGTAACCATCGAATACAATGAAAACCATGTTCCCCAGCGGTTGCATACTGTCGTCATCTCCACGCAACATGCCCCTGAAGTCGACTACGAAACAATCTCGCGGGACATGAAAGAACTGGTCCATCACATTGTGCCTGCCCATTTTATCGATGAAAACACATTGTTCTACATTAATCCCACAGGGCGCTTTGTGATCGGAGGTCCTATGGGAGACTGTGGTCTGACCGGACGCAAGATCATTGTCGATTCTTATGGCGGGATGGGCAGACATGGAGGGGGGGCTTTCTCCGGAAAGGACCCATCAAAGGTCGATCGCTCTGCAGCCTACGCTGCCCGCTACGTCGCAAAAAATATTGTTGCAGCCAAACTTGCAAAACGATGCGAAGTGCAAATCTCCTATGCGATCGGGGTGCCTTATCCCGTCTCCATCAAAGTCGATACTTTTGGAACAGGAAAAGTCAAAGAGGAACTCTTGAGCCAGATCATCCCGTCGATCTTTAATTTATCCCCCAAAGGGATCATTGAAATGCTCAATTTGAAGCGTCCCATTTACCAAAAAACAGCCTCCGGCGGCCATTTTGGAAGAAATGAAAAAGAGTTCACATGGGAGCGCACTGATAAGGTGCAAGCGCTGCTGGATGCTGTGAATCCAGAGACAACATTCATCCCAAAAAAGACTGTGGGAATGTGCCTTTGAAACAGGATAGTGCAGACTTTCAAAACGATCGCTTTTTTGCCAAGCAAAAGCAATCAGCGATCGCCAAAATCGAAAAAGAAATCAAAAGGGCAAACAAACGGCTGGAAGGGTGCCGGCAGACGTTAGAAACTTGCCGTAATTGGGAGGCGGTCCATCATGAAGGATTGCTTTTACAATCCAATTTGTTTCGCCTTACAAAAGGAATGAAAGAAATTGTCGTTGCCGACTGGAAGCTCGAAGGCAAAGAAAGAACCCTTTCTTTAGATCCTCTGTTGCCCCCTCAAGATCAGGTGGCAGCACTATTTCGACGCAGCAAAAAGCTTCGCAAAGGGGAAATACACGCTGAAAGAATGGTGGGGCTGGCAGAGCAAGGACTGCAATCTCGAATAGAACAAAAAGCGGCATTAGAAGCTGTCTCCGACCTACAGGCACTACACGAATATTTCACCCAACATCTTATTGATAATAGCTCCACTTCGAAGCCTCCTACCCCTAAAATCCAAGAACCTGCGAAACCTTATAAAACATTTACTTCAGAAGCAGGCATTGAAATATGGGTAGGCAAAAGCGCTAAAGATAATGATAAACTCTCTTTCCACCATGCCAACGGGCTAGATCCGTGGTTGCACGCCCGAAACTATCCGGGATCCCATGTGGTCATCCGCTGCCCCAAAGGGCAGGAGTTAGATCAGGAAACACTCTATGATGCTGCAGAACTAGCACTCCGTTTTAGCAAAGCGAAAGGCAGTGGCTGTGGCGAAGTCACTCTTACACAGGCGAAGGACCTCAGACGTGTCCCGGGAACTCCAGGTAAAGTGATGCTGTCCAAGCATAAAACGTTGAAAATTGCCTTAAGCGATAAAAGGTGGGATCGTCTCCGAGGCAGGCAATTTTAATCAATATTTATACCCTTTAATCCGAAATGAGGCTTGAGAATGAACGATGGATATGGGTCGGGAAACGCAAAGACCCAAAGACGCAAAGAACGCAAAGAGTAGACTTGAGTGGAATAGTGTGAGGTGAGTTGTGTGTCATGCTTTTTCAACGGGAAGAACAATATGCTATGTAATATAGCTGCAAGTTACTCTATCAAAAAAAATGCTTTCTTAGCGTTCTCTGCGTCTTTGGGTCTTTGCGTTTCCCGACCCGTATCCACCATTCATTCTCATACCCCATTTCAGATTAAAGAGTATCTGAACACTTACCACTTTTAAGGATGGATTTTTTAGGTTTATTCATCGCTCTCTTTAAAACGATACCCCACGCCTCTAACAGTCTCTATCCATTGAAAGTTGGGTCCCAGCTTTTTCCGCAAGGAAGCGATGTGTACATCGATATTGCGATCGACGACAAAGGCATCGCTGTTTTGAATGTCATCCAAAAGCTGATTTCTTGTTAAGACTCTTCCCCGGCTCTGGACAAGACGGCGTAGAATGCCAAATTCGGACAAAGTTAACGTGATTGGCTTGTCTTTTTTCTTTAATATGTATCTTTCGACTTCCATGGTAAAGGGACCAAAGGAAAGGAATTGCGTGGGTTTTTCCGGCTCCTTGCCACGGCGCAAAACAGCTTTAACGCGAGAAAATAGGATTTTCGGGGAAAATGGTTTACTGACATAATCATCAGCCCCCAGTTCCAACCCTAGAATGACATCTATCTCTTCGCTTTTTGCCGACAGCATAATGACAGGGATGTTTTTGAGGTCTGGATTCGTTTTAATTTTTCGGCACACATCGAGGCCGCTTTGCCCCGGCAACATAATATCGAGCAGTACCAGGTCCGGCTTTTCCCTTTCTACCGCTCTCAAGCCATTCAAGCCATCAATCTCCACAATTAAGCGGTATCCGGCGATCTCTGCTTGCAGCTTGATCATCGTTGCGATATCAGCTTCATCTTCAATCAAAACAATCTTTGGTTTTTGCATCTTTATTTATCCAAATTAATCATAACAGTGTATATGCCTTATATATCGCCTTCCTCAATTTCCTTGCAACTCAGATTCAAAATCCGGGTGTAATTAAAACTTTGCCGAGACCGAGACCGAGACCGTGACCGGCGTTCAAAATGGGAACGAACAAGAACGCGAAGGTACACAGAAGGTGTCTTGATGTCTGGAAGGTGTGAAGTGGCATTATGTGTAGTTTTTTTTCAACGCGGAGGAACGAGCGAGAACGCTGAGGCACGCGGAGGGTGTTTTGATGCTTGAGAAGTGTGAGGTAATCTGCGTGTTATGTTATTTTTTTCTGAGAAAAAAATAACCAGCTCATCTTTTTGAATGAGCAGACGATGTAAACCGAATGGCGCTTCAAAACTTGAATATAACAGACCATGCCATTCGATTTACATCGCCTGCTCATTCAAAAAGATGAGCTGGTTATTTTTTCCTCAGAAAAAATAACATGACACACAATGTCACCTCACACCTACCGGCATCAAAACACTCTCTGTGACCTCTGTGCCTCCTCCTTGCTCCTCTGTGTTTAAAAAAAATCAGACACCTTTACCTCACACCTCTCAAGCATCAAAACACCCTCCGCGCCTCAGCGTTCTCGCTCGTTCCTCCGCGTTGAAAAAAAACTACACACAATGCCACTTCACACCTTTCAGACATCAAAACACTCTCTGTAACCTCTGTGCCTCCTCCCCGCTCCTCTGTGTTTAAAAAAAATCAGACACCTTTACCTCACACCTCTCAAGCCCCAAAACACCTTTTAATCCCCCCTTCAAAATTTCTTCCTTTTATCTACAAAAAGATTTACTATGTCTTATCCGGATATTTATTTTGTAACTCTCAAAAAGTTATAACAAAGAAGGTATAATGTTTTTTGTTACTCTCCTCTACGCACTGTTTGCAAGCACATTTATAATTGGGAAAACAGGCCTGGAATATGCTCAACCCTTATTTTTTGTGGGATCCCGCATGTTTGTTGCCGGTATCCTGATGCTTGCTTACCAATACATCTTTAAGCGGGAGCAATTTATCTTCAAAAAACAAGATGCGGGACGCTTCGTCTGCCTCGCCCTTTTTGCCATTTATCTGACGAATGTTTTGGAATTTTGGGGCCTAAAGTACCTCACCTCATTTAAAACATGCTTTATTTATAGCCTGTCCCCCTTTGCCTCCGCTTTGCTCTCTTATTGGATGTTAGGGGATAAGTTGACTGCAAAGAAATGGTTGGGATTATTGATCGGTTGCCTAGGGTTTCTACCCATTCTAATTAACGAAACCTCCCAAGAAGAAATCACAGGGCATATATGGTTCCTTTCATGGGCCGAAATTGCCGTTATGATGGCCGCTTTCGCCTCTGTCTATGGATGGGTGCTTTTAAAACAACTCGTTAATGAAAGTGGATACTCCCCCTTCATGGCTAATGGCCTGAGCATGCTATTGGGAGGCACAATGGCCTTAGTTCACTCCTCTTTTGCCGAAGCATGGAATCCTTTACCCGTCACAGAATTCAGTCCTTTCCTGGATTGCATGTTGCTTTTAATCCTCATTTCAAATCTCGTCTGCTACAATTTATACGGTTATCTATTGAAGCGCTACTCAGCAACCTTTATTTCTTTTGCCGGTTTCATCACCCCCCTTTTTACTGCTTTGTTTGGATGGTTTTACCTCGGAGAAATCGTCACCTGGCCCTTCTATCTTTCCGCTGGTATCGTCTTTATCGGGTTGTTCATTTTTAACCAGGAAGAGCTGCAGGAAACTAGCACAGAAAAGCTGTCAGTCAATTAAGAGTGAAATTTCAGCACAGAGCTATTGTAAAAAAGCGCGGTATCCCCTACTATGGGCGTTATTAAGTAAGTCCTTAAAAAGTTATGGCAAAAAGGTAACCAGGGCGTCCTCGCCCTGCCTGTGAATACACTCAGGACCAGGATGACCTTGCCATCTTATACCCGCCGCCATAACTTTTTAAGGACGTACGTTATTAACGCCATAGTAACATCATGATATCCACCTCTACTTTAAATCCGATGACCTGTAATGCTCACGATGCTTTAATGAGCCACGAGCATCTAAATAAAATCTTTGATTCCATTTTTTCCGATTTCGACAGCCTGATGAGACGGCATGTGATGTTCCATTTATTTTTTATTGGCCTGTGTACATTGGAGGTGGTGATTCTGGTGTCTTTATTTGTTACTTTGGCGCAGTCTTTGGTCTTGGCATTAAGCCTCTCCCTAGTATTTTTCACTTTTTTTGCCTATTTCACTCTGCGCATTTATTTTCAGACAAAAAAACCGGAACAATTTCAGGAAATAAAAAACCGTTATCTTGCTGCCTGTAAAGACCTCTTAAACTATCGAGAAGACGAAGAAGAACACTACAAATCCTTAGCCAATGCTTGCTGCAAATTTGCCAACAGGCTTCACGCGAAAGAATACAATTACTATCTCCCCCCTTCATGGCTTTCTTTTCTTGCGCCTGCCATGGAGCGTATCAGTTGTTGGTGGCACTGGAAAGACATTTATTTTATGAAAGAGCAAATGTTGAAAGAAGCCGTCAACCAGCACATCAAACTTGTCAAGTGTCAACCCACCAACCTAAACTCTCATGCGTCTTTAGCTAATGCCTACGTGATGCTTTCCGGACTTTACATTGACCCTAGAAAATTTGAAGGGTACGATGAGGACAGGTGGATTCCCAAAGACAAATACACGAGTAAATTCGATGATCACTTTCGCTTTACTGCAGAAAGAGCCATCGAAGAATTTAAAATTCTTTGTGAATATGCCCCGGACGATCCTTGGGTGCATAGTCAGCTAGCCTATAGCTACCACGATTTACAAATGCCTTTAGAAGAAATTAAAGAGTATGAAATCATCCATCATTTGGTGCCTGCAGACAAAGACAACCTATACAAACTCGGTATGCTCTATTTTCAGCAAGGGATGAATGCAAAAGGATTACGTGTTTACGAAGAATTAAAAAAGATGCATTACTTTAAGGCAGAGAGCCTCATCAAACATTACGGCTCTTATGGCGGAATCCTTTAGCAATCTGGGTGGTGTATGCGGTGCAAACAATGCGGCTCTGAGCTCAATCAGCAAAATAAATTCTGTCCCGGATGCGGCTGCCTGCCATCTTCCCCTGCCGTTTCCAGGTTAAAATGGCTTTTTGCCTTTCTTTTAGGTGTCATTGCGGTACTTATTTTCTCTTTGTTTATGTCCGATGACCTAACACAAACCGTTTCGGAGCAACTCCAATCCTTAAAAAATGAACAACCTCAAGAAGCCTATCACCTTTACACCTCGCATAGCTTTCAACAAGCTGCTTCCTTAGAGCGGTTCCTCGATTTTGTCGATCATTACCCTGCTTTGACCTATCACAGCTCTGTTAGATTTATTGACCGCAATGCAGAGGGGGACAGAGGATCTTTGCAAGCTCTCCTTATGACTACAGCCAACATTGAAATCCCAGTGCATTACAGCCTGATCAAGGAAAATGGACAATGGAAGATTGATAGCATCAGATTAGATGATGCGGGGCCCGAGGCTTTTTCAAAAATAGCACAAACCGAGAACGGCAATGCTTTTGATTCAGCACCGTTAAAAGCGACTATTGAAGGGATGATGGATGCCATCCGCAAGAACCAGCTCAGGATGGCTTACGAAACCTATTCTGCTAATGAATTCAAAAAAAATACTTCCATTCAAGAATTTGAACAATTCATTCAGGAAAATGACAGCTTCTCTGGAAATGGGTCCCTGCAACTGAATAAGCTGTCCTTTGATAATAACGTCGCTACCTTCTTCGGAACCCTAACGACTACTGCAGGAAAAATATATCCTGTCGAATACGATTTAGTGGAAGAAGATGGGAGTTGGAAGGTGTTTCACATCCAGGTCGCTGCCCAAACATCCAAGAAGGCCTCCCTATTCTCTAAATTCCTCCTGGGTTCTTCATTAAATGAACAAGGTGAAATTGATTCTCCTAAAACACTGTTCACGCCCCATTCAGGAGATATCTATCTCAATCTTTATGTCCAACATGCTTTGCCCTTCACAAACATCGAGGTCATTTTAAAACATATGGACAGCCAATCCACCATCCCTACGGTCTCCTCACGCCTCACTGAAGGCGGAAATGCACGGTTAACCTTTATCTTCTCCCCTCCCCCCAATGGCTGGCCCATTGGTCAATACAAACTGCTTGCCACCTCTTCAACAGGGGAAAGTGGCTCTGTCGAATTTACAGTTCAGGAGTAGCCCCTTTGCATATCATTGCAGGACTTTATAAAAGCCGAAAAATACAAGCTCCAAAAGGGGAGAAAACTCGCCCCTCTTCCGGACGCCTGAGAGAAGCTTTTTTTAATATTTGCCAAAACAAAATGGAAGGAGCGGCATTCCTCGATTTATTTGCCGGCTCCGGGGCTATGGGACTCGAAGCGCTGAGCAGAGGCGCCCATCACGCCACTTTTGTTGATAATAGCCGTGAAAGCACACGCTGTGTGGCATCCAATCTAAACACGCTAGGGATCAGCCAAAGCGGTGAAGTCATCTACTCCGATGTGTTTGATGCCATGAAAAAATTGGCGAAAAGAGATTCCCTTTTTGATCTTATTTACGCCGACCCTCCTTATGAAACATACTTAAGCACAGATCAAGGGGAGAAAGCCTTCAGCATCCATGTACTCACCATTTTGGATAGGCTGATCGAGGCTGACTCCCCCTTGTTAGCCCCTCATGGATCCTTATTTATTGAAGAAGCAGCCGGTATTATGCCTGAAGGCGTCGAGTTTAAACATCTTGTTCTAAAAGACACGAGGAGCATGGGGCGTTCCTCGCTCCACCAATGGGTACGAAAATGAAAAACGCTTTGTTTGCCGGAACTTTTGATCCCCCTACACTTGGCCATCTTGACATCATTCAACGCGCTATTAAGCTCTGTGATAAGCTGTACATTGCGGTCGCTTCGAATGGAAAACCCGACTCCCTGTTGCCTCAAGAGGCAAGAATCCTTCTATTAAAAAAACTGACTAAAGATTTCAAAAATATTGAAGTGATTCCGTTGAATGGCCTGGTAGTCGATGTTGCGCAAAACCTCAAAGTCGATTGTCTCATAAGAGGTCTGAGAAACAGTTTAGACTACACTTACGAAATGCAAATGGCAGGGACAAACCACCAAATGTCTGGCATCGAAACTATCTGCTTAATGACATCTCCGCAATATCATCACATTACCTCCACCCTGGTGCGGCAAATCGTCCTTCAAAGAGGAAAGCTCAAAGGTCTCGTTCCCCAAGATATCGAGCAAGACATCTATTATCCTGGAAACGGCAATTGAAGAGTGGTAAAAGGGTAGCCAGGGCGTCCTCGCCCTGCCTGTTAGTGGCATGGTTCAAAAGCACTCAAAAATAAGTTACATCTACTTTGGAGTGCGTGTGACTTGTCACCGCTTTCGCGGGAGCCGACTTGTCGGCCCCCGCGCGTCCGACAAGTCGAACGCGCGGAAAGCGGTGACAAGTCACACGCACTCCAAAGTTTATGCACAATTTAGTGTTACCTTATGACTTTATTCAAAAAGGCCATTAAACCGCTGTTTGGGATCATCTGGCTTGTTATCATTATCAGAAGCTGTTTCTCCAAAAAGACGATTTTCAATCGACTTCGGATCTACTTTTTTGTCGGGAGCCTTTCCGAGGAGTTTAAATTCCTCGCAAAAATTATTCGCTTCCCGATCAGCAATATAATCGGTACCTGGAACCATGCAGTCGTTAGGGAGTCCTGGTTTATAATAGACACAATTGCGACAACAGTGGAGAGAGGCATGGCAAGCCTCACACGTCGCACGAAACGACAATTTTCCTAACAGGTTAAGAGGTGCTCCGCAATGCCAACAGTTCATGTTTCACTCATTTTTTTCTTTTCAAAAGCTTTTGCGCATAAACTTTGGAGTGGGTGTGACTTATTTTTGAGTCTTTTTGAACCACGCCGATTAACAGGGTCCAAACACTTCATTTCAACTTGCAAACCTCCAAGTCTGACCCTTATCCCTCATTGAATTAACTGATACCGAATAATTTTAAAATATAGTCTGCCGATGCATCCACAGCAAACCATGTGGACTCTGAATAATTTTCTTTAGAAGACCACGCTATTACAAACTGAATTTGAACTGTTTCATTTATATTCAAAGGAGGTAAATCAACCTTTAACCCATTTGACATGCATTCTACTATGAGGTTATTTAAGAAAATATTCCGGAATCGTTGTGGCATCCACTTTTGAAGAGAAGCTCGTGATGCTAAATATTCCTCATCTTCAGTTCCTATAGACAGCTTGAACTGATTATTTTCGCATAAAAAAGAGGTAAGTCCTTCACCTGATTCACCATCGGTATTCAGTATGTTCAGTCCATGTTCAATAAATGTTCTGAAATCAAGCTTTAGATTGGAAAAAATACTTTTAATACGCCAAATTCCAGCTGTACAATAATTGACACTCATATGCGCTGGAATTTTTGGTGTAAAATCAGCCCTAAAAAATTCAACTTCACATCCTTCTAAACGCCAAGATGAAATAATTGCACTTTTATGTGAATAAGTTTCTCGTGGCGAAAGGAAAAAAACTTCTTTATCGTTACAAGTTAGCTGAAAAAACAATTTCCCAAAAGGAGTATTGCAGATTAACGGTTCATCATCTAATTTAGAATGAAAAGATTTGCTTCGACATTTAAATAAATTCATGGATAAGGAAGTTTTCATGGTTCATATCGAGAATAGAGTAGGTCGCCCTCCTCATTAATTCTTTCAGGTGATTTAACAACAAGCCTTTCACAATTAATAAGAAAAGGTTCAGAAAAATCCGCGATTATTTCTGAAGCAGCTATTTCTGATAGCTCTATTTCTACTTCTGTCGGATCCATATCATAATAAAAAAAAAGCAATAAATTAGTCCTATCCTGATTTATAGATATTCTCCGTACGTTTGGAGTTATATTTCCCAAAAGCGCCCTTAAACCTGAAAGTAGTAATTTTGATTTGTCCATAACTAAAATCCTTTTGGATCTGAAGGTATAATATGAGCACCTGACTTGCCATAGTGGATAATACCTTTGTCAGTTGGATACTTTATGGTCTTATCATTTGCAGGAATGTAATATCCAATAAATTCACCAAAATCGACTCTTTCGCGATAACCAGGCATGCCAGGAATGTCCTTGTTTGCTGCTTTGCCTTTTCCCGCAAACTTGTTCAAAAGTCCCTGAGGATCTGTATGCTCAAAAATACTGTTACCTTTTTGATAGTTATGTTCACTAGGTATATGTTTATTTTGGAGGTCCTGCCGAAGTTTTACATTTTTGAAAAAAGCTTCTCTTTCAGCTGCATGGCTTAACGCTACGGTTTTGATGGCTTCTTGAGATTTTTTTGCTGCTAATGCCTCTAAATTTGCAATACGATTAGCATCTTTTAATCGTTTGCAAAGTATTACACCCTTTAAAGCTGCTTGCCCGGAAAAAATATCTACACCATATTTTCCAATTAAATGTCCTACAAAATTCGATTTTTCAGAGTCACTCAATTTATCGAATTTTCCTCGAATTTTCTCAAATTCTTCAACATATAGCTCTGGATCAGTAAAATCTATATTTTTACATAACTCATTAATATTTTGACCTATTTCGTAACAAATATTAATGATATGATTTGTTGAATCAATTGGATGTTCAGCAAAAGTCCATAAAGATAATCCCAAACCATAAGCAGATCTACATAAAGATGGAACAAAATCAATAGCTGCTTCTTTACCACCTTCTAAGAGACCATTTAAAACAGCTTCTTTTATTTCAAGTGATGGCTTTAGCCTTGTTGCATAAGAAGTTTCATGGGTTTTAGAAGACATGTAATCTTGAATAGAAAGATCAAATTCACCAGATTCAAAATACGCTTGAGCTCGATTGAAATAAGCTCCTTTATTGCTTGGATCTAATTGAATCGCTTGTGTCAAAACTTGTATCGCCTGATCATACATCCCAAGTTCATTATAAATCTCACCCTCTTGTTGATACATCTCAGATGTTAAATTTAATTTATTTTTACGCTTTTCTGCTAATTGCATAAATCTATTAACATCTATCATTGCGCCATCGAAATCCCCGTTATGCATTTTGAGCATACCGCGCTCATAATAAATTTTCGGATGAGAATGTCTTCTTAAACAGCTGTTATATTTAAAAGAAAAATCGTTACGTATTTCTTCTAATTTAGCATAGATCCTGTCGATAACTTCCGTGCAGTCTTTAAGACAATTTGAATCGATAAAACCAATCACAGATAACAGCATCTGATGGTATTGAGAATAGAAAAATGTATAGGTAGTAAGAGAACTCGCCATCCCATGAGAATTTGGATAGTAATCTACCGTACGTATCCCTTTTACTTTTGGGGGGCAATCTTCATACAAATGGTATCCAGTATAATAATAATGATAATTAACACCTTTCCAAAACGTTGAAAAATCAGCTGAAAGAAGATTTTCTTCAGCCAATTCCTTTAATAATTCGTAAACACTGTCATTGATGTTTGCAGCACTCTCATTAAGTTCTGGCCAATAACATTGACATTTTTTATTTTCTGAGGAGTATTCTAAAAAGTGTTTAAAGAAATGAACATACTTATGGTTCCAACGACGAAAATAGCCCCCATTCCAGCAAAGATCTTCACATACATCTGACTCTAATTCTAATTTACAGTTCCGCCTCAGCTCTCTTCCTTCTGTAGTATGTTGCCTGAATAGTAAATCGAAACCATCCCCCTCAACAGGGTCGTACCAACCGCGATTCATTTCAAAACCTACCCCACCACAATCATAACAATACAAACAATCTGCCTCATAGCATTGTGGGATTAAATCCAGGTAAGGGCTAAAGAGCAGTATAGTGACGTGATCATCCGCTTCGATCCACGTACCGGCTGTAGTAATATTATCGGTAAAATGATTCCTACAAGTGGTTGGAAAGGTATACCTTGAAAAGGGATTCAAGGGGTCTTCGTAGTATTCATAGGAAGCCAAGGGCAAAAAACAACTTGCTACCAGAAGAGTGGAGATGAAAAAAGTTTCCAAGAAATATTTTTTTTGCATGATGAATTTTCAGCTTAATCGTTTTAGAAATATAGGATCTTAAGAAAAAATCCTATGTTGTCAAAGAGTTTTCTTCTTTTCAACGAGTTTGTCGTCGGCGTAGATGTGCGTTGAGACAAGTTTGCCGGTGCGATCATATTTCCGGCATGTTCCATGCCGCTTGCCGTTCAGATATTCCGCTTCATAGAGCAATGTCCCCTCCTTGTTCCATTCCTTTCGTGTGCCATGGAGGTTTCCCTTCAAATAAGGGGAAAGAGCCGCAAGCTGTCCATTCGAATGAAATTTCTTCTCCTCCCCTTCCTTTAAGTCTTCAACGAATAGCGCCTGCTTTTTTACATTGCCATTGGAGTAGTATTCATACGCCATTCCATTCTGATTGTCATGGTGAAATTCTACAGAGAGTCTAATATTCCCCTTATGGTTATAGGTGGAGGCGATCCCCTCTTTTAGTCCCTTTTCGTAAGAAGTGCTTGAGACTTTGATCCCTGCTTCATTGTATTCAGCCACTTCCCCTTGCAGGCTTCCATCCACGTAGGTGGCTTCCAAGGCCTTAACCTTTCCAAAGAATTGATTTAGCGGATAGTAAACTTGATGGAGCCCCTCGAGCTTATTATCTTTATAATGATAGATCAGTTCTTTCCCATCATTTCTCTTTAAGTAATACCGTCCATTGAGGCCATGATCCGTATAATAAGCCTCCTCAAGAAGGTTCCCCCCTTCATCCCAAAGCGCCTTCTTACCCTCCAAAACCCCCTCTCTGTATGTCATGAGAGCTTGCTGCTGACCATCCGGATAAAAGCTTTTCTGCTCCCCGCTGAGTTTTCCGTCCTGGTAAGCAATGAGCCGAGATGGTTGCGGGGGTTGTCCTTCTTCAGCGGGATAGTAAACAAGGTATTCTCCTTGCGGCAGACCCTGTGTAAAATAGCGAACTTCCTTTAAAGAGCCGTCTTCATGCCATTGAGAGAATTGTCCATCGGGTTTACCTTGCCGATAGCTACCCGTAGCCTCTTTTTGTCCATTTGCGTAATATCGTTCCTCCAGCCCCTCCATCTTGCCTTGCACATACTGCGATTGAGATTTCAGTTGCCCATTCTCATACCACTCTTGATAAAGTCCTTGAGTCATTCCTTTCGAGAAATCCGCCCTTACTTTAGGAGTTCCATTATCGAACCATTCTGAATAAGGCCCTTCCAAAAGATCCGATTGGTATAGGGCTTCTCTTGCTTTTTGATTGTTGGGATGCCAGGTGATAGCCGCACCATTTTTGATGCCGCTTTCATAACTGATAGAAAGAGCCTGTTTGCCATCAGGAAACCATTTTTCGTAAAGACCTTGTTTGCTTCCATTCTGATAAGGCACTCTGACCTTGAGTTGACCATTGTCATAGAATTCTTGTTGGACCCCATCCAGACTACCACGTTGATAAATATAATGGCTTTTAAGGTTTCCATTAGGATGCCATTCCAAGAAGTCCCCTTCCCATTCCGCAGTCCCAATTGGCTGTCGAGGAGCTAACCAGTACTGGGCTTTTTGTGCTCCATTCTCATTATATTCTTTGATCGGCTCTATAAGCACTCCTTGAGGATCATAATGTGCCATGAGCTTTAAAGCGCCATTGGCGTGATAGCGCATATGCTTTCCTACAGGGATTCCAAAAGCATATTCCCCTTGCCCTTCCAGCTTTCCATCCTCAAAATGCCACTCTTCTTTGCCATGTTTTTTCCATTTTTCATAGGGCGCTTTTTCCCATTCCTGCTTATTGGGATGATAGCGCACATGGATGCCTAAAGGTTGACCGAAACGGAAATCCTGTTTTTCTGCGATGGCTCCGTTGCCATGATATCTTGTCCTGGCGATATGAGAATGATCGCCATGCAGAAGCCCCTTGGAAAAGTACTCAACCTCTTCTAGCACCTCATTGGGATGCCATTTTCGGGATTCTCCCTCTAGCAAGCCATTTTCATAGGACTGTGATGCCAATTTATTGCCATTGGAGTGGAACTTCTCGCAGATTCCATGTAGTCTTCCCTGACTATATGTACAACGTTCCGCAAGTTCTCCATTTTCATAATATTTCTGCGCAATTCCCTCATACACCCCTTTGCTCAGTGGAATAACGGATTTTAATAAACCATTGGGATAATAGGTCTTCAGACACTCGTCAAGAACTCCTTGATTATAAAAGACAATGGTATCAACAGTACCTGTTGGAGTATATGTCACAGAAGGACCGTGAAGGAGAAAAGGGACGCCGCCTTCCCCTGCCTCAATCGGCAGGAGATCGGTTTCATTATGAAGAAACCCTTCTTGGGTATACGTTAAAAGCTTTGCCGGCATATCGGTTTCCAACCCCTGAACCGGCTCATATAAAACTGCCTGTTTGGGAGACTTGTCAGGAAACATCTCAGAGACCACCAAACGCCAGTTGGGTTGTCGGACCTTGAGCTTTGTTGGGGCAGGACTTCCGGCGATTGCAGGAATAGAAAGGGGCTTACCCTCCTCTGCAAAGCAAGCATCCGGACCCATCGCTTGCATGTTGAAAAGACAGGACAAGCTAAATACACTCATTAAATAAGAACGTCTACCCATGAAAATTGACTACACCCTTTCTCATTTGTTTGAGCTTTAAATTTCCCAACTGACCGCACGCTGCCATAATCTTATCCCCTTTCGTTTGCCTGATCAAGCAGTTATACCCTTCTTGACGCAAACATGCCGCAAACTCATCAATGGTGTCCTGTTCACTCGATTCATACCGGTCGTGGCTTTGCCGATTGTAAGGGATGAGATTGATGCGGACTGCTAACCCCTTTAGATAATGAGCAAACTCCTGCGCGTTTTCCAACGCATCGTTTCGCCCTTTCAGCAGCACATAAGCAACCAGAATCTCTTTATTTGTCGTACGGCAAAATTGGTCCATCGCCTCATA
>Ga0207043_1025_pt2 | contig 20584 bp, 19 predicted proteins | sample Alteio_BWMinCont_71_FD_153304 | JGI IMG/M metagenome (GOLD analysis project Ga0207043, IMG submission 153304) | Enriched cells from forest soil in Barre Woods Harvard Forest LTER site, Petersham, Massachusetts, United States -... | ecosystem: Environmental > Terrestrial > Soil > Temperate forest >... | reverse complement strand
GCAATTGAAATCCTCGGAAATACTCTCTTCATTTCTTCCCAAGGCGTTCGGCTGGTATTGAAGACCGTTGGCAACGCCATGCCCTTCCCAGGGCAAGCCATAGCGGTCGTAGGGAAGGTCTGGATCGTAAATGGGCAATAGAGTACTGCTCATAAAAGGATTGTGGGTGTCTCTCCATAAGAAATCGATCATGTTCCTGATTTTATACGTTTGGCCGTCAGCTCCGATCACGGGCAAGTTGATCCAGAGGCTGGAAGGGGCGTAAAGCATTTCCCAATTGGTGATCATTGCAGCTGTAAGCAAAAAGTAGCCGGCAAAGAAATGATGATCATTGTAAACATAATTTCCGAAATCCACCCCGCTGTCGACCGATTGCTGCAGATTGGGGCCCAAGGCCCAAGTGCCATCCCCGCCAGCGCCATTGACGCAAATGCCGCCGCTTGTCCGATCGGCGATAAAGAAGGAAGAGCCAGGCGTCCTGCCGAGAATATAGGCGTTAAGACAGCTTTTGGCATTATCGATGAAGGGCTGGGTTTGTGCGACAATCTGAGGCGTAGTCGAGCCATTTTGATTCATGAAATAGGCGATATAAAGGGCAGACTTGGCGAGCATGTAGCAAGTCTTTCCCGCATTGTAAGCGGGATCAAGCCGATTTTCCGGAAAATAGGGGAGAGGGATGACCTCTTGTTGTATTTGAGTGAGGCAGGTGTTTAGAGTTGTCAACTGGCCAGATGTAAAAGTCAATGTGCTCGGAATGAAGAGATCGGTAGGTGTATACCAGGAAGGAATTCCCCCTTCTAGGAAAGTGACGACCCCGTTGATGCTTTCTGCAGCGTAAAGAGTGCCTTTGATCGTATCGTTGAAGATGAAGTTTTGCAAAGGTTGCCCTGCGCCGGGCGTCGTATTGACCACGCCCGCTGTGGTTCCCTGCAGGTATTTCCAAAATGGGAAGTGCATCAATGCCTTGTTTTGGCCATCTCCAGGAGGTACATCGGAGGAAAGAGTATACGTCCAGCTTACCGATGTCGCTGTCGTGCTGATATTGGCGAGGACAGGGACGTACCGTCTGTGCGCGGTGTAAACGGCGAGATTGTTCGCGGGGGTATTGAGGACGTAACTGGGAAGAACTCTGTTCGCAGTTTGAAACGTTGTGATATCGGCGATCAAGTTGGATGCCATGATCATATCGAATTGGAGGAGAAAAAAATTCGTATTGAAATCGCTGCCATCAGTGAATGGAGCCATTCCTGAAGGATTCAATGCATTGAAGAAGTTCGTATAGTAACTATTCGCTAACGAATAACCGAACATAGACCCAGTGGTAGACATTGCGATCGCTGGAAGGATGTCGCTCAGGGCTTGCGAAGTGGGATATTGGTTGGTCCCAGCAGTATTCATCCAAGTAGCGCCTATAGTTTTATAGGCTAAAGATGTGAATGAGTTGGCCCAGGTGACTGGCAACAGCATATAGTAGGTCATTCCGGTGGGGGAAATAGCGTCTACTTGCGCGGTTTTCCACCAGTTTGCAGCCGTCACGACAAGGGCGCAGGCAGGATCTTCAATTGCGCAGGAAGAGGGAGGATTGGAGGTATCTGCTGCATTCCCGACATCTTCCGGCATAAAGTACGATACTTGAGACCAACTCATCCCTGCTGATGGAGCGGGATCATTGGTCGAGATGGCAGCAAGGCGTAAAAAACCTGTGTAAGGCGTTTGCGCGGTGAATACAAAATGATCCGCGGCGCTGTTAATGATCTTAAAGGTAATTGGGTTATCCCCGTTGTTCACTGCGTAAAGAACAAGAGTCGCTGGCCCTAATGGAGTATACCTTTCCACAAAGATTTGAAAATAGAGCCCCGTTACCGTGCCCCCAAAAGCCACCGCTTGGACAGGACCCCCGTCGACGCTGATGAGCATGCTGCTCCCGCTCACTGTCGTTAAAGGATTGCTTATTGCGAGAGCCGGAGTCAGATTATTGTAATACACATCATGGAAAGCGTTGCCCGTGACATAGTAATCGGTAATTGTCCCTGCAGTTCCGTTCTTAGGCACATAATTGATCTGGCAAGTCTCTGAATTGATGACATTCGTAGAGATGTTGAAATAGTCGTTCGACGTTCCATTTGTTTCTGTAGCGCTGAAGAAAAATGTCATCCGGTTATCTGCGGTCAGGTTGGGAAAGCTGAGATTATTGTTATAGTTGAATTGGGCGACCGTGACGATAGGGCCCGTTTGCGACATGCCCATTAGATAGGCGCCGTCCCTCATTCTGAAAGTGCCAGCTCCAGCCGAGACGCCAGCATCTGTCCAGGCAGTTAAAGAGATGGAGCAAGCGGTTTTGGAAAGGTGGAAAATAATTGTTGTGGGGAATTTAGATGGAATGAGTCGATTGAACCGTTCCAATGGAGGATTTTGGTTAACTGTAAGAGAACCAAATGCAACTAAAGGAGGAAGGGGAGTTGCAGTACAATTGCCGGAAGTTGTTCCTACATTTCCCAGATATCCTACAGTCTCTGGCGGATTGGGACATTGCGCCTGCACGCTCGAAAAATTCGCCATGGCGGCCAGCACAGCAACTGCGATAACCCCCCGCATTTTTTGGTTGAACTTGCTGCTGATGGTTTTCTTCATAGCCATTCTCCTAAGTCGAATGAAATATTTATCAATTGAGAATTGATTCAAAAAAAATATATCAAGGAGGTCTGAATGTCAATGGCTATTGATTCTGAAGAAACAGCTCTTGAGCCACTCGATTTAGCTGCTCATCTACGGGAAGAAAAAATGCCTGCATTAAAGAAGATCGTGGATCTACGGCATATTGAGAAAAATCGGTTTGGCCCACTTCTCGAAGGAGCTCTTCATCGGTAAAAAAACGGCCTGTGCATTGTCGGGAATTGCGTAAGCCTAATTCATAGGCTGCATCGCCCATGATCGAGGGCCATCGGCTAGATGTATATACTTTTGGAAGAAAATGATCTTGGATCGTTTGGGTGGCAATGGCAGTTTTTGGCCACAGTGAATTCACTGCGATCCCATCTTGTTTGAATTCTTCCGCCATTCCCAACGTGCAAAGGCTCATTGCAGATTTTCCTATGGAAAAGGCCAGATGATTTTTAAACCAATATGGGTCTTTGGTTAGAGGAGGAGAAATGTTGATGATGTGGGGATTGGAGCTCTTTTTCAGATGCGGATGGCAAGCTTGCGCTAAAAAGAATGCAGCCCGGACGCTCGTTGCAACCAGTAAATTGAACTGCTCTGGCGCCGTGTGCAAGGTATCTGTAAAACATTGCGCGCTCGTGTTATTGACCAAGATATCAATGCCGCCGAATAGATCCACTGCTTGAGCCGCAGCCTGTTGGATCGCGCCGACATCGGCCACATCTACATTGAGGACCAGCGCCTTGCCTCCTGCGGCAACGATTTGATCCGCGCTCTTCTGGATCTGTTCATTGGAATCCTTGGTCAGGACCACAATCGCCCCTCCAGCAGCAGCGAATCGCATAGCAATCGCTAACCCAATCCCACGGCTACCACCAGTAATTAAAATAGTTTTTCCACTGAACTTTGGCATGGGTAACATCTTAGCTTGCATCATCGATTTTTCCAACACAAGATTGTGAAATGAAAGTAAAAAAATTTATAACAGGATGTTAGGATAGTCAGGATAAAAAAAGAATGGGCAAAACCTAAGACTTCCCTGCAGCCAAAATCTCATCCTGACCATCCTAATATCCTGTTATTTTTTTGCGCGTTTCGCGCCTTCTTTTTATCCTGTAATAATTTGAATTTCGGATCGATCGAAGTCGATCCGGACCCGCATCCCATCTTGAAGAATGGAACTGCCGACGCCCGTTCCTACGATGCAGGGGATCGGGAGCTCGCGAGCGATGATGGCGGCATGGCAAAGGATTCCCCCCTCATCGGTAATTAGCGCATCAAAATTCTTTCGGATCATGGGAACGAAGTCGGGCGTGGTCATCCCTGTCACGAGGACGCAGGGCCGCACAGGCCGCTCATTCAATTCTTCAGGAGCAAAAGCGATCCGCACGGTCGCCTCTAAAGTCCCCTTGCCGTAGACAGTGCGCCCTTTCAGATCGGTGATGCGGTCTGGGTCGGAGGTGCGGAGTTCGATCTGATCGCTGAGGATCATGCGGCCATTTGCCCGGACGATGGTGAGGTTGGCCATCGGAGTGAGTTCCAGCGGTTTTCCCGTTTCGAGGGCCATCAGCAATGTTTTTCTGGAAGAGCGCCATAGGGTTTCTCTCTGGATGGAAAGGGCTTTACAGACTTCATCCAGGAGAGGGCGCGATTCCAGAAATGCGAATAAGAGATACTCCATTTCCTGGTTCCGTATCCTCATCCATTCGCGCAAATGATTCAGCCGATGGACTAAGTGCTCTTGATGGAAGTATTTCTTTTTCTTCGCTTCGAAGCTTTCATTGTCGAAAGCTGCGGGGAGATCCGGCACTCCCTGGATCATCTCGAATAGCTCTTCGGGCGTGTAAGGATCTTCGTAGACCTGACGGCATTTCATGAAGCCAAATCGGTGGGCCAATTCTTTGAGCTTGGGGGCGCATTCTTTAAACGTGTGGAACTTTTTTAGAGGGCGAAGTTCCTGATTGAGGAGGTCGATGAGAGAGGCGACGCCGGCTGTTCCCAACTCGAATAGATCTCCTTCCGCATTGGCTGGATCGATCGAGCGGATTTCCCGCAGAATCGAGGAATAAAGAGCATCGATCACAAACATCGGCGCGTAATAGTGGGCAGTGAAAGGGGTGATCCATTCAAACCAGCTAAACAGTCGTCCAGTGAGAGAAGTCTTCGAAAAAAATGGGGAAAGATCGGTCTTTGTCAGGCGGTTGTAATGATCGGCGTAGCGGGACTCCAAAAGAGAGAGATAGTCGGTCTCATGCTCAATTTTGCGAATGACCAGGCTCACGATCGTCTCATTGAGGATCTCGTCGACCCAAAGTTCTTGAACTCCTTGTTCATTGGTCGTCATCACCATCCATCGTTCCAGAGGGAGAGAAAGTTCGAGATAAGGAGCCAGAAAGCGGCTGCAGCCGTCAATCAGGAGTTCGATATCGAGGGAAGGCACTGACCGTTTATACATCCTCTTGTAGGCAGAGAGATCGAGTGTTTTTGAGTGGTAAATTTTGCTGATCGGACGTTGCTGCAATAGCCAAAACCGTTCGTCCCCGTCGACCGCGAATTCGATATCGGCTTCATGATGATATCTCTTTTTGAGTTCAAAGATCGCTTTGAGAAGATCGTCCATCCATCCATTTTCTGAAGCAAAGCTCAAGATGTCGGATGTTCCGCAAAGGCGAAATGGGGTCACCTCCCCTTGCACAACCTTCTCCCCGCTTGTGGCCGCATATTCTACAACGATTGCCTGGTTATTGAAGAGAGTGGATGGAGAGGGATGAACTGTGAAGCAGATGCCAGCGAATTTGGCTTCGATCATCGGCTGGATCAAGACACCCATCAGCGAATGGGTTTGACTATAGGTGAGCGCCTTTACTTCTAAGGAAGAGCTCCATACGAAGGCGATAGCCTCTGCCAGATCGTCTTTGCTCACGTTGAGCTGGGTTTCAAAAATACCAGCAAAACTATGATGGGCGGAATCTTCTGCCTGACAGGAAGATCGAACAGCATAATTGCCTGTTTCTAAGTTTTCTAAAGCCGATCCGATCCGCTTTTTTACAAATCGCGCCGCCTCTTGTCGGAATCGATCTGGCTCTAATGAGGGGTCTGTTTTTAAGAAAGCTTCATGATCGGATGTGTTGATGAGCCAGGTCGGGGGAATTGGGATGCTGAGTTGATATGCCTCATAGAGGCCCAATGCTTTACCGCCAAAACGGTGTCGGATTTGTTGCGCAGAGAGGGAGTGAAGTTCGTCAAAGGTAGTTAATTCAGACATAACCTTCTCATAGTCTAAGAACTCCTTATTCTTCAAGGAGGGGATATAAAATGGCCTCAGCTATTTACTTGACAAACCGAAGATATAGTGGCAATTAGAAAAAAAGAGAAATAAATCGGACAGGCCATGTTTATTAAAACAAAGATCCAATACAGCATATTCCTCTTGAATATCTGTGTTTTTTCTACTTTAACTGCGGATACTCCTGCTGATTCGCCTCCAATAGAGGGTCTTGTTTCTTCAGCAGAAACTCCTTCCGATTCGCCTGCTGTAGTCGACAGCTCCGACTCAGTCGAATATTTTCTCATTGATATTCCTCCCTCAGCGTCCAATAAATCTGGCACATCCAATCCATCAGGCGCGTCCAATAATGCTCCTTTGGCAAAAAGGGAGATGAACCTTGACCCTGAAGAAGTGCAACTCCTTCTAGAAAACAGGGATGCCATTTGTTCCTGCATCAATGAATGCTTGAATTGCAAAGTGCATGGGAAAGTATACATCGGGATTGCTGCAGCTTATGGAAGAATCGAGTATGGTGATGTTTCTGTGATCAGTTCGGGGATACTAGCAGGACTTATCGATGTGGCTAGCAATACTCATACGACCACTGGAGGACTTTGCGGCAGAGGTTTTGTGGGCGCTTATGCGGAAATCACCGATACGGTAGCCTTAGGAGGAGAAGTAGGATTCACCTATTATCCAAGTGCAAAAGCCCGTACATATATTCCCTTCAGCGGAAAAATTAAATCTGAGGCCTATGGGGCTGACTTAGTTGGAAGTTTGTTTCTTTTCCCCATTCCCCAACTTTTTGTCGCTATAAAACCTGGGATTCAACTTGGATATCAAAAAAATAATATAGCACTCGATTTAAAACCCCTTTTTAGTGCTCTTGGGATTACATCCTTGGCAGGGATTCCCCTTGGAAATGGAGATTTTAAAGACCGTTATGTGATCACCCAACTATTACCAGAAGTCATCGTCAGTACAGGATGGTGGTTTAAGCGTTGCTGGGGCACTGACATTGAAATCGAATTTTTCTATCAACACGTTTGGGGCCAAGACTCTGCTCCACCCAGTGAATTGATCAGCAGTAGAGACGCCATCGGACTCACTTTTGAGTTCATATTTTGAAAGAACTTCGCGATTTACTTCCCGGCATCCAGAATCGGATCTACCTGAATTACGCGAGAACAGGCCCTTTGCTGGAGCCCGCCGCAAGAAAGATCCAGTCTCTCATAGAAGAAGGGATGGAGCCTTTCGAGTTCCATCGCGACGCATGGATTGGACATGTTGAACATGCGCGAAAATCTGTCGCTGAATTGATCGGGGCTTCTACTGATGAGATTGCTTTCACTAACAGCACATCTAGCGGCCTCTCGCTGATCGCAGGCGCTGTCCGATGGAAGTCGGGCGACCGGATTCTTTATCCTTCCGATGAATACCCCTCCAATCGATTTGTATGGGACAATCTCGAAGAGAAAGGAGTCATCACCGAAGCGATCGAGCCGGAGCGGGGAGTTCCATTTTCCAAACAATTGGAGGAGTGCGATCTTTCCAATGTCCGTCTGGTCGCTGTTTCCGCGGTCTCGTTTTGGGATGGAAGGCGCCATGATATCGAGCGGATTGCAAAACTCTGTCATGACAACGATGCGCTCTTGTCAGTCGATGCGATCCAGGCGGCGGGAGCCATACCGATCGACGTAAAGTCGTGGGACTGCGATTTTTTGGCCTCGGGAGGCCAAAAATGGCTTTTTGGACCTGTCGGCACTGGCTTTGTCTACTTTAAAAGGAGAGTCATTCCCGAGCTCTCCGTTCCTCAAATGGGATGGGGATGCATCAAACCTTTACCCGATTTGCTTGCTAGAGAATATGAATTTGCCGATGGGGCCAAGCGGTTTGAGCCAGGGTATGTCGATATTCCCGCATTTGCAGGTCTTGCAACCTCTATTGAATCCATGAAAAAAATCGGGTGGAAAAAGATCTACGATCGCATCGCTCTCTTGGTAGAAAAAGCGCAAAAAGAGCTGACAAAATTAGGATGCCCGCCGATTGCTCATGGGGATCACAGTGGAATCATCGCCTTTGAACATGCAAATGCCGAAGCGATTCATAAAAAACTCATGGAACGGCGGATTTACACTACGCACCGTTCAAACCGGATCCGAATCTCTCTCCATGCTTCTGTAAGCGATGAAGAACTTACGCTCTTTTTTGACGCCCTGCGGACTCTTATTTCCTAAAATCCAGGTTTCCTTTTAGACTTCATCCCTAAAAATGGTCTGTGGTTATGATTGTAGGTTCCTCAACAGAGGCTACTCGTTCTAGCGGTGACATCCGGCCTCAACCTCAATCTCAGCAGGCGAATAGGATCAATCAGGCAGTAGTCAACAACGATAGCTCTTGCTCTTGTTTATGGGATTTATTTGCTTCGTTCTTGCCAAAATCGGAGGCTTCTCCCCGACGCTTTACAGTCGTCAGTCCTCCTGTTGAGAATCTAGAACTCAAAGAACTGCTTTTAGAAAGAGATCGACTGAACGCCGAGCTTGAACGGCAGAGCGAGGTGGATCGAATGATTCAAGAATTATTGAACGATCCTGTGGGAAATAGACCCTCTCGCTTTACGAACCTTTTGCAAGGGGGATTTCGGGGGCATCGACCACCTGCGATCAGAATTCACCCAGGGAATAAGCAGTCCCTTTCTCGTTAGGGCTTGTTAGAGATTGACTATTCGATGGTGATTGGTTCGCCTTCACAAGTTTTTTTGAATAAAAGGGATCTCATCGCTTCTTTAAGGGCGTCGAGACCGATTTCTTCTTTTGCAGAGATTTCAAAGAGAGTCGATGGATCGTAGGGATAGCGGGAGCGGAAGCCAGCCGCTAATTCGGGAGCCGTTTCCTGATCGATTTTATTGAGAGCGACGACAAACGGTTTTTGCAGCATGGCGGGATTGTAGGCCTCTAACTCGCGGCGCAGCATGAGGAATTCTTCAAAAGGATCCCTTTCTTGATAAGCAGCTAATTCAATCAAATAAACAAGCGCGGAAGTTCTCTCGATGTGGCGGAGAAATGCAAAGCCGAGTCCTTTGTTTGCATGCGCATTTTCGATGATCCCCGGGATGTCGGCGATCAGCATACGGGAAAACTGATCGAATTGCACAATACCGAGATTTGGACGCAGCGTGGTGAACGGATAGGGGGCAATTTTTACTTTGATATAGGCGAGCTTGGAGATGAGGGTCGATTTTCCGGCATTCGGCATTCCAACCAAACCTACGTCAGCAATCAGCTTCAACTCTAATTCGACTTCTTTCTCTTCGCCAGCCGTACCTTCTGTACAGACGAAAGGAGCTTGGTGCGTAGGCGTCTTGAAGCGGGCATTTCCTTTGCCCCCCTTTCCGCCGGCGCAAATTTCCCAGACTTGTCCTTTTTCCGTAAAATCGAAAAGGACTTCTTTTGTCTTTTCGTCTTTGACCAGAGTGCCTAGTGGGATTTTCAGTACGAGGTCTTTCCCGTTTCTTCCCGTGCACTCATTGCGGCCGCCAGGCATCCCTGATTCCGCTTTGAGAATGCGTCGGTTTCTGTAGTTTTCTAGAGAGGGAACTTGAGGGTCTGCCTCGAGAATGATCGAGCCGCCATTGCCGCCGTCGCCGCCTGCGGGCCCGCCTTTGGGGATAAATTTTTCACGGCGCCATGCAATGACGCCGTTGCCGCCCCTGCCCGCCGATAAAGATAAAGTCACTGTATCGACGAACATGGTTGAGCTTTGCTATTCCTGCGCTGGCAGGACGGAGACGTAGGTCTTCGCGCCTTTTCGGTATGATACTATGCCATCGATGAGAGCAAAGAGGGTGAAGTCTTTTCCAACTCCAACGTTTTTAGCGGGATGCCACTTCGTGCCGCATTGTCTGACGAGAATGCTGCCGGTTGTGACGAATTGTCCCATAGTCGCCTTGATTCCAAGACGCTGGGAGCGAGAGTCGCGACCATTTCGAGTCGAACCTTGACCTTTCTTATGTGCCATTTCAGATCCTTTAATTTGGGGCCAGCTGCGGCTTTGATAAATCGATCCTCCTCGCTCGCCTTCCTTTTCAAGGAATGGTCTTCGCTCGTTCGGAACGCTTTGCTTCGATTTCTCTTTGCCTCGCTTGGCCCTCGGTGCCAACGTTGTTGGCGGCTTAAATTTATGCAGCCAGAATTTTTGTAATTTTTACACGGGTGTATTTTTGGCGATGGCCAACGGTACGTCTGTAGTTCTTACATTTCTTGTATTTGAAGGCGATGACTTTAGGACCCTTAGTCTGCCCGATGACTTCAGCGTGAACAGCGCACTTCTCCAAATGAGGAGCGCCGATTTTCGCCGCTTTGCCGTCGTGGACTAGTAGGATTTTATCGAATTTCACCGTTCCTTCAGAACCCAAGAGCTCAACGTCGATCTCGTCACCTTCTTCGACCCGGTACTGTTTTCCGCCTGTCTCAATAATTGCGTACATGATTCCTCCAGAATAATTGCCAAAAATATTACTGGAAAAGTTAGACGTTTGTCAATAGTTAAAGAGAAGACCTACTAAAACGAAAAAATTTCTTTTTCAAGGGAAGGGAAAGAAGATAGGAAGCGGCCGCCAAGAGGGCGATCGTGGCGCCGGGAGGCCAATTTAAAAAATAAGCTGTGCTGAGGCCGAAAAAGCTGAAAAGGGCGCAGAAGGCGACTGCAGTCCCCATCATCGCATGGAGCCGTCTTGTAAAAAGGCCTGCCATCGTCGCTGGGATCGTCAGCAAAGCGATCACGAGGACCGTTCCGATGATCTGGATCAAAAGGACGATCGAGACGGCTACCAGGCTCAAAAGAAGAAGGTAGAGGCGGCGGACAGCCACGCCTTGAAGCAGCGCCTGCTCTTCATCGAAGCAAATCGCCAAGAAACGGCGGTAATAGAGGGCGACGATCGCGAGGATGGCGCCGTCCAGCGCCGCCGGCATCAGAAGGTCTTTAGAACTGACCCACAAAATATTGCCAAATAAAAAATTCATTAATTCGACATTCGTTCCTGGAGTCAGGGAAAGGAAGATAACCCCTACCGCCATCCCCGTAGACCAAATGGCTGCGATCACGGCGTCTTCGCGCTGCCGGTAATTGAGATGGATCCACCCAATCAATAGAGCGGATAGGATTGAGCCTGCAAAAGCGCCGAGGAGGGGATCGAGCCACGAAATGTGGTAAGTGCGCTGGAGAAACAGGCAAAGGCCCATCCCGCCGAGGACTGAGTGGGAAATGCTGCCTGCGATAAACGCGATTCTCTTCACCACGACAAAGGAGCCTATGACGCCGCTTGCAAGGGATACGAGAAGCCCCGCCCAAAGGGCCATCTGCAAGAAACTATTTTCAATGAACAAGTTGAATGACATCAGAACCTTTTTGGGAGTGAAGCAGAGGGGTATGGTAGAGACCCATCGCAAAATGTTCGCAGACTTCTTTAGGCAAATAAGAATTGATATGTCCTTGGACGCAGAGGACGCGGTCGAACCGTTCGATGGTGGTGCGGAGATCGTGCGTGACGATCAGGATCGTCTTTCTCCCTTTTAATTCTTGGAGGAGATCGAAAAGAATGGCGCTGGAGGAGGGATCGATGTTGGCAGTAGGCTCATCCAAAAGGAGGAGATCGGGGTCGGAAAGAAGCGCGCGAGCCAGCAAGGCCCTCTGGGCAAGGCCGCCTGAAAGAGATCCAAACATTTTGTGCTTGTGAGGGGCCAAACCTAACAGATCGATCAAATAGAGCGCTTTTTTTTTCACCGCAGTAGGATAAATGCCGAAGAATGAGCTTCTAGAAAGGGCGCCTAAGAGGACGAGATCTAAAAGAGTGATCGGAAAGTCCCGGTCTGTGCGGAAAACTTGGGGAACATATCCAATTCTCGTTCTCGCTTGGGAGGGTTTTTTCCCAAAAACTGCAATCTTTCCTTTCGAAGGAGATAGGAATCCCATCAACAGTTTCAGAAAGCTGGTTTTCCCCCCGCCGTTGGGCCCCATGATCCCGATGAATTCATTCCGGTGAATGCGCAAGTCCACTCTTTGCAACACCGGTACGCTTTCGTATCCGAAAGAGACTTGGCTCAGTTCAATAGCTAGGTCATTATGCATAGAGTTGGTTCATTTAGCTGCACCCTCATACGGATCTGCAATCAGATTCGCCAGCTTTCTCATGGTCTCAAAATAGTCGGAGGAATAGGGGTCGATCAAATGCACTGGCACATGTAGTTTTTCAGCGATGAGCTGGGCGCCTTTATTATTGTATTGCGGCAAAGCGAGAGCGAGTTCCGCCCCATGGGAGATGGCTCTCTGTAAAACTTGCTCCAAATGCTTTGGCCTGGGGTCTTTCCCTTCATATTCGACGGAGAGCTGCTCGAAATCATAGTCTCTGCAAAAGTATCCAAATGCGGGATGGGAGACTAAAATCACACGCTCTTTGACAGATTCCAGTAGGGTATGAATCTCCAGGTCCAATTCCGATAACTCCGCCTGCAGCACCACTAGATTCTCTGCAAAATGATTTTTTTGATCAGGGAATTTTTCGCCAAGGGTCCTTGCAATTCCCTCGGCTTGTTTGGAAGCCAATTTGGGGCTTAGCCAGATATGGCGGTCGAAATGGTCCATGCTGCAATGGGAGCAGGCAAGGGAGTTGCCCTCTTCGATCAGAGAGATTCCGTCCCTCAGGTCCTGAACGATAAAATTCGGATTTCTTCCTTTAATGATCGGCAGGATCTTCTCTTCGAAGGGTTCTCCGATGAGGAACCACATCTGTCCTCGGGAGATATCGGCTACCTGCAAAGAGGTGGGTTCGAATGCATGAGGGTTTGCCCCTAGAGGGACCACTGCATGCACATCCACGGCTCCCCCGGCAATCCGATCCACCAAATATTGATAAGGGGCAATGCTCACCAACACCAGGGGTTTCCTCTCGCCTTCCGGCATCGAGGGGGTCTTGCCGCAGCTGAAGCACAAAAGAAGTGCAGAAAATATAAATATTTTTTTAATCATAATCTTTCGGTAAAACTATCGTCCTTTCTCCTATAAAAGGCAAGGGATTGCAGCTAAACCTGGAATCGAGTATTCTTTTGCGAGTTTTTTCTTGTGGAGAGATGTCCGAGTGGCTTAAGGAGCACGCTTGGAAAGCGTGTAAACGTGAAAGCGTTTCGTGGGTTCGAATCCCACTCTCTCCGAACGTAGTGAAGGAAGAGAAGGGACGCACCTGCGTGCGTCCCGTGTGGGATTCAAATCGAGGGCGATGTTTTGCGCTTCGCAAAACCGACCCCGGGGTCCCCGATGACGCATCGTCATTGGGGTGGGGCCGAGATCGCCGCCCCGGTAGCATGAGCCGTTTCGGCCCAGCGAGAGGGGATCCCACTCTCCAACTTTTCCTTGTCAGGATGGGGGAGTACCTATTCTTCCAACAGAGCAATCCAGCTCAACAGGCCTGCGTGATCTGAAAGAGCTTCTTTCTTGAAGATTGCAGGGTCATACTCTGTAGGAACGAGCGTTGTCTTGATGGCGCTAACAGTACCATCGACCACTAGTGTGTGATCCAAGTTTAAAGGGCCTGAGACCCTCTTTCCCACCATTCGAGCGCAAAACGCATCGCCGCCCCACGTTTTATCGATATGGCCTTCTTCTTTTTGAAAAATGCTATGCCAAGAAAAAGTATTGTATTCGGCATCGTCTAAATTTAGATCTCCCGTTACGACAACACACCGATCTCGCACAGTTTTCGCTTGATCTACGATCAGTTGCATTTGTATTTTTCTCGCCTCCAGTTCTTCGGTAGTAGGAAATGCGGGTTCTTCGGAGTGCTGAAGATGAGTTGAATAGATTCTCGCAAAATTCTCCCCGAGGCTTTCAAGATCAAAGGCAAAAACTCCCTTTGTATCGCTCCCTTGCAAAGAGTTTTCAGCAAATGGAAAAAACTCGGGGTTTTCGATGTTGTATTTGCTAGCTATCAAGATTCCGGAGGCAACGCTGGTCGCTGTAGGGCCGATATTTAAATAAAAATGGCAATATCCGTGCCGCTTCAAGTTTTCATAAATATAAAATGCAGCTTGAGAATCGAATATTTCATAGAGGCATATTACATCGGCATCTATTTCGATCAATTTGGTGATGATATTGTCTATCCTATGAGGCCAGGTCCATAGGCCCCCATCGCGGATCGAATAACCGCCGCTGACGCAGCAGACATTCCATGAAAGAAGAGAAAAGGAGCGGTTAGAAGGGAGAGTCTTTTCCTCGGCTTCTCCTTGCAAATATATAAATGGTTTTTCCTGAATGTTCAAGGCGCGCGCGCGTAATGCAATTCCCGGTAGAGTCGCGACAATTGCTAGAAAGGACCACGCGGCTAAAGGGATATAGAGAGGAATCTTTCTCGCGAAATTTGAGAGGGCGCTTGATGAAGGATGGAGCGCATCGACCAAGCGAATACGCCAGAAGAATTCGTGGGTTTTGCAGATTGGTTCGGTGAGGTGAGAGGCAAGATGAAAAGCTATGATGGCTAACGTGTCTCTAAAGTTAGACATGCGGCGATCGCCCCTCTTCGTTGGTTGAGAGGTCTGTCAATTTCCGGCTGAGGAGCCACATGAGAAGTCCAAGGATTGCGTTGAGAATGACGAAGAAGGCGAAGAAATGGGAGAGTCCCCCCACTTTCTCCATCAGGCTGGCGAGCATCCCTCCTGAGAAGAAGGCAAAGCCAACGCAAACATACCAGATTCCCACCATGAGAGCTGTGTAGCGGGGCGGAGAGAGGCGGCTGACCACTGAAAGGCCGATCGGCGCTAAGAGCATTTCCCCCACTGCGATCAGGAAATAGGAGCTGACGATATATCCAGAGCTGACGTTCGCACTCGTGGCCGCGGCGGGGATATTATACGTGGCAAATACCATGACAAGAAAGGCCGCTGCGAGTGCAAAGAGGCTCAGGGAGATTTTCTTCGCAGGAGAGGGATCTTTGTTTCTCATTTGCAGCCAGCTGTACAGGAAAGCGGTAACAGGTACCAACAGAATGAGGAAGAAAGTTACGCTTGCAAGGAAGACTCCCTCTGGAACCTCGAATCCCAAGACCCTCTGGTTCATGTAGCTGTGGACAAAAATCGCCATCGAAGAGTAACCCTGGTTGTACGTTACCCAAAAGAAAATAGAGACGAGGAAGAAGGTAAAGATGACAACGAGCCGCCGTTTTTCAAATGGGGAGAGACTCCTTTCCTCCAAGAACCCTTTTCTTTGAAAGGCGTTGAGCGATCGATAGGTCTCTTTATGGCGCAAAAAGTACCAGATGAGGGGGATTAATCCGAGGACCTGCACGAGACCGGCGAGAACGAAGGCAGCCTGCCAGCTCATCCACTTGGCGATTGAGCCGATAGAGATTAGAGCGAGGGTAACTCCTCCGTTGATCACGGCGTAGTAAATGGTAAATCCCTTCTCTCTCAGAGCAGGTAGGTCGCGGTAGGCGTGGCCGAGAAGCGTGACGAGACTCGGCGTGAAGAGTCCATAACCGGTAGACATGACGATGAGGGATATGTAGAGGGAAGCGGGGGTTCCGGTCGCCAGGATGAAACAGCCTATGGCGTTTAATATAGCCCCTATGAGGATGGGAGACCGGTAGTTCCATCGATCGGCGACCCATCCGCCAAAGAGCGGGAGGAAGGTGGCGACTCCGCTGAAAACGCCGTAGAGTAGGGCGGCTTTCGAATTAGAAAAATGGTAATATTCGATGAGAAAAAGGACAAGCAGGCTGCCAATCCCTACGAGGGCGAACCGTTCGCATAGTTCGGCCAGGGACAAGATCCAAAGATCTTTAGGGTGCTTAGGAAGAGAAGTGGGTGGGAAAACAGACAAAGAACACCTCTTCTTTCTCTGTGTACAGAGTAGCCTTTTTCCCAGCAATCGATAAAGGCCTCTCTTTGAAACCCTTTAAGTTTTGGACAAAGGTTCGACATGTCTTACCCAACTAGTTGAACCAGCTGGCGGAGGGGTGAAAAAGGCCTTGTCGAGTAAATCATTCATCACGTTAACGCACAGGAATATTGTGATCTTTAATGAATCAGGTTCAGTCTTAGAAAGAACATTCATTTTCAAATCGAGAGTATGTACACTTACAACTCCTTTATCTATTTCGTCATACTTGTCGGCCAATTGCTGTACTGCTCGATTAAGTCCTTGAAGTTTTCTTTGATCATCAGTGCCTCGCTCTTGAATGGCTCTCTCCAATACACTTTTTACATGACTTTCTATCTGATCCCGAGGCATTTCTCTATTTGCAAAATATTTTGCTACGTCAGCAAAACAATTAGGAACATACAAGGCTACATCGACGGCGCATATCGTTGATGGATGGCCTTTCATGTATTTTGTAATTTCGTCTTGGCTCGGAAACTTTACAGTTTGTTGTGATGAAACTGCTGCTGATGATTGTGCACTCATGAATAAACCCCACTGTTTAAAATAGGTGGAAAAGCTATCAAAAGAAGCGATTCAAGGCAATTCAAAAATCCTAGTGCAAAATTCCCAAGCGTGTTTTAATCCTGGCTCCATTTTTTAACTGAGGGTTGTTTATGGCTAGTGGACTTGGCAGGGTGCCTGTTTTTAGTGAAAGACAGTTTCGAGATACCTCTGAGCAGCATGTGGGAAAAGTGATTGAAATCACCCACAAAGACCAGACAAAATTGACCGGGGTTCTGACGGGTCCATATATCGGAAATTCTCCCGACTTTTTTCCAGCGTACTATGTCGAGCGCCTAAAAGTCGAGGGGGGCAAGGTCGTGGTGGGTACTCTTCATCTGCTTCCTGGCAAACTCATCGAGAGAATCCGCATCCTTGGCAATAATCTCGGACTTTGGATTCAATCAGAGCCGAGGGCCTCAGAGATCATTGCGGAACAGCTCCGGCTTTATCCTACGGATGAAGCGCTTTTCGACCAGATCAATAGGGGAGAATACAACTTTGGGGAGGAATCGCAGCCTGCCCAATCGAGGGTACAGAGCTCGGCAGCTAAAGCTGACTGGTGTTTTCCTTAGGAATTTATCCGCGAGCGGAGAAGTGGAAAGACAGATGCCCATGAGGCCTTGGCTTCATGGGATAGCAGGGATGAACATGTCGAGGATAAACGTGAACGTGCCTGTATACCGGGTAATTACGGTAGCATGGGCGATGGCGGCATTCTACGAAGCAGATTTCCTCGGGGCATTCTTCTTCTTCCTCAACAGCAATTGTCTTTGTAGTAACAGATGATGAAGTCTTTGAGTGAGAGAAATGCACATAGGCCAAGCCTCCATACATCAGAGTCAATGCGCCTAGCCAAATAACTAATAAATTATTTTTCTTCATATAAATCAGTTAGATAATAAACCGTCTATTCTATTTAGATCAATTATAATGATTTGTTTAGAGAATGCTTGATAAGGTGGTCCAGTGTTTGAAAGTTTTTCTTTGCACTATGGATCTCAAATGATATTGTCCGGATCAGGGACTAGTTCATTAGCCAAGCAGAAGAAGCCTGTATGAAACGATTCTTGTTGTTTTCTCTCCTTTTCTCCACTTCTCTTTTCGCTGACCGATTCCCTGAATTGCAAAAACAACTGCGGGAAGCGCAGGAGCAGCTCGAACAAGCAGAAGCTTATACTCCAGAAGGGTATGCGGAAGCAGCAGCCCCACCCGGTGAAGGCCATATGACAGGAGACTGGTATGGCTGGCGAACCTGTCTGGCCAATAAGGGTGTGGAATTCATCTCCTCCTTTGTCACAGACATGGTGGGGAATCCCGTAGGAGGAAAAGCGCGGGGATTTACCTATACAGGTTCATATGGCTTGGGCATGAACATTGATTTTGAAAAAGCCCTTTGCATCAAGGGCATGGCCTTTACCGTTACCGCTGTTTGGCGTACGGGAACAAGCCTTACGTTGAGCAAAATCAAAAACCAATTCAATGTCCAGCAGGTGTTTGGGTCGCAAACCGTCAAACTGGACGAACTCTTTCTATACCAATCGTTCCTGGATAAAAGAATCGTACTTAAACTCGGGCGTTTAGATGCAGGCAACGACTTTTTGCAATCGAACCTCTACTACCAGTATGTGAATAATGCCTTTGATGGCAACCCCGTTGCGATCTTCAATAACTTTGCATTCACTGCGTATCCCAATGCCACCTGGGGCGCCTATTTTGCAGTGGGTCCTTTCAAGAGAGTTCTTGGGAAAATGGCTGTTTTTAATGCGAACACCAATATTGCCAAGAATAAATATCATGGGATCAACTTCACTTTTAAAAACACCAATGGCGTCATTTGGATCACAGAATGGGGGTATCAAGTAAACCAGGAAAAAGGGGATACAGGGATGCCAGGGAATTACCGGGTCGGTTTTCTCTATCAAACAGGACCTGTAAGTAAATTCCTCAATGGGACCGTGCGCGGCGATCCTGGCTTCTATGTTTTGCTGGATCAAATGATCTATCGTCCCAACACATGCAAAAAAACAAACCGGGGATTGACTCCTTTTGTAGCGCTCCTTTTCGCTCCAAAAGACAAGAACTTATTCCCATTTTTCTATACTGCTGGGTTGGTTTATCAGGGTCCTTTAGCTTGCAGGCCTGATGATTCTGTAAACCTTGGCATGGCCTATGGTAAATATAGCTCAGACCTGGCGAAATCACAGCGAAGAGCCGGAAAAGAGGCGCAGAATTTTGAAACGGTCATCGAATTGAATTATTGGATCCAGGTCAACAAGTGGTTTACTATTACCCCAGATCTGCAATACGTGATCCATCCTAGCGGCTTGAACATCCCCAATGCCTTCTGTCTTGGCGCTCAAATCGGCATTGTTTTGTAGATCTCGATCCCTTATTCTATCTCCACTTTAAACAAGGGATTTCAACTTTATGGCAAAACCCGTTGGGACTTCTTCGTCCAATACAACTCTAGTTACTATTTCCTGGGAAGAATCCGTTTCAAAATATAAATTGATAAAGGGGCAAACGATTCAAATCTCAGGAGAGGATGTTACCCAACAGAAAGTTGAGCTGGTGATGGGGCCTCTAGTCAAATTTTTAAACTCATACCACGGAAATTCGGATAGCTGGGATCGCGCCTATGCGGAGTTGACTGGACTTCATAGAGATCTCTCCGTTTTCGTCACATATCCTGATTAAAAATTCTTCTATCCTGATTTTCAATTCTTGAAACGGCTGGGACCCTGTGGTATATTCTGCCGGCGATTAGAGAACTGTATATGGAAAATTCAAAAAGGATTCACAAAAATCCTTTAACCGCCTAAATAGGCAAATCAGGCCCTTAGAAGGAGCTGCAGTTGAGATGCCCCTTTTGCAATCATGAAGAGTCAAAAGTGACCGATTCGCGCGATGCGGTCGAGATCAATGCGATCCGACGCAGGCGCGAATGCTGCCAGTGCATGCGGCGTTTCACTACGTTTGAAACGGTCGATTTGAGTCTGCAGGTGAAGAAAAGGGATGGAACTTTCGAGGATTTTCTACAGGAAAAATTGATCAACGGGATGGACGCTGCCTGCCGTCATACGCGGGTCAGCCACGACCAGGTGCGCGCACTCGCGTACAAGATCAAGGCAGATTTGATGTCGCGGGGAGTACGGGAGATTGCGAGCAGGGAGCTCGGCGATATCGTGATGCAGCATCTCCAAGAGACCGATGTGGTCGCCTACATCCGCTTTGCCTGTGTGTATAAACGTTTTAAAGACGTTGGAGAACTTTTGGAAGCCATACAGTCGATTGCCCCTCAAGGTGAATTCGGGGGAGCATTCAAGGAACCAGAAAACGAGGAAACGACTCATGCCGTTGAAGAAAAATGAAATTGCCCATTTTAAAAAGAGACTTGAAGATTTGCGCTCGCAGATCATGCACGCTCTCCAAGGAACGAAAAAAGAGGTGACCGAGCCAGATGAAGCAAAGGGCTATTCGCAGCATTCGGCTGATGAGGGAACCGACGATTTTGTCAAAAACATCAATCTCGAGGTCACGAACAAAGAATTCGGCCTTCTCCGGCAAATCGACCGCGCGCTCGAGAAAATAGAAGACGGCACCTACGGCGTTTGCGACATCACAGGGGAAGAGATCCCGGTCAAGAGGCTGGAGGCGATACCTTATGCGACTATGACAGTGAAAGCGCAGGAAAAATTCGAAAAAGGCCTCATTGAATGAAAAAATGGCTCTTTGCCCTTTTTGCCTGTCTTCTCGGACTCGATATCCTTTCTAAAATTGTTGCGATCCAATGGATTCCCCCGATGATTTGGTCAGATCCCCTCTATCCTTTTGGAGGGATTGGGATCTTTTCCGATTTTTTCGGGATCTCCTGTTCGCTCAATTATGTCATTAATACGGGAGCGGCTTGGGGGGTTTTCGCGGGGCATTCGGGACTTCTATTCTCTTTAAGGGCGGCCATCATTTTCGGTCTGATTCTCTATCTTTTCTTTTTTCAGCGCGGAGAAACGCCCAAACTCCCCCTCTGGCTGATCGTTACTGGAGCTGTTGGTAATGCGATCGATTATTGGCTCTATCGCCACGTGATCGATTTTATCCATTTCACTTTTTGGGGATACACCTTCCCGATCTTTAATTTGGCCGATTCTTATATTACGATCGGAGTCATGAGCCTTTTTCTTTTTT
>Ga0207043_1035_pt1 | contig 20628 bp, 18 predicted proteins | sample Alteio_BWMinCont_71_FD_153304 | JGI IMG/M metagenome (GOLD analysis project Ga0207043, IMG submission 153304) | Enriched cells from forest soil in Barre Woods Harvard Forest LTER site, Petersham, Massachusetts, United States -... | ecosystem: Environmental > Terrestrial > Soil > Temperate forest >... | reverse complement strand
TTGTGTCGTCCTGGGTTGTTTCCATCTGCGATTGGGAGTTGACTTGGGAGTAATAGCTCTGCGCCAAACTCGTATCGGTGGACTTGTCCTGGTCGCTGACGCCTCCATCGCCTGTTTTACATTCTGCAATACCGAGCATCAAAGCGTTCACGGCAAAGAGAGATACTGTAATATTGCTGCCCGAAAGGTTTCCGCCGAGAGATTGGAGGTAACCTGACAAAGTACCCTGATCGGAAATACCCGGTTGAAAAGAAGTGCCGCCGCCTGTGACCGATTTCACCCAAGCCATATTCGTCTGCCAGGCTTGCGTCAGGGTGTTCAAGATGTCCGCAATGATGTTTGCGGAATCTGAATCGGACTGCATTTCGGCAGTACCGGTCGTTTCGATATTTTTTGTAATTGATGAATTTAAATCGTTGTATACGTTTCCAAACATTGCCATAAAATTATCCTTTTCCTGCTCCAGCCCACCCAGCGATTTCGTGCACGATCAGCTGAAAGATCTGATCGATCGGATCGATGAGTTTGTCTGTGTTGGTCATTACATCTCCGTCAGTCGACGTCTGTTGTTTTAAAGTCTGCAGATCGGTCTGCCGATCTGAAATTTGGGTGTCTGTGATGGCGCCGTCGGTCTGATAGTCTTCTTGGTACGCCGCCATGTAGCCCGCTTTCTCGCCCGTGGGGATTGGTAGATAGGGCGGGTCCCTGGTCGGATCATAGGTGCTTGGATCGTCGTTAATGCTCGTCAGATAGACGTTGTATTTATCGTTATCCAAGAGAGTCTGGCACGAGTTTTGCAAAGACGAGACGATCATCACGCTCATGATGACGCTCATCGCATCGGTCGTCTGCTGCGCGTCGGCGGCAGTCTGAGAGGCGCTGATACCATGTGCAATTGAATAGGCGCTCATAGTTTTTTCCTTATTGTGAATGCTGGTTGCTTACAGCCGCATCCATCGCCTTAAAGAAGGAATGGAGGAAGTTGTCGAAAAAGCCCATGGCCTCTTTTTCTACGTTAGTTGAGTGGGACAGGTTCGAGTTGGTCACCTGGGAAACCGAGCCCAGAGAGGTCTTTGTCGTATTGTTATCGTTGTCGGTATCTTTCAACACATCGGAAGCATGGTGCGTATCCCCTTGCTGCTCTGCGTAATAATTCAACTGGTTAAATCCTTGGATCAGGTCGGTATCCTGGTATCCTCCGATGTAAACGCCATCGGGCCAATCGCCTTTTGAGTCTTTGCAAGTCTCCGATTCGAAGCTCACCCATTTAGTTGGATCAGAGTTGCTAGTCGGGTCGAGAGTGTCGTCCGTAGAACCATCATCCCACTCAATGTGTATTTGTTTCCGGATTCCGCAGAGGTTGGTTAAAATATTGGAAACCTCGCTCGGGTCGATCCCTAGAATCGATGGGCCGCCTTGAGACGTGTTCTTGGCGTCATTCCCAAAAATGGTGATTAGTTTGTCGAGGATGAGAGTGAATACTCTGACGCTAGTGTAATCTGCGGTTGATGGAGAGGTATATTCTTTTTGCAGCGCGTTGTTCATGTAGGTTTGGTAATCGCTCTGGATCAAGTTCAAATCGCCGGAGATAGACAAGTCTGTGCCAAGAACTCCGATGCCGTCGTCCATGACTCCGAGAATACAGCCGTTGTCTCCCAGCGATTGAAAGATATACGCGACGTAGGCCATCGCCTGCATCGGGTCTTTGATCAGATCCAATTTTGGAAGGGTAGTATGGAGTAAACTGTAGTGGTCAGCTTGCTGTTGCTGGATTCTTACAACAAACGTTTTAAAGAGACTGAAGAAATAAACTCAAATTATAAAGGTGAATTATGAGCCTAAACTTACCCAAAATTCAAGACGATCCCAACAACGATCCCGGCTATGCGGCCTGGGCTGCACAGATGGAAGCGGAATTTGCCGATATGCTTAAGTTGGAAGCGGCCTTGGCAAAGCAAATCGAGGAAGATTTTACACAGCTGCTTCTTCTTGGTGCTCAAGAGAAGAAAGACATGGAAGATCTCTCCAAGCACATCACCATCGGGCCAGACGGGAAAATCACCATTGACGCTCAAGGATTGGCCGATTTGAAAGACGAATTTGCCTGCATTGCCCAAATGACGACACTCAGTAAAGAGATCGAAAAGGACGGAAAACTCTATCAGCAGCTGAAGAACACGCAGTTCGAAAGCGGCGGCGTCATCAATATGACCGGCGACGATTCGAAAAAACCGGGCCAGCAAAGTCCCGTTCCAACGAATAACCAGCATGCAGATACTGTCGATGCCTTCAACACATTGACCAATTCCTTCTATTCCAATTTGATGAACAAGGTGCAAACTTCCGTTCAAAAACCAACCCAGCCAGCGCCCACGGGAGCAGAAGTTCCTGTCTCGACAGTCCAGACCGGAACAGTTGTCCCTTCAGGCTCCAATCAGAGAAATGAGACGGCCGAAACCGGCAAACGCGTTAACATTTCAACGGAAAAGACCCCTTCAAAAGAAGTCCAAACTCCTTCCGCTCTTCCGCTCATCTCGCTTGAGATTGCAGGCAATAGACCCGCTCCAGCCGCTGGATCTCCTCCTCAATCGAATGCCAATGCCCTCTTTGAAAAGATGCTAGCGAACTTCAAATCCCCTGAAACCCAAAAATTTGTTTTGGAGACATTTCGCAAATTCAACCAGCTTCTCACTTCCTTTGCGCAAACTCCCGTAAAAGCAGATGTAGAAACAGCTCTCCCCATTGGAGAAAAAGCGGATTCAGAACCGACAGCAACGCAGAGATTGAACGAACCTGCGCAGCCATTGATTCAGAAAAATGTTCCTACATTGACTGAAAAGAGAGTGGAAATTCAAGCAACAGCCTCTCCAACTGAAGAGACTGTCCTAGTTAAGACTCGATTGGTTGAAGAGACCCCGCAAAAGGCGAATGCCCTTCAATTGAATCCATCGGCTCCGCAAACAAAAGACTTTAGAGAAGAGACTCTCCAGGCGATTCGAACGATCGGATCTCAGTCCGTTCAAAGGCTCACGCTGCAAATTCTAACAGAGTCCAAACAGCCAGCGACTCCAGAGCTAGAAACTGCGATCAAAACAGCTTCTGAAACAGCTGTCCGTACAGCGATCTCCATTGCTGTAGCCATTTTAGACACGGGAGCAGCTCCTTCGAAAGAGGAAAGAAATGACCTCGCCGTCGACACCGCACAAAAAACAGCTGAAGCAGTGGAAGCTCATGGAAGCACTCTCGCGGCTCTCCTGACTACTCCCCGCTTAGGAAACTCTACGCCTTCTCCAGCATTAACAAGGAATGCCGATAGCGCCCGCCAAGTGGTTACGCCTGCAGCCAATAATGGGGAAGTAGACAATTTGGTCGTGCCGTTTACAGCAAACATAACCTTAGATGCGAGAATGGACAGAGAACAATCGATCCCTCAATTCGCCGCCGCAACCGCCGTTTTGAAAGCAGCGGTTGATCAATTCGGCCCAGAGGCTGCTTTGAACTTCTTTGCACAGCAACTATCCCTCGATAAACCAAATAGCAGCCAAGAACTCTTAAAACAGGTCCTTGCAGCGAATATGCTTCAAATGGTTGGACCGGCTTTGAATCCGCAAAGGGCAAACCCAATGCAGCAGATCAATAATGATAATGGGAAAAACGTCCTCTTCTCAGCGATCGTCGATAAGATGATGCAAGGCGGACGAAACCATACAGGCCGCGATTTAGGCGAGGAACAGGTGGAAGCTGAAAATAACCAAATCCTCGGACTCTCCATTTACAATCAGGAGAGAGTCCATGCGCAAATGCTGGCTCACGAGGTGGTTTAATATGACGCAAGTGATTTACGGGGTTCCACTCTACAACAGCGAGCCAGCGCAAGAATCTGTGGCGATCCCAGAGGCTATAGCAGATGGAGACGGAGGCAATAAGATCCTCCAAGCAATCATTAAAGCCTTGCTAGAAAAAAAAGCAGAGATCCAGCGATTGACCGATACCATCGCCGTTTTAAAAGATGCGGTGGATCGATATGGCCCAGAGATGATTGTGGATTTCTTTGCAAACGATCGGACCATCGATGCCTATATGCAGCAATATGTCGATATGGACAAAGAGTTCATGCATTTGATTCAAGGTCTGGCCGCGGCCGGAGTTGGGATGCATGACCCGCTGCCAACGAATAAGCCGCTGGACGCATTTACGAAAGACAATGAAAAAATCGTCCTCATTTCGAAGATTATCGAGAAAAAGAAAGGCGAAAAATTGTTGGAAGAACAAAAAGAAAAATTCCATGTGCACGGGTTTGCACATGAGTTAAAATATTAATAATTAATAAGATAAAATAATAACAAGGGTTAGGGTATACCATGTCAAGCACACCAAAAACACCTTCCTATGATCCAACCGGCTACTCAGATTATGCAGCGCAGCTGATGGATGATTATAATCAAGAACAAGAGCTCCTGGCTGAATTGAATCAAAACCAGATCTCTATCACGCAATATCAGAATGATATCAAACAGCAAGGATCGGCTGGATATTGGAAAACTGAAATCGTCGGCGGCACCTACACTATGCATGACACAAAAGTATGGGTCTCCACTGGCAGCCAAACCCAAATCAATAACGACAACGCTGCGATCAATGCCTTAGTAGCAGAAGATGAGGCGATCGGCGCTCAGATAAAGGTATTGGATCCCCTGATCGGCGATTCCATCGACAACCTGATCAATGCGATCAAGTCTGAAACAGCGCAACTCACTTCGGGCGATCAAATCATAGGCGGCGGGCCAAAACAAGACCTCACCGACGACATGGCGACGATGGAGCAAACCGTCAAAGCGCTTTTCTCCTACGTCCTGGATAAAATCCAAGCCGATTACTATCAAAGGCTGATCGAAGCTGAAGGCCCAGATCATTTCGACTCTTCCGTTTTCGGGAAATTGATGTCTCTCGAAAATGAAATGCAACAGACGATTTCCAACCTGGAAGACGGCCTCCAGAACGGGTTTTACGATTCAAATGGCAATCTGATCGCAAACGGCGTTCTCCAATACACCCTAGATATGAATGACGCCAGTGGAGATGAGGATGGGAAGAGTAATTTCTTCTGGGAGTTGAAGCATTTCGGCACGGATCCTACTAAAGAGATAGAGAGAGACGATCAGAAAATCGATAACGACAATGAAATGCTCGGCTTCATCCAAAACATCGCAGGATTGATCGGCCCAGAAGCTTCAAGCCTCGATCCAAATGTCACCGGATCGTTGATCTTGATCGATCTCGCAGTGAAAAAAATCTTTGAACTCATAGGGCAAGGACCTATCACAGCCTCAGAAAAGCAGCAAGTCCTCACGGTCCTTTATGAAGTCCTTGGATATCTGCAGCAGCTTCTCGCCGCAGTTTCTCAGCAAAAAGGGAAAGACGACCAGGAAATAGAAAAAGATGCCAAATTCAATGCCGAGATCCAGCAAAGCGACATCCTACTCCAGCAGAAGAAAGCCGATGATGCAAAAGAGATCGCAGATGTCTCTGCTATTTTCACAAAAGTGGCTACAGGCGTTATGACTATGATAGCGATGGCTGTGGCTCCTGGAATTGGCAGTATGTTTATGGCTTTTGCGATGGGCTTAGCCTCAGAATCTGGTATATTGGATAAAGGAGCTAAAGCTCTTGGCGACGCTGTTGGAAGCCAAATCGCTGGCGAAGCGATCATGGGCGCTGTGGCCGCTGTAGGCGGCGGTGGAATCGGCTTAGCTGGGGATGTAGCCGCTGCCAAAATCGCTCTGAAATGGGCGGTGGAAGTTGCAGTAGAAGTTGCCACAACCGCTGTAACAGTCATTGAAGAAGCGACAGAAACGGCCGTTTCAGCGACCGTTGGAGAGGGAATCGAAGCTGCAGCTGCCCGAGCCGCTGCAAGCACAGTGCTTAAACAGGGAATTGAAACTGCCGTCAAGACAGCGGAACAGCAAGTGATCAAGCAATTCTTAAGCCAAAACATCATGGGCATGATCAAGACGGGAGCGGCAGGTTTAAGACAGGCGATCCTCGATGCGACAAAAGAAGCGGCAGAAACTGCAGCTACAGAACTCGCTCCAGCAGCCGAAGCAGCCGCTTCAGAAGCAACTTCAATAGCAACAGTCGCTTTAGAGAATGGAGCCTCAGATGCGGAAGCTTTCGCTGCTGGCGTTGCTCTTGCTACACCGGCGCACGTCCTTGAAGATGCGACCGAAGTCGGCCTAGCCGCAGGATTTAAAGCTGCTGGAGTAAAATTGCCAGGCCTCTTCGCGTTAATTGCCGACTCCAGGGCCGTGCAATTCGCAGCGCGCGCTGTGGCAGCGGACCTCTATTCGATGGCCAGCACAAACTTCTTTGTCGACACCTTCAATTCGAGGACCGATATCGATAAAGACTCGAAAAAATACCAGATCCTCCTCGCGCTGATCAGCGTTGTCCAAGGATTGATCCAAGCGGTCTCCATGTCAGGGGGCTCTGGCTTGTTGAGTTCAACAGGCTCTAAAATGGCCGATATCACCCTGATGATGAACATCGCGAATTTCATCCAGGCAATGGCAATGGTAACGCAAGGAGCGGCTTCAGGATTGGACGCAGAGGCGAATTTCATACAAGCCGATGCTCTCGAAAATATTAGCAACGATACTGCAAGGCTCAATGCATTCCAATCGATGATGGACCGCGTTCTTCAAGGAACCAAGGCCCATAATCAAAAGGATCAGACAGAGCAGAAGCAGGAAATAGAAAGCACGAACACGATGGCTCTCCACATGTTCGATGCAGAAAAGGTATTAGCCGACATGCTGGGGCATTCGGTTGTTTAAACTCCTCATGGAGAGGAAAAGGGTTAGGGTAATACTATGTCAAGCACACCAAAAACACCTACTTATGATCCAACCGGCTACTCTGACTATGCGGCGCAGCTGCTGTCCGATTTTAATCAGGAACAAGAGCTCCTGAGCGAGCTGAACCAAAACCTCCTCTCCATCACGCAATACAATGCTGATATCGCTGCGCAAGGAAGTGCGGGATATTGGCAAACATACACTGAATGGTCGGGAAATTACCCAAGCGGAACTGGGCATAGATGGGTCTCCACTGCCAGTCAAACCCAAATCAATAACGACAATGCAGCCATCGCTGCTTTAGAAGCAGCGGATGACAAAATCAACGCTGAAATCAAGCAATTGGATCCTCTGATCGGCAATTCCATCGACAACCTGATCAATGCGGTCAAATCTGAAACGCAGCAAGCCAATTCTGGCGATCAAATCGTGGGCGGAGGGCCAAAGAGAGACCTCGAAGAAGACATGGCGACGATGGAGCAAACGATCAAAGCCCTTTTCACCTACGTCCTGGATAAAATCCAAGCCGATTACTACCAACAGTTGATCGCTCACGAAGGCCCTGACAACTTCGACTATTCGGCTTTCTCGAAATTGATGTCTCTTCAAACCGATATGGCATCGACGATTTCCAACCTGGAAGACGGCCTGCAAAATGGGTTTTACGATTCGAGCGGCAACCTGATCGCAAACGGCGTTCTCCAATACACCCTGGATGAGAATACTACTTTAGGCGATATCGACAGTAAGAGCGCCTGGTATGATCAGATGTTTGGCTGGTTCGGGCCGCAGCTAGCGAGAGACAATCAGAAAGTCGATAACGACAACGCAATGATCAGCTTCATTCAAGGGGTCGCGGGAATGATCGGGCCGGAAGCCTCCACCCTCGATCCAAATATGACTGGATGTCTGATCCTGATCGATCTCGCAGTCAAAAAGATCTATGAGATCGTACAAACCACCGGCCCGATTACTCCCGCACAGCAACAGGCGGTCCTCAGCGTCCTTTTTGAAGTCCTCGGATATCTGCAGCAAATCCTCGCCGCTGTCGCCCAACAGAAAGGGAAAGATGAGCAGGAGATGGAAAAAGATGCCAAGTTCAATAGCGAGATCCAGCAAAGCGACATCTTACTCCAGCAGAAGAAAGCGGATGATGCGAAAAAAGTACAAGCGATCACCGACATCGTCATGAAAGTGGCTACAGCCGTGATGACTGCGATTGCGATGGCCGTAGCTCCTGGAGTCGGCAGTATGGTTGGCGCTCTTTTGATGGGCGTCGCCTCAGAATCTGGCGGAATGGAAGCAGGCGCTAAAGCCCTTGGCAACGCAATGGGAAGCCAAATCGGCGGAGAGGCGGTCATGGGAGCCATCTCGATCGTCGGCGGAGGCATTGGCGTAGGCGTGGATATGGCCGCTGCGAAAATCGCACTGAGAATCGCTGCGAGCGCTGCAACAGAGGTTGGCACACTCGTAGTATCCGGAATAGAAACAGGCGCTGAAACGGCTGCTGCAGGAATTGTCGGCGATGCCACTGCAATCGCTGCAGCGAAAGGCGCTGCCGAGAGCGTGTTCACCCAAGGACTAAAAACCGCCGCAAAGACAGCGGAAGAACAAGTGCTCAAAGAGTTCTTAAGCCAAAACATTATGGCCATGGTCAAGTCAGGAGCGGCAGGTTTGAGAGAGGCGATCGCTGCAAGAGTCGCGGAAGCGATTGAAATTGCATCCAAAGAACTCGCCCCAATGGCGCAAAAAGCTGCCGAAGCCGCGGCCGCTGCTGTAGAAGGCGGAGCTTCTGGCGCTGCCGCTATTGCCGATGCGACGCCGCAAGTCGTCATGGACGAAGTGACGGCTGTTGGCGCAGAGTCGGGGTTTGAGGCAAGCGGTACAGAAGCGCCGGGCACATTGGCTAAGCTGGCCGACACCTATACAGCAAAATTCTTAGGACGCGCTGTCGCATGGGACCTCTATACGATGGCCGACACGAACTTCTTTGTCGACACCTTCAATGCGACGACCAAGCTCGATAAAGATTCGACAGAATACCAGATCGTTCTCGCGCTGATCGGAATCGTCCAAGGGTTGATCCAAGCGGTCTCCCAAGCAGGCGGATCCGGCATGCTGAGCACATCGGGATCTAAATTCGCCGACATCACTTCGCTGATGACCTTCGCGAATTTCGTTCAGATGTTCGCAATGTTAATGGAAGGCGCAGCCTCTGGAATGAATGCCGGCTCGCAAATGACTGAAGCAGATGCTCTCCAAAGCATCAGCAACGATACGGCAAAACTCAATGCATTCCAATCGATGATGGACCGGATCCTTCAAGGGTCCAAAGCGCATACTCAAAAGGATCAGACGGAGCAGAAGCAGGAAATAGAAAGCACGAACACGATGGCTCTGCACCTTTACGATGCAGATAAAGTATTAGCCGACATGATCGGCCGAGGGGTAGTTTAAAAAAAAGTTAAAAAATAAAAAGGGATTTTTATGAATGAAACACTAATGTCACCTTCCACTCCCAGGACTGGGTCTCCAAGAGGGCCTGTTCCTTCTGGGAAAGTTTCTCCAACATGGCAGGCGCCAAGAGAAACACAATCCACTCCATGGATTGGGTCTCAAAAGGGCCCCGCTCCTTCGGGGCAGGATTCTCCATCATGGCCGACGCCAACTACTGGGAGCTTCAACACATTGATTTGCGCATCCTATGCATTTTCAATGGCAGCGATCTATAATCTTGCGGATATCCTCAATGAGTTCCAGCGGCTGATGAATCAGCTCGCGTCTGATCTAGCCAAAACGATGGGCGGATATGTCGATTCGAGTGGAAACATAGTCAATGGCGTGATCCAATTCGGTATGGCCGACACGGAAGCTTCAGGAGAACATGAAGCGAACGCATTGAAAGACCAGGCTTACGGCAGCTTAGCCTCAATGGGCGTCAGCGTTGCTGGAGGCATCGGGATGGGTGTATCAGCGAAATCAATGTCCAACGAAGTCAAAGAGCCGCAAATCAAGGCCGATGATGCGAAAGCATTCCAAAGCGCATTGAGAGCGCCGCCTAGTGCAAACGCAGCTATTGAAATAAGAGAACCTGGAGTTGCAGGAAAATCGGCTCCTATTATCCAAAAATGGTCAGATGGAGATGTCAGCGGATTCAAAAATGTAGCAAAGCCAAATCCAGATTACAAATGGTACAAGCCTTGGCAACCCAAAACTATTTCAAGTCCAGAGCCCACTTCAGTCGATGCGGGGAAAGCTATGGATCTTCTCAAATTGGATGCAAAGGGACCGGCTGCAACTCCGCTCGGCCAAACCACTTTCGGAAAAGTTCAGAAATCAGCCGCTACAGAGATCAAGGATCAGACGACCAAGATTTCTGCAGCTAGCACGGATCACAACTCGAGAGTGCAATACATCGATCTAGCTGTGAAAGCTGGAAACAGCGCTGCCGATGGCGCAAGCAAATTCACAGCCGCAATCGAAACGCAGGACAAAGCAAACGAAGATGCTGCAGCAGCGGGTGAAAGAGCCGCTCAGCAGTCGATTGCCGACAACCTCTCTGCAACGCAAACCAAAGCGGGCGAGAACCACAAAGAGGCGAACGAAATGTTGCAGCAAATTCAGGCGATGGCATCAGCCGCCAGAGGCGCTTAAGCGAATCGTTCTTTCTTTCGATCAAATTCCCCGGTCTCAAAAGCCGGGGTTTTTTTTATCTAAGCTTAAGTGTGTGTAATCACAGGCATATTTTTTTTTCAACGCAGAGAAAAGGGCAGAGTAGAAGAGCCGCAGAGGAAGAATTATTTTTTCCTGAGGGAAAAAATAAATCCTGGCGCCTTCGGCGCACTCATAAAACGTTATCTTCACTAGCTGTTCGCCGTGCTTCACGGCGAGAGGATGTCATTTTTTCCTCAGAAAAAAGGACTTTCTTTTTTTCTCTGCGGCTCTTCTACTCTGCCCTTTTCTCTGCGTTGAAAAAAAAATATGCCTGTGATTACACACACTTAAGCTGAATATTGGCTTGAGGAGTCAACTTGACAACTCAAGCCTGGATTATGCGGATACGGCTACGGGGGCCGCGGGGAGCTTAGATTTAGGAAAGCGCTTGCGGCGAGGAGGGAACGAAACTTTAGCTTCTTGGATCAGTCCGTTCACCTTTGCAAGAATCTCATGCAAAAATCCACTCTTGTCCCAAATGGCAAACCATCTGTGAGAAACGGATTTCGCAGCGTAATCGGGAGTTACCGGAATGGCGCTCCACTTCACTTTCGTCAATAAGACCAATAAAATTGAATTGAGTACCGCGCGCCATGCAGCATGCGGTTTTCCCCGGCTCCGTTTTGGAGGATTCGGGAAGAAGGGCTCGAGATGCAGCCACTGTTCATCTGTTAAAGGTTGAAATGCTGTTTCCATATTTTATCCCATTACTTTTGCGGTTGCCATTTTTTTCTTGTGCTGCACTTCCGACGTTTCGGGAGCCGCAGTCCGGAGCTGCTTTTTGATGTCATTGACCAAAGCCAACTCTTCCTTATCAAGATTCGCTTCAGAAAGCGCACCGAATTGAGAGGGATCGATCCCTGTCAATTTGCTGATATTTTCCATCTGCATCTCAAGAGCTTTCTTCATCTCTAAAGATAGATGCATAGCCTCTTCCCGGTCCCTCGGCTCTTTCGAGCGGAACTTCTCCCGGATTTCGCCAAACAGGCGCATCGTCTCCTCGACCAAGACTTTCAGCTTGTCGGGAGATACGGAAGTAGGGTCAGAAAAGGTCTGATTCAGCAGTTCAATGTAGCTTTCTAACATAAGCGGATTTCTCCTTATGTATCTCAGTATATCCCAATATAAATAATTTGTAAAGTAATTGTTTAAATCCAATAAATATATATTTAACTTAAATACCTAATATCAAGCTAATTAGAGAATGTTACAGAAAAATAAGGGGATAATTATATTTAAGTATTATTTGAATTGTGATAAGATTCGATTAACCAGACAACTCAAGGAGAATAATGACCATTCCACCAAATATCCAAAAGGATATCGACCAACTCAATCAAGATATCGCCAATCGGGTCAAGGCACTCAATAAACAAAAGACTGAACATGAAAGCTTTGTGAGCGTTGTCCTCCCAAAATTGGACTCGATCAAAGACCCCGCTCTCGCTATGGCTTACGTTGCCTATGTTTTTCAAACATTGGGAAGTAACGGCTCTATTCTTGGGGTCATGGAGGATGGGATCGGAGTTCTTGGCACCAACTTATCTGACTCCGGCGACTTGAACCTCATCCAAAGCGATTACCAAAGCTTCATGAACCAGCAGCTCCAAGAGGCCCACCCCCCCCCCTGACCAAGCTGGCGTATCGTCTTTCGTACACATCCTCGACGCCTTGATCTCTTTTTTCGCAAACGACGGCCAGCCGAATCAATCTCTAGGTATCGACAGCTCTGAAATTCAAAACATCCAAAACAATCTGTGTGAAATCCGCAGACAAATCCACGTTCTTTTTTCCGACAATACACTTGATAACATGGTTGACCCTACCAGCACCACCAAACAAACCTTTGAAGAAGAAACAAACAACACCTCCCCAAATTACAGCAAGGTCTATATGGACAACGTTAGCAGCTCAGGAAAGATCGAAGGTTTCAACGAATTGAACTATGACGCACAGCGCCAAGGAGACACAAACCATGCTTCCGATTTCTTAAAAACGACCGACAATGACAATAACACCGTCAAGACATCGCTGGGCTCAGTTTCCCAGGTAGTCAACTCGAACCTCTCCCATTCAACCAACGTAGAAAAAGAGGCGATGGGCTTTTACGACAACGTCCTCCACGCAACCTTTAAGGCTCAAGACGCTGCCGTAAACAACCAAAAACCCCAGTAAAGCGTCATAGTAAGTTAAACGCACGATTCAAAAGCGAAGAGACGCCTCCCTGCGATGATTGCGACTGCAGCCGACCTAGCTTGCACTGCGACAGTTGCATCTTAAAGTCTTTTGCAGCTGTGATGTTCTTAGCAACAGGCGTATCCGCAAAGTCCATGAAATGGGACTCCCAATTTTTCCGTTTTTAAGTTCATCCGACGCATCTTCAATTATGCGGCTTCGCCGCGCTGCTAGAAATCCGTTAAAATAACGACGGCAATCTCCTTCTTTACTTCTCACTCCCAATTAATCCCAATAATCACCCCGCTATCAAGCAAAGATTTTATTAATTGGATTAAGATTATTTGAATATTTGATTAGCTACATGATAAGATTGCATTAGGGTAACTCAGGCCTCACGCATTCTTCTCCTATTTAAAAGAGTTGAATCGTGGCCCGAATAATAAAAAGGAACACTATGTCGCTAGAAGAACTTAAAACCATCCTTCAGAAAGGGAAAGAATCGACGAATCTGCCGGAATTCCACGATCTGGCCGCTCATTTTGAAGAGTTTATCTACCTGTACAACAACCGCAGCGAAGCCTTGAAAAACCCTCAAGAAGCGGGTGCTTATTTAAAAAAACTGGCAGAAACGCAGCAAAGAGTACAGCAGTCCTTTTGGAAAACCTGCGGGGCTCTCGGGATTCCCCCCCATAAGTTTCAAGAATTCTTAGAAAATCCGAACCACTTTACGCCGGAACAATGGGCGCAGCTCGAACAGATTAAAAAACAGGGTGTAGGCTTTTTAGAAAGCTCGCCTTCAAAAAGTAAAAAACAGAGAAGACGCCATTTAAAGGGCGCTTCAAAAATATAATCAGGAGATTTATGGCTATTCCTCCAATCATTCCACCAGATATCCAAAAAGATTTGGATCAAATACAGGCAGATGAAGCTGCGCGCGCAAAGGCAAGAGATAAACAGGCCGCTGACCACAAGAGCTTAATGGAAGTCGTCCTTCCTCATTTGGACTCGATCCATGATGCGGAAAAAGCGATGGCCTATATCGCCTATGTCTTCCAAACGCTGGGTGACAATGGCTGTATCCTCGGAGTCATGGAAGACGGCATCGGCACTCTCGGCACGAACTTGTCAATCTCGGGCGATTTGAACTTGGTCCAGAGCGACTACCAAACTTATATGAACCAGATGTTGCAAGAGCAGTATGTTCCCGGAGATCAGGGTAAGCCTTATGATCCAAATGCAAATCCTCCTACATACGGACCCGATACACAAGGGGTCAAGGTCTTCACAGCCGTCCTCGACACTCTGATCAATATTTTTGCTGCTGACGCCAAGAGCACCTTTTCAGGGGGCCCATCGCTTCTAGGGATCGACCCAAGCGAGGTTTCGAATATCATGAACAACCTCTGCAGCATCCGAAAACAGATCCACATTACTTGGCCAGATGGTTCAAAAGATACCACTCCTGACCCGAGCAGCGACCCCAATCCAGCGAATTGGAAAACCTTCGATTCAGAAACTGCATCGACAGGCGTAGACAAAAACGGCAACCTGACATGGCCCGATGGCGTTTACATCGCAACCGACAGTTCTGCGAAGGGAGCAGTGAACACTTTGATCCAAGGGTTCAACGAGTTGAACTACAACGCGCAGCAGCAAGGGGATACAACCCACGCTTCCGATGTGTTGAAAAATACAAACAACGATAACAACACGACGAAGACCTCTCTGGGCTCAGTTTCCCAGGTCGTCAACTCGAACTTGTCCCATGCGACCAACGTAGAAAAAGAGGCGATGGGCTTCTTCGACAACCTCGCCCACGCGTTCTTTAAGGCGATGGATGCGGCTGTAAGCAACCAGAGATCACAATAAGGAAAAAATATGAGCGCCTATTCAATTGCACATGGTATCAGCGCTTCCCAGACTGCCGCCGATGCGCAGCAGACGACGGATGCGATGAGCGTCATCATGAGCGTGATGATCGTCTCCGCTTTGCAAAGCTCGTGTCAGAATCTGTTGGATGCGGATAAATACAACGTCTTTTTGACGAGTATCAACTTGGATCCAAGCAGCTATGATCCGAACAGAAAGAATCCCGACGGGAGCCCAGAGCCTTATCTACAAATCGCTACTGGGGAAAAAGCGGGCTACATGGCGGCGTACCAAGAAACCTATCAGACCGATGGCGCCATTACAGACACGGAAATTTCAGATCGGCAAACCGATCTGCAAACGCTGAAACAGCAGACATCGACAGACGGAGATGTCATGACGAACACAGATAAACTCATCGACCCAATCGATCAGGTATTTCAGCTGATCGTCCACGAAATCGCTGGATGGGCCGGAGCAGGAAAAGGATAATTTTATGGCAATGTTTGGAAACGTTTTCAACGATTTAAATACAGCAATTACCAAGAACATAGAAGTGACTGGTACTGCTGAGATGCAGTCCGATACAGGTTCCGCAAATATCATTACGGATATCTTGAACGCTCTGACGAAAGCTTGGCAGACGAATATGTCCTGGGTTAACGGTGAACCAGGCACTTCCGGGGGGGCTTTTACCCCTGGCGCAAGTGCAGCTACATTGGCTCAATGGCTCAAAGACCTCGGCGCAAACCTTTCCAGCGGCCAACCTACAGTTTCTTTGGCAGCTGTGAACGCTTTGATGCTCGGTATTGCACAGTGCGATAGCGGCGTCGACGCCCAGACCAAGTCAACCGATACCAGCTTGGCGCAGAGCTATTACTCTCAGGTCAACTCCCAATCGCAGATGGAAACAACCCAAGACGATACAACAAGCAAAGCCGTCACGCAGCAAATCTCCCAAGACCAGTCGAACATGACGCCGTTTACAGACATGGTGTCTACAGCGATCGGCAACGGTATTGAGCAAGCTGCCGGCGGATTCTTACAACAGACATTTTAAAGAGGCATTTATGAGCGGAAACATACCCAGAATTCAAGACGACCCCACCAACGATCCTGCCTATGCAGCCTGGTTGGCAGAACAAGCTGATCCCAGCTCTGATCCCGGCTATGCAGCTTGGGCTGCAGAGATGGAGAAAGAATTTAACAATTTGCTTCAGTTGGAAGCATTTTTAGGAAAGCAAATCGGCGACGATTATACACAAATAGCCCAGCTTCTTGCTGAAGTAAAGAAAGATGGGGAAGATCTGGCTAAACACATCACCATCGATAAAAACGGGAAAATCCATATCGACGCGCAAGGCCTGGCCGATTTGAAAGACGAATTCGCCTGCATTGGCAAAATATCCAAACTCAATCAAGAGATCGATAAGGACAAAGCTCTTCTAAAGCAACTGGAAGCAACGAAATTCGAAAACGGCGGCATCATCGACTTGACCGGCGACGATTCGCAAACAGCTGGAAGTCAAAATCCAGTTCCTACGAACGATCTGCATCAGGAGAATCTCTTGGCCCTCAATCAATTGTCCAATGCTTTCTACTCATTTTTAATGAACAAAGAGCAAACAGTTGTGGCTCAAAAACCAGCTACAGCAGCAGCCACGGCAGCAGAAGCGCCAGTCACAACAGGCCAAACCGGAACTGTTGACAATGACACTGCGGTTTCCACTCAGAAAAATGGGACCACAGAGACAGCCGTTCGCGCTGGAGCTCCATCGGAAAAGACCTCTTCCAAAGAAGAAGTCCAAAATCCTTCGGCGCTTCCTCTCGGCTCCTATGAAAGAGTTAGCAACAACATCCCCTCTTCAGCTGCTAGATCTACGCATCCTCAATCCAACGAGCTCTTTGAAAAACTATTTGAGAACTTAAAGTCCCCTGCTACTCAAAAATTTGCAGTGGAAACAGTTCGCAAATTCAATCAGCTTCTCTCTTCCTTCGCACAAAATCCAGAGAAAGTGGATCAAAAGACTCCTCTCCCAACTGAACAAAAAGCGACTTCAGAACCGAAGGCAAAAGCTGCACGTCCATTGAATCAGAAAAATGGCCCTGCATTGACTGTAGAAGAGACTGTGCAATTGAAAGAGACCGTTCAAGTGAAAACAAACAGCTCTCCTGCTCGATTGGTTGAAGAGACTCCGAAAAAAGCGGATGCCCCTGCACTTAAATTGGATCCAAAAGCTCCTCGAACAACCGACTTTACAGAAGAGACTCTACAGGCGGTTCGAACGATTGGAACAGAATCTGCTCAAAGGCTCACGCTGCAAATTTTAACAGAGTCTAAGCAGCCAGCGACTCCAGAGCTAAAAATCGCAGTCAAAACAGCTTCTGAAACAGCTGTCCGTACAGCGATCTCCGTTGCTGTAGCTATTTTAGACACGGGAACAGCTCCTTCGAAAGAGGAAAGAAATGACCTCGCCGTCGACACCGCACAAAAAACAGCTGAAGCAGTGGAAGCGCATGGAAGCACCCTCGCGGCGATCCTTACTACTCCCCGCTTAGGAAACTCTACGCCTTCTTCAGCATTGCCAAGGAGCGCACAAGCGGCTGCTCCTGCGCCTGTCGCCGCCAAGAATGGAGAAGTAGACAATTTGGTCGTGCCATTTACAGCAAACATCACCTTCGATGCGAGAACAGGCAGAGAAATCCCTCAATTCGCCGCCGCAGCTGGCGTTTTAAAAGTAGCGGTGGATCAATTCGGTCCAGAGGCTTCTCTGAATTTCTTTACACAGGAATTATCCCTCAATACATCGAATAGCAGCCAAGAACTCTTAAAACAAGCCCTTGTGCTCAATCTGCTTCAAATGGTTGGTCCGACTTTGAATCCACAAACGGCAAATCCAATGCAGCAGATCAATAATGACAATGGAAAGGTCGTCCTCTTCTCAGCAATTGTAGACAAAGTGATGCAGAGCGGACGAAACCATACAGGCCGCGATTTGGGCGAGGAACAGGTGGAATCTGAAAATAACCACACACTTGGACTCTCACTTTACAATCAGGAAAGAGTCCATGCGCAAATGCTGGCTCATGAAGTAGTTTAAAAGATTAATAATAAAAGGGTAAGGGTAATATTATGTCTAGCACACCAAAAACACCATCGTATGATCCAACCGGCTACTCTGATTACGCAGCGCAGCTCGCGGATGATTATACTCAGGAACAGGCTCTTCTGCAGCAATTGGATGAAAACCTCATCTCGATCACGCAATACAACCAGGACATTGCAAGTCAGGAAAAGGCTGGATCTTGGCATACTGAAATCGTCGGCGGAACCTGGGACATGCATACCACAAGGTATTGGGTCTCCCATACCAATCAAACCCAAGTCAATAACGACGAGGCAGCCATCGCTGCTCTAGAAGCAGCCGATGACAAAATCAGCGCTGCGATCAAGAAACTGGATCCTCTGATCGGCGATTCGATCGACAACCTGATCAATGCGGTCAAATCTGAAACGAAAGAAGCCACTTCGGGCGATAAAATAGCAGGCGGTGGGCCAAAACAAGACCTCACTGAAGACTTGGCGACGATGGAGCAGGCCATCAAAGCGCTTATGACGTACGTCATGGACAAAATCCAAGCCGATTATTATCAACAAATGGTCATGCACGAAGGCCCTGACAATTTCGACTATTCGGCTTTCGCAAAATTAATGGGTCTCCAAAACGACATGCAAGGCGTGATGTCCAACTTGGAAGATGGCCTCCAAAACGGATTTTACGATTCAAATGGCAATTTGATCGCCGATGGACTGAAGCAATACATTCTCGATAAAAACGCTGCCGATGCAGATCAAGATGAGAAGAGCAGTTTCGGTTGGGAGATATCGAATTTCGGCACGGATCCTTCCAAGGACATCGCAAGAGACAATCAGAGAATCGATAACGATAATGACATGATCAGCTTCATCCAAAGCATCGCGGGCGGAGTCGGCGCAGCAGCCTCCAGCATCGATCCGAATGTCACTGGAGCGCTCATTTTGATCGATCTCGCAGTGAAGAAGATCTTTGAACTCGTAGGCCACGGCCCAATCACAGCTTCTGAGAAACAGGCAGTTCTCGACGTCCTTTTTGAGGTTCTCGGATTCCTGCAGCAGATGCTCGCTGCCGTCTCCCAACAGAAAGGGAAAGATGAACAGGAAATGGAAAAAGACGCCAAGTTCAATAGCGAGATCCAGCAAAGCGACATCTTACTCCAGCAGCAAAAAGCGGAAACAGCGAAATTGAACGCCGCGGCCATGGACATCGTTATGAAAGTGGCGACAGGCATTATGACTGCTGTAGCGATGGTCATCGCTCCGGGAGTCGGCAGCATGTTTGGGGCTCTGATGATGGGCGTCCTTTCAGAATCTGGCGTATTGGAGAAAGGAGCGCAAGCCCTTGGCGGCGGAATCGCCGGAGAGGCAATCATGGGCGCCATCGCTGCAGTTGCCGGCGGAGGCATCAGCGTAGGTTTAGACATCGCCGCTGCGAAAGTCGCTCTGAAAATTGCATTGACCGTTGCAACAGAGGTCGGCACAGCAGTGGTAGAAGCTGTTGAAGAAGGCGTTGAATCGGCAGTTTCGACCATTGTCGGCGATGCGACTGAAACGGCTGCCGCGAGAGGCGCTGCTGATGCTGTGCTGAACCAGGGCCTTAAAACCGCTGCTAAGACAGCAGAACAACAAGTGCTGAAAGAATTCTTAAGCCAAAACGTGATGGCTATGGTCAAGTCGGGAGCGCAAGGGTTGAAAGAGGCGATTGTCGAAAGAGTCACACAAGCAATTGCAATTGCCAAAGAAGAACTCGCTCCAATGGCACAAAAAGCCGCTGAATCCGCGGCAGAAGCAGTAGAAGGCGGAGCTACTCCCGCCGCTGCGATCGCCGATGCGACGCCGCCAGTCGTCATGGACGAAGCGTCGACCATTGGCGCAGAGGCAGGGTATGAGGCTACCGAATCAGAAGCGCCTAGTGCTTTAGGTAAATTTGCGGACTCCAATACAGGAAAATTCTTAGGGCGCGCTGCGGCATGGGACCTCTTTACGATGGCCAGCACGAACTTCTTTGTCGATGTCTATACATCGACAACCAAGCTGGATAAGGATTCGAAAGAATATCAGATTATCCTCGCGCTGATCGGAGTCGTCCAAGGATTGATCCAGGCGGTCTCCCAAGCAGGCGGATCTGGATTTTTGACTTCGCCAGGATCTAAGCTGACCGATATCACATCCCTTATGCAATTCGCGAATTTCGTGCAAACCTTCGCGACCCTAATGGAAGGAACGGCATCAGGATTGACTGCGAGTTCGCAGATGACTGAAGCAGACGCTCTCCAGAATATCAGCAATGATACTGCAAAACTCAATGCATTCCAATCGATGTTGGACCGCATCCTTCAAGGAGCAAAGGCCCATACTCAAAAGGATCAGAACGAGCAAAAGCAGGAAGCGGAAAGCGTAAACACGATGGCTCTGCACCTTTATGATGCAGAAAAAGTATACGCCGATATGATCGGCCACGCAGTAGTTTAAAGGGTATAAAAAAATAAATAAAAAGGGATTTTATGAACACAGCAACAATGCCCCAGTCCACTCTAGAGACGGGCTCTCCAAAGGGTCCAGCTCCATCTGGCAAGGGGTCTCCAGCATGGCCTACGCCAACCGGAGGATCCTTCGACACTTTGATTTGCGCTCCATATGCATTTGCAATGGGCTCAATCCAACACCTCGCAGATATCCTCAATGAATTCCAGAGGCTGATGAATCAGCTCGCCTCTCAATTGGCGAAGACAATGGGCGGATATATCGATGAAAATGGAAATGTCGTAGATGGCGTGATCCAATTAGGTATGCAGGACACGATCAATTCTGGGAAAAAAGAAGCGGATGCGTTGAGAGACCAGGCCTACGGCAGCTTCGCTCAGATGGGCATCAGCGTCGCAGGCGGCGCAATGATGCTTAAATCACAGGCTACAA
>Ga0207043_1034_pt1 | contig 20634 bp, 15 predicted proteins | sample Alteio_BWMinCont_71_FD_153304 | JGI IMG/M metagenome (GOLD analysis project Ga0207043, IMG submission 153304) | Enriched cells from forest soil in Barre Woods Harvard Forest LTER site, Petersham, Massachusetts, United States -... | ecosystem: Environmental > Terrestrial > Soil > Temperate forest >... | reverse complement strand
AAAAAAAGAAAAATCAAGACGGAAAATACTCTATAGATGTCGATTGGCGTATTCCAAACGTTGGTTACTATTGGAAAGAAGACTCGAAGATAGTTGGCTTTTCTATTATCGAGTCTATTGATGGGTATTCTGAGATCGTAGACTTTTATGTTGCTCCGGCTTACAGAAAGAAAATGGTTGGTAAAAATATGGCTTTTGCTGTTTTTAATAAACATCCTGGGCTGTGGCGAGTCAGGCAAATTCCAGGTTCTGAAGTAGCAACAAAATTTTGGAGAAGAGTAATTGGCGAGTATACAAATGAAAATTATACTGAAGCGCAAATAGAAAATCCTCCGTGGGGGTTGTCAGTTTGCCAGATATTTAATAACCAAATTCTCAACTCCGCAGAAGGTCATACCCTGAAACAGGGACAGAAAGAGACAAAATTATGAAAAAATAATTTGAATCGTGATTTCCTTGGGCTCTCCAAATTTCAGCTCATGATAGTGATTTAAAACAAACTCATGCACTTCGGGGCAGGACTAGTTGTAAACTTTGCATATTGTTGTTTTGGAATCACTAGCTGTTGAAATCCTTCAGGCAATAGATCATTAAAAGAAGAAACTTCTTCACCAATAAAATAGGTATATTCTCCATTGTGATCTGTTTCGTAGTCTGTGTAAGCACAAAATGTTGTGCCTGGTCTTTTACGATTTGAAATTTTTTCAGCTAATCCTTGATGGAAATATTTTTGAACACAAGGGAAAATATTTCCTTTCATTTTGTCGAGCTCTTGCTCATTGCTAGTGCGAACACAAATGCCGACTAACTTAATCTCAGGCATTGTTATCAATTCTTTTTGCATCTTTCCCTCTCTTAAATTCCATAGATTAGATTCTTCTAAAAGCTGTTTTACCCTGGGAACAGTTTGAAGAGCATCAATTTCATATTCTTGTAATAGATAGGCAAACGGGAAAAAACTCTGACCATTTTCTACCCATCCTACAAACCATCTAACTTTCAAATTCTTACCATTTTCATCAACCGTGCTTCCTAGTCCAGTCTTGCCGAATAATTTCCCTCCATGCGATATCTCTTCTTTAAACAGAAGATTTTTCGTCATTTGAAGAGCATTACTTGAAATCGGCAACCTCTCTCGAAGCATTTTTTGAATAAATTCAACTTGTTCTTTCGGAGAAATTTTTAAAGATGAACTTACCCATGCAGGATTGATCGGTCCTGGAGGAATCATTCCAGCAGAGAAATCCTGATTTCCATACTCAAATGAGGATAAATATTGCTCGATTGCTTCAAGACCAAGTTGTAATGCGATAATTTTTGAAAACCAAATGCAAGAGTGGTTCATCCAAGTCTGTGGAGTCTGAGATCGCTTCCACGATTCCAAGCAATCCTCATATCCTTCCTGAAAATACCAGGTTGGAGTCTGCTCATCCTGTAAAATCCCTGTGTCATATCCAATCAAGCTGAGAACAATTTTAAAAGAAGAGGCAGGAGTAACACGCTCCTCAGTGTTAGAACCAAATTCTTTGATGATTTCACTCGTAGAACCATCGATAAGAAGGAAATTTTCTTCTCCAAGGAGCTGCTGACAAGAAAATCCTAAAAACGTCAATAATACAAAAAATATTTCCATCATTCTTCTCCTCTGGACTATGAAGCCAGAGAAGATAGCATATTAGATGAAAAACCAGCTAGACTCTCTTGTGCAAATTGTGGAAGAAGAGCAAATCGAATTTTGGTTTGCAAGAGATTTGCAAGAATTGCTCGGTTACACAAGATGGGAAAATTTTATTACTGCTGTACATCGCGCTATAGAGTCTTGTAAATCAACCGGTTTTTATCCAGATAATCATTTTCGTGGCGTCACGAAAATGATCCAGCTTGGTAAGGGGGCAGAGCGAAAAATTGAAGATTTTATGTTAACCCGCTACGCTTGCTATCTTATTGCTCAGAATGGCGACCCGAGAAAAGAACAAATTGCTTTTGCTCAGAGTTATTTTGCTTTACAGACACGTAAACAGGAGCTCATATTGAGAATGCATTAAGTTCCGTTGTTTGGGTTATTAAGACCGAATCTTATTGAGGAGCGCTTCCGATAGCCGGCGCACCTCTTCAAGGGGGACCCCTTCTTTTCCGCCGAATCGTTTTTCTTCCAGCATAGCCCAGAAGTTTTTTACTTCGCCGGGAAGGCCCTCTTGAGGCAATGGATCGTCGGCAGAAGGGAGAAGTCCGGTTTCGACAAGCGCTAATCGCAAAGAGTGTTCCAGGGCGGTGAAGTTGCATTTTCCCGGCGTTGCAAAAGCCTCTTGGAATAGGGAATGGCTTGTCACTGGTGGAATTTGTGATTTTTTCCATTCTAAGTACTTTTGAAGATTATATTGATAGAGCAAGAGACCAATTCCGGCCGGGAGGATAGCTAGGGCCCACCAGGTTCCGAACCATTTATTGTAGAGATCGCTTTTGGACAAAGGGAAGATGGTTTCGATTTCAATCGGCTTTGGAGAGGCCGAGGGAGGAGGAGACGTTTTATCGGACGGTTTCTGAGGGGTTGTTCCCCGCTGATTAGCGGAAGGAACATTCTTGCTTGGAGCCACGTGGATGGGGATAGGCTCGCTATGGCGTGTGATGTAGCCGGCAGTATCCGGATCAAAGAAGGAGAATTCGACGCTTGGAAGAGCCTCGATAAAAGGATTGAGCGGCTGTAGTTTCACCAAAATCGTTTTGGTGTCCCCTTCGATCTCTTCTGAAGGAGGGAGGTCGCTCAGACGGAAAAACCCGCTGTATCCCGGTTGACAGCAAAGATCTGGAGCCTTCACATTTTTGAGGTTGCCTTTTCCGGAAATTTTTAGGGCAAGCGACATCTCTTCCCCTTCAGTTATTGAAGATGGGGAAACTAAAGAAGCGGCGAACGTGTAGTGGCCGACAGCCCCATTGAAAGATGCAGGCTGATTCTCTTTGGGAAAAGGCTTCACAGTGACCTTCACAGGAGGCGCTTCGGCGGACAATTTATCTGCTGCATAGACAGGATGGTTGGGGATATCTTCGGTGTAAGCGCGCCCTTCGATGAGAGACGGACCAAAAGTGTAGGTGCCGGGTTTGACTGCCTCGATTTGCTGTGAGATTTCGCTAATGCTCAGTGTACCCTGGATGGAATCTTTGATCTCTTTTTCGCCAATCTTAATAAACCCCTCAGCATCCAGCAAAGGCAATACCTCCTTTGTCAAAGCGATATCCCCTCTAAAATAATAGATGTAGGTCAATGTTGTGCGTTGTCCGGGATATAAGGAATCGCTTCCGCTCACGCGAGCCTCTAGTCGCAATACAGGGGAAGGGGGTTCACCTGTGAGAGGAGAAGCAGTCCTTGAAGTGTTTGCTGAAGAAGAGGCAGGGGGGGAAGGGGGCGCAGGAGTAAAGGGAGTCTTTGCTGCAGAGGATGCAGCTTGAGGTTGAACCGTATAGCTCGACATCGGAGATTGGTAGAGCTTTTCTCCAACACGGACGCTGATGGCAGGCAGGGCGTATAGTCCTTGAGGTTGCGCAGGGAGATGGAATCGGTAGATAGAAAGGACCAGAGGGTTGGTCGGGGCAATTTGCACCTCTTTGACCAGCTCTACAGGAAGAGGTTTTTTGCCTAAAGAGAAGCTGCTCGTCTCGACCTTTTCCCCTTTTTCGTGGGTAATGGAAATGTTCCCTTTCAGCGGTTCATTTTCATAGGACTCGGTCTCAATTTCTGCAGAGACCTGCACCGATTGGGCGTCGATAGGGAAGGCTAAGAAGCACAGAAGGAGCCAAACGTGTAATGCACCAGGTTTGGCTATACAAAAGCGTTTGTCGTTTACCATGGGCGCTCCTCATCTCCTGATGTGGCAGTTTTAAATACCGGTTTGCTTTTGTCATCTTGCTCCATATCCTGTAAAGTGCGCAAGAGATCATACAGTTTGGTGTTTTGCGTCGCACCGGGCGATGGTTGTTCTTGTTCGGACTCGGACTCCGGTGCAGATTTGGGTTGCTGCGGTTTCGATTCCGATTGCTTGGATGGAGGAGGAGGGGAATGCATTTTGGTTAACGCCTCTTTCCAGGAGACGACTGCTTTCTTGATAGACTCTTCTATAAGGCTGCTTTCCTGTGAGTTCGGATTCTCTTCTTTACTACTTGCTGAAGCTTGTGTTGCATGTTGGTAACCGGAGTAAAATAAGGGGATGACTTCATTCCAGGGGTGGCATTGGCAGCTGTTTTCGGAGTCGGCTGCACTAAAAACAACATGTTGACGGGCGAGGACAGCAAGGGGAAAGGTTTGCGCTTTTTCAACAGTGAGCTGCTGGAGATCGGGGAGTGAAATATCACCCCATTCTTGAGCAGCTTCCGGTGATTGGGGAGAACCTTCTGCTTTTAGTTGATACAAAAGTAAGAGAAACTCCTCTTGGGCGATGAGGTTTTCCAGAATGGCCGCCGGTTGCAGAGAGGAGGCGGGGTTCGCTTTTGATTGTTTGTCACCAGAATAAAGGTAGGCGATGGCATCCTGGATGCGCGCTTTCATGGGACGGATCTCTGTGAGGGTGTGTACCGCAGATTGCAGGTATTTTTGAGCTTTTTCGTATTCAGCATTAAAGAAAGGCGGACATACGGAAGCATCGGCCGTAATGGCCCCTTCAAATGTTTCCAATTCACATTGGGTTGTATGGGCTCTTTCTATATCGAAGAGTGCTTGACGGAACAGGAGAAACAGCTGGATGGAAACGGGGGAATCTTTTGGCAAGGTGCTGAGCTGAGCCTGCAACTGCATGAGGCGAGCTGCGGCAAGATTGGCTATTGCCCGCTGTTTTAAGACAGGTAACGAGGTGTTGATTGCCAATTGGAAATGAGGGATCGCCTCTTCCCATGAGCCTTGAGAGAGCAAGACTGTGCCGATATCATATTGTAAGATCTCCTGCTGCCATTGCGGCATGTTGTCGTCCAGCAACCATTCATATTCCCTTTTTGCTTGAGAATAGTCTCCGGCTTCAAAATACGCTCGGGCTAGTTGAGTGGGATCCTGAGCGTGCAGGGAAGTCGTTATGCCTAAAATCAGTAAAATCGATAGAAGAGGAGCACGTTTTTTGCGTGTGTCTGGAAGAAATAAGCAACCGGCTAACGCAAGAATAGCAATACCTAAAGGGATTTGAAAATAGAGATCATAAAGATGGGTGTTGTCCTGTTGATCGGGAAGCGGCTGTTCAGTTGTATCAATAAAAGATTCTTCTCTTGCAATATTTTGAGCAAGCTTTTGTGCAATCTGCAAAGAGGTCATATCACCTAATATGAAAAGGTCTCCGCGTCCGGCAATGGTGAGTTTGCGCAATAAGGGTTCTTCCAATGACGAGATGACGGGATGCCCTTGAAAAGATACTCCGGGAACTGTTCCTCCCTCTAAAGAGCCGAGGCCAACGGCGAATACATGGAGATTGTTTTCTTCGGCATTAACAACAGGACTAATGATCTCCTGAATGGCTTGTTTGGTTTGTTCGGGATTTAATCCGACCAGCCGAGTATCTCCCCCATCAGAGAAAAGAATCACCGTTTTAGTGACCGGAGATGGCTTTTCAAAATAGAGTTTTTTGACAAATTCGAGGGCTAATTCGATGTTCGTTCCTTCTGTCTCCCCTTCGTTGATCTCAATTTGCTTGAGCATCAGACGGGTAAATAGGTAGTCCAATGTGGAAGGGACAATTGGTAGCGTGGTCCCTGTAAAGGCAAAGAGAGAGACATTTTCCCCTTTCAGACGGCTAATGAGGTCGTCAGCAATGGCTTTGGCTGCTTCCAGACGCGTCTTTCCAGAGGCATCGGCAATATTCATTGATGCGGAGGCGTCGATCAACAGAATCACTTCATGCGCTTTTCTGCGTAAGTGCTTGTCCGATTGGGCTGAAAGAGCGGAGGGAGCGACGCTCGAAGCAGCAGCATATCGTTCATTGCCTTTTGGTTGCATCAACGCGATAACGCCGCAGATCCAGGCGAGACAAAAGAGGAAGGTTTTAAACCAAAACAACTCCCTTTTTTCCAGTATTTTTTCCAATATGTGCGGAGATGCAAAGGCTTGCAGCTTGTTCTTTCGGTCCTGATAAAGGAACCATAGGCATGCTGCCAGAGGAAAGACAAGCAGTAAGAATAAGGAGGCAAATGAAAAATCATAGTGAATAGTGCGCCAAATCATGGAATGCGCCTCAGAATGGTGGTGTCCAGGATAATAGACAGGAGGAGCGTGAGGAGTCCGATGGCAATCAAATAAGGATAAAAGGAGAGGCGCCGGTAGAGGTCCGGGCGTAGGTCTTTATCCCACGGCAGCTGGTTTTCCGGAAGGGTGCTTTTTTCCAAAGTGTCAATATCGCGATAAATCGTTTCCAAATGCGTTCGATGATCAACGATGAAAAATTTCCCTCCTGTTAATTCGGCGGCTCGCTGCATGATATGTCGATTGGCTGCATACTCTTCCATGGCTATTTCGAGTCCCACATTGATGATATAGAGGCGTATCCCTTGCTCTTTCGCATAGGCTGCGGCTTCGGGAATATCCATATTGCGCAGCCGTTTCCCTTTATCCAGAGGATTCGGATCCTGCATCCCATCGGTAATCAAAATCATGATGGTATTCTTAATGGTATAGGCGGGCTCCCCTTTCTTAATTAACTCTTGTGCATAATGTTTGGTTGCAGCGATCATACTGGCCGTTTTAAAGATGGCATAACCAATAGAGGTGCCATCCTGGTCATTGTCTGCCACAGGAGCAAATGTTGAAAGCTGTGAGAGGATGGCAGCATGATCCAGAGTTAGAGGGGAAAGCACGTGGGCGCCGCGAGCAAAGGCAATGAGGCCGATAAGGTCGTTGGGACGTCCGGAAAGTCCTGTTTGGGGATCCCCTTCGATGAATTGTTTAGTCACCAACTTTAACAGATCGACTTTCCTCATGGTTCCCTTGTTTGTAATGACTTCTTCTTTCATGGATCCTGACTGGTCCAAGACCAAATAGATGGCGAGTCCTTGTGTGGGATGGGAAAGTTCCTGCGGCCGATCAGCTTGTCGATCAAGGAATAGATGAGGATCCGTGAAGGCGAGAAGAAAGGTGGCAAGGGAAACAAGAGCGAGTTGTCTGGGGAATGATACCCATTGGTAGCGAGTTTCCATTTTTAAGGCTTTGAGATCTGAAAAATAGAGGGCGGGAGAGGCAAAGTGCTTCTTCCATTTGGCAAGAAAATAAAAAAGAAGGGTAGTGACGAGCGCTGCAAGGGTCGCCCAAGGATCGATATCAGGGAAGAAATTAGCTAAAAATAACATAACCTGTCTTCTTTAAATGATCTTAATCTTATATTAATTTCTTTTTAATCAATTGTATGTTATAATTAATGTAAATTAAAAATTTATTATAAATCATAAAACTAACCTTATGGAGGTTTATGACTGTCACACCTATCAACACAATGAATAACCCGGGTAATTTCTCGCCACAGCAATCTGATGCTAACAGCGAAGTTAATAGACGGCCTAGCCGTGTTTCGTCGCAGCCATCAGAACCGGTGAATGAACCCACACAAACCAAAACAACAGAAGTGGCGGATACCGTATTGACCGTATTGGGTGAAGAAGCTACAGAAAAAGCTGCTGCTTCCTATTTTGATCAGGCAAAAGAGTTTTTTACCACGATTGAAAGAGATTACAAACTGTTTAATCGCCCAATTGTTGCGATGAAACAACCATTCTGGTTCGTCAAATCCCTGCAGCATGCGTATCAAACTTACATGGGGACAGCCCCGGTAGATCCTTTTCTGGAAAAACGGAAAGCGTTGCAAGAGGCCATTGAAAAAGTAGAAAAACCGGAAGAGTTTTGGGAAGTTTTAGCGCAAAAAGTAGAAAACGGACGTTTACTGAACGAGCCTTTGCCCAATGGACACCTCCCTTTAAATTACACCATTTTTAAGGGAAATCAAGAGGCAATGAAGATCCTGTTAAAATTGAATTGCAATCCGGAACAACGGGATTTTCAGTCCCAAACGGCTCTTGATGTCGCTCATGTGACCGGAAACGAAGAAATCCAACAAACTTTAAAAGAATGTTTGATAAGTCAGCAGAAAAAGCAACTCCTCAATAATTTAAAAAAAGAAATGCAAGAAAAGCATCAAGTAAAAGTCGCTCAGACCCTCAAAAATATAGAAGAGCAGGTTGAGAAGTTTCTTGCAAATGGCAATCCAGAGGAAATGAGAAAACAATTAAAAGAATTTGTCATCGCTCAAGAAAAAGCGCAATTCCTGGAGAGCTTAAAAGGCAAGAAACCGGAAGAAATAGATCAGAAAAAAATTGATGAGACGTTAAAAAATATAGAAATGCAAATCGAAAAGAAAGTGGCAGAGAGAACGAACGAAGAAATTCAACAGGTTTTAAAGAAAATCCTGGTATCGCAACATCAAATGCAATTCCTGGAGGAATTGAAGGGAAAAAAAACAGAAGAAATAGATGAGGAAAAAGTCGCTCATGAAGTAGAAAAGCATGTGGAGAAATTTTTGGCAGAGAGAATGATTGTCGATCCACTGGCGCTTTCCAAGACCGATAAAATAGCAGCGGTAACAGCCATGATCTTGATAGCGAGCCAACTGCTCTCAAATACATCCATGGTGCAAAATTACTATTCTCAAGAATATCTGCTACCGGCAGTTCGCGGCTTTAATATGATGACAACGGTGAGTCAAGTGTTTGAAGGAATTGGATCTGATATGCCAATGACGGTAAGAATGTCCGTGCTCGTTTGCTCTATGCTGCCGCAACTACATTTTATTTATAAGCCGTTTCAAACAGGAACAATGGCCCTTTCCATGCTCAATAGCCTGAAAGTGACGGCAGACAACTACCGTCTCCGAGGCTGGGATTCATTGACCAAACTGGCTGTGAACTCAATGAACTTCTATCACTTCCTGACCTACACTCCGCCTACAGAAAATAAAACCTCTCCAACTCAAGAGAAAAGAGAGTGGGTCCAAATAGACTTAACAGACAAAGAGCGAGACACAGTGTGCAAGGCGATGAATAAAGCAAGTCTTCCACTGCATCCGGATAAATCTATGAACGAACCCGAAAATGTGCGCAAAGTATTCCAAGAGTTAATAGCAGCATTGAATGGGGCTAGAGATGTCTATTGTTATGGAAAAAGTTGAGACAAAGTAGGTGGTCAGGCCGGGGACGGCCTGGCTACCTCAGACGGCCTGGCTACCTTCAGGACGGCCTGACTGTTTTTATTGGGTATTTTTCTCGAGACGCCGTTTAATGAACTGAGCGAGATCGTTTTTGAGTTTGATTAGGGATGGTTGGTACAAATACATCATGTGCCCTCCCTCGTAGCTCTCCATGGTGAGGTGGTTGCGGAAAGTGGGATCCAATTCCAGATGGGAAATGTCGTACATCTCTAAAAGAAGTATGTAGGTTAAATGGGTTTACTGATGGGTGCGATGCTCCGAGGGGTCGCTTTCATTCACTTTCATCAGGAGCCCGAACCTTCCTGGGGGGCAGTAGAATCGTCTTCCGGGAAATATTTCCGGATATGGGCAGCCAAGTCGCGATTCGCAACGACTATTCCCCTGGATAGTTGCTGCGGATCCACATTTTCTCTTAATCCAAATTCTAATAAACCTGCACCCAACGCCGCTGTAGCAAGCGGAACACTTTGAACAATTGGAAACACGACATCCCTGACTCTTCCAGGGAGTGCACCGGTAGCTCGAAAAGACTGACTAACTCCTTCTTCAGCGCCATCCAAACAACTACCTGTTGTGAGCGTATGATAACCTCCAAAAAGGATTATGGCAGGAATGCTGAGGGCGACGCCGGCTGATCCGGCGGCTGCAGAGCCAGCGAGAGTAACGGCAGCGCCCGCGGTAACACCTGTGCCGTATAGAAGTCCACCTACCAGAGTGGCAGCAACTCGACCAGTTTTAATGAGAGCTTCATTCCCTTTTGGATTGGCAGAGCCAATACGCTCTTTCATTTTGAATAAGCTACTTCCCATTTTTCTTGCGAAGTTTTTGTTTTTGGGAACTCCTACACTTCTGTTTATTTGCTCCAGGCTGGTTGCTACTTCTGCAATCGCTTGAATCGGGGCCCCACTCAGCTGCATGGCATTTTGTACAGGGGTTTGGGAAGGAAGGCCTACATCTGTTGGCGGTTGAAGCATAGGGTGGTGGGTCGCTCCGGGGATAAGAGGCTCATGTACATGGATGTCGTCTATTGGCTGACCGTCAAGTGGTCCTGGGATACTCATAAAAATCTCCTTTTTTTGAACCATGCCTTAATTTCTGAGATTTCAACAATAAATAATAATAAATATCTATAATTTAATAATAACACATATGTGGTTTTTTTGTGCGTTTAAAAATGGTCAGGTCGTACGTCCTTAAAAAGTGATAGCAAAAAGGTAACCAGGGTGTCACAATCGCGGCAGCGATCCCGCGTGGAGCGAACAGGCCGAAGGCCTGGAGCGGAACGTGGGTTATCAATGTTAGAGAAAATGAGCTGCGGTAGCAGCGAAACCCTTCATCCAAGCACAAAACGGTCATCGAATTTAATTTTATGTACATTTAAAAATTTTTTGTACTCGTCATCAAAAGTCATTTTTTGATGATGCCTAGCCTGATTTTGAATATATGCCTTGACTTGGTCTAGTAAGGAGTAACTGACAGCAAATGAAGCATACCCTTCTTGCCACGCGAAGTCGCTTAGATCAGAAAAATTTTTGTGTATCCAACCAGAGGATGAAGCTTTCAGATCTCTAAGGAGGGAAGAAAATTTATCGAGATTGGATAATTCGATGAGAAGGTGCACATGATCTGGCATTCCTCCTATTTCTAGGAGATGACCCCCATGGTTTAAGATGATAGATCCAAGATAAGGATAAAGACGAGCTTGAATATTAGGAGTGATTAGAGGTCTTCGTTTTTTTGTCGACCAAATGAGATGAAAGCAATGAGCTCTATAGGAATGGGTCATGTCTTTTTGAGGTTTCGCTGCTGCCGCAGCTCATTTTTTTGTTTTTTGTAACCCCACGTTACGCTCCAGGCCTCCGGCCTGCTCGCTCCACGCGGGGCTAATCACTGTCATCGCTGCCGCGATTGTGAACTTAGGCTTTGCTAACCCCCACGTTACGCTCCAGACATGCGGTCTGTTCGTTGCAGGCCGGGGACGGCCTGGAGCAGAATGTGGGATTAGCAATGCCTAAATTCATAATCGCGGCAGCGATGACAGTGATTAGCCCCGCGTGAAGCGAACAGGCCGGAGGCCTGGAGCGGAACGTGGGGTTAGCAATGTTAGAGAAAATGAGCTGCGGTAGCAGCGAAACCCTTCATCCAAGCACAAAACGGTCATCGAATTTAATTTTATGTACATTTAAAAATTTTTTGTACTCGTCATCAAAAGTCATTTTTTGATGATGCCTAGCCTGATTTTGAATATATGCCTTGACTTGGTCTAGTAAGGAGTAACTGACAGCAAATGAAGCATACCCTTCTTGCCACGCGAAGTCGCTTAGATCAGAAAAATTTTTGTGTATCCAACCAGAGGATGAAGCTTTCAGATCTCTAAGGAGGGAAGAAAATTTATCGAGATTGGATAATTCGATGAGAAGGTGCACATGATCTGGCATTCCTCCTATTTCTAGGAGATGACCCCCATGGTTTAAGATGATAGATCCAAGATAAGGATAAAGACGAGCTTGAATATTAGGAGTGATTAGAGGTCTTCGTTTTTTTGTCGACCAAATGAGATGAAAGCAATGAGCTCTATAGGAATGGGTCATGTCTTTTTGAGGTTTCGCTGCTGCCGCAGCTCATTTTTTTGTTTTTTGTAACCCCACGTTACGCTCCAGGCCTCCGGCCTGCTCGCTCCACGCGGGGCTAATCACTGTCATCGCTGCCGCGATTGTGAACTTAGGCTTTGCTAACCCCACATTACGCTTCAGGCCTTTGGCCTGTTCGTTTCAGGCCGGGACGGCCTGGCTACCTCAGACGGCCTGGCTGCTTTTATTGGGTATTTTTCTCGAGACGCCGTTTAATGAACTGAGCGAGATCGTTTTTGAGTTTGATTAGGGATGGTTGGTACAAATACATCATGTGCCCTCCCTCGTAGCTCTCCATGGTGAGGTGGTTGCGGAAAGTGGGATCCAATTCCAGATGGGAAAAGGTGTACTCTGTTGCGAAGTAGGGAGTTGCCAGATCGTAGTAACCGCTGGCGACAAACACATCGAGCATCGTATTTTTGTTCATCACATCGCGGAGTTTTTCTGTGACATCCAGAAATTTGTTTTGGGCTGTGCTGTAGTCCCACGGCTGGACATCGGCGATGATTTGATACTCTTCATCCCGTTTCCAGTTGAGATCTTTGCGGATATAGTTATTAAATGTCGCTGTAAAGGCACCCACAATATTATCAAAACTGGGGTCGAACTCAAATACATCACTGCACAAATCGGAGTCAATCCCCTTGAGGCGGCTATCGAATCGTCCGATGGTGCGTCGTTCGCTTCTGAGCAGTTCTTTGGCAAAACGGAAGATGTAGATGCGCAAGTTTGTTTGGTCGAGATACTCTCTGGAAAGACCTGTATAACGGGTTAATTTGTCCAGGATTTCCTCTCTTTTGGCGCTATTTAGATTGTCCCCATACATCAGAGCTTGTGCATATTCTCCAAAGGCAAATTCTTCAACTTCTGCAAGAGTCTTTTTAAAATCTTCCTGCAGGTCGGCATCCAGTTTGTTGTGATAGAGCGCCGTGGCTGTATAGGTCGGCAGAAAGAGGATGTAAGGGAGGTCGTTTCCGGTTGAAAAGTGGATCGTCTGGAAGTTGAGAACGCTTGAGATCAACATGATCCCATCCAGAAAGAGATAGTGGTTATCATGCAACTCCAGGGCGAGTCCTGCTGCCCTTGTTGTGCCGTAACTTTCGCCGGCTAAAAACTTGGGCGATTCCCATCGTTCGTTGCGCGTGACATAAAGGCGAATGAAGTCGGCGACAGATTGTACATCTTTTTCTACGCCATGAAATTGTTTAGCATCCTCTCCGGGCACAGCACGGCTGTATCCTGTAGAGACCGGATCGATAAAGACGAGATCTGTCACATCCAGCAGGGAGTAGTGGTTATCGATAAGATGATAGGGTTGCTTGGCTGTTTTGCCTTCATGGTCCATATCCACCCGTTTTGGCCCTAATATTCCCAGGTGCAGCCATATCGCGGAAGAACCTGGACCACCATTGAAGCAGAAGGTGATGGGGCGTTTTCTAATCTCACCAGGATTGTCTTTGGTGTAGGCGACATAGAAGATCGAAGCTTTAGGGGTGCCCTGCGCATCATGGAGAAGCTGTGTGCCCACAGTGGTTTGATAACTGACATCTTTGCCATCGATGGTGACGCGGTGGGAAGTGGTGACCACTTCCTCTTTTGGAATCTCTTTCTTGCCATCTTTTTGCGCTGCAATCTCTTGTGTTTCTTGTGCTGGAATATACGTAGAGCACAAAAGTCCGATAGTGAAAAATGTGGAAATAAAACGATAAAGCATAGTTTAGTTCTCCATAGTAACTATTTGATTGGGATTATGAGCGGCAAGAGGGACTTCTTGTTTTTCAGGCAAAGGAGCCATTTCGTGAGAGGTTGCTGCCATTTCCGGTACCTCTTTGGTTTCCGGTGGTGTGGCAGGAAGGTTTTGAGTTTCTATATCCTTGGCTACTTCAGGAGACCCCTGTGCCACTTGAGTCGGCTCTTGTGACGTTTCAGAGGATTGTGGGGGCAACGGATTGTGTGCGGAAGTGGATTCGGGTGGGGATGCAACCAGAGCTTCAGATTTTGGTGTTTCGTTTGTTGGGATTTGGTTAGCTTGTTCGTTACGGGAAGCGGCCAATCGAGATTGCCGTTGTATAGCCAGGATCACTTCATGTAAATATGCTGCGAGGACAGCTTCGTAAGCAGCTATTTCTTGTCGCTTTTTTTCTTCCTGGAGTAGACGTTCCTTTTCTACAGCTCGATCTGTTGTTAAATATAAGGCACAATGGACTTTGAAATTGTAGTAAGGAGAAGCCATCCCTATTGTTGCCGTCAGGAAGAAGCCTGCTGTATATCCGATGACTTTTAGGGCTGTTTGGAGGAGATCTTTTAGGGAGGTTAGTGCGTCGGCACACTCTCTCAGTGTTTTTGATTGGGCCACGATGCTAAGCAAAGTGACCGGCAACTTAATCGCGCAAGCTGCGGTCTGGAAGGGAAGTTTGATCGCGTTTTCGGCGGCAGCAAGCAGTTCGATCGGCAGCGAGATCGCGGACATGCATCTTGCCGACACTTGTCGTTGGGCAAAACGGGGAGATTGAGAGAGCTCGGCTGCATAATTGATAGAGTAGTTAAGTGGAATCATGAGAATCTCCTTTTAGGATTAAATAGGAAATTATGATTCAAGATCAGATTAAAAACAACAGATAAGGAAGACGACAAGGAGAGGCGCTAGGGATAACTATTACGCATACACTTTGGAGTGCGTGTGACTTGTCACCGCTTTCCGCGCGTTCGACTTGTCGGATGCGCGGGGCCGACCAGTCGGCTCACGCGAAAGCGGTGACAAGTCACACGCACTCCAAAAGCTTTTTTGAACTATTCCCTAAAAGAGATTAAGCCGCTTGTGTGTTGCTCGGTCTTGTTGGAGATAAGAATTTTGGTAATCTCGGTTTTATTTTTGCCAATAGTTTGGAGAGCCAATTTGCTTGTTTTGCAGTCGGAAGAATTTCTTCTTCGATTTCGTACTCATCATCTTCCATGAGCTGAGTCAGAAGATTGCTTGCTTCCAGCTCATCGGTCACTTCAATTTCAGTGGTTTGTGTGTCCGCGGCATTTTTTGCTGCTTGTATCGCTTGCTCTGCAGCCTTTCTGGCAGCTTCGGCTTGTTCAGCGGCTTTTCTTGTCGCTTCGGCAGCAGCAGCTTGTTCAGCGGTTTTTTTTGCGGCTTCAGCAGCAGCTTTTTCAGCAGCTTTTTTGGTTGCTTCAGCAGCAGTTTGGTCAGCCAGCTTTTGGATTTCAGCCGCTTTTCTTGCAGCTTCGGCTTGTTCTGCAGCTTTTTTGGCTGCTGCGGCCGCCGCTTCCTGTTCTGCTCTTTTTGCTTCTTCTGCTGCTTGTTGTGCTGCTATTGCGGCTGCGGCAAGTTCCGCTTCGGCAGCTCTTCTTGCAAGTTCCTGAACTGCTTTAATGACCGCTTGTTTGTCATAAGTTGTTCCCAAAGCACATTGAGCTTTGAAGTTAGCTGAAGGGGAAAGTACGCCGAGAGTTGCGTTGGCAGCAGTGGCGAAGACGTAGCGAATAATGTTTGCGATTCTTAACAGCAAGTCGGTAATCCCTGGCAATTGCTTGTCAAAATGATTAAGGGCCTTTGATCCGGAGATCCAGGCAACCGGTTTAACGATCATTTTTGCTGCGGTTCCTGCAGCGGCAAATGGGATAGCAATAGTGTTTTGCGCGACTGCCAATACGGAAAGAGGGGTTGAAACACCTAAGTTTGTGGCTCTTGAGCAGATAACCGATTTAAAAGTGTATCCTTGTTCGTTCCAGGCGTGAATGCGATTGAGCACATGATGAAGAGGACTCATAGGAAGTATACTCCTTGATTGTAATTGTCTATTGTTAATAGTTGCATAAAGCAACATCCGCTTAGAGTCTATCAGGGAAGGTATATAAAAGAAATAACTAATTGTGATAAAGCGAGTGTTGCAAAAGCCTCAAGTGTTATACTGCAAAATGAGCATGACTTCTGATTTGACTGATGAGGTTGAGTTTGAGGTCGTAAAGCGTTTTTTCCATTCCGACAATATATTCATGCGGGTGGATAAAACGTTTGAGGCCCGATTGAAAGTGTCCCAGCTCCTCTTTTGTCGTTGCCCGTATGTTGGCAAGAGAAGGCGATTGGTAGACACACTGGCCGCCCTGAAAAATAGGGACGAGCATGTCGCGCGCCGTCCAGGATTTTCCCAGGGAACGTTGTCGGGTGGGATCCAGAGGATCTATCAGCACACTCGACGGTGAGATGCCCATATTGATATCATAAAGAGCATCCATCGTGTATTCGTTTTTAAAAGAAAAGCGGCGGACCTGCAAGATGCCTGGATTGGAAATTTTGACAAGTTGTTCGGACAGTTTGATTTTGTAGGTCCAGTCTTCCCCCGGATTTCTTATTGCAGACAGCTTATAGACCCCATCCAGGGCTGATTGTGTGCCCGCAGTGACGAGATTTGTCCCTACCCCCCAGATGTCGATGCACGCCCCTTGCCGTTTGAGCTCATTGATGATGGTTTCATCCAGTTCATTGCTGGCGATGATTTTTGTGTCGTGAAATCCCGCTTCATCAAGCATTGCGCGGCTTTTAACGCTCAGGTAGGCGAGATCCCCGGAGTCGAGTCTGATCCCCAACATCTTTTTCCCTTGCTGCTTCAGCCAGAGTCCGGTTTCAATCGCTTTTTTTACCCCTTCAACCGTGTTATAGGTGTCGACAAGAAAGACGCAGTTGTTTGGCAGCTGCCGAGCATATGTGTGGAAGGCCTCTTGCTCATCATCAAAAACCATGATCCAGCTATGGGAGTGTGTGCCGCGCACCGGAATGCCATAGATTTTCCCTGCTAGGACGTTAGAGGTGGCATCGCAGCCGCCGATATACGCAGCGCGGCTCGCTGTCAAAGCGCCATCAATTCCTTGGGCTCTCCTTAACCCAAACTCTAATACCGGGTCTCCGTGGGCTGCGATGCAGATGCGTGCAGCCTTTGTGGCGATCAAGGTGGGGAAATTGACGAGATTGAGCAGGGGGCTTTCCAACAGCTGGCATTGGATTAGGGGACCCTTTACCCGAATGAGAGGTTCGTAGGGGAAGACGACATTGCCTTCGGGGATGGCATCGATATCGCAAGAAAATTGCATCTTCGCCAGGTAGTCGAAAAATTGTGGTTCGAATAGAGGGGTACCGTCGTTATTGCATAGGGAGGAGAGATAGTCGAGATCGCTTGCGCTAAAACGGAAGTCTTTGAGGTAGTCGATGACTGTCTCCAAGCCGGCCGCAATGGTAAATCCCCCCTGAAAAGGGCGCTTGCGGAAAAAGAGGTGGAATATCGCCTCTTTTTTATCGAGACCAGCTTTCCAATACCCGTAGGACATGGTTAGCTGGTATAGATCCGTCAGGAGTGCGAGAGGTTGACGATACAATTTAGAGAGAGGTATGTCCATCAAATGCTTAGTCGTTCTCCTCGAGATCTAAAAGGGACTGCTTTTGTTTTTCCAATTCCTCGATCTTTTTCTTGAGAGCGAGAATATGTTTCTCATTTTCTTCAGCAGTTCCGATTTCTTGAGTGAATTCCTGCCAGTCGTCAATCATATGTGGCTGGGCACGGATTTCGGCATTGAGGGCTTTTTTGCGCAACATTTCCAATTCTTTTTCAAGGGTGGAAAGTTGTTTATCGAGCTCTTGGAGCTCTGGTGTCATTTCTTCGCGAGTATTCGCGTAGATAGAGCTGCAGACACAGATAAAGACAAAAAGCATACAAATATATGGCATCACATCCTCAATAGTGTGGAAGGTTCTAAATTTAGAATCGCAAAATAGGTTTTTATTAGTCAATAAACGATTGAGGTTAGCGTTAAATATATGGTAAGCGATTGATTTGAATGCATTTGCGTTATGCCGTTGGTGTAGTTTTTTTTCAATGTAGAAATGTAGAGCAGTGCGTTTAGGCTTGAAAGTCGCGAGATGACTTGTGTGTAGTTTTTTTCAACGCAGAGACGCTGAGGCCGCAAAGGAACGCAGAGAGTGCGTTTAGGCTTGAAAGTCGCGAGGTGACGTTGTCTTTCGTGTTATTTTTTTCTGAGGAAAAAAACAACCAGCTCATCTTTTTGAATCAGCAAGCGATGCAAATGGAATGGCATAGTCTGTTATATTCAAGTTTTGAAACGCCATTTCATTTGCATCGCTTGCTGATTCAAAAAGAGAAGGTCTTATTCCCAAATGTTCTTTTTAACCAACCCGTGAAGCCTCAATCAAAATGACCCACTCATTTAAACAGAAAAAGTGTAGGGAATACGACCTACTCTTTTTGAATAAGCAAGGGGTGCAAATGGTCATGGCGTGTTTCCGACATGTGCTTTAAAGGACATCGCCATGATCATTTGCACCCCTTGCTCATTCAAAAAGATGAGCTGGTTATTTTTTTCTCAAAAAAAATAACACGAAAGACAATATCCCCTCGCAATTTTCAAGCCTCAACGCACTCTCCGCGTTTCTTTGCGACCTCAGCGTCTCTGCGTTGAAAAAAACTACACACAACGTCACCTCGCGACTTTCAAGTCTCACAACGCTCTTGAAAATGAGGGACTGCTGTTTCAATATGCATGGCTTCCTGAGTGATGGGATGGGGGAACGTCAGCTTGGCATGATGGAGGGCGATTGCATCCCTGTTACTTATGCGCTGTTTCGCCCCATAGCGAATATCACCCAGGATAGGATGTCCCATGGCAGCGCATTGACAGCGGATTTGATGGTAACGACCCGTTTCCAGAATCACCTGTAAGAGGGCACTGCTTTGAAATTCTTTTAATGTTTCATAGTGCAGGATGGCTTGTTTAGCCTCTGGGTCTTGTGCGTTTGATAGTATGCTACAATGGTCTCCCTGTTTGAGGAAATGAGTGAGGGTTCCAGCCTTTTTTGCTGGTATCCCCTCGACGAGGGCCATGTAGACCTTTTGCATTTTGTGTGAGCGGATTGAATCGTTGAGTCGAGAGAGTGCTTTGCTTGTTTTGGCAAACAAGACGATGCCGCTGACCGGTTTATCCAGGCGATGTATAACCCCGACAAAGACATTTCCCGGTTTATGGTATTTTTCTTTGATCCAGGCCTTGACTCTTATTTCGAGGCTGTCGTTTTCTTGTTCTGTTGGCTGAGAGAGAAGACCTGCCGGTTTATTGACAGCGATGATATGGTTGTCCTCGTAAAGAATATCGAGTCCTTGCACCTTATTGCCTCATCTGTCTTTGTCGCAGCGCTTCGTAAAGAAGCAAGGTTGTTGCCATGGCAACATTTAGGGAGTCCGCGACTCCGCACATAGGGATCCTCACCTGGATATCCGCTTCATTCATCCAGCGGGCTGACAATCCTAACTGCTCGGTGCCGACGGCAATAGCGATGGGACCGGAGAGGTCTACCTGGGTGAATTCCTGGGTGGCGGAAGGAGTGGCAGCAACGATTTTGATTTTCTTTTCTTTGAGCCACCGAAGTGTTTCGTCTCCTTTGGTTTCGGCGACGGGGACAGTGAATAGTGTTCCGACACTTGCCCGTACGACATTGGGATTATGGATGTCGGTGCAGCGGTCGCAGATGATCAGACCGTGGAGGCCTACGGCATCTGAGGAACGGAGAATGGTCCCTAAGTTTCCCGGTTTTTCGATTGCTTCGGCTACTACCAGAAAAGGGGAGGATTGATTGCGGAGTAGATTGTCGAAGTCATTCAGGGAAAGATGGCGTTGAGGAGCTACTCCCAAAAGACCATCAGGGCGATCGCGGTAGGAAATTTTGGCGAAAACAGGCGGAGTGCACGTGAGAACCTGTGTCCCTTTTTTTTGCATGCGGGCGATTAGGGAGTGTTCATTGCTGCCTAAAAATAATTCGGGGCAGATGAAAAGAGAGGAGATGGTGCGTCCAGCCTCGAAAGCACGAAGGAGCTCACGGTATCCCTCGATCAGAAATTGACCTGTAGATTCCCTTTCCGACCTGTCCCGCAGCTTAACCAGCTGTTTGATCCGAGGGTTTTGCACGCTGCTGAGCAGGGTGGTATTAGGATCCACGTTGCCACCTCGCATAGACGCCGCTGGGTAAAGAAAGAGCACCTTTCCCTTCCAGAACCATTTCTCCTGTGTCAATTGTTCCTGGGTGTGCAGCCATCATTTGGGAGAGGAGATGGTGCATGACGATAGGAGAAAAGCCTGGAGAATGGCATGTGAACAGGATGAAAAGAGGGTGATCGCTCAGCAAGGCCTGGCAATCTTTTAAGATTAGCGGCAGGTGGTCTTCAATTTTGAAGACCTCTCCTTTAGCGCCTCGTCCAAAGCTTGGAGGGTCTAAAATAATGGCATCATAGCGAACGCCCCTTTTGATTTCACGCGCCAGAAATTTGTTCACATCATCGATGATCCACCGGATGGGAGCCTCTTGCAATCCCGAAAGAGTGGCATTTTCACGTGCCCAGCTGACCATCCCTTTTGACGCATCCAAATGACACACTTGAGCGCCTCCCCGTGCTGCTGCCAAAGTAGAGCCGCCGGAATAGGCAAAGAGGTTCAAGACATTGAGAGTAGACCGTTTTGTCTTCGCCGTTTTCACTGTCTGTTGGATCCATTCCCAAAAATGGCGCTGTTCAGGGAAAATCCCTAAATGCCCAAAATCGGTGGTAGAAATTTTAAAGGTGATGTCTGCAACAGTCATGGTCCAAAAGTCCGGTAGCTGCCCAACCGTGGCCCATTTGCTATCGCCTTCCCTGGTAAATGTCGCATGTGCTTGCTTCCACTCAGCAGCAGGCAGACGCGGGTTCCAGACGGCTTGAGCGCATGGACGGGAGATGCGGTAGGGACCA
>Ga0207043_1020_pt1 | contig 21684 bp, 20 predicted proteins | sample Alteio_BWMinCont_71_FD_153304 | JGI IMG/M metagenome (GOLD analysis project Ga0207043, IMG submission 153304) | Enriched cells from forest soil in Barre Woods Harvard Forest LTER site, Petersham, Massachusetts, United States -... | ecosystem: Environmental > Terrestrial > Soil > Temperate forest >... | reverse complement strand
GCTTCCCTATATTGCTTCTGGAGATAAAAAGTTTCTCCGATCACATAATAAGCGAGCGCTTTACGACTCCCATCAGTATCTGCAAAGGCGAGAACAGTCGCTGCGTCTTGCAGGGCTTCTGTATGTTTTCCTAATCGAAGGAAGCAGAGAGCTCTACCCGCGACAGCAGCATAATTAAGACGGTTAAGGTTCACAGCTTTGGTAAAGGTATCACAGGATTTTTGGAGATCTCCCTTTAAATAGTTGTTCCAAGCCAAACTTCTCATCCTTTCCGATTTTCGTTCATTGGCTGTTAAAACTCTTGGTGGTTCTTCTGGCTCTGTTATTTCAACTGGACATGGCAGCGACATCAAACCGACCGAAAAGTATGCGAAAGCAGCCATACCAGGTAAAGAAAGGACTCCGTAACCAGCCTGACCAGCTAAATATGCTGTAGAAAATCCAGAAATTACTAATCCGCAATTTAGGAGTGTTCGATTGGATGGAATACAGTTTTTCGCTTTGGAAAATACTTCCAATGCAGAGGAGATAGAAGCTCTGGGATTTGGAATATACTGACTTGGAGCGAAATTTTGAACAGAAGATTTGATACTAGAAGAAATATTTTTAAAACAAACAGACATTTAATTACCCCTAATCGTTAATCAAGCCTTAATAATAGCAAAATCAAATGAAATTAACCAGAGGAAAGATGTTCTGGGCTGGTTTTGAAGGGATGCCCATCTCTTCAAGAAGAAATGGGATTTTTGATCAGTGCCGCGACTCTCAAACATTCTTCTTTTTCAGCTGGGGTGGCATAGGTAAATGACTCCTCTTTTAGATCGAGGACTTTAGAGGCATCTTCGGGAGATTGGGTGATCTCGGCAATTCGTGTTTGGGCGAGGATATTTTCTGTATCGCCTCCTACTGACAGTTCAAAAAACTCTTGAGCTTCCCTATATTGCTTCTGGAGATAAAAAGTTTCTCCGATCACATAATAAGCGAGCGCTTTACGACTCCCATCAGTATCTGCAAAGGCGAGAACAGTCGCTGCGTCTTGCAGGGCTTCTGTATGTTTTCCTAATCGAAGGAAGCAGAGAGCTCTACCCGCGACAGCAGCATAATTAAGACGGTTAAGGTTCACAGCTTTGGTAAAGGTATCACAGGATTTTTGGAGATCTCCCTTTAAATAGTTGTTCCAAGCCAAACTTCTCATCCTTTCCGATTTTCGTTCCTCGGCTGTCATCACTTTGGGTAGTTCTTCTGGAGCTGTTGTATTCAGTGGATAAAACACCTCTTTCAATGAGAGAGCTGTGCCGGTCGTAATGGCTGTGCAAGCCGCCTTGGTAGATAAATACATTAAAGGAAGTCCAGAAATTGTAGTCACTAATCCGCACATGAAGAGCGTTTGGCTGGATGGAATATAGTTTTTTGATTTGGATGAAAATACTTCCAATGCAGAGGAGATAGAAGGGCAGGAATTTGGAATATACTGCCTTGGATCGAAATTTTGAACAGAAGATTTGATACTAGAACAAAAATTTTGAAAGCTAACAGCCATTTTATTATCCCTAATCGTTAATCTTGTATTAATAATAGCAAAATTAAATGAAATTAACCAGCGGAAATGGGTTCAGGACATGTACGCAAAAGGCCTTGACGCAATTCCTTGAGGGCTCGTGGTTTATGGTCTTTGGCATGGACAAGGGTTTCCGCGGCCCGAAGGTACTTCCAAGCTTGATTGAAATTTTTTCTTTGAAAATGGATGGCGGACAGATAGTAATTGACCGTCGCGTCTTGAGGGTGCATCTGGATGTATTTTTCCAAGATGGGAAGGGCCTCTTTTTCCCGCCCGAGCTGCAGCCAGGTAGTCGCTAAGTGGAAAACTCCTTGGCGGAAATTAGGATGGTTAACTACGACCTCTTCCAGTTTTTTCTGTTTTTCCATGATGGAATCGCGGGTTTCATTCACCTCGGCGAAAATAGCCTGGATCGCTTCGGGAGAGGCAAGTCCCGCAAGATAATCTTCCGCAACAGTGTCTCCTGAAATCATATGATCGGGAATGATGCCCTGCACCTGCTCCAACAAGGCGCGCCCTTCTTCTTCTCTGCCAGCAAAAAGATAGTTAAATCCCAAGAACATATTGAGAAGAAAGTCATTGGGGAGGAAGGGCTTTGCTTTTTCGTACAAGACAATGGCCGTTTGGGGATCTTTATTATGCCAGCTGACAGCCGCCTGGTTCATGAAGGCAAGGCCGATCACTTCGCGGATGCTTCGCTTTTGCAGCTTCCGGTTTTCCAGCCCGAGATACATTTCTGAGGGTACATCGATGCCTCGAGCCGTCGTTTCGATGTTGGTTTCCTCGCCATTGGCATTCACATAGCGGACATAAATGTGGCCAGGAGGTGTGATGGCTTCGAGAGTCAATTCCAGGCGCTGGGCGATGCAGAGATACAGGATCGACACTCCCAAGCAAACGCCTCTCCGGCTGTCGAGGACCGAGGGGAGGAATGTATATACATCGATCTCTTTGGCATAGAGAGAGTGGGGCGGGAAGCGGAAGCGCATCTCGCAGAAGATATAGTCGTTGATTGCCCGGATTTTTTCTTCAGAAGTTGCATTGGCCGGGAGGCGGGCCAGGATCTGCAGAGACATCAAGTCGATATTGGCCTCGTAGCTGCGGATCTTTAAATGGTCTTTGGGGTCGTTTCCAAGTTCCGCAAGGAGAAGGCCTCGGCCGAGATCGATTTGATCGATGGGCAGCTTGTAAAGCGTGTCCATATCCAGGATCCCGAATCCTTGGAGGTTTCTATTGGCGAGATGGCGGGAGAGCTTTTCAATGACAGCGAGCTGTTCCTCTTCGAGGATCGGCGCATTTTCTTGGCCTGATCGATTGACGAAGGAGATGAGAGGCTGTGGATCTAAAGAGGGGAGGACCATTTCAGGATCGGCCTCGGCGCTTCCCCCGCTCAACAGATCCCAAGCGTGCTTCAACGCTTGCCGCCCCTCGGGAGTCTTTGGATAGAGCTCATAGAAGGCGAAGTGCTGGGAGACGGAGGTGGGGTCTAAAGTGGAATAGAGGGAAGAAAGCGACGGTGCTGCGCTGTAGGCCAAGAGAGGAAAGAGGAGGAGGGGGAGCAGCTTCAAAGTAACACCTTTTTTTTCATCATAGTAGCCAAGCTAAACGGAGTCAATCAGAGAAAGTTAGTAATAATTAATTAAGAGTTAGTTTTAATATACTGACTGTTATAAATAACAGGTTATGGATTCAATATCGCCTGATTCTTCTAGAGTCGCACTCCCGCAAAAGCTTCAAAGACAAGAACAAGCGAAGGGGGTTCTTAAAGTTACCCTTTGCGCTTTGATTGCGCTCGCATTTCTGGCTGGGATGATCGTTTTAACGATCGCCTTCCCGCATATCATGGTGCCGATCAATATCTCTCTGGTTTTAGGGTTAACAGTAGGGTGTGTTTTCATGAACGTTTTCCGCCAGCCCGGAGAATCTCGCCCTTCTTGCCGTTCGTGTCTCGATTTCATCAAAAGATGGTAAGCAGTCTCAGAAAATGGCATAATTGATCTCGCCATGAAAATCTCAGTTACGATCCTTGCAAAGAATTCATCAGAGACCATCGGCCCTGTGCTTGAATCTCTCAAAGATTTTTCCGAAGTGCTATTGATCGACACAGGCTCTTCCGATCGGACAAAAGAAATTGCGAATCAATTCTCAAACGTACGAATCATCGACCTGCCGTTTCAAGGCTTTGGAAACACCCACAATATCGCCTCGCAGCTCGCGAGCAATGATTGGATTCTTTCGATCGACAGCGATGAGATAGTAACGCCTGAACTTTCGAATGAGATTCTCCACTGCCAGTTAGATCCCAAAAATGTCTATGTTCTGAACAGGCAGAATTACTTCAATGGAAAATGGATGAAGGGTTGCTCTGGCTGGTATCCCGATCCGATCGTCCGCCTCTATCATCGCGAATCTACGCAGTTCAACAATGCCGACGTTCATGAGAAGGTCCTTTCTGATCATCTCGGCAAAGTTCGATTGAAAGGGGATCTGATCCATACTCCCTATCTTTCCATCGAGAGCCTTTTGGCGAAAATGCAGCTCTATTCCACTCTCTTTGCCAAGCAAAATAAATCTAAGACCTCTTCTCTTGGCAAAGCTCTTCTGCACGCCTTTTCGGCTTTCATGAAAAATTACTTTTTCAAGCGGGGATTTTTAGGGGGAAAAGAGGGATTTATCATCTCTCTTTACAATGCACATGTAACTTACTACAAATATTTAAAGTTGGCTTACCCAGAGCTATTAAAAGCTCCTCAAAAACCCTTTCAGGAGTGAGTTGCGCAAGGCAAGGGGGACTAATCGATGAGACTGTTGGAAACCGGCACTTTTTCTTATTGCAAGGGGCGCAGCTCAAAGTCGATTGCAAGTGGCGTTGATTTTTCCCGCTTGCGCCGATGAGCCCGGAATCGGTTGAGCCGTAAAGGGTCACAGAGGGGATGTTGAGAGCAGCAACCAAATGGCTTAAGCCTGTGTCCATGCAAACGCACGCAAGAGCCTTAGACAATACGAAACCGATTTCAGAAAGAGACAATTTGGGAAGCACTTGGACCTGATTGTTGCACGCCATCCTTTCTGCGCGCTCTTTTTCTTCCCGATTTCCCCAAGGCAATAGGATTGTGTATCCCCTTTGAGCAATCATTTCCATCAGCCTCTTCCCATATTCTTCCGGCCAAAGCTTTGTTTTCCAGCTCGCATTGTGAATGAATACGATGTATTTTTCTGGCAGCAACAAAGAAGGGATAACGAATCGATCTCTGTTGATGAGAAACTCAGGGGGCGTCGTAGGGCAGGGATAATCGAGGCTTAAGGCAAACAGTTGCCGAAGGCGATCGATAGCGTGAGCGCTTTTCGATGCGGGGTATTTTCTCTGGTAGGCAAATGAGGCGATCGTCTCTCGAACTGAATGGCGATCGAATCCAGCCGTCGGGCCTTTTAAAAATAAGCTCATCAAAGCGGTCTTGAAGTTCCCCTGGCCATCGATGATGAGATCATACCTCGTTTTTCGAATCTCTTGAACAAGCCTTGAGATGGGCCCGATTGCATCCAAAAGCCCCTTTCGCCAGAGCCGGTGGTTCGTCGTATAGATCCCCTCAACGGACTCGTGCCACTTGGCCACCTCGGCGAAGTTTTCATCGATGACCCAATCAAATTTCAAGCCAGGATGAGCTCTCATCGCATCGGTGAGAGCGGGCAGCGCGTGGATTAGATCTCCGAGCGAAGTGAGTTTAATAAGGAGTATGCGCTTCATTCTTCACGAATAGACGTTTTAGAAATGCGCTGAAGCGATGCCGTTTGAGATGGCGTTCGCGAGCCCCTGTAGATGTAACATAATTCAGCTGGATCGATTTACGATCTCCATTGAAGACGGTATGGCCGTGCCAGCAATTGTCGGTGACTTTGAATATGAGACATCTTCCGGCCTCGGGCGAGACTTCTGCAGCATACGGCTCAAGAGACGACTTATTATACAATACCCGCAGCCTTCCGTCTGGAGATTGCCAATTGGGATTCAAATACAGGAGGAAAGTGATCAATTTATCTTTTGAGTCGGTGTGGATGTGGCCGTCCCGATCCGTTGTATATCCTCTTACCGTGATCATAGGTGGTTTGTCATCCAACTCCATACCAAAGCGTTTACCAATGACGGTCCTTAATAATGGGTTCTGGAGTTCTTTCATGAGGAGGTCGAAATTCCCAGAGCACTCCAGCGTATTTAAGGGGAAGCTGCCTCTTTTGCTCAACACAGGAAACGACTCGACGATTTTCCCAATAGCATCGGCTTTTAAAACATTCTCAATCACCATATACGGGAATGGATCCCCTTTCAATTCCGCCTTCTCAATCGCATCCAAATTCAACATCTTAAAAGTCATAAATAAGCTCTGTTTTGCTGCAAGTTTAGTGGTCATTTGATTTAGAGGCAAAGAAATATAAATGGATAGAGACAGTCGGGCCGTAACCCGCTGCCTCGGTGACTGGATGGTTATTTAGTGTATTGTTAGTTAATGCAGGGCCAGCAGAAGCTTTCCTTGATACAACGACATACCTTCATGTATGCAGCGTCGTCTATTCCTTTTACAGGTTTCACACACATCAAGGCTAAGTCTGCCGCATCTTGCATTCTTCCAAGGGCGTCATCTGGAAATTGTGGAATAGTATATTGGCTTTTTGGGGAACCGTTTGTTACTTCAGGTTCTTGCCAGTTTAATGGAATAGTTGTTGTTGATGTTTCTTCTAATGGATACATTATAACCTCATTATTAATTAATTTATGACAATTATAATATCAAATAATTTACTTAACCTCAATTCTTAATTTGGATTAGTTTGTAAGTGCTTTATAATGAGATGCGTGAGCCGAATGGCCCGAAGGGCCGAACTCTGCAGCGCGATAGGGCCCCAACGAAGTTGGGAACGCGATGCAGCCCGAGACTGGTTAGCGAAGCGGCCGGCAAAGAGGAATCGCGCCGTAGAAAACGGCGGAGTTGACCTCTAGGTCACGTAGCCGTAGGCGCGATAGCAGAACGAAGTTCTGCGATCATCAAAGCCGGAATCCAGTCACCGGGGCAGCGGGGGCGGGAGCGGAAAGGGGACCCAAACTTTCTTTTGGGGAAAATCCGCATAGCGGCCCGACTGTCTATCTTCTTTCCTCTTCTAATTTTCTAAAATCTTCCCAATAGTTTCTCTTAACTCTTGGTGGGCTAGGAGGTCTTCGAGATAAGGCCTAAATCGGTAGGTCCAGTTGGTGGGTAGGAGAGTGCCGGGGACGTTGAAGCGCTCATCTTCTAGGTTGGGCCATACGAGTTCGGGAAATAATGAGAGATACTCTTGCAGGATATTGATGTGGAAATAGCTCGGGGTATGATGAGCATCGCGGATAATGTCAAACTGCTGCTGCGGGGTCAGATCGGGATGATAGCTCCAATTTCTGAAATGGGCAAAGGGGATCGCTTCGTCAGGATATTTTTTCCACCAGAGTTTGAAAGGTTCGGTATCGGGTGTCGACATGGTGGTCAGACTAAAAGGATCATATTGAGAAAAGGGGACAAAACTTTTATCTCCTTCCCAATGCCTTTCCCAACGCATGACGATCGTTCTGCAGATCCCCAGCTCTTTTAAAATCGGCCTGACCCCTTTTGGAATCGTTCCCAGGTCTTCCGCAATGGGGAGAAGCTGCGAAGAATGGATCATCATCTCCAGAATTTCTCTCCCCTGGTGGTCCCAAAGAGAAGTATCCGAAGGGACATAATGCCCCTCAGTTGGCTTTTTGTCTTTGGGGATGCCCCATATGCGGAAAAATCCGACAACATGGTCGATGCGGTAGATGTGGAAAAAGTTCTCCATGGTTTTGAGGCGCTGTTTCCACCAAGAAAATCCCGATTTTTGAATTTCATCCCAATTGAAAAGAGGAAATCCCCATTTTTGTCCGTTCGCATTGTAGTAATCGGGAGGAGCTCCCGCTACAAGATCGAAACGGAATAAGTGGCGGTGGGCCCATACATCTGCGCTATCTGGGCTCAGGAGAATGGGAATGTCCCCTTTGAGAAAAATTTTTCGCTCGGTGGCATAGGCTTTGACTTTCCGCATTTGGGAAAAGCACAGATATTGCAGAAAGATGTGGTAGTTGACTGCAACCTGTTTTTCATTGATGTATTTTAAGTCGGGAACTTGATATTCGATCGGCCAATCTTCCCACCGTTTCCCTCCATATTCGTCTTTAATCGCTTTGAAGAGAGCGTAGGTTTGCAGCCAAGGGTTTTCCTCGACGAAGGATTGATAGGGAACGGTATTGGAGATGGAAGGGAATACCAATTGATAGTATTGGAAAAGCCATTGCATTTTCTGATGTTTCACTTGGTCTCTTGCAACTCGATCCAGCTCTGTAAAGGGTTGGAAATGCTCTAATTCAACCGTAAGCGGACCGGCATCGGTCAAATCGGCCAGACTCAAATAGATAGGATCCAGGGCAATCGAAGAAATGGGGTTGTAAGGGCTTGGATCGTCACCGGAATCGTTGATGGGGAGAAGCTGGATGCAATCGAATTTTAAAGATTTGCACCAGTCGATCAGGGGGATGAGATCGATAAATTCCCCGATGCCGCAGCTTTTTTTCGTGCGGAGCGCTGAAATGGGGATGCAGATTCCATGATGCGGATAGAATCCGATCTGACTCCACTGCTCGGCGGTCTTTAAGGTGCTCAAGGCTTCAATCCCATTGGCGGGGGCAAGCTAACAGAGGGCGGGGGCGCAGGAAATCCGCCTTCAATGGCTTTTCTCCAAGTTTCGCTGAATTCGAGGAAGGCTCCGACAATGCCAGCCAACCTTTCGCCGTTCAAGATCCGAAACGGGTATCTTTGAAATAAAGCGAGTTGGTTCGCCGATGCGATGTAGCCGAAAATGCCAACCCTCGGATCGGGGGATGAATTTGCTTTCAAGGCTTCTTTCAAGACATTTTCCCGGAATTTACCAGGAGGAATTTCGATGATTTTAGAAAACAGAATCAGATTTTCCAAAGAAGGATCTGGCTTGAGCTGGATCGTCAATTGATGGTGGATTTGAATGGAGCAGGCGTGATGTTTGTCGATATGGAGCGGCAAATGAAAAACGTGCCCAAGAGCGCTCAATAGCTCTTCGAATTGGTCTATCATTTTTCTTCTTTATTTCTCTTTTTTTCTTCTTCTTCTTCTTTTTCTTTTTCTTCGCCTTCTTCCAATTTATCTTCCAGACTCTCGCATGCAGTGATGAAGGCTTTGATGAGTTCGTCCCGATGCATAGGATTGCGGAAGTATCTGGGGGCGATTTGTTTTAGCGCTTCCCGCATTTGGTTGTAGATGATCAACTGGGCAGCAAGTTCTTCAGAAATCCCCAGGAATTTGGCCGTTTGCAGGATTTTCTCAGGATTGACATATCTCTCTGCCAGGATTTTTATGAAGATTTTGGAGATCGATTCAAAATCAAGCCGGGGAGGAAGCAGAAGATTGAAGGAGGAAAATTGCCGATCGATAATGCGCATGCGGGATTGGAAGAAACGGAAAATGCCGAGTATGCCCTGCAGGGACCTGGTTTCGTCGATCAGGCGCTTCAATTCGGGCCGCGGTATTGAGGGGCCTTTCGATTTGAGGTCGTTGCCCAGCGAATGGAGTAAAAACAGGATGGTCGGTTTGAGCATCGTGAATCGGAATTTATCTGTAAGCTCTTCGAAGAGCTTGAGCGGTTCGCGCTGGTTGCCGGTGATATCGCGATACATATCGCGCAAAGAGGTTGGGGATCCAAGACCCTCTTTTGAAAATTGGCGAGCCATTTCTCCGATGTTCCGCCCTGCTCTGATTTCCCGCTGGTAGGATGAATTGAGCTGATCTTTCGCTGCGCGTACCACAGCAGCCACATCCGGGTCTACTGCGGTTTCAATCAGGAAATCGAGTGCCTCGTCGGCTAGCGCCGGATCTTGGTACGCACCGAGCGGACCGAATACTTTTTCAAGAGCCTCTTGAGGAGTATCGGTAGCAAGAATGCGGTTGCGGAGGATTTTGAGAGTTTGAGAGCTGAGCTCGTAGTTGTTTTTTTGAAAGCGGTCGGCTGATTCATCGACATTTTCAACTTTCTCGATCTTAACTTCTTCTGGGGCTTCAGCCTCTTCAGGCCGGCCGCCGCGGTCCGTTTGGAGATCCTCTAATTTCTTGAACCGCTGAGCGATCCTCATCGGACTGAAATCGGGCTCATTGTATTGATCGAGCTCATCGCTTTCTACCTGCGCGGCCTCCTCTTGAGCAGCCTCCGATTGGATCATCTTAATCGACTGCATATTGACCGGAACCGACCTAGAAAGAGGAGTCTCAGACGACATGGGTCACCAGGGTGATGGGCTGGCTGCGGCTTCGATAAATCGATCCTCCTCGCTCACCTTCCTTTTCAAGGAATGTTCTCGCTCGGTCGGATTGCGGGTTTCCCCGCTTCGATTTCTCTTTGCCTCGCTCAGCCTCGGACCGCAAACTCCGTTGCGGACTTTTTATTTTATTTATCCTGACCATCCTGCCATCCTGTTATTTTTCCTTTTTATGTTAATTGGACGCGGCCTAGGGGTTGAATGCGGATTTCGGGCACGATCTCTTGGTAGGAAACAACCGATAGGTCGGGGAATTCCCCTTCGATCAGTTTGCGTACAAATCTGCGCACGTCGATGGCTGTAAGCAGCACCGGCGGCTGCCCTCCAGGCGGCGTGGGCTGGATCGTATTGCGCATCGAGTGGAGGATCAGCTGCACGGAATCGGGGTCGAGGGCAAGGTAGGAGCCGGCAGAGGTTTGTTTGATGGCGCCGCGCACCATGTCTTCAATTTCAGGATCGAGAAGATAGACGGAAAGGACCGATTGCCCAAGCGAATACTTGTAGCTGATGTAGCGCTTTAATGAAGAGCGTACATATTCCGTGAGAAGCACCGTGTCTTTTTCGGTCTGGGCCCATTCGCTGAGCGCTTCGAGAATGGTGCGGAGGTCCTTGATCGAAACCTGTTCTTGAATCAGGCGGCGGAGAATTTCGGTGAGTTTTTGCAAGGGCACGAGACGGGTAACCTCTTTGATGAGGTCTGGGAACGATTTTTCGATGAACTCGAGAATCCCGCGGACTTCCTGAATGCCGATGAATTCGCTGGCGTATTGGCGGTAGAATTTGGAAAGATGCAGGATCATCACCTCAAGGCCTGTCCAGAAGCGGACTCCGGCCCGCTGCAAGATCTCCTGATATTTTTCATCTACCCAGAGGGCTGGCATGCCAAGAGATCCCTTGGAAGTGATGAATGGAATGTTATACCGCCGTAGGGTCTCTTCGCTCTCATTCGTAAGGAGGTGTTTCAAGATCAGCTTGCCGTGGACGATCGGAACTTCATTCAGATGGATTGCATATTCATTCGCCTCCAAAGAGGGGGAATCGGTCCGGACATGGACGCCTGGAAAACGGACCCCTAAGTCTTGATACAATGCATGGCGCATTTTGGGGATCATCTGGTCGATGAAAGTAAGCCCCTGCTTGTCTTTTTTAATGATTTGCGAAATGGCCGAGCCAACTTCCAGAACGACAGGCAAAGTCAGAGCGTAATCTTCGGCAGCGCCTCCGACGACAGTATGGCCGGGGACATCGACATCCATTCCCCGAATTCCTGCAACCGCTTTGGCGGCAGTTCTGCGGGACGTATTCCAGAAGACATAGCCAATGACGCCGATGACGGCAAAAAGGATCAAGAACGGCCAAGCGGGGAACCCGGGAATCCAGGCCATCAAGAACAAGACGCCGGCGGCGATCATCAGGGCTTTTGGCTGTTTCAGCAATTGTTCGGAGATCTCTTTACCTAAGTGGGCGTCTTTCTTCTCGCTCGAGACGCGGGTCGTCACAATACCTGCTGTGATCGCGATCATCAGGGCGGGAATTTGGGAGACCAGACCGTCGCCGATGGACAGCAAAGAGTAGATCTTGGCCGATTGGGCGAGCGTCATCCCGTGCATCATCACTCCGATAATCAAACCGCCGATGATGTTGATGGCCGTGATCACGATACCCGCGATCGCATCTCCCTTGACGAACTTCATGGCGCCGTCCATCGCTCCGTAAAGCTGGCTCTCCTTGGTCAAACCAAGGCGGAGTTCGCGCGCTGCCTGCTGGTCGATGATTCCAGCGCGGAGGTCTGCGTCGATCGACATTTGCTTACCGGGCATGGCGTCCAAAGTAAAGCGGGCAGCGACCTCGGCGACCCTTTCCGCGCCTTTAACAACGACGATGAACTGAACGATGGTGATGATCAGGAAGACAACGCCCCCGACCACGTAATTGCCTCCGACCACAAAGTTTCCGAAGGCGAAGATGATTTTCCCTGCATTTGCGTGGAGAAGGATCTGACGGGTAGAAGAGATGTTCACTCCGAGTCGATAGAGGGTAGTCAAGAGGAGGAGGGAGGGGAACATCGATAATTGGACCGCTTTTTGGATATAAATGGCGACAAATAGCAATGAAACCGAGACTGAAAGGTTGATCGAGATCAACACGTCGATCATATGCGGAGAGATCGGGAAGATCAGCATCATGATGATCGAGATGATGACTCCCGCCAGGATCAAATCGCTGGATCCGGAGATGGTCGCGAGGGCTCTTTCGCCTCCTAGAAACCGAGAAAGATTATCGAGTATTTTCATCTGAATAATTCCATATTGACGTCGGGGTTTCCTTCCAGAGATTCAATCCACTTGAGGATTTCGGCAACGGCTTCATAAGTGTCCTCAGGAATATAATCGGAGATTTTCCCTTTACTGTATAGCTCCCGCGCTAAATCTACATTTCTCATGATTGGGATATTGTTATCGAGGCCTATTTTAACGATCTGGTCGGCCATGATCCCAATCCCCATAGTCAGGATAACGGGAGCCGGTTCTTCTTCCGGATTATATTTCAAAGCTACGGCGATGTGGATCGGATTTGTGATGATCGCTCTAGCCCGCCTTGCAGCTCCGGCCCCCTCCTGATACGCGATTTCACGGAACAGCTCGCGCCGTTTTCCCTTGATCATCGGATCGCCTTCTGTATCCTTATATTCCTGCTTAATCTCGAATTTTTCCATCTTCATTTCTTTAGCGAAGTTCTTTTTCTGGAAAGCGAGGTCGAAAAGGCCGATTAAAAGAAAGAAGATCCCAACCCGAATAGCGGCACTCATTAAAAAATCGTGAACGACAGAGGCGCTTGCCAAAACAGGGATCGCTGCAGAGGCGATAATTTGAGGCAGCATTTCATAAACGACGACATAAATGATGATGGCTGCGCCCGTGATTTTAGCAATCGACTTGAGCAGCTCGACTAAAACTTTCAATTTGAATTTTTGCTTGATCCCTTCTACAGGGTTTAGTTTTTTGAGGTCGAACTTCATCGCTTCTAAAGAAAACACAGGGCCGATCACCAAAAAACTCACCAATACGCCGACAAAGCAGACCATCACCATGATAGGCAGGCTTGAGTTCAGGATCACCTGCATAGCCACATAAAAATAGCCCGCTGCTCTTGTATCGAAGTCATCTCCCGTATAGGCCACCATCCGGAACATCTGGACCAAAAAACCCCCGATGTTCTGGTACAACATGCCGATCATCGCCAGAGTTCCCATAATAGAAACAAGAAAGGTCATCGCGGCAGGCAGATCCTGAATCTTCGCGACTTGCCCTTTTTTTCGAGCATCTTTTAATTTTTTAGGGGTGGCCTTCTCGGTCTTTTCTGCCATAGGTGTTTATGTGGGCTGGCTGCGACCGGCGCCAAATCGATCCTCCTCCTCGGCCCTATTTACTTAAATAGAGGCGCTCGTCGGTCGGAACGCGGGTTTCACCCGCTTCGATTTTGCTTGGTCTCGCTCAGCCTCTGTGGCCAACTTCGTTGGCTTGTTTATGCCGCAAACTTCGTTGCGGCTTGTTGCCCAGATTTCTTGGGCTTTTCTTCCTCAAGACTGTAGCGAAGCTCATAGAGGGGAGTCAAGCGCAAAAGTCAAATAAGCCGAAGTGAATCTAGGGGAATTCTTTATTCGCAGGGATCTTATCCCTATTAAGAGTTTGAATTTTTCTTGGTAAATGTGGTTTTTTTGGAAATCTTTATAATATTGAAATATCAATATTATATAATTTCAAATGTATGGATATAATTAATAATAAATAGGAGAAAAATGGATTTATCAATACCCACATTACCCCCAGTTTCACAAACAGTTCAAAACCCTTCTACATCGAATGATCTTCCTCAATGGGAGCAACAAGAGATATCACAGTTAGAAGGATATTCTGAGATGCTACAAGCATTGGCTGCTTCCCCTTATACTTCCCCGGACGAGTTAAAGCAAATCATCTCAATCATGGGACAAATACAAACGTTAACGAGCTACTTCGCACTTAAGGGATCGTCTGCAGATCAGCAATATGCTACAACCCAACTCACAATGATTGCGAATGAAATTAAAAATCTCTAACAGTCAAATTAAGTTCGAGTTTGCCCGCCGTTTTCCGGCGGGCTCTGTTAGGGTCTAATAGGTCGAATAGCTTTTCCAGGTAAGGGTTTCATTGCCCTGGGTCGTTCCTTGAATCGTCGTCCATTTTCCTTTGAGTTCGCCCCAAGCTCCCACTTTATAGGAGACAACTCCCCATTGCGATCTGTTGAGGTCTGTATAGGCAACGCTGAGAATATCTTCCCAACTATTGAGGATTCCTACCCCAACTTGGGCCTGGGTATTCCCAATCATCCAGACGACGCTGTAATTATCTCCTTGAGGGGTGATGATCACTTCTCCATGATAGGCGCTGTACCCGCCGGCATTCGTGCCGTATAAATCATAGGTCCCCGTCTTGAGCCCCCAGGCAAATGTAGTGTTTATGAGTGCTAAAAACAGACAGATAATTGCTTTATTCATACCTTTTCTCCTCTAGTAGCGCCGAAAAATTCGGCATGTTTACAAGGGGGAGGGAGAATAAAGATTCGGTGAAAAATTAGATAGAAAATTTATTTAGAACCGCAGCCGCAGCCCTTTTTTTCTATGTAGCGCTGGTGATATTCCTCGGCGCGATAAAAGGGGCCCGCCGGCACAATCTCTGTTGCGATCTTTTTGCCCGCTTGGATCATCGCCTCTTTTTGCCTGTTGGCCATTTCCGCCTGTTCGGGGCTGTTGGTAAAAATCGCGGATCGATATTGCGAGGCGTTCTTATGGGCTGGATTGTGGGTGCTCCAGAATATTTCGAGCAATTGTTCGTAGGTGACTAATTTTGGATCGAATAGAATTTCAATCGCCTCGGCATGGCCTGTGGTCTTTTGGCAAACCTGCTGGTAGGTAGGATTTTCAACCTCTCCGCCTGTATATCCGACTTGCGTGTCGATCACTCCGGGGACTTTGCGGAATTTGGCTTCAACTCCCCAAAAACATCCTGCGGCGAAGGTGGCTTTTTCAAGATCGGGATGGAGGATCCCTAAAAACATGGCGAAGGCGAGAATGGCATGGAACATAGGAATCCCTTTTTTGAAGGGAAAAACTCTACAAGTTCACAAAAAAACTTTCAAGGGGAGAGGGGGAAAAGAGAATTATGGATATAAAAAAGTGTATGTAAAAATCAGAGTTAAAGCGAGCTTGACTCCTCGATTTTTCCTATGTAAATTTATCAATAACAGGATGGTAGGATAGTCAGGATGATTTTTTTCGGCTTTGCCGAAGATTTTCTTTATCCTGTCCATCTTGCTATCCTGTTATATATTTTAGAAGTAGCATTTCCTAGGAGTTTCATGTTCGATCAGATCTATCCCCACCCCACCTGGGTCGAAGTCGACCTGGGACAGTTCCAGAAAAATATAGAAATTATCAGGGGCAATATTGGGAAGAGCTTGTTTTGCCTGCCGGTCAAAGGGAACGCCTATGGACATGGGATTGTTCAGATAACAAAGGCGGCAGTGGATGCGGGCGTCGATTGTTTTGCGGTCTCCTGTTTGCAGGAAGGGGTCAAGCTGCGGCAGGTGGGGATTCAGATTCCCATTTTGGTAGCTGGGGCGATTCATGAGGATCAAGTAGTCGACTTGATCCATTTCAATCTCGAATTCGCGATCAGCTCGAAATTCAAGGCCGATGTGGTTGCGAAAAGCTGCCAAAAATTGCAAAGGAAATGCCGCGTCCATCTGGAAGTCGATACGGGGATGCATAGAACGGGGGTGCGCTGTTCGACGGCGATTGACTTATTTCAGCATTTAAAGAGCTTCGGCTGCTTTGAAATTGCAGGGATCTATTCCCATTTAGCGACCGGGGAGAGGCCCGATGATCCCATTGCAGAGCGGCAAATTGCCCTTTTTGAAGAGATGCTGCGCCATCCTGTTTTCCGTAGTGAAAAACTCGTTCGTCATATAGCGAATTCGAATGGAGTTTTGCATTTTCCGAAGGGACGGATGGACATGGTGCGGCCGGGACTCATGGTTTTCGGATATCTTCCAGAAAATGCTCCGGAGGCTTTTAAGGAGATAAAGCCCTGTTTTAGCCTGAAGTCGAAAGTTTCCTATTTCAAGGTGGTGGCAAAAGGGGAAGGGATCAGTTACGGACACACGTATATCACATCGAAACAAACGAGAATTGTCACTGTGCCTATCGGATACGGCGATGGATACCTGCGCGCACTTTCAAATCGGAGCTCGGTATTGATACGCGGAAAGCGTTTCCCTATAGCGGGAGCGATCTGCATGGATCAATTCATGGTCGATGTGGGAGACCAGGAAGTTTATGTGGGGGATGAAGTGGTTTTGATTGGAAAACAGGGCGATGAAGAAGTCACCTTGCAGGAAGTGTCTCGACTCTGCGATACGATTCCCTATGAGATCCTCTGTCTGCTCAACGAAAGGATCCCGAGATTTTACTTAAAACCTAAAGCCTGTCCCTAAATAGAAGTAGTTGCTTAGGAAGAGGCTATTCCATTCAAAATTGTAGCAGGCTTCGATTTCGTATTCATCGCAAATAGCTAAGTTAAGATCTACCCCGGCTAGAAAGATGTTTCGCCCTGCGGCTGGCATGAGTAGAGATGCAGTGGGCTCCGGAAATTCCGCAGAGGTGAAATAAATGGATTCTTCCTTATAAAGAAATTCCCGTTGCCAATCGAAGCTGATTCCGGGTGTGAAACAAAAATCGCACCCGCTCGTAGTGCAATTGGCCTTAAATCCTAAAATCGAACGAAGAGATTGTTGGTGGTGTTGGTTGAATTTTAAATTGAAGAGTCCTCCGCCATGCTCGGTATAGTCGTCGACGGCGACCCGGATGTACTGGGCCGAAAGGTGGGGAATAAACTGAAAGTCCCAGTTCACGTTCTCTTCATTGAGTGAGTGCAGGGTGTATTCGATCCCTAATAGAGCGTCCACTTCATTTCCGCGAGGGGAGCCTTTAGCGCTTGGTTCATCGGGTATATTGCGGCGAATATGGTAGAATTCGTAGCCGGCTCCAACGATTGCATTCACTGCTGCCATTGTGTTGCATCTCGGGACGAATTTGGCGTAAAGGGATGCATGGATATCATCGATATCGACTCTTCCCCAGCTTCGATGCACTTTTTCATAGAACTTCTCATAAGCTGTTGATAAACCAATCCCAAAATTTGTGGAGACGTAGTCGAATCCAACCAGCCCGCCGACAGACCAATAATTAAAACCGATCAGATCGTCGCCGCTTTTAAACCTTCCTTCTAGGGATTTGGGCGCAAAATAAAAATTCCATTGGTTATATTCGCAAAAACAATGATCGCAATCGCAATAAAGATCTGAACAGTTCTCTTCTTCCTCTATGCATTCGCAAGCTAATTTGCTCAGTCTGCTCATTTGATTGTACTGATTTACAGAGGAGATGATCGGATCGGAAAAATAGCCGGGAAGCCCCACAACCAACTTTGAAAAGGCTGTCTCGAAAGACAAAAGAAGGAAGGTCGAAAAATTTGTGATGAGAGGGACAAAACCTGGCGGGAGATTGAAGTTGATGGGGTTTAAATTTCCCGTGATGGGATCTCCTGGGGCCTGGAGGATTTGAAACGTATCGGTAGGATGTAGAGAAAACCCGGGAACAACGGCAATCTGGGCATTTCCGCTGACAATCGCCGTGCCCCCCGCCGCCATTGAGGGTGGGTTGATCACTAGCTGAGAAAAAGTTCCCGTATTCAGAATATTGATATTGAGGTTGCCTGTTTGGACATAATCCCCAATTACAGTCAAAACTCCCGGATCAGTTACGCCCAGCGTAGGAATCCCTCCCAGTCCAGGGTTTCCTGGAAGGATGGTTCCTTCATTTATCAGAGATAAATCAGTAACTCCAGGATCTCCTCCGGCAACAATTCCTATTCCAGACAAAGTTCCCGCAGGATGAATGTTGAATACTGGGGTCCCAATGGTTCCATTGTTTACGATCAGCCCGTCAGTGATCGTAAGGCTCGTGGCCGCCTCGAAGCCGACTCCGGCATTATTGATGCTTCCGACAGCTGGCTGAGAGATGGTTCCGCTGTTGATCATATAAATGGAACCGCCTGAATTGAGCCTAAACACAGAAGATTCAATGAAACTGCCGAGGATTCCCAGGTCGCGATTGTCTCCGCTCAGACTTCCTGTATTGATTAAATTGATCACTCCGCCGTTCATAGTGATATCGCCGGGGAATCCTCCTAGGATTGGGCCCGAACTGATGATTGTGCCGATCACGCTGCCAGTTCCTGGGTTCATAGGACCGATAAGATCGGCGTTATTCATTGCTGTGATGGTACACTGATTGAAAGTTATGTTCCCCGACGCGGTGTTTTCTAATGCTGCGCCTATTCCAAACTCTGCATCTCCGGTATTCGTGATCATGATAGAGCAATCCGTCAGGATCATATTGCCGAAGTTAGCGCCAGTTACGCCAATTAAACTCCCGTAATTTACTGAACCAAATATCCCCATTGTCCTGTCCCCGACAGTGCCGCTATTCGTCCCTGTAATCGCGACATTGGAGAGAGTCAAATCCTCTTCAGAGCCAAAGTATGCGCCGCTTAAAAGACCCGTGTTATTAACGACCGAGCTAATATTGCTCACATCTAGCGCGCCTCCAGTCATCGTTAAAAATCCTGTGCGCATGAACTGAGATCCATTAATCGCTCCCGAAACGGGTTGAGTATTGGATACAGTGACGGAAGGCCCATTAATAGTGGAAGTCATTAAAGAAGCAATTGTATCTGACATCCCTGCATTCACAATTTGCAGCGTTCCTGTTCCGATCACATTGATAGGGGAGTTTGCACGAAAGTGGACGAGATCGGGATTTGGAACCCCGTTGCCAAATGTTTGTAGACCTGTCACAGAGATAATCTCAGTATTCCCCCCAGAGCCAATGAGCATAGTTTGCCCAGTGCTACTGAAAATAGTATAAGAGGTCAGTGCGGAAGAAAAATCCAGAGTGGGTCCCGGATTAGAAGAAAGGTTGACCATCATATCGAGATCGATTGTTTGCGATGAAGAGCCTACGATCATTGGAAAGAGGGCCGAATCTCCTGGAACTACAGGTACGCAGCCTCCCTGCCAATTTAAAGGGTCCATATATGACGTGCTCGACATATTCTGCCAAATCCCTGGGGAGCAAGCTGCAGATAGAGCAAATGGAATAGCCAATGGGAGAATCGTGATAATTTTATATATAGACATATATTGAGATCTTTTAACCCAAGCTCTCATTTTTTAGAAGCTTTATACGATTTTTTGTAGGGAAAGCTTTGATAGGGAAAGCAGGGCAATGAAAGAATCGCCCTGCATGAAGTATCTCGACTCAATCAGAGCTTGTAAAGGCGGCCTGACACTGTCTCTTTATCTGAAAGCGGCCAACTGATCCATTCTGGTTTCAAATTGTTCAGTTTTCTTACAGCGGCACTTTTTGTCTTTTCTGCAAGAGGAATGATTCGAGAAAGAGCATTTGAATCGTTGGTTTGAATACTTTCAAGTCGAGCTTTTCCAAAGTCTAACCAAGACCCTGTTACAGTTCCATCTGCTGCTTTATTATCTATAGTGGCTAAAGCATATCGTTTCCAAGGATCGATTGGATCTTGAACCAGTGCCAGAGAATCTGCAGGGAGGATTGGCTTAAGATCGGAGATAGATACAAGCTCGTCGTAGCCTTTAAGTGCGATTTTTCCTCTTTTAGGGAGTCCGTCAATCTCCTCAACATTTCCCATATATTCTACTTTGGTTCCTTTGGGATAAAATCGAGTAAATAGTCTTGCAGACAGTACTTTTGTTTTATTCTGTGAAGAAGAAGAAGCGCTTGCAGATGCTTTCGAATCGGGCTCTTCAGCTTTTCTGCTTCTTTTCTGCACAGGAGTTGGGGAATCCGATTCAGAATCAGAATTTCTGGTTCTTTTCTGCACAGGAGCAGGTGATTCCGCTACAGAATCTAATGGAGAACCTGATGGGGAAGTGGGGTTGCTGGAGCTGAGACTATCCAATACCATAGCTAGGTCTCTCTCATATTGTGTTAGATTTGCGATTTCATCGATGTCTTCAGGGTTAAGTAGGGGAGGTGTTTTTGCTTTAGTAGGAAGCGGTTCTTGTTGAGTTGCAACGACGATGGCAGGAGTGGCTAAACTTAGATCGAATGGGAAAGGAGCCCCATTTCCCATAGAAGAAGGAAAGTTTCCAGTTGAAAAAGGTTGACCAGAGAAGGGGACATATTCATGGAAGGGGAGATATTGATGGTAGGTCGAGATTGTTTCAGGAGGAAGCACAGACACAGGTTTGCTTCTGACTGAAGTAAAAGCTGATGCTTGGGGAGCCGCGCCTGAAAAGGTCTGTGGCGTGAAATTGTTAATAGTTACATTAGAACCGGTAATGTTAAATGTTGTCATTTTATTCCTTTTATTTAAAAATTCGACTACTATTATATTTAAAATTAAATTAATAATCAAATATATTACAAATTGTAATAATTGGATAACGATCTATCTAATTAATGTTGAAGATGGTTGGATGAAGTTTAGCTTTGAACAATTCGTGGACCGAACATCGATTTATACAGGGATTGAGGCATGCTGGATCGCAAGGATTCTCTAGCCCATTCTTCAACTACAGGGAACGGGTCTCTAGTTCCTTTTTCGACCTCATATAGGTCTATGAGGCTATTTTCAGACATTTTTTCTTGCTTTGATGATTTTAAATAAAAAGCTTTAGATAAATTGAGATCAGATTTCAATCTATTTCTTTTTTGATACAAAAAACCTATATGAAAATCCAAATAGGAAGTCTCCATTTTAGGATCGTAGGTCCGATAGTATTTCCATGCTCTATCGGGATCGTCTTCATATAATGCTAGCCACCATGCCGCATTCTTATCTCCCGACTTGAAAGCTTTTAAAAACCATTTTTTTGCTTCTCCAGGAGATTCTTTTGTTAAGTCTTTGGCGAGTTTGTAAAACTCCTCAGAATATTCAACGTTTTCCTGTAAATAATCCGCATAATGGATTCTCTCAGGAAGAGAATTTGCGATCCTGTACATAAGAAAAGCAGATCCTGAAGAGCCTTGTTCTGCTTGGAATTTGAAATGCTGAATTTCTTTGTAAGTCAAAGGCGAAACCGGAGTTTGTCCTTTTCTTCTTTGAAAGCAGGCTGCGCTTTGGATTTTTAGATCCAAATCATAAGATAGCAATTCAAATTTTTCTCCTCGTTTCATAATTAGATATCCGTTTGCATAGGCTACTTTTGTTGGTGCATAAACGGGTCTCTTTTGAATTTGAGCTATTTTTTTCGCTAAATTAATGGGGTAGCACCCCATCAGGAAAATGGAGCCATGTCGACTGACTCTTTTGAAATCATTTCGCGAAACCTTTTCTACATTATAACAGTTTGAAGGTGTTCCATGGGCCCCAAAATCCATCCCATCTTCATCAGCATGACCATGAAGCATGAGAAGTACGATCGGGCGATTTTTTAATATACTACAACGTTCTTTGCGAATGTGTTCTGAAATTTTATTATTATTTTTAGTCTGATGTACGAAGTAGAATGTTTCCGCCAAAGTCTCTAACTGCCATCGAAGATGAGGATGTTTTTCAATACTCAACGCTCCAAAAGTGTCATCGCCGGCTTCTAAAAGGACAACAGC
>Ga0207043_1031_pt1 | contig 21934 bp, 23 predicted proteins | sample Alteio_BWMinCont_71_FD_153304 | JGI IMG/M metagenome (GOLD analysis project Ga0207043, IMG submission 153304) | Enriched cells from forest soil in Barre Woods Harvard Forest LTER site, Petersham, Massachusetts, United States -... | ecosystem: Environmental > Terrestrial > Soil > Temperate forest >... | reverse complement strand
ATCGAATGGCAGAATGGCAAGCCTGACCCCCATCTATAGTGTTACCTACATTTGAACCATGCCATTTTTGTGAAGGCTTTAGCTTGAGAATACGTTGCCTACATAGGTGTGTTGATTATCCATTTTTTTTGCTATCTAAATTCTTTTTGAAATTGTATTTTGAAATTTAATGACATATTTGCTTTTGCCATGCTAAAGAATTTTACCTAAAAGCACATCATGATTAAAGGATTGACGTATGTTAAGTTTCACTTTTTGGAAAAGAAAATGTTATGCTCTCCTCATCGGGCTGAGCTTACTCTCTTCTCAAAGTTATAGTGATGAATTTGCCTTTGATCCCCCAAAAAATTTTACTGTTTCCCCAGAGTATATTGCCGTCCATCATCCGGTGAATACTAAAGAGGCGTGCGCTCAGCTTTACTTTGATCAAGGCTTAACCTTTCTATATGCATTCAATCACGAGGCGGCCTATTGGTCATTTTTTAAAGCTTCCGAAATAGATCCGAATATGGCCATGGCATATTGGGGACAGGCTTTGGTGTTAGGGTCCAATATCAATATGGAAATCACTTCTAATAGAAAAAAAATTGCTTATGACGCGGTTGAAAAGGCCTTACGGTTATCAGAAAATGGCCCCGATAATGAAAAAGCTTATATTTCAGCTTTAAAGAATCGCTACAGCAATAATGCAAATGCTGACGAACATGAATTGGCTGTACGCTATAGTGAAGCTATGAAAGAACTCATGAATCAATTTCCGGATGATCCGGATGCAGCTGTTTTATACGCAGAGAGTTTGCTTGATATCAGTCCATGGTATCAGTGGAGCCTTGACGGCAAACCTCAAAAAGGGACCAATGAAGCCATTGCCGCGTTAGAATCGGTCTTGATTCGCAATCCGATGCATTTAGGAGCAAATCACTACTACATTCATGTCATGGAAGCCTCTCCTTTTCCCTATCGTGCATTAATGTCAGCAGATCGCTTAAAAACCCTCTTGCCTTCTTCCGGGCATATCCTACATATGCCTTCTCACATTTACCTTCTTGTAGGAGATTACGAGCAGGCAGCATTGACAAATGAAAGGGCAATCGCCAGTGACCGTGAATATATTCGGAAATATGGAATAAGAGGCATTTATCCTGTCCATTATCTTTCACACAATTATCATTTCTTGTCGCAGGCCTATTCCATGCAGGGAAGCTATCATAGAGCAAAACGCGCCGCCCAGGAGTTGTCAGATTTATATCTTCCTCATTTCACCACTATGCCCGAGCTAGAGGAATATGCTTCGACTCTCATGTTTGTTTACCTTCGCTTTCATAAATGGAAAGAGCTCCTTAACTTGCCAAAGCCGTCTGATGATATGCACATTACAAGGGCGTTATGGCATTTTGGGAGGGGTGTTGCATTTGCCAGTTTAGGAGATAGTCCGAAAGCTGCTGAAGAACAAAAATTGTTTCTCGCAGAAACGGAAATCCCAGCGTCCGCCAAATATGGCTATAATGAAGCTTCCAAAATTTTAAAGTTGGCCCAATTCTATCTTGAAGCTATATTAGCCCAAGCGGGAAATCAGAGCGCAAACGCGATGGACAGTTTAAAAAAGGCTGTTAAGGAACAGGACAACTTAGACTATGATGAACCTCCAAATTGGCTGTTTAGCGTCCGTGATACTTTGGGTGCGGCCCTCTTGAAAAAAGGTCAATTTGCCGACGCCGAAGAAGTTTTTAGAGAGAATTTAAAACGACATCCCAGAAGTGGGCGTTCTTTGTTCGGACTTAAACAAAGCTTAGCTGCACAGTCGAAATGGGCAGATTACTATTGGGTGAATAAGGCCTTTCAAAATGCCTGGAAATTTAGCGAGATCGAGCTTACAGAGAACAACTTATAACTAAACGGATCCAGTTTGGGACGCACAGAAAAATTTCTCAGAAAAATAAGTGATCAATTATCCAAAATTGATGGCATTGAAAATGTCATCGCAATTACTTGCCTTGCTGTTTTAGTATTTGTGCCTGCATTTTTTGTTGTGCTGCAAACTTGTCAGGATCAGAAAAAGAAGCTGCGTTTAGAGGGGCTGCAAATGGTCAATAAGACAAGATATACATTCTTATTATTTTTTTTCTTTATTTCATTCAATGCTTTGAATGCACATTTTCCTCAAAAAGGAATTAATGATCCCTTTTGTTGCCCGCCACAAAAGCAACGCGGCTTTATTGGTGGTGCCGCCGGAGTGAAATATTTGGAACAATACGCGCCTACACGGATTGTCTCGGATAACCAACTTAACCAGCCATTAGGGCAGGAAAAAGCAGACGCGATTGCAGAGTCGTTAGGACTCAACAAAAGCTTATGCTTTACGGAACAACAATATCTGGCATTTATCACAGGTCAGGGAGAAGATGGAAGCGGTAATCCTGAAGATGCTAAACTAGTTGATGAATCTGTTAAATTGCTTACGAACACTTGTGGCAATCCGCTCATACGAGTCATTGACGGCGAGATCACTAAAATTGTTTTAGGAAGTTACGGATTGATAGTCAATGAGGCAGGAAAGTTGGAAAGTCCTGCAAACCCCTACGCACCTACAAGACAAGTCAATTCTGTCATCAAACCAGGGGGCTATCTGTCTACTTGGTGCAAAGCGAATGGTGCAGAAAAATCGTTACTTATGCTTTACAGCTCAGCCTACTCTTTACAGCTCCCTTACGCAATTGCCGCTCAACATGAAGGGACAGTAGCCGAATTAGTCCTTTATGCCGATTGTTCTAATAGTGCCGTGACAGGAATGTCAATGGCTCCTTCGGTCTGGGAAGCTAACTTCTGTCTGATCTATGTACTGAATCCTGAACTGGCCGCAAACATGCCTGCTTATTGGGCTCCAATTCCTAAAAATGTTGTAAAAGCCTTAGAGCAAAGTCCCAACGGTCAGGTGTCCTTCAGCGATTATTCTTCATACTTTCAATATGAGGAATGCGAAATTGACATCTGAGAAAACATATTTTCTATAAAAAATTATTAGATATCATTTTTTTTACAAAGGTCAATTGATGCTGCGTGAACCTTACGAAATGACTGCCGCGGATTTGTCGAAAGCCTATCGCATGAACAAACTCTCACCAATCGAGACGACGCAGGCTTGCCTTGAGCGGATTAAAACGTGCGATGCAGACATTAATGCCTTCTGCCTTATCGATCCTGCCGCCTCACTTGCACAGGCTGAAGCTTCGGAAAAACGCTGGCGTCACGGAGTGCCACTTTCACCGCTCGACGGTGTTCCTGTTGCAATCAAAGATTTGCTGCTAACCAAAGGCTGGCCGACACGGCGAGGTTCACTCACAATCGATGCCAGTGGCCCATGCATAGAGGATGCACCAGCTGTTGCAAGATTACGCGAAGGGGGCGCAGTCTTAATCGGCAAGACTACTACATCCGAATTTGGTTGGAAAGGAACGACCGATAGTCCGCTTAAAGGCATTACACGTAATCCTTGGGACAAGACTAAGACTTCAGGCGGGTCTTCAGGTGGCTCTGCGGCTGCACTAGCAGCACATTTTGCGCCACTGGCACTCGGCACTGATGGAGGGGGCTCGATCCGCATTCCAGCAAGTTTCTGCGGATGCTATGGCTTCAAGCCGAGTTTTGGCCGCGTACCTGCTTATCCTTTGTCGCCTTTCGGCACATTGGCCCATGTTGGGCCTATGAGTCGCACGGTTCTCGATTCAGCACTGCTCCTAAATGCCATTACCAGGCCAGACGCACGCGATTGCTATGCGTTGGCCTATGAGGCTATCGACTATACGACTCGACTTGGCGAAAGCATGAAGAGGAAACGGATTGCATTCAGCCCGCGGCTCGGATACGCTAAGAATGTAATAACGGAAGTGGAAAGTCTAGTCGCTGCAGCGGCCAAGCGTTTTGAAGATATGGGTGCTATAGTCGAAGTTGCCGATCCAGATTTCGGGGATCCTCTTCCGATATTTCGCACGTTATGGTGGGTCGGCGCGGGATTTATTCTGGACAATCTGTCCCCCATGCAAAAGGAGCAACTTGATCCTGGACTTCGAAACATTGGGAGTAAAGGGGCAAACATCGCACTCAACGATTATCTAAGGGCCAATCTGGCGCGTGGCAACTATGGCAGCCAAATGCGTCAGTTCATGGAGCGCTACGATTTTCTTCTCACACCAACAGTCGCTATACCCGCCTTCGCAGCTGGTCAAAATACTCCATTCAACGAAGACGGGAATGACTGGATGGGATGGACACCATTCAGCTTTCCCTTCAATCTGACACAACAGCCTGCTGCTAGCATCAATTGCGGCTTCACCAAGGCTGGCTTGCCCGTCGGCCTACAGATTGTGGGTAAGATGTTTGACGATGCCGGCGTGCTCGCGGCATCAGCGGCCTATGAGGCGATCGAATGACAAAGAACTAAATACTTGTCGGCAACTAAAGTGTTTTCAAATTAAATATATTAAATAGTTTTCGGAAAACATTTAAATAGTTTGTTTAATAATATAATAATTTGTATAATCAAGATGTAACCCTCTTTCTTACAAGGAGGTTTGTATGGGTCTTGATAGCGATTATAATATTTTATTTAAAAGTATGCATACAGATCTGTCTTCTACAAAAATACCATTAGCGAATTTAAAAAGAGCAGAACTCACTGTGAATGATTTTGAATGTATATACCAACATTTTGAAGAGCTAAAAGCAATTGGATCAGATAAACAAAGAGAACTAGTAATTAATAAGCTCACTCAAGAAAGTGGGGGTGGCGGCGGATTAGAAGATACCCCAGATATCAAGACTTTAGAGGAGCGTGTGAATTTATTTGCGCATACGTACTTAAAAGCCAAGCAACAAGAAAAATTGGATGAATTTTTTACTTGTTTTAGTAGAGGGGATGCTTGCTTAAGCGGACGGACCGACAGCTTATGTGTATTTGCCGCATCGCTTGAAAATTTGGACATCAAAAAAATGGCAGATCCAGAAAAGCAATTATTCTTGCCTGTAACAATCGTTGAAAACTATATGATTGAATTGCGTGATGAAAAACAGGAAGGAGAATTGCCTACATTAGAGGAATTCAAAACACTTCTATCTGAAAATCTTGAGGCGATTTCAGCTGCGTTTCATAAATCGGTAGCAGGTGGGACTAAAGAAGCAGGAGATTTCCTTGGGTTTTTAGAAGATCGACATTTGATAGATGGAAAAGAGCTCATTGATTGGCCAGCAGTCAGTAAAAAATTAATTAATGATGAGAATGCATTAAATCAAATATACAAATTTGCGATTACATCCACAAACTACTTTTATTAGATAACGCCATAATTTGGGTCATATAATTTCCTCTGCGGCTCTGCGCCTCCCGCGTCTCCGCGTTAAAGGATTTAAGGGGTTAATGTAACACCCCCTTGTAATTGAAAAGAACGATTAGTTAAATAGTTTTAAGGTACTCATTTGCGCGATGAGCCAAAAAACAATGATTACTTTTTGTGTGGCGCATTGGGATTCAATCTGAGGTGATATGACGCTTAAATTACCCCAAAAAAAAAGTTGTATACAATGATCAAATTGAACAGCTCAAGTTGAACCTAGCCCGACTTTCCTAGTTACGCGAAAAAAAAGACCGTTTTCTCTCGAGAAATCGAGATAACGGTTGTATTACCCCTGTGCTACAATTTCCCCTATTTTGAAAAGGTCGGCTAATTTTTTCTGGCGAGCTGTCATCGTATTGACAGTGAAGCGAGCTTTTACTCCTTTTTCTGCTTTGTAGAGTAATGCGACCTCCTTAATAGCGGATAAGTCGTCCAACAGTGCCGGCAATGAAATATCATGGCCATTCGAACTTTTGATTGGCTCGGCCTCTCTCAAGAATTTTCAACCCTCTCAAAGTTAATAGCTTAAAAATTCATTGGAAAATGTTGCAGCCAGCAGCAAAAGCACAAAGCGGTGTGGTCAACACGGAAATACTTGACTTCCGTCTTCTTCCGTCTTCTTCCGTGTTAATTTCCTAGGAAGAAGTTTAAAAGGACAGACCTACATGATTGAAGAATACCTATCCCAAAACGAATCCAAGACCGTGGAATTCAAAGAAAACACAAAATCTCTGGCATGGTTCAAAAAGGTTCAAATGCGGGTAACACTATGATTGGGATCAAGCCTGCCATTCTGCCATTCGATGGGGCTACGATTGGGATCAAGCCTGCCATTCTGCCATTCGATGGGGCTACGATTGGGATCAAGCCTGCCATTCTGCCATTCAGGGGGGGAGTATTTCAGAAAAAGCTTCGGTCCACCCCCTGAATGACAGAATGACAAGCATGACCCCAATCGTAGCCCCATCGAATGGCAGAATAGCAGGCTTGATCCCAATCATAGTGTTACCCGCATTTGAACCTTTTTGAACCATGCCCTTACAACTTATGTTCTGCAACCCCTGATGAAGCAGAAAAAGCTGAGTTGCATCCTACCTATGTAGGGTCTGTTGAAAGAGGGGAGAGGTCAAGCTTGGCATTTTGGCATTCATGAAATGCCAAAATGCCAAGCTTGACCCCAATTATTCATGAAATGCCAAAATGCCAAGCTTGACCCCAATTATGACCCCAATTACCAATTACACGGTTCCTCTTGCTTGCCAGTAAATTAAATTTCGAATAGTTTAGCCTTCTACTTATCAAAAGGAGAATGCTATGAGTCGCATGCAAGTATTTGCAACTTTTCTGTCTCTTTGGTTTTTTTTAGGTTTTACTTCCTCTGCAACGTTGTCGGCTGATAGTTCACGGCAAGACGACAAATATCTTTTCTTCTTCTTTTATAAAGAAAAAAATGCTCGTACAGCACAATCAGAGCAAATATTCGATCGGGCAGTACAATCTCTGAATGTTCCTGTGCAAGCATTGAAAATTAATGTCATGGATCCTGAACAAAGAGAAATTATAGCAAGGTATGCTGTGGAGCGTGCTCCCATGCCGATGGCTCTCATTGTGGCCCCCAATGGGGCTATTACAGGAGGTTTTCCTTATACTTTCACTCCAGAGCAGCTTAAAAACGCGATGGTAAGCCCCACTGTCGCTCATATATTGAAAGGGTTGCAAAACCGCAAGTTGGTGTTTATTAGCGTGCAAAATGAGACTACACAAAATAACGAAGCTGCGATGAGAGGCATTCAGGAAATGAGCCATGATTCCCGTTTTGCAAACGCAATTGAATCTGTTGTTGTTAATCCTGCAAATGAGCAAGACAGGGGATTTCTCACACAGTTTGGAGTAAATGCACAATCACAACAAGCTCAGACGATATTTCTGGCTCCTCCAGGAGACAAAATCAATACTTATGTCGGAGCTACATATAAAGAGCAATTGGTTGCTGACCTGCAAAATGCCGCTTCGGGATGTTGTCCGGACGGATGCTGTCCAGGAGGATGTTGTCCGGGTGGACGCTGCGGAAAATAAAGGAATTATATATGAAATGGAGCTCTTTAGTTTTGCATGAGCTAACTCAGCGAAAGAAACGGCTATTTGCCAGTCTTTGTGTCATTGTTTTGGCTGTTGCTGTCGTTGTGGCCATTTATAATATCAGCATCTATTCGGAAAAAGCAGTGTCGCGCGAGCTTGATGCTTTAGGAGCTAATATTTTGATTTTGCCTATGGAAACGACTGTTTCCGACTATTATAAAGCAGATCTCCATGTCCAAGAGCTTCCTGAAGAGTATGTCACTTTGCTGACCACATCCAATTTAGAAGGACTGGATAATTTATCTCCAAAGTTCTCTATACCGACTAAAATAGGCGATCAGGATGTGACGTTGACAGGTATTTTGCCTAAAAATGAATTTCAAGGGAAAGCAAGTTGGCAAGGAGCGGGAATTTTCTCTCGCCCAAAGGTTTGCGGCAGTGTTAATGACATCTTTGGTCTTAATGAAAAGGCACCTAAGGAAACGTTAGTTCGCAAACGTGTGATAGAGACATTAGAGAAGGATGAGGTATTGGTGGGTGCAGATGTCGCCAGAAAGCTTCATTTGCAAACAGATCAGGAAATCGCAATGTTGGACAAAGCTTTTAAAGTTGTTGCTGTCCTCCCTCAAACAGGAACCGTTGATGATTCGCGAGTCTTTGCCCATCTGCATACGGTTCAAGACATGGCAGGAAAAGGGGCTGTAGTGAATGCAATTGAAGTGATTGGGTGTTGTGAACAAGTGATGAAAGGGCTTGTCGCTAAGCTCAATCATCTTTTACCGGAAGCTCAAGTGGTCACCATTGCTCAAGTCATTGATACACAAATCAAAGCCAATCAGCTTATGAAGCATTTGTCTCTTCTCTTTCTCGTCATTATGACACTAGTAGCAGGAGCGGGTATTGCCAATGATATGTATTATAATGTCAATGAAAGGAAAAAGGAGATCGGTATTTTGATCGCCTTGGGAGCCACTCCTCAATCGGTGCTTAAGTTGTTTATTTATAAAGCATTGTTCCTGGGATTGATTGGAGGTGTTTTAGGTTTTGTCATGGGTTCTCTGATTGCCGCTATTGCAGGTCCCTTTATTGCAGGCATTCCTGTGTTGCCGATTCCTTTTTTATTGGTTGGTGTGCTTCTGATTACCCCTCTAGCAGCTGCAGCGGCAAGCTACTTTCCCGCCCGCTATGCTTCTAAAGTTGATCCTTCCGTATCCCTACAGGAGATTTAACCATGATTAAAGCGGACAAACTGAGTAAATCTTATGAGAAAAACGGAAAGCAAATAACGGTGATAGATTCTTTTTCTTTACGTATCCCTGCTGGAGATTTCCTGACCATTGTCGGCCCCAGTGGCAGCGGAAAAAGCACTCTTCTTCTAATGTTAGGAGGGATGTTAACTCCATCAAGAGGTCGGATAGAAATTGAAAATGACTCTCTTTACGATTTAACAATCGAACAGCGGGCACAACTCCGACAAAAGAAGATAGGATTTGTCTTTCAGACATTTCATTTGGTCCCTTATCTAACGGCGTTACAGAATGTACAGCTCCCTTTGATGCTAACAGGACACTCTGCAGAGGAGCAGCGAATCAAAGCGGAACATCTTTTGGAGAGGGTTGGACTCAAAGACCGGATGGGGCATCACCCTTCAGAACTCAGTGTAGGACAGCAGCAGCGTGTGGCTCTTGCCAGAATGTTAGCAAATGATCCCGCCATCATCTTAGCCGACGAACCTACTGGTAATCTTGATCCTGAAACAGCAGGGGAGGTCATCGACTTTCTATTCGAATTAAACCAGGAAAACAGGACTATTGTTCTCGTCACACATGATCACAAGATAGCAAATAAGGCTAAGCGAACTGTGTCCCTTTCAAGTGGTGGCTAATGACCGTTGGGTCCACTCCTAATGACATTCACATTTTTAGTCAAAAACAAACAATCGACTATTCGATATATAATTGATAAATCTTTTTTTTGCGATTTTGGTGGGCAGTTTTAGGTGAAGTCTGGGTGGGTCATTTTAAGTGATCGCCAGGTGGGCCATTTCAGGCGACCGCCAAGTGGGCCGTTTTCCGTGGTTGTTGACACATAATTATGTTGTCCACAAAAACGCTATATATCGAATAAATTTAAATAAAATTATTGACTTTAATTCAGATTTATTTTATAATTATACTAAAAGGAAACAACTATGCCAGTTCCAAAGCTAAGTTCTTTGTTTACAGAAGACACTCCTCGCGCAAGGTTAACAAGAAAAATCAATGATCTTCATAAGTCGTATCCGTTCATGGGGTAAGGGAAGTGGCTGTCGCCCAGCTTTGGGGTCTGGCTTGTGATTTGTAATTTGAGCTCCTAAAAAGCCTTGGTCATAAAAACTTCCTCAAATTGCAAATCGCAAGCCAGACCCCAAAGCTGGGCGATAGCCACTTCCCTTACCCCGTGAACGGATACCATAAGTCTTTAGCAAAAGTCCAAGAATCGCAAGAAATAGTTAAAAATTAATGGATTGCATGTTTCAGGTTAGTCATTCACCAGAACAAAGTGTTTCAGATTGGGCGGGATTGATTCTGCAGACTCATGAAGCCTTCAATATCGGCTCGCATTTATACATTCACAGTGTTTCTAAAGATCGTCTTTATCAGTTTGGGGAAAAGGTCATTACAAAGACTGCTTACCCTCATGCTTTTTTAAGCAACTCCTATAATGTGAATCATTCTAACCTTTTTTTCATCAAACACAGCTATAAGCTGAGCGTAAACGAAATTTTATCACATTTTGAACGTTATGCTAAAGAAGCCACCCACTGCGATCATCGTCCCATGGCAGCTCTTAGTTTATTAAAAGAACGATTTCATAATCATTACTATTCCGGAGTAGATGGAAAAATCAGATCGGTCTTAAATCATCTCTTAGGTTGGTTTGCATTTGAAAAAACACCCGTCTCACAAAGAATAACTAAATTAGTTCAAACTATTACTGCATTACCAGAACTTTTGCCTCCGCGTATTCCAATAGTAGCTACCCACATTCCCGGAGAAAAAGTATTTACCGATAATTTAAAAGATGGAAATGCCCATGGAGCTTTAGGGAACTACTCTTACGCACGTTATCAAGTCCATTGGATGACTCCAAGAGAGTACTTGAATAAGGTTGACAGATACTTCACTTGCTTTGCTAACGATGAAAGAATGCAAAGTATTTTTACTGGTATGGAAGAACTTATTCGAGGCATCAAAACACAGAAGTTTGCTCCCGTCATGCTGAATCCTCATGAATGCAGAACAATCACCGAGGATTATCAAGTGTATGAGCATGAGGGTCGACATAGGGCTCTTTGTGCAGATTTGCTGAAAATTTCAAAAATTCCAGTAGCCATAGTTTCATCTCCCCCTTCTCATACTCCTTTAATACAGCGTTACAGAATGTACAGCTCCCTTTGATGCTAACAGGACACTCTGCAGAGGAGCAACGCATCAAAGCGGAACATCTTTTGGAGAGTGATTGGGGTCAGTCTTGGCATTTTGGCATTTTTGCCTGAAGGAGCGGTCTTAAGAGATAGACGTTTCCTGGAGGACGGGGATTTCGCCGGCGATGACAGTTTCGTTTTCTTCTTCAACCGTTTGGCTCGTTTAGCGAGACTGAAGCTTGGAAACTTTGGAGACTGTAAGTCGCTTGGAGATGAAATAACGGAATTGCGAATTCATTATGGCCCAGGGATAAGGATTTATTACTCCAAAATAGGTCAAAAAGTGATATTGTTGCTTTGCGGAGGAGATAAGGGATCACAGTCTAGAGATATAGATAAAGCAAAGGAGTATTTAAGAGAATATCAATCCAGGGAGAAAAAACATGGCAAAAAATAAAAAATATGAAGAATGGCTTCTTGACAAGTTGAAAGACCATGACCTAGCGGTAGATTATTTAAATGCCGCTTTAGAAGAGAGTTTAAAAGGGGACGAAGAATCCCAACAACTTTTTCTCATTGCTTTACGTAATGTCGCCGAAGCACAAGGTGGGATTGGCGCCTTAGCCAAAAAAGCCCATGTAGGAAGAGAAAGCCTGTATAAGACTCTGTCGGGGACAGGTAATCCTAAATGGCACACACTTGTCTCCTTATGCATGGCAATGGGACTAAACCTTAGACTCACTTAAGATCGGTTTTTTTAGGAAACATTATTTAACATTCCAACTCTCTCTGCAGCGATAAGCAATATGATTTCCGTTTTTACGTTAAATGAATAGGAATGTTCTATGCTATTTTCAATTTTTGATTTTATCCACTTCAAAGAAGAAGAGTGAATAACAATGAGTGTCCCAAGAACCCAGCCAACCTTCCAAGGTTAACTCTTGATTGCGTCGTTTTGCAAATTCTTTTTCGAGTTCGCCACTCGCTGATATTTGGATGGAATTGATTCGATCTTTCCAATCTCCGAAACACTGACAATACGTAGCAACAGGAAAATCAAAGGGTTGAAGTTAAATGAGTTGTTGCCGCTGATTGCTGCTTTTCGCAACTTTTTGCGATGAAGTGCACCATGAGTGCACCACAGTAAGCTTGAAATCATCATTCTTTCGCACGAGAAAATCATGCTAGAGAAGATTTTTCTTTCCTTTAGATGTCGTTGTTGCTAATCTGCCGAGCATTCTTTCCGAAGAATCATTTTGATGCTTTATCGAAAACTCATTGATTTAGGTAACCTATGCTAAATTACATAATCTTGGGGATAGCAATCCTTGTTTTCCTTTGGTATATGGCCTGGGTTTATACATCTGGGATTCTGAAAATTCATTCACTAATGCAACTTGAAAAAAACAAGACAACAAAGAGATCTTTGCAATGGGAAATATTTACTTTACTCGGCTGTTCCGTCATTCTACTTTATGGATTACTGCGTGTTCTTTTATCGGGGGTTCTTTAGCCGCCCCTCTCCGAGCTTCTTACGAATTTGAAACTCAGGTTAAAGCGGTTAATTTGAACGACGTCGCGTTTATCGCTCGCATAGAAAAATTATATGAGAAAGTAAAACGTTACAAAGATAAATTAGAATCTGAAAAGCTTATCGAAACGATGTTCGACATCAAAATGGAAGTGGAGGGGTATACAGGAAAGAAAATTGATTTAGAGAATCATCTTAATCAGATAGAAAAAGAAGCCAAAAAGAGGGGGGCTCAGTTTAAATCTGGAGAGATGAAACAGATTCCAAAGAGGATTGGCGCGGTTGGAAAAAGGTGGAGTCATCGTCAGTCATCGGAAAGGCAAAACATTACTATATCAATTCAATCCCCGTTATCCCTTCCTTAGGGAATTGAAGTCTTTCTTGGAAAGAGCCTATGATGGATTTCCTCAAGACATCCGCGATAAGTACTATGAACAGATGACTAGGAAACGGCCAAGACGCCAAAGAAAGCCTCTATGATTGATTGGGAGAATATCACGCTAATTACTGAACCTCGCTATTTTATTAAAAATAAGTTAGCCCACTCAAGTCAACGCTCATATGATAAAGAGCTTGGCTATAAGTTATGGGCAATTAGTGAAACACTTACTCAAGGAATAAAATGAAATTTACATTGCTTTGCATAGGTTCACACGGGGATATTAGACCCTATATTGCTCTCGGAATTGGTTTGAAAGAAAAGGGGCATGAAGTCACCATTGCTTCTCATGCTAAAGCACGCCTCCTAAGTGAAAAATATGGCTTAAAGTTCAAACTCGTTGAAGGTGATCTTACGGAAATGATTGGTAAGGAACGGGGGCAGGAAATTCTTTGGGGTGGTAAGGGAAAAAAATGGTTACAATTTTTCAGTATCATGAAAGAATTTAAGCGGGTGTTGGAAATTCAACTACCAGCATCTTTGGAAGCCTCTTCAGATGCTGATGTTTTAATTTATAGCCCAGCGTCTTTTGCAGGGCCTCATTTAGGGGAATATTTCTCTATTCCTAGCTTTCTTATGCAATTGCAACCTGACGCTCCAACTAAGCAGCATTCTTCCTGCCTTTTTTCTGGGCTTGGAAAATTAGGTAAAATTGGTTGCTTGCTAAGCCATTTTTTAGCTAAGCAACAACTCTGGCAACCTATCAGAAAAGATATTAATAAATGGCGTCAAAATCATTTAGGGTTAAAAAAATTAGGTTTTTTCGGACCCCAGAGTCTTCCTACTTTGATCACTTTTAGTCCTGCTCTTATACCTCGACCTAATGATTGGAAAGAGCACGTTAGTATGACTTCTTTTTGTAGAATACAGAATGAAAAAGAATGGACTCCCTCTCAAACCCTTTCTGATTTTTTCTCTTCTGGAGAAGTACTATATGTTGGATTTGGTAGCTTGACAGAAGCATGTCATCCTTCTATTGTCGAAAAAATAATAGAAGTTCTCAGAAAGAAAAAGATAAAAACAATCATCAGTGCTCATTTCCCAACGCTTAATCAAATGACACTTCCCCCGTGGATCTATCCAATCGACTATGCTCCCCACGACTGGCTATTCCCAAAAGTGTCTGCCGTAGTTCATCATGGAGGAGTAGGGACATTGGCAGCTGGTCTTTATGCAGGAAAACCAACCTTGATTATTCCTTTTCTTGTTGATCAGCCTCACTGGGGACAATTCGTTGAAGAACGGCTGCTGGGTCCAAAACCTCTATCTGCTTTTTCATTTACCAAGGAAACTTTTGAACAAAGATTAGATCAGTTACTTAATAATCCAAAATACAAAGAAAATGCAAAAACTATTCAGAATGCTTTATGCGATGAAAAGGAAGGCGTTGAACTCACCATTGAAGCGATAATCAGTAAAATTGCGCCTAAAATGTTGTCGTCTAAATAGTTAAATTGCTATCCTTTTTATATTGGGGTCATATATTGGGGTCAAGCTTGGCATTTTGGCATTTCATGAATGCCAAAATGCCAAGCTTGACCCCAATGATGACCCCAATGATGACCCCAATGACGAATTACTACGGGATGGCAAAAAACCAGTATTCTTTACCGCTACGGCTATTTCGAATGCAATATTTTTGATCCACGATCTCCATAATATGAATGGCATCATCTTTCATAAAAATTGAATTGGGGTTAGGCGTCCAAGGTTGTGGCCATTGATTTTCAATTTTCCAAAGTTTTTCTATATCTGGATTTCCATTGAAAAAAAACCGTCTTCCATCAGTTAATTCGATGCTTGTTTTCCATTGAAGCAATAATATTATATTAGTCCTAAGTTGCTGGTCGTAGATATAGTCACCCGCCCAAACTTTATCAACGGTGTTACTTTTTGCAATTGTGAGCGGATCCCATGCTTTAAATTCATCCAGCCATCGGACAGTTCCCTTTAGATAATGGTTTAAGCCCGTTCTTGAATTAAAGATCAGGAATGATCCTTTGAATCTTTTAAACTCTTCACTATTTTTTGAAACCATTTCATTCATAAAATATAGAGTATCGTTTTTTTGAAATAGTCCTGAATTTTCATAAGTCTTAGGAGCAGCTTCAAACAATAGCTCAGTCCCATCAGACAGTGTAATGATGTAGTCCCAGTATTTAATTGCCCCACTCCAGCCCCAACTGTGTTGTATAGTGTCAACTTTGTCGATAGTCAAGCTCTGCGGGCCCCCGCGCCAATTTGAATTCAATGCGATTTGTTCGTCTTTAATAGGGTGATAGAAGTACAGTGTGGAACGCCTTTTCCCAATCACATTGTATTCCTCTTCATCGGAGACACCCATATATTTTAAAGGCAAGCCTTCATAAAAATCGTGAAACTTTTCGGAATCGACTTCTATGGTTGTATAAATATCTTTAATATGGAAGCTAAGGAACCAGTTTCCATTTTCTTGACTTAAAATAGGGTGTTTTATATAAAAAATATCTTCATAATCCCCTAAGTCAGGCTTTTCTTGGCGAGAGGGACCTTTCAATACGCTTTCTTGATTGGTTGTCTGATTGTTAACATGGAACCATGATTGATTTGCCTCGTTTAAAAAATAGCTTTCCTTGAGCAGAGTAATCCGATCGCCTCGATTAAAAAAAGCATAAATATCTGTTTTTGGATTCTGTTCTTTACTTGATGTAAATAGCTCCTGGCCGTTATCTAAAGAAACTTTTAGATTCCAGCTGATAATTTCTGGTTTAGAACCATCTTTTGGCTGAGTCCACTCAGCTTCGGAGATAGTAATTTCTTTAACCTCAGAAGTCTTCCACTCTTCAGCGTGTAGAAGTACTGAAACTAATGAAAAGAAAGCAGCTATTATTACATATAACTTGATATGCGAATTCATTAAATATTCCTTATTAATAATAAATATTTTTATTAAACATCTATACTATATCAAACAAATTAATTTATTGCAATTATTTTATAACGTTATTTCCCGCGTTTTATAATAAAATGCTCGTGATCAGGCCCTGGCATCCTGACATTCTCAAAATGCACTTAACGAAGATTGAAAATAAATGTCAGGATATCAGGCTTGGCACCAATTATAAAATAGTGATGACCGTTATGAAGTGAGTTTGTTTAATGAATCGGCAAATTGCTTAACATCTTTTGGACTAAATGCTGCTGGACCGCTAGTGAGTGACCCGGCATCGCGAAATTCTTTCAAAAAATCACGCATTGATAAAAGTGAGCTAATGTTGTCTTCTGTATAAATTTTGCCTCGAGGGTCAAGGGCAATAGCCTTTTTCTTCAACACTAGCGCGGCTAAAGGAATATCGGCGGTAATGACAATATCATGAATTTCGACATGAGCAACAATATGATTATCGGCTGCATCGAATCCTTTGTTTACAACAATTAATCGTATAAGATCGTTGCGAGGAATGTTTTGATAGTCATTTGCCACTAACACAATGTTTATATTCAAGCGTAGACTTGTCTTGTATACAATTTCTTTAACTGCTTTTGGACAAGAGTCTGCGTCAACCCATATATTATTGGGCTTATGTCTTGGCATTTTTTAAATCCATCAATTTCACCGAATTCGATCCCATTCAAAAAAAAGGCAGTTATTGTTAGCACAATAACTGCCTGCTTCTCCAGTTACTGGGTACACTTCGAACTTTTGACTGGATTGGTCTTTCTCAAGAATTTTCAACCCTTTCAAAATTAACAGCTTAAAATTCACTTGAAAAGAATGTATCCCTTGGGATACATTTATGGAAAATGTCATCACAAAACTGAAAGGCACTCAAAAGGCAAAAATAATGACTAAAAATGTAACTTTACCGTGTGCAGGGGAATATGCCTTGTTGGAGGGTGAAGCACACATCGAACTTGAGTTAGGAATTAATACCGATCCCATTGCAAAAGAGAGGATTGATTTCAGAGAACTTTTTTTTAATGAATTTGTTTTCAGAATAGCCAGTTCAATTTACAAAATTAAATTGATTGCGGGTGCTTTACATGAACATAATGAATATAAAAATACAAAGTTTTCTGCCTTAGTTACTCTTGAAAATCAACTATTAGATGATGCAATTAGCTATAACCTTATAGAGCTTTCTGAACTTATTGAAACTTTTTCTGGAAAATTCCCGTTAGAGGCCGCTAAGTTTGACTCGATATTTAAAATGAGTCATTGGGCGGAAGAAAATTTAACCGCTGAAGGTCTCAACGAATACAAACTTTCATTCAATTTTCTTTTTACCAGACTAGATGAAGGTAAAGAAGGGGTAAGTAAAAATAAATTTAAAGGTATTTCAAAAAAGATTATTAATAATGCAAAGCAGCTTTTTGCATTAAGAAACAAAGTTTTAGCTCATAAATATGACCCTATTCGTTTTGAGGTTTATCTTTCTTTTCAAGAATTTTTAAAAATAGCAGATGAAATTATGAAAATCATGGATGCTATTTCAATGGTGGCTTCTTTTCGTTTAAATGAATGGGATTCATTCTTCGCAAAATCTGAACACGAACGAGTTAAAAATTGGCTGGTAACTGGATTGCTGGCGTCTCTTTAAAAACAAATGTTCAAGAATAGGCTGTTAAATCAAAACTGTTTTTTAAAGGTAAATGAGGTCATGGCAAGAAGTAAAGACTATCAAGATTTCCTCATAGAGCAGCTCAAGGATCATGACGAGGCTGTCGCCTACTTAAATGCCGCTCTGCAAGAAAGTCTTAAAGGCGATGAAGAGTCTCAACAAGTCTTCTTAATCGCCCTTCGAAATGTCGCTGAAGCACAAGGCGGCATCGGTGCTCTAGCCAAAAAGGCGCGCGTCGGCCGCGAAAGCCTTTATAAAACTCTTTCAGGTACCGGAAACCCTAAATGGCAAACACTGGTATCACTTTGTGTAGCTATGGGGTTAAACTTGCGTTTGAGCTAACTCGACTTTTTTAAGACTACTCAAAATTTGTTCTAAAGCTGCGGGTTTCCATACTCGACAAACGTCAGAATCTTCACAGACTCTGCCAGAGTATATTGGGGTCAAGCTTGGCATTTTGGCATTTTGGCATTTCATGAATGCCAAAATGCCAAGCTTGACCCCAATGATGGAAAGAGCCTATGATGGATTTCCTCAAGACATCCGCGATAAGTACTATAGAAAAAGCGCTTAATGGCTTGGACGAATTTTTAAGTTCATTCTGTAAAGAATCTTGTATGCAATGCGTGCATTCTTAGGGAACGCAAAAAAATCTAATAGGACATATACAGCGCTTCCTTTTTTCTATGACTGTAACTAAATATCGTTGCATTTGAATCTATTTTTAGGTACAATGAGATTAAAGCTTGAGAGTACAAATGACGAAAGAATTTGTTGTATATGAAGGGCCCGAGTTCACCATTGAATGGTACTACAGCGAACGAGGAAAGAGCCCGGCTAAAGCGTACTTCGATGAATTAGACCGAGGAAGAAAGCTTGAGGCCTTTGAGCTCTTTATGGCGATGGCCAAGATGGGGAAAATCTTGAACATCACTAAGTTCAGGCATGAAGGTGATAGCATTTATGCATTCAAGCCTAAGCCGGATCGATTTTTGTGTTTTTTCTATTCTGGCAAGAAAATCGTCATTACCAACGCTTTTGAAAAGAAACAAGACAAGCTATCGCCTATAGAGAAGAAGAGGGCCTTAGCTTTTCAAAAAGATTATAAAGCTAGAGTGGATGAGGGTACATATTATGGATAAAGAAAAAAAAGAGTTTACTTCTACCTATGAGAGACTTATTCATGAAGATGCTGAATTTGAAAACGATTTAAAGAAGAGGTATCGAGAGTTTGTCCTCTCTGAACTTCTTTTAGCCCTTATGGAAGAAGACCATCTATCAATCAGGAAGCTAGCCAAAGAGGCTGGGGTATCGCCATCATTAATCCAAGATTTGCGCAGCGGCAAGAAAGATAATCTTACCTTTAAATCTTTTTCTAATATTGTAGAGGCATTAGGATACGATATTGTTCTTGAGAAGCGAAATAAACGATTCCATACACCCAAGCTCAAAATGCTTTCACAGCGCAGAATTTCGCGTAAGGTGCAACCTGCTTAGATTTGAAGCATGGAAGTCATTACCGCTAATGCCGCCTTAGAAGAAAGCCTAAAAGGGGATGAAGAATCTCAACAACTCTTTCTCATTGCTTTACGCAATGTCGCAGAAGCCCACGGTGGGGTCGGGGCGTTGGCAAAAAAAGTACATGTAGGAAGGGAACGCCTTTACAAGACTCTTTCAGGGACAGGTAACCCTAAGTGGCATACTCTCGTTTCTTTATGCGTGGCTCTGGGACTAAACCTCAGATTGACTTGATGAGACAAAAAATACTTAAGCTTTTATTTTTAAGCGTATAGTGATTGGGGTCAGTCTTGGCATTTTGGCATTTTTGCCTGAAGGAGCGGTCTTAAGAGATAGACGTTTCCTGGAGCACGGGGATTTCGCTGGCGATGACAGTTTCGCTTTCTTCCTCCACCAAATGAATTTTGGAAATGAGGTCAGTCAAGATCTCGTGATTGGGGTCAGTCTTGGTATTTTGGCATTTTTGCCTGAAGGAGCGGTCTTAAGAGATAGACGTTTCCTGGAGGACGGGGATTTCGCCGGCGATGACAGTTTCGCTTTCTTCCTCCACCAAATGAATTTTGGAAATGAGGTCAGTCAAGATCTCGTGAGTTAACTTATCCAGAATGGACGAATGCTTGTTAAACTCGGGCCAGAGAACAGAATTCATAAAAGGTTTCGAAACCCTGACCATCGTCGTGGTGTACTTTTGTCTGGCATAGCGGTAGGTATGAAGTCCATGTTTATTGCAGATGGCAACAAAAAGTTTTTTCTTCCATGTGCCATCTAATCTAACAGTGTATTCAACGGCTTGGTGGATAACTTTGTCTTGCAGGCGTTGCTTTGCGAATTCTGCAGCTTGCCGTTCACCTTCGCTTTTAGCTCCTGCGATAAGAGCTTCTATTTTCCGGATTTTATCAGCGATATCCATAAGTAAGAATAGGAGTGTGGAGGGTTAGATCTCCGGATGTAGGATTCGAACCTACGACCAATGGATTAACAGTCCACTGCTCTACCGCTGAGCTAATCCGGAATAAAGAAGTACGATCTTAAACATTACGGCATTTCCTTGCAAACATTTTCGATCTTATGAGATAAAAAAGCGTTTTGGTTCATGCGAAAACGAGATTTTAATGCAGGAAAATGAAGCTGGAAAATCGTATGATGCGGTGACAAGTCACCGCTCTCCAAAGGGGGATGGCAAAAAAGGATAGACGGAAAGAGACTAACACAGTATGGATGATGTCGAAAGACTAAATAGCATAGATATCGGCACAGGCTACGTACGTCCTTAAAAAGTTATGGCGGTGGGCATACGATGGCAAGGTCATCCCTGTCCTGAGTGTGCTAACAGGCAGGGCGAGGACGCCCTGGTTACCTTTTTGCCATAACTTTTTAAGGACGTACCAGGCTGCAGATAAGGCAAAGAGAATTTTAGATACAGACTACAAACACAGGTCGAATGGCAGATTATGGATCCAAAAACAAAAGAACATGAGCGACTTGAAGCACATCGCAAACGACGAGCCAACTGGAAGTTATGGGGACCTTACTTGAGCGATCGTTCCTGGGGAACTTTAAGAGAAGATTATAGTGAGAAAGAGGACGCCTGGAACTACTTCCCTCACGATCATGCCCGCAGTCGTACTTACCGCTGGAATGAAGATGGACTCGGCGGCATCTCTGATCGCAACCAATATCTCTGTTTTGCGCCTGCTTTTTGGAATGGACACGATCCGATTCTTAAAGAGCGTTACTTTGGCCTTTCCAATCATGAGGGGAATCATGGGGAAGATGTGAAGGAATGTTACTTCTATTTGGACAATGTTCCCACTCACAGCTATATGAAAATGCTTTATAAGTATCCCCAAGCAGTTTTTCCTTACGAGCAGTTGATTAAGGAAAATCACCTTAGGGGATTAAATGATCCGGAATATGAACTTATCGACACAGGGGTTTTCAATGATCGGAAGTATTTCGATATCGAAATAGAGTATGCAAAAGCCGCTGAGGATGATCTTTTAATCCGGATCACTGCCCATAATCGTTCAGATGGTCCGGCACCTCTTTACATCTTGCCGACATTATGGTTTCGCAATACATGGAGCTGGGGATATCCGAATGGTCCAATGGGGGACGTGCCGGGGATTCCGAATCTATCAAAGCTATCAGATGTTGAATCGGGATTGATGGGTGTACAGGCGGATCATCCAACTCTTGGCACTTACTACTTTTATGCCCAGGATGGGGGAAAGTTGATTTTCACTAATAATGAAACCAACATGCAAAGGTTGTTTCGCCAGCCCAATACCACACCCTATGTGAAAGATGCTTTTCATCATTATCTTATTCACAAAAATGTGAAGGCGGTAAACCCGGCTAATGAAGGAACAAAAGTTGGTATCGTTTATGAGAAGTTGCTTGAAGGCGGTGCAACGTGGACAGTGGAATGCCGCCTGTCTCACCACATGCGTGAAAAGCCTTTCGAAAATTTCAGTGCCATTTTTCAAGAACGGATCCATGAGGCTGATGCTTTTTATGTGTCTTTGCAAAACAGCCAGACATCGGCTGAGGAAAACCGGATCCAGAGGCAGTCTCTAGCAGGGCTGCTTTGGAGTAAGCAGCTTTACTATTATGATGTGGAGCAATGGCGAAAAGGGGATCCCAACCCACTTACAGGTAGAAAAAAGCCCCTAGATAAGAACGGGGAATGGGATACCTTGGTGAATTTTGATATTATTTCGATGCCGGACAAATGGGAGTATCCTTGGTATGCAAGTTGGGATCTTGCGTTTCATTGTGTTTCTTTGGTGCTTGTCGACCCCGATTTTGCCAAACGGCAGCTGACGTTGATCACTCGTGAATGGTATATGCATCCTAATGGGCAATTGCCGGCTTATGAATGGAATTTCAGCGATACTAATCCCCCTGTGTTAGCTTGGGCGGCCTGGCGTGTTTATAAAATTGATGCCCATATGAATGGCACCTTAGACC
>Ga0207043_1030_pt1 | contig 21976 bp, 21 predicted proteins | sample Alteio_BWMinCont_71_FD_153304 | JGI IMG/M metagenome (GOLD analysis project Ga0207043, IMG submission 153304) | Enriched cells from forest soil in Barre Woods Harvard Forest LTER site, Petersham, Massachusetts, United States -... | ecosystem: Environmental > Terrestrial > Soil > Temperate forest >... | reverse complement strand
ACAGACAGATTCTTCGAACCGGCTACAAGCGAGAGTGAAGCCCTCTCGCGCTCTCCTATAATTTGCGACCAAATATTTTTGGTCGCTTCTCGCTCATAAAATTCGCGGGAGACGGGGCTCGAACCCGCAACTTCCGCCGTGACAGGGCGGCGCTCTAACCAATTGAACTACTCCCGCAAAGGAGCTGAAAAAAGAGTCACTTTGTTGGGAGCAAAAGGACTCGAACCTATGACCACCTGTGTGTAAGACAGGCGCTCTACCAACTGAGCTATACTCCCGTTGTACTCAAGGTCTTGATTCTCTTGAGCCAAAAACGAACACCTATCATACTGGGGCAAGAAGTTTTTCTCAAGGAAAAGGTAAGTTCCCCTATGCACGACCTCATCGAACTCAAAAAATTGAGCCCAAATATTCTCCTCGAAATTCTCTATGCAACCCCAAACAACTTTGTGGGAAAAGCCGTCTACCCATCAAGCCGATGTTTCCTGCGCCGCAGTACGGCGATCCGTTTGCATAAGGTCCAATTGGCCTTAGAAAAAATGGGTTTAGGCCTGAAAGTTTGGGATGGATACCGCCCCCTTTCTGTTCAAAAAATATTTTGGAGCCTCTTTCCAGATCCCCTCTATGTAGCCGATCCTGCAGAGGGTTCAAGGCACAATAGGGGAGCCTCCGTAGATCTGACTCTCGTGGACAAGCAGGGGAATGAGCTCCCCATGCCTACGGCATTCGACGATTTCAGCGAGAAGGCCAGCAGAAGCTATGAAGGGGGGCTTGAAGAAACCCGCAACCGGCGCCTTCTTGAGTCAGCTATGGCCAAAGAGGGGTTCCTTGAATACCCTCACGAATGGTGGCATTTCGATGATCCAGAGTGGGAAGCCTATCCTATCCTCGATGTAGGGTTCGATGAACTGGAGGAGGCGTGAGAAGGTTTTTTGCATATTTCATTTTGCTTGCGGGATGCGCGCCTTCGACTTTCGAAGACTTGCGCTATGAAGGAGAGGCGGAGACCCGGAAACTCGCATCGGAACTCAAAACGATTGAATCGAAAGAAGATTTATACAGGTCCCTTCCTAGGTTAAAGAAAAGATATAACAAAATCGCCGATCTTCTGATTGAAGCGAGAAAGTTTGAGGAAAGAGAAGGGGAGCCGTCGGCTGTGAGCGAGGAGCTTTTTGCTGAATTGGCCAGGCTGTATGAAATTCCAGGAGGCCGAGAAGCGATAGAAAGCTGCCAATCCGAAGCGATCCGCAGGTTAGATCATCGAGATCGAAGTGCTTTCTAAAAGGATTTTCTGATCGATATAAGCGCTTTCATCGGTCAATTGAGATACTTGGATGGGAACGCCCGCAACATATCCTTGTTCAAGCAAAGACACATCGCTTTCGGGATCTTCCGGAAACGATTTCCATTTTCCACCTAACCAATAGTAAGGGACGCCTTCTGGATGGATCCTCTTTTCTGGAGATTCGATCCAATATCCTTGACCTTGCTTGGCGATGCGGAAGCCTTTGTTTTCTTTTGCAAAATTGCAGGGAAAGTTGACATTCAAGAATGTCCCGAAGGGAAGGGGGTGTTTCAGGAAATGGTGGATGAGTGAAACAATGATGTTTTTTGTAGAGCTTACAGGCGGCACTTCATAATCGGAAAAAGAAAAAGCGATTCCTGGAATATTCCTCAAAGCTCCTTCGATGACGGCTCCGATTGTTCCGCTATAAAGCACGGTCCTTCCCGCGTTAGAGCCGCGATTGACCCCTGAAATGATGAGATCGGGCTTTCTGTCCAATAACACGCTTAGGGCCATCTTCACGCAATCTGCAGGGGTTCCATTCAAAGCCCAAACGGGTGTTGGCTTGGATGAAGAGGCTTCCCAGGAGACAGATTGGATGTGCAGAGGTTTTGTCCAGGTGATGGAAAGTCCGCTGCCCGATCTTTCATAATGGGGGGCAACGATGGCGACATCGGCCTCTTCATGAACCGTCTGCCAGAGATGTTTAAGCCCTGGAGCGAGAATTCCATCGTCATTTGTTATGAGTAGAAAGGGGCGCTGAGACATGTATTTACCTATATACCGCTCGTGATTGAAGAATCGGTTCTGCCAACGCCTTGCCCCAAAGATGTGGCATCTTTGGGGACCCCCACGGCTGCGTCGGGCAGCCACAGACTTTGGGATCCGCCTGCACCCCACCCCAAAGACGATGCGTCTTCGGGGACCCCGGCGCTAAACTTGTTAAGTTTAGCTGCTTCGGCGCCGGCTGCGCCTGACCCAAATTCTGGGCGCCTCCTTGGCATCTTCCGATTTTTCAATCCTTCTCGGTATAATCCAGATGATAGTCTACAGTAAGGATAGATTCAAGAAGAGGTATTTAAAGAGAGAGAGCTTATCGCATTTTAAATCTAAGTTCTCTTCCAACTGAAGCGTAAGTGCGATGGGTATAGGTGCTAGTAAACCTTGTCCCATCGGGATTTTTAAACCAACGCGTTTCTTGATAAGTATCAACTCCGATCAACAGTGGTTCAAACTAGACGACAATCCTGCGAATGAGGGTTATCTTTAGACTCAAGAAACTGACCCGTCGTTTAGAAATCAAGGTGTGCGTTGACTGTCAAACCTTCCATTGTGAGCGGTTGGCTTGCATTGGTAGGCCCAGGTGCCGTCGAACCAAAGAGAACAGCAGGAATATTGTACTGGTTCCACCAGCAGTTTGCCTCCCAGCCCGCATCGATCCCAAACCAAACTTGGTCGCAATGCATGCCCCCCCCCCACTCCAACCCGAAAAATATTTGCAAGTTAGGGACAAGCTGCCAGAACTGGTCATGGAAGCGAACGGCATCTATAAACTCAGTCGAGAAAAATTCTCGGAAGTCGTTACAATACTTGGTTTTTGTTTGCCCATACAGCAGCGAAACAGAGGTCTTACCCACGATGCTGAATCCATAACCCAGATTGAGATCCCCCCAAACCCCTAAACGAGGACCAGCGCCCCACCAGTTGTTTTCCCCATAGAAATCCAACTCAGCAATCAGGACGGGTGCAGGTTGCGGCAAATTGAAGTTATCTGTGAATCTTTGATTGATCCAAGCCCCTCTAGCACCCCAATGAGGACGCAAAGAGAATTGTTTCGTGATGTAATAGGCGCGCCCTAATTCAGCATCAACGCAATTGAATTGAATCTTCCAAGATCCATGAACCCTTTGGAAAGCAGCAATAGGAAGGCCTTCGGCAAAGGCCAAAAGCAAATCGGGAAATACAGGCCATTGTGGAAAGTATCCCACTAATACATTTACATTTGGAGCGACTGTTCGGGTTTTAGCCGAATGGTTTTGATACCAGGTGTAATCACAAAAGAAATCCCATCGGTCGTACCAAGAGTTCCACCCTGCCCCAACACGGAAACCTGGCTTCCACATTGAATCAAGACGAATCACGCTGCCATTATTGTGATTTATTAATGGCAACGCCGTGTTAGTTAAGTATGTTGGATCCTTTTGCTCATAAGCAAATGAAAACCCTACGTTCTCAGCACGCCACCAGAGGAAGTCGACTTCGACGACAAACCCGTTCCCATTGGAACATCCGCGAGCCATACAGCAGTTCTCGCCTTCAGGGATCCCGCACATCTGTTCCATCGACTGAGCCTGTTGCATCGACTCCCCTCGTTGCGCTATTTCATTAGCCTGGACGCTCGCACCCACCACAAGCGCTAAGACCGGCATTATTTCCCATAACGATCGAAACATACACATATCCACAAGATTATGTTCTTCTGACTCAATATCAAATTAGGTAAATTTTAACAAATTATTTTGTAAAAATAGTTTCATTTATTGTTTTCCAGATGCGATCACAGGGCTCTCAGGACTGACCGAAATCCTTCTATTAAGGGGAAAATTGTCATTATAAGTCTTTTGTAGATGAATTATAATTAAAATTAAACTAAATGTATAAATTTAATTATTGAATGTAAATAATAATTTTAGGGTTCTATAGAAAGGGCCAGCTGCTTGCGGGCCAGATAAGAGACGCCTTGGATCGCGATCACACCGGAAATGAATCCAATGATCAAAGAGGGGATTTCAATACTGAAGGATTTTTCGAAATAGGGCCAAATTCCCGCTGTCAAACCACCGACCAGGATGCCCGCAAAGGCGCCATATTTGTTGATGCTCTTCGAATAGAGCGACAGAAGCAAGAGAGGTCCGAAGGAAGCCCCAAGTCCTGACCAGGAATAGAGGACCAATTTGTAGATGGTCGCGATCTTGAAATAGGCAATCCCAAAACCAACGAGAGCAATCAAAACTACGCTGCAGCGTGAGACCCAAAGCATCTCTTCCGGCGGGGCATGCTTTCTCACCAACCGCTTATAAAAATCTTCGGACAAGTTGGAAGCGACCACGAGGATCTGGGCTGCCATCACATTCGTAGTTGCAGCTAGAATAGCGCAGAGAACAAGGCCAGCGAAGAAAGGAGGCATCGTTGTTTTGACGATATTTAAAATGACCTGTTCCGAATCTGCCAATCCGTTTGGAAAAACATAAATGCCGATCAACCCGAAGACTGTGGCTGCAGACAAGGCGATCGCCTGCCAGCTGATCCCAATGTATTTCGCTTTGCTCATGTCGGTCACGCGGCGGATGCCCATGAATTTTGTGATGATGTGAGGCTGTCCGAAATATCCCAGTCCCCAACCAGCCGCGGTCAAGAGAGCATGCAAGATTGTCATTCCGGAAAAATCGGGGAGAATCGACGTGGAGATATTTTTTTCTCGAGCCACTTGCAGAATGGGTTCAAATCCCCCAAAATGGACGATCAGATAAGTGGGAATGGCGACGATCACTCCCAATAGGAAAAATCCCTGGAATAAATCAATCCATGCGACCGTTCGGTAGCCCCCCATGAATACATAGACGACGACGATCAAAAGCCCCAGTGAAATACCGAGATAATAACTCAGGCTGAAGAGCGATTCGACCAAAATGCCGAGAGCGACCAATCCGGAAGAAATATAAAACGTAAAAAAGAGCACGGACATCACTGCGGAAATGAGCCTGATGGCTCCAGATGTGTCACCAAAGCGAGCTTCGAAGTAAGAACTGAGGGTGAGGCTTCCCAGCTGCTCGGTGATGGTCCGTATCCGGGGAGCAATGAAGTGCCAATTCAAGAACATGAATACGGTCAGACCGATGGCAGCCCACGCTGAAAACAGACCCGTCGTAAAAATCAGAGCGGGATAGCCTAAAAATAGCCAGCTGCTCATATCGCTTGCATGAGCGGAGAGAGCTGTAAGCCAAAAATTCAAGGAGCGGTTGCCGATGATGAAGTCGGTATCTGACTTTTGCTTTCGATATGAAAGAGCCGCAATCAGCAGCAGAATTGCGAAATAGCCAAAGAATGTGGCCAATTCCAAAAAAGCATAAGATTTGCCGACAGGGAGTTCCATAACCCTTTCATTGATACCTTTTATCTCCAATAACTTCAATCCTTTTCAAGGGCAAAAACAGGCTTCCGCCTACTCATGGCGGTCCATGCCAGGATGGCGCTGGCGATCACAGGGAATGCAGCAGTCTCGATCCAGCCTGTTTTCTGATAGAGCCATAGAGCCATGGCTGGTATTGGCGCACCGATGAGCTTGGCTCCTATTGCAGTCCCTAATGCCCCTACAAGATACCGATGGCTTCTGGGAGCCGCTTCCAACGCCCAGGCATGGAACGGCGCCGCGAGGCCGATTCCAATCAGAGCCAGACAAACCCGCACAGCAATAGCTATCCCTGGAGCGCAGCCCTTCAAAAGCCCCAGAAGCGGGATCGTCAAAGCGATAGAGGCTGCCAAGGAGCTCATCATCAACTTTTCTTTTCCCAGTTTCATGGCGAGAAGGCCAAAGAGGGGAAGCAGGATGAAATCGCCGATGAGAAGAAAGGTATTGGCTTGGATCGCCTCCACTTTTGTGATGGAGCTGACCAGAGGCAGAAAGCCGTTCATGAAGTTGGTTAACAAATAATAATTCGCATAGGAAAAACCAGCAACTGCGGCAATAGATGCAACGGCCATTTTATGCCTCCACAAAATGCGATAGGCCGGCTCGGGATCTTTTTTCACTAGTATTTCTCCTCCTTTCCATCGGACCATCGCCCCGGCGATTCCAGTGAATGAGCCCGCCAAGAAAAGGATGCGCCAGGACTCTTGAAAAAATCCTGTCGCCGCGGATGCGATCAAAATTCCCAAGATTCCCGAAGCATCGAAAAAACTGCTCCAAAGACACTGTTTTTTTTCTCCCGTGTCTTCCAGGATGTAGATCGCCGCTCCGGTGATTTCTCCGGCGGAGAAAAAATTCTGCAAGAGGCGCAAGAGCCCTAACAGAATAGGCGCAGCGATGCCGATCTCCTCATAGATCGGGAGAAAGGCGACCATTCCCGTTGAGATAGCCATTCCAAATAAACTCAGAGCAAGAGTTTTCCTGCGGCCGATCCGATCGCCCATTTTTCCAAAAAAAATGGCACCAATAGGCCTGGATAAACACCCCAAAGGAAGCAAAGCGTAGGTATAGATCAAAGCTTGGATCGGATCGTGCTCAGGAAAGAACAGAGGAGCCAGAAACGGAGCTAAAAATCCGAACAGGGCCGCATCGTAATGCTCGAGGATATTGCCGAAAATGCCTGAAAAATGACGAAACAAAACACTCTCCTTCCGCCGGCATAACCCGGTTCAAGTTATTTAACCCGGCATCCGGGTTAGTTTAGGGTATATTCTCAGCCGCGCTTTGGCGGCACCCCTGGTGATGGCGAGCATTCTAGAACTTTAGGTGCAAAAAATTCAAGAGCTTGTGACAAAATTGGCTGGGTAACGATTTTTTCACATGCTCAAGGCGTAAGAGCTTTATCGGAACCATAGAGAAGTCCAGCCCTGGCTAGATTGCTTCGGACATGGGGAAAATGGATCTCGAGGTCTTTCAAGATTTGATCGACAACTTTTCTTTTTGAATTCTGTCCCACAGGACATTGGCAGGTGATTCTTGCAAATCCGTATTGTTTCGCGAACGTTCTCAAAGACTCTTCAGAGACATAAATCAGCGGCCGAATGATGGTTACTCCATAGTCGCGCATGGGAACTTTTGGTAAATTCGCGGCGAACTCCGCTTTATGGAGCAAATTGAGAAGAAGCGTCTGCGCGCTATCGTCGCGGTGATGGCCGAAGGCGATGGTCGTAGCGCCCACTTCTTTCGCCGCTTCGAAAATCAGTCTCCTTCTTTCGCGAGAGCAGCGGTAGCATTCCAAGTCTTCTCTTTTCTGCGTCGAAGTGCAGCAGATGAAATTGACCCCCAGTTCACGGCAGATCCCTCTGAGAAACCCCGCATCGACCCCGGCTCCGCACGAAAATTCCCCATCGACGTGGATGGCATGCATTTCAAACTCTGGAAAGCCCCGTCCCCGAATGGAGTGGAGCAAGAACAAAAGGCCCAGAGAATCTTTCCCTCCGCTTAAGGCGATCGCTACCTTTTTGACATCCTTTTCCAGCAAAGAGAAGTCGAAAAGGGCCTTTCTCAAGCAGCTTTCCAGCTCCTTTCCGAGCGCCGTCCAGGGGGGCTTTGCAATGGGGACTCCGATATCCATAACTCTCTCAATTTGTGGGGCTAGTTTACTCCTCTAAGAGGCCCCCGTCAATATCAATAGACTTTTGTTTCCCTCTATGCTAAAATGGAAGCCTTTTAAAATGAATTGAATAGAGACATGAAAAAGACCGGACGCAATGATCCCTGTGTCTGCGGATCAGGGAAAAAATTCAAAAAATGTTGTGAAAGCAAGATGCTTGGCGGCCGTTTTATGGCAACCAAGGTCGATACTGCCAGCGCAGTCCAGATCAAGAAGGTGGCCTCTTTAAGCACCTTGTTCAATGCGCGCCTTGCTGAAACACCAAAAAAACCGCTTCCACCTCCTCAGGAAGAAACAGTGATTCCGGCTCAAGTAGAAGCCATCGTTACCGCTGAAGAATCCAAAGCCGAATCAGCCTTGATTCCACAATCTTAAGTTGAGAGCAAAGAGGAATTTTTGCTAGAATCGTTGCATCTTATGCTGGCGTAGCTCAATTGGTAGAGCGCCCGACTTGTAATCGGATGGTTGAGGGTTCAATTCCTTTCGCCAGCATTTCTACACTTCTCCAATCCTCGCTGCCATCCCCAACACCTCAGACCAATCGCAGAATGCCTGGATTTCTTTTTCTGGAGAATGGGTCAAATGGCTCAATAGGAAGGAGTGGCTCTTCAAAAAGTACCCGAGAAGAAAATCGATTCCTCCGGGGATTGCAGAGCAGGTTGTTTCCAGGTTTGGATTGGCTTTGAGCAATTCCGTTTTTAATTTTTGGGTTTGGTGTTTGCGGGTGTAGCAAGCGTTGGCTACATCGAGAGTGGATTTTGCGGGAGGCGCCCAAATCCAGCCTCCGACCAGAGCTTGTAGGGCGAAAACACATTTTCTGCTGGTAGAGATTGTATCTGAAGCCATCTCGGCCCAGGAATTTGCATTCAACAAGCCCGAAGCATAAAGGTACCCCGCATTGACCCCGAAATTCAAACATCCTTGCGCCGCATAAGTTTTTCCGATTTCATTTCCTTTCAAAATCAGGGGGAGGAACACATTTTCCGCGATCCGTTTGCGAAAATCCAAGACTGCTCTGCTCTGTTCCGGCGCCTTCCTTGTTTTTCCCAACACGTGCCCGATAGCCGCAGGAGCATAAGAAGCTCCCCACGGGAGATAACTCCCTAAAGAGAGGGCTTTCCCGGTCCAACGCGACATTCGCGATGGAGATTCCCCCATACTTTTTCCATAGCGATCCATAGACGAGGAGGAGCTTCCCATCCAATCGCCTGCCCATTTGAAGCCCGATCCGACGCCTCTGAAGAGGGAGTCTATCACTCCAATCTTCCGAGTTTTTTCCATACTTTGAGTCAATTCATCGATCGCCCGAAAATCTTCCGACATCACCATCCCTGACAAGTGGACCGTCTTCTGCATACTCCCCACCGCTTGGTGGATCGCTTGATCTGTCAATGAATAAGCCTGGTCCAAACAGCGTTTCTCATATCTTGCGCCGCTGCACCAATAGGCGACCATCCTTTCTGCTACAGGCCGAGTTATGGAGTCCCTGGATCGTTTCGGTATGTCCAAGAGATACTTCACACCATTTATCGGCTTTGCTAAGACTGCGGCCGCTACGCTCGTTGCACCATTCGTTGCCCATCCGCACAAAGCCCTACCCGCACCTAAAACGCTCATGATCTCTCCTGAAAAATTTGGGAAGAAGAGTTTACTTCTACCCAGAAAAAACAGCGAGATCAAATTTTAATCATTTCTTCTTGCAAACCGCATCGCAATCTGTCCTGCTGTGCTAAGCACTCCCGACCAATCGCAGAAAGTTTGTAAAAATTCCTCTGGGTTATTCAGAAATTGTCCAAGCAGAAGAGAATTGCTCTCCAAGAAAAACCCGAGTAGAAAATCTGTGCTTCCAGGAATGAGATTGAATTTCGCAAGGATCTCTGGAGGCAATTGTCGTTTTAGCTGAGCGATTTGATCTTTTCTGACACAACAAGCTCTGGCTACATCCACCGCGCTTTTCACGGTCGGCCCAACGATCCATGCGCCCACGGCTGCTTGAGCTCCAAGAATGCATTTTCCAGCGGTAGATGTCGCCTGTCTTACACCATTGATCCAAGTCTGAGGACTTAACATTCCTGCGTAATATAAAAAGGCTCCATTCGCTCCAAAATTCAGAGCGCCCTGAACCATTTTTGTTTTGACCATGCTATTTGCTTTCAGGATTAAAGGAAGAAAGAGTTCTTCCGCCAGTCTCTTTCTTACATTTACAGCATTCATCGCTCGTTGAGTTCCTTTACCCGTACCTTCGAGAGCATGGCCCACTCCAGCAGGCGCATAAGAAACACCCCAAGGAATATAACTTGCAGCCCTGGTTGCCGCGCCTGCCAACTGCAGGATTTTCCAATTCGACTCTCCCAAACTTCGGCCGCCTCTGTGCATCGATTCGGAAAGGGCTCCAATTTTATTTCCCACCCATCGCAGACCCCATCCCGACGTTTCCGCAACCTCTCCAAGAAAATGAACGCCTTCTCTCAGTTCGCCAGCTGCGCTCGCGATCTCGCCAATAGCAGCTTCATCCCCGTTAGAAACCAAACCAGATAAACGATTTCCCTTACGTGCAATAGTTCCTGCACATTGGATCGCCTGATCTGCATATCGATAGGCTTGCTCTAAACAAGCATTTTCATATCCTTCTCCTCGGCAGCTGTGCCATAAGCTTACAGCTCGTTTTGCTATAGGATCCGTAACAGAGTCTCTGACTCTTCCTGGAATTCCCAATACATATTTAGCAGCCTTCAAAGGTCTAGAAACAACTGATACCGATTCTGTTCTTTGAGGTGCGCTTGCTGCGGATGAAAAAAAGCTTCGCCCTGCTCCAAAAACGCTCATAAATCCTCTTAAAAAATATTTATTTTTTCTTGTTTTATCCCTAATATTTTATCATATCTTTAAAATATTCTGGGCATTCAAATAATGTTTAGGAGTCTTCATACAGAAGATAGTTGAGCGTAAAGGCGATATTTTGCTAAACTCCACGATTCATTCTACTGAAAATTCAGGAAATTTCCCTTTCAAGGGGGGTGTCGCATAGCGGCAATTGCAGGGGACTGTAAATCCCCCAACTTCGGTTTTCGCTGGTTCGAGTCCAGCCGCCCCCAAATCTATAGAGAAATAAATCAAAAAAAAGTTCGAAAAGGGTGCCAGATCAGGCACCCTATTTACGCAAATTTTACGCAGTAGACTGCATAAAATCAGCATAAAATCAAGGAATGGATTTCTGTGAATTATGGAAAATTCAAGATGGTTTTATCCAGAGATGTTGTTCGGTAAAACCTTCGGTTAAGGCTTTTTGAAACCATTGTTTTGTGAAATGTGGCTCAAGTTTTTTCTTTTTGGTTGAAAGTCCTTGTAGGTTATTTAGTAAATCTTCTACAGAAAGACCTCTCATGCCAAGACTCAAAACTCCGAGAGCTTTAACTGCTGCTCGATCTGCTGTGGTAAAGAGAAGGTGCTGATAATCTTTCGATGCGAGAATGGCAAGGGCTTCTAGCTCCCCTGCGTCAAGAGCTAGGACAAAATCATCAGATAGTCTTTTGGTCAACGCAGCGAAATCAGCAATTTTTGCATCGATGCGGGTAATCTTGCCCTGATGAATCCAGTTAGGTACTAATAAGGGTTGCTTACCTTTGTCGGACGTAAAAAAGAATAATTCATCTTCAATGACTGTACCTGCTAAAAAAATGCGATAAGCATTGCATAGACGTTCCCAGTAGCCCTTCTCGTGAGCATCTATCACTACTACGCTATCAACAAGTAAGTCCTTTAATTTCTTTGTCATTTGTCAAACACAATCCTTTTTCCTCCAAATATTGGTTCAGATCGCGAAGTTTCACGCTGAGTATTTTTGCCAGCCTAGCCTTAGATAGCCTGCCTTTTTCGTAGGCTAAGTACGCCAATCGGATAAAACGATTGCCGAGGGGTGGGGTGGAGGCGAATGCCTGTCTGAATGCATCGTGATCGAGTTGCGAAAATTCAGGATCTGCAAGCGCTTGGTCAACTGCTTTGGAGGAAATAAATCTTAAATATCGCAAACGCAGCAGCATCGCCTGTTTGGAAACTTGATATTTGCCTGCTAAGGCCACTATGAATGAGTAGGTAAGTTTGTTTCCGCGCACGTCCAAATCGATCATCTGTTGGGGCATGAGTAATGCCGCAGCGAAAGCGTCGGCTAGTTTCTCATTTTTACGGAATAAATCTTCATTGGATTGTATTTGTGCAATTAATGGGGCGTCCCAAGTGATAAGATGAAAAAGTTCATGGGCTAAATTAAATGTCTGTCTCCAGCGAACCTCTTTTTCGTTGAACATAACGACAGATCCTTTTTCTTCTCGATAGCAGGCCGCTGATCCGTCTTCTAGAGGACAACTAATCAACAGTACGCCATATTCTTCCTCAAGGCATTTTATTAGTAGCGCCGCTGGATAATCACCCAAGCGGAGTTCTCTATGCATTTTTTCTGCTAGTTGATTGGCCCAATCGATAGTAGCGGAATTAATATCGCAAGATTGTCGAGGAAGGACTTTGATTGGCGAGGATGGAATATCCACCAATCTTTCGACTAGTCGATAATTTTGATAATGTTGAATTAAATTATGTTCTTCTCGTAAAGCTATTTTCGGATCTATTGCCTTTTTTCGCCAAAGTATTGTCGGGTGTTCGGCGTATGTTTGAGATGCTTCAGAATAAAAGGAGTCTGGAGGAACATTTAAAATTGCAGCAAGTTTTAGTAGCTCTCTCATTTTAATGCTTTGCTCGCCATTTTCAATAGCGACTATAGAAGCGTGACTTTTCCAGCCCATCAGATCGGCTAGATCTTGTTGTGATAAGCCGCGTTGTTCGCGAATCTCACGGATTCTTCTAGCAATATCTTGATTGTTCATAGCCATTTTCCCTTGATTGGGGTCAGATATTCTGACATATTTGACCTTTATAACATAGATCTTTTCATATATTTGTGTCGGATTTTCTGACACTAAATATTAAATTATTTTCTTTAATTCTTTAAGTTGCTTATTTTCAGCTTGTTGAAAAATAGTATAGAAATTGCTAGGGCTGATGCCCTAAGTGGATTGAGGAAAGGACTGTTTTACTTTGAGAGTGTGTGGTGATTTTTCTTGTCTGAACGATATAAGAAACAATTGTGGTGCGTATTTTTTGCGTAATCTTCTCATGCGTGAACTCGTATCTATCTAATTATTAGTCATTATTTGTTGAGAAGTCGTGGGATTGTATATCCCTTGCTTGCCATTAAGTGCCATCTACGCTAGATTGCTCCTCTTTATTTTTTGAGGAAGGGGATTATGGGGTCGATTCGAGAAATTCAAAAGAAAGATGGGACGGTGAGTTATCACGCGGAAGTTCGAATCAAAAAGCCAAAAAAAACGGAGCGGGCTACTTTCCGGACTCGAACGCTTGCCAAGAAGTGGATTCAGGATATCGAGTCAGCGATCCGCGACGGTCGCCACTTCCGCACGGCGGAGGCGAAACGACATACCGTAGCAGAGCTGATCGACCGTTTCATATCAGAATGGCTCCCGAAGTATGAGAAGTACGAAGCCAAGCAAAAGCGTCTGCTGATGTGGTGGCGCGGTGAAATCGGCCACTTCTTGCTCGCAGACCTCCTTCAAGCGCATGTCGTTGTTGGCAGAGATAAACTCCTCGCAGGGACGACCTACCGAAAGACCAAGCGTAGTGGGGGGACGGTCAACAGGTACTTGGCCGCATTGTCGAAAGTGTTTACGGTGGCGGTCAAAGAGTGGCAGTGGCTGGAAGAAAACCCTGTCAGCAAAGTTTCCAAGCCCAGTGAATCCAGGGGGCGTAGCAGGTTTCTTAGCAAGGAAGAGATCGGGCCTCTTTTGGAGAGTTGCAAGCGCTCACCCAGTCCATACCTCTATCCGATAGTGAAAATTGCTCTCTTGAGTGGGATGCGTTTTGGGGAGATCGCCAACCTCCAGTGGGATGAAGTCGATTTTGAACTGCGTCAAATCATCTTGCATGAGACCAAGAATGGCGACACCCGAATTGTCCCAATGACGAATGAGATGGAGCGCGCTTTTCGCGAATGCCAGACTTACAGCCCAGATAGAAAGGGCTATGTATTCCCCGCGCGGCGCCGAGGAGTAAACAAGCCGGTGGCAGGTATTCGCTATGCCTTCATCAAGGCAGCGCAAGAGGCTGGTATAGAAGAGGGCTTCCGCTTCCACGATCTGCGCCATACAGCATGCTCGCACATGGCAATGAACGGCGCAAGCCAAGGCGAACTGATGGAGATTTTAGGGCACCGCAGTCCGCGTATGACGACACGCTACCGGCACTACAGCAAAAAGCACATCGCCAACGTGATGGAACGGACGCAAGTGAATTTATTGGAAGAGGGGAATGATGAGCAAAGCTGCGAAACAACCACAAGTAGATCAGTTTAGAGGGCAAATCAAAAATGCTCTCGCATTGTTGGAGTTGGCGGGAAGTCCAGCGGGTTTTCTGACTCTTTTGCCGCAGTTATTGAACAAGGTAGAAAAATGTCCATCCAGTGCAAAAATCCATAGGGGGCTTGTTGCGATTCTTGGCCATGGAGATCAAGAGTTAAGAGCTTGCAAGCAACGCATGCTCGATTGGATGCTATCTAAGGTGCGCATTTTGGAAAAAGTCTCTCTGAAAAATGGGTGGCCTTGCACGAAAAGAGTACAAGAGGTGAAATCTTTCTTACAAGGTGAACGTCCTGATTTGGTGCTCGGAGGAGATTTTTGGACTGGAGTGCATAGCGAATTTTTGCAAGCATGTTCGGCTGTAGCAGGTTTTGGAGACAAAAGTCTTTTTGATGGTTATGCCGAGATTGGAATTCGAAAGCAGAGGATAAGTTTCGAAGAGCCGCTCATATTAAATGGAGTAGGAAAAGAGCTGTCTCCAAATTCGCCTCAAGGGAAGCAACTCGCCGAAAGGCTTGGACATGGTTTTATCAGAGCAACTATCGACAAGGATTGTTGGGGTTCCGATCAGATTTATTACGACATAGAGCACGGCGAGATCAACGACCTGCGATACCCGAAGGATGAGTATGCGGACTTGATGAGTCGGACAACGGAGCGCGATTGGAAGATAGCGGAGGATAGTTCTTTGCCGCAAATTTTTCGACAACTGAGTCAGTTAAGTTGCTTTAGTCAAATGAAACCGGTTCCGCTGCAAGAACTTTCCTTGCCTAAGGACGTTATAGGGTGCGAGGAGTTAAGCAACCAGCAAAAGCTTCAATATTTTTTAAGTGCTTTTGGGGTCGATTGGACTAAGGCTCCATATGGTCACGACGTACTTTGGCGTTTGATCCAACGGTTTGTGATTTTGATCGAAGAAGCGATCCTTGAAGAAGCATCGGTCAGGAAGCCGAGGCAGATGAAGGATGAGGCAAGACAATTCGTGCAAAGCGTCTTAGAAAAAGAACTGCTGCCGCTGCCGTTGAAAGAAAGAAATCGACGCAAGTATGATTCCTTGCGCCCAGTCATTTGGAAAGCTGCCCAGCAATCGAGCGTTCAGGGTCTTGTAGAGGCTTGCAGCGAAACGCTGATCGGCGAAGAATGCACGGCGTTTGCAAAAAACCATGGGTGGCGCCCTAGTAGAAAAAAAAGTAAAAAGAAAAAAGGGTCGGCGGTTTAAAAGTGTCGGTTCTTTTTTAGACTCTTTTTCTCTATGAAAAGAGTCGTCTATTTGCTCGTTAAATTCGCACGTCTTATTTAAATCTTATCAATTTGATTTACTGTGGGTTAAAGAGGATTAGCTCCGCCTGCGTGATGTGCCTTGGGAATCAAGGGCGCTAGGCAGCGAGTCTTCCTTGACTCCACACATAGGATTTACAATGGATTGTTCTTTAACACCTTCTTCAGAAAAAGTAGTGCGCACCGTGCGCGAGTTCTGTCAAAAAAACCGCGAGACAGGGACGTGGCCCTCTAGCGAAAGCGCCCTCCGCGCCATCATTCAACAGGGGGATCAGAGTCCTTTTGCCCCCGCTATCCTTCGATACAATCGACGAGTCTTAATTGATCAGGTCGCATGGGATTCCTGTCTCGCTCGTCTTAACCAAACGCCAACCAATGTTCCCGTAAAGGAGGTTATCAATGCAGAAACCATATCGAAACCGGCGCGCAAATCGGCGGCGGAAAGGCAGATGGCTCATTAAAGTGGCATGGGAAAGTCCATGGCATGAGTACGAGCGGCTAAAAAAGGGCCTCAGCAAGAACTTGGAGAAGTACTCCACTGAGGCAGTGCAATTGGCGAGAAGTCTAGGACTTTAAGCTTCGCCTCTCTTGAGCTGAGAACTCAAGAGGGGCGTTCAACCACAAATACGACTACATTATATGAACGAGCATACTAACCCTTCTAATAATCCAAAAGCCCCATTGTCTGCAAACGACGAAAACAATGGTGAAATCGTCGGTTCATTGGCCTTTCTGATCCGCCCCAATAAGGGCGCCGAGAAGGGATTGAAGACGCTTAAAAAAGATCTAATAGCAGAAGGATGTCATTGGAGCACCGTCGCCGGCGCTTGGAGCTGTCCAATTGGCTCTAAAGAAAAAGTAGAGGCGGCCCTTGAATCTAGAAAAGTAAGCGTTACGCTGGTGCCATTTTCCGACTCCTACTTCAACAAGACTCAGGCCGGAAAAAAGGCTGAGGATCTCTGGACTCGGATCGATATTTTAGAAAAGAAGCACATGGCAGAGAATGCCGCTCTTTTGGTGGATACAGAGGCATTGAATCGGGAGGCCCAATCTAAGGAGTTATCTCCCGAAAGCTCACTGTTCTTGCAAAAAAAAGAGGAATTAACAAAAAGGGAAGAAGCTCAACTTGGGCTTGCGGCAGAGATTGAGCAGCTTAGGAATAGCGCAGAGCTTACTGAGAAGGGGGAGAGTAATGACGACGAGCTTCCCTTCCACGTATTGGGTCATAATTCTCAAAAAGAGATTCTGATTTGGCAGCACGGTCGCCTCATAGCTTTGCCGGCCGGCCGATTGAACAAGGACGAACTAAGGCTGTTTATCGGAGGCCAATCAGAATGGTTTGAAGATGCTGAAGGGGAGCGACGCTTGAAAACCAAGATCATCGATGAAGCTCATCGCAAAGGGTTCATCGACGACGAGTCTCCGCTCCGAGCGGGAGTTTGGTTTCTCGGAGGAAAATGGATTGTGATCTCGGGAAACAAGGCTGGGGTGGTCGATGAGGACGGGCTTGAATATCTGACGGAGCCCATTTTTGAGGGTAAGCTTGTAGAAACTAACGTATCGCCTTGGATTGATTGGGGAGTTTTCAAGCAGTCGTTAGACCTGGGCCCGGAAGAGTTAAAGCAGGTGTTCAATCGTCTCTATGAAAAAGTAAAGCTGTGGAATTGGATTGACCCCTCGATGGCCGCTTTTGCCACGGCTTTTGTTATGCTCTCGATCGTCCAGCAGGCCATGAAGTGGCGACCCTGGGTCTATCTAACTGGGGCGAAATCAACAGGCAAGTCGACTTTCTTTGAATTCATTCTCCAGACGGTCTTCGGAGCATTGGTTGAACGCCTGGACAAAAGTACCGCCCATGCGACGGCGCAGACGATAGGAAACAGCGGACGTATTCCCGTTTTTGATGAGTTCGAAAAGCACCGCCATATCCCCGACATCCTCGAACTTGCGAAGCTATTTAACAAGGGTGGGCAAAAGACTAGCGGCACTGGAGCGGACAAAGCGCACCGCTTTCACCTGCATCATATGCCCTGGTTCGGTTCGATTTATCTGCCGAAGAGGCTTATCCAAGACGCCGCCCAGGAGTCTAGAATCATAAAGCTGGAATTGAAGAAGCTGGAAAAGGGCACACCTCTTCTCAAGAAGTTTGAAGCGGAAGAGGCCCCGAGAATCGCCGCCGAGATTGTCGCTTGCATGATCGGTTCTTGGGGTCAAATTGAAGCGAAGGCCCAAGAAATCAACGCCGACCGGAACTTGCTAATTCAAGAACAGCCTGGGATTGAGATTCGTACGGTCGAGAACTTTATGTATGCGGCTTCAGTCTTAATACACTTCGCGCCCGAGCTGGGTGATCCAATCATTCCCCCGTGGGCGGCAACGCAATCGGAAGATGACGGCGAAAAGCTTTTAGATGCGATTCTAGCCAGTATTGTGAGGTTCGAGGGGGAGACCCGCTCAGTAAGCGAACTACTTCAATTTTCGAAAACTGGACTTGATGAACGGTACCCAAAGGAACTCGATCGATATGGCCTCCGGCTCACGACACATAAAGGTCATCAATTTTTAGCGATTAGGTGCGAAAGCGTAAACCGGCACCTCCTCAAGGACACGGACTACGCTGCGTTGGACATCAAGGGGCCTTTGTCTAGGGTGGAGGGGGCGGTAGGCAGCGCTCAGGTGAAAATGGCCGGAGCCAATCAACGCTGCGTTCTCATTCCAATCAATCGGCTAGGGGGGCTGTTATGAATGCTACTTCGTTACCAAGAAGTTACGCGTATGATACTTCTTAACTCTTTAGTAAATAGTTGGTTGTGATTAGAAGTAGCGAAGTAGCAGAAGTTATGATGGCTTTGGATAGGAAGGATAGCCAAGGTGTTGGACCGTGTTGGGTTTCTCGTTCCTCAACAAGATGATGTTACCCGTTACCGCGGGATGAAAGAGTCTAAAAAATAACATGTTAAAGAGTAACTTATTTAAGTTACTTGAAGGATGCTGGGTATTGCTAATTCAATTTCAATATAAGAAATAGTCATTTAATGGAAATTCGTAAATTTACGCTTATAAATGACCTGTGTTCAATTTTCCGAGCCCGTTGGTGTTATTTGTGTGGATATGTCAAAGGAATGCGACCAGAAAGGATTTAAAGGGGCTGTTGAAATGACTAGGAAGAGGAAAGTGGCAAAAGAAGAAACTGAACGACGAGAAAAGTCGATAAAATCTGGGCAGAGAAAGATGGAGTTATATGAGAAGGCCATGAGCGGAGACTGCGATGCCATAATGGCCTGCATGTACGAAAGAGGGATGATTGGCAAAGAAGAATTAGAGGATTACCACAAAATCAAGGAAAAGTATGGCAATCAAGAAGAAGACATCGAGGAATCCGGAGGACATTTTCTTCCCGGTTCCAGTGGATTTTAACCCAATCAAAACAGAGAAGCCAGCAGCCAATATAGGGGCGATCAAAAGAATCATCCAAGGGACAGTTAGACTTGCCTATTCTTTAAAGAGCCCAAAACTATGGGATTATTCTGGGCGGCCCATCAAGCCGAAAGCAGTAGCGACGAATGATCAAATGGAAACGGTCATGCATTTAATCGAGGCACTGGAACCAAAAGATGCGATCGAAGCGGCGCTGGCTTCACAGTTCGCGATTACTTACATTCGCGCGATGGAATCAACCTCTGACTTCGACACGATTCATTTAGACTTGGATCTATTCGAATTTGGACACAAGGTTTTAGAGGCTCTTCAGCAATATCGAAGCAAAGGGGCGCAGCAAATCAGCGTCCAATACAACGTGAACCAGGGGCAGGTCGTTAATATAAAGAACGTTAAAAAAGATGAGCAGCCAGCTACTCTGGAAGGGACGGGAATATGAGAACAGGCAATCCAGAGCTTGACTATATAGACTTTTACGACCACGACGCACTAGAGAAATTACACGAAAAACGAGCTAAAATGTGGATGAAGCTTTATCTGAAAGCGAGCAAGGGCAATCCAAAAGCTATTGAAGCCATCGAAAAGCACGAAGCCGAGGATCGGATCCTACGGGAACAGGCAAAAGAAACTTGGTATTATTGGACGTAAAGGAATGGCTAAAGACCAAAAAACACCACCTCCCCCCACCAAAGAGATCGCAGCTCCTCAAGCCCTAATTCCCATTATGCAGGCCTTCCACGTCGCTTCGGATAAGGTTGCAAAGTCGCTGATTTCCGAAGGGACTACGGCTATCTATGGAAGGGGATGTGGAGGGAATCGGGAACTCTCAAAGAGCGAGCTGGACGGCGTGATCTCTCTTATGAAATGCATCAACCCAAGGGATTCTCTGGAAACCCTACACGCGGCGCAGATCGTCGTTTGCCACATGCTGGGGATGAGGAAACTTGCAACAGACTTTCGTGAAGATCAAAAGCTTGGCTTGAACCTATTGCGATTCAGCAACGAGGCCATGCAAATGCTAGAGAAGAAGCGAAGCGGGACAACGCAAAACATCATCGTTAATTACAGCTACAGCGGTCAGGGAAACGCACTCATGCAGACCGTATTGCCTAAAGGAGAGAGCCGATGCCAATCCGAGGAGTGAAAATCTGCGGCGCCAGGTGCCGAACAAAGAACGGCGCTCCCTGCGAACAGCCGGGGATGCAAAATGGACGCTGCAAAATGCATGGAGGGGTCTTTTTCAGGCGCGAAAAGCATGGAAGAGCCACTTTACGGGCAAAAGCGGGCAGGAAAAGAGAGCGGGCGGTTTTGAAGGAAATGAAGACGATTAGCAGGGAGATCTTGGAGAAGAAGTGATTGTTTTCTGTTCCCTAATGCGCGCACGTGAGGCCCCTTCTCTATTTCTGTGTGGCTCTTTGCTTTTTTATTTCTCTTGGAAAAATAGATTTTTGTGTTTTGAGACCCAATTTTTAGCTCTTTCCTCTCCGGCTTTAAATGTTTTAAGGGTCTCTGCGGGGCCATTTTCAAGTTTTGTTTCTTTGTCCTTTGCATCTAGTTCATGCATTAGATTTACAAATTCTACTCCGTTTTCTTCACCAAGTAATGACAAAATAATTAGCCATTTACCCGATTCTGCCTCGTCAATTAACACTCCCTTTCCAGTACCATAAGCGAATCGTAAAATTTCTATACCACATATATCGCCTTGTTCTGCCGCTTCCTGAGCTAGCTTTAACCCTATTTTTGTCGAATTTAGAGAAAAATAATAATAAGATGCTAGGATTCCTTTGTAGAAAGTGTTTTGTTCTTCGTAAGCCTTTTTTCTACATATTTCGAGCCCCGTTTTAAATTCCTCTGATGCTTCTACTTCAGCCCTACTAGCATCTTTGTTTAGATGCGTTGTGTTCATGCCGTGCTGCTCTGCCAAAACCATAAACACCCCATCGTGCAAATAAAACTCATTTCCTTTTTCAGAATGGTTATTGTTTTCAATAGCATGTGCACTTGGAAAATAAGTGCTAATTGAGAATGCTATAACCCCGATTGCTACTAATTTAAACATGTAAAAATCCATTTATAAAATCCTTAAACATCATACAATACATACATTAAAATTCAAAACATTTAAAAGTTACTGTTTTAAATTAATTAGTTACATTGATATAATTTTCTATATTTAATATTATCTCTGTTTATTACATGGAGTTATTGTGAAGAAATTATTTTTCATTTCGTTGCCATTTTTAGCCCTGGCATCTGTATGTTTTGCGGATTCCTGCTTTGCGCACGGTTACAACGATCCCAATCGCAAAGATTATTATAACGAATGGGGCCAACATCAAGGATATTCAAAGCTAGAATCCTACTCAGGCAAAACAAATCACTACAATGAATGGGGTCAAAATCAAGGATATTCTAAAAGAGATTCTTATTCGGGGGAGGTTAAACATTACAATGAATGGGGCCAACTCCAAGGAACCACCAGATAATTATTGTATTGCTGAATAGAGAAAAAAATATTTAAGAAAGGATATTTGTTATGATTATTTTGAGTTCTCTTTTTTTGCAGTTGCTTTCTGCTGATATTCTTGTGAATCCAGTGACATCACCAGAAACGCAAAAGCTATCTGCAGTACCGAAGTCTTCTCAACTAGAGGATTTGCAACGAGTGTACGAAAAATATGACAAATACAAGCGGAATCAACCTAAGGGAAAAGATGTAGAAGGAATGAAAGGATATTTCGCGTCTATTGGCGATATTGAATCTGTGAAAATACTAATACGACATGGAGTTGATTTCTGCAAAACAGATCACGATTCCTATTACCCCAGAGACAACACACCAATAATTATTGCTGCTCAGAATTCGCACTGTGAAATGGTAATGCTTTTAGTTGATAATGAGGCAACTATGAATCCCCGTGAGTGGTTTGATTTCATGCGAGGAACCAATGTCCTCATGTATGATTCAGTTCCTATATCTCCTCAAGGGGATTTAACAAAAAGACTTCAAGCGTTGGAATATTTACTAGACCGAGGTGTTCCAGTCAACCGTACTGCTACCTATAACCGTTTTAAAGATGATGAGTTCTACAATTTCAGTTTGCTGCCAAAAACCTTGTTGGTGCACGGCACAACTCCGGCTGAGAAGGCTTACTTAAAAAGTGTTATCCAAATGTTATTGGATCGTGGCG
>Ga0207043_1029_pt1 | contig 22025 bp, 20 predicted proteins | sample Alteio_BWMinCont_71_FD_153304 | JGI IMG/M metagenome (GOLD analysis project Ga0207043, IMG submission 153304) | Enriched cells from forest soil in Barre Woods Harvard Forest LTER site, Petersham, Massachusetts, United States -... | ecosystem: Environmental > Terrestrial > Soil > Temperate forest >... | reverse complement strand
TAAAGCCGACTTGGCAGCGCTGCGCCGTGCACATTCCGAGGGAGTCGAAATCATTTTGGTGACCGGGCGGCGGCACATGTTTGCCCTGCCCATCGCCCAGCAGCTTGGTTTCGATCTTTGGCTGATCAGCTCAAATGGGGCTATTACGCGGTCACTCTCTGGCGAAACTTTTCATCGCGATATGCTTCCGGCAGAGACTTGCCGCAGACTGTGCAAGGCGATGCGCGAGTTTCGCGGCAACACCGTACTGACGTTTGATATCGAGAACAAAGGCGCGGTGTGCTTGAGCACATGCGCGACTTAAACGAGAGCATTCAGCGCTGGCTGGAAAAGAATCTGCAATATATCGATTTCGTCGTCCCGTTGGAAAATTCGCTGACTACCGATCCGGTTCAAGCGATGTTTTGCGGGCGCATCGAGCGCATGCATCAGGCACTAAAGATATTGGCAGAAAGTGGGTTGGAAAACGACATCACTGTACTGCGCACAGAGTACCCGGCGCGTGATCTCTCGATCGTCGACGTGCTGAATCAGGGCTGCTCGAAGGGGCACGCGTTGAAGAGGTGGGCCGATTATCGCGGCATCCCTCGCGAACAGGTCATGGCCATTGGTGATAACTATAATGATATTGAAATGCTTGCCTTCGCTGGTTTGCCATTTATCATGGGTAATGCGTCGGAGGAACTGCGCGGCAGAGGCTGGACAGTAACAGCCGCCAATGACCAGAACGGCGTAGCGGCCGCCATTGAGCAGGTTCTGGGCGCGCGGGTGGAAGTCTAAGGTTCAGGACTTGCAAGTTTTTCATCTAAGATCGTTCAATATTCGGATGAAGCTGTTGGCTCAATTCGTTCTTGGCGTGCTGGCTTTGGGCACATCGTCGTTCGCATCTGCGGCTGACGTCGCCGTGTTGCGCAATGGCTTTTCCATTCGCCATGAGCGGCGAGAAACAGTTGGCTCGGTGACGCGTCTTTATTTGGGCGCAGACAAGAATGGATACGTGGATGTTCCTACCAGCGACATCGAAAGTTTTGAGGAAGATATCTCGGCTCCCGCCGCGGCCCATAGCTCGCAGTCGGTCAATGAAGTTGTTAATACTGTCAGCGGACGCCACCATCTTGATCCTGATCTTATTAACAGCGTGATTCATGCCGAAAGCGGATTCAATCCTCGCGCAGTGTCGCCGAAGGGCGCCCAGGGCCTGATGCAACTGATGCCGCAAACGGCAACCCGCCTGGGAGTGGCGAACTCCTTCGATCCGGGCGACAATCTGGAAGGCGGCACGCGATACTTGCGGGAATTGCTCGAACGCTACAACTTCGATCTAATCAAAGCTCTCGCCGCTTACAACGCCGGCCCGGGGCGCGTGGAACAGTATCACGGCGTTCCTCCGTATTATGAGACGCAGGCTTACGTGGCGCGCATCATTCGTGATTTCAATCGCAAGAAGCTGGCGGAACGAAAGGCAGCTTTGAAATCCGCTGCCGCTCAAAAGAGTTCCGCACAACGCCGTCCCTCGGTAAAACAAACGGCGTCGCTAGATACTGCACCGCAAGCGCCCCGCTAATGTTAGGCCTCGAGTAATCACAACCCAGCAACGACCGTCATCACGAGCGTAGCGAGGGATCTGGGTCTTTGCCCGTATATTAACGATACCGGTAACGCTGGCAAAGATCCAGATCCCTCGCTACGCTCGTGATGACAAGGTCATGTGTACTTGCTGCGTTGACCCGCGTGCTTGCGTCGTTTACCTTGGCAAGAGAAGCAATTGTTTCTGCCGAATCGTTCCGTTCAGAATTTCACCATTAAATGGACAAGAAACGCTATTTTGCCTACGCCCTCGTCGCTGCGATTCTTGCCGCCCTGATTTACATGCAATTTCGGACGTGGAAAGATTTTGACTGGGCTACTTTTTGGGATCAATCCAGGCAGGTCAGCCCGCTCCATATTCTTAACGCCATTCTCCTGATCTACGTCAGTTATTTTCTGCGAGCAGTGCGATGGAAAATCTTCCTGCGGCGCGTGCGCCGCGAAGTTTCCGCGGTGGCGCTGATTCCTCCGACACTGATCGGATTCACGGGCCTGACACTGCTGGGCCGTCCGGGAGAATTGATTCGCCCTTACCTCATCGCCCGTCGAACCAACCTAACTTTTTCCTCGCAGTTGGCGGCGTGGGCGGTCGAGCGCATATTTGATATCGGGGGATTCACCGTCTTAATCGTTCTTGCCATATTCCTTCCAACGGATCTGCGATTCCTTCCCAACCCGGAGATTTATCCGCGGCTGCGCGTGGCAGGATTTCTACTCGTCGCTCTGGTAGCGGGATTAGCGTTGGCCGCTTTCTTGGTGGCGAAATTTGGAGAAGGTGTCGCCGCCAGGATTGAAATTCGCTTTTCTCATTTGGCCGCGAACTTTGGACATCGGGTGGCGCAGAGAGTTCGCGAATTTCATGGCGGACTGGATACGATCCACAGTCCGCTTGCCTTCCTGCAATTGTCCGCTGTATCGATTTTGATGTGGTGGATCATCGCGCTTGCGTATCTCCAAGTAACTCACGCCTACGGGGCCGCGCTTGCGCACATGACAGTATCCAAAGTTCTCTTGCTGATGGGTTCGAGCATGTTGGGCTCGTTGATCCAGTTGCCGGGCGTCGGCGGAGGATCGCAGTTGGCGACGATCTCGGCGTTGCAACATATTTTCCTGACATCGCATGAACTCGCGGCCAGTTGCGGAATTCTGTTGTGGCTGGCGACGTTCGTCTCTGTTGTCCCGGTTGGCTTGCTGCTGGCGCATCGGGAACGGTTGTCGTTACGGAAGCTGTCAGAGGAGAGTGAGCAGGAGGAGGCAAGGGTTGAGCTCTCGTCTACGCCTCCAGTCTGACGCTCGAGTGCTCCCTGCTACAGGCGTCCCTGCTACAATCAAGCGAACACTGATGCAAGCGCAATGAAGTGTCCTTTCTGCGGGTTCGCAAATGACAAAGTGGTGGATTCGCGCGAGAGCAAGGAAGCCGATTCCATCCGCCGCCGCCGCGAGTGCCTGAAGTGTGGCAAGCGCTTCACGACCTATGAGCGCATCGACGAAATTCCCTACATGGTGGTCAAGAAAGATGGACGGCGTGAGAAGTTCGACCGCCAGAAAGTATTGAATGGACTGCTGCGGGCGTGCGAAAAGCGTCCAGTCCCCATTGGCAAGCTAGAGCAGATCGTGAACGAGGCGGAGGGTTTCGTAATCGAATCGGCCGAGCGCGAGCGCAAGACCAGCGAACTCGGCGAGCTGATTATGAATCGTCTGCGCCGCTATGACAAAGTGGCCTATGTGCGCTTCGCTTCGGTTTATCTGGACTTTAAGGATGTGCAGGAATTCATGACAGAGTTAAAAGACTTGCTCAAAAGCAAGGAGCCCGAAGTTCGTGGGAAGCCCGCGGCGAAAAGCTAAAAGCTTATGGCTGCGGTAGAAACGTAGCACTGCTACGTTTCGGGTGTAGGCATCCTTTAACCTGTTGTCATTCCGAGCGAAGCGAGGAATCTGGGTTCTCGCGTGGGCGCGAAAAACCCAGATCCCTCGCTTCGCTCGGGATGACAATATTGGGCTTTGAGAAGCTCCAGGCGTCCGAGACGTTGCGCAGCGACGCCTCTACAGGTTAACTCGCTTTGGCCGATAGATGTTCTTAAGACATGGCACACAAGATCACCCTCATCCCTGGCGACGGCATCGGCCCCGAAGTGACGCAGGCCACCGTGCGCATCCTTGAAGCCACCGGCGTCAAGTTTGAATGGGAGACCTTCATGGCGGGGGCTGAAGCGTTTGAAAAATATCATGAATACATTCCCAAGGAGCTCACGGAATCGATCGAGCGCACGCACGTCGGGCTCAAAGGGCCGGTGACGACCCCGATCGGCGGCGGTTTTCCCAGCATCAACGTTGCGCTGCGGCAAAAGTTTGAGCTTTACGCCAACTTCCGCCCCATTCGCAATCTTCCGCACATTCCCACGCGCTATCCGGATGTGGACCTCATTATCGTGCGAGAGAATACGGAGAGCCTATACTCCGGCCTCGAACATGAAGTTGTGCCCGGCGTGGTCGAGAGCCTCAAGATTATTACCGAGAAAGCTTCCACGCGAATTGCGCGTTTTGCCTTCGAGTACGCTCGCAAGAATAACCGCAAGAAGATCCACGCCATCCACAAAGCCAACATCATGAAGCTGTCGGATGGCCTTTTTCTACGCTGCTCCCGCGCGGTCGCCAAGGATTATCCCGAGATCATCTATGGCGAGCACATTGTCGACAACACTTGCATGCAGCTGGTGATGAATCCATACCAGTACGACATGCTGGTGATGGAAAATCTTTATGGCGACATTATTTCCGATCTCTGCGCCGCGTTCGTGGGCGGATTGGGATTCGTCCCCAGCGCGAATCTTGGCGATCAGTGTGCCATTTTCGAGGCGGTGCATGGTTCGGCTCCAGATATTGCCGGCAAGAACCTGGCGAATCCGACGGCAATCCTGCGCTCTTCCCTGCTGATGCTGCGTCACATTGGCGAGCACGATGCTGCGCTCAAAATTCGCAATGCTCTGGAAACGGTTTATCGTACCCGGGAAAAATTAACCCGTGACGTAGGCGGGAAAGCCGGTACGTCTGAGTTCGCCGACTTCGTCATCGAGGCAATGGAGTCGGGAGCTGATGCTTCTCCGGTGGCAGAATCTTCCCACGCCTGAAGAAAGACTTTAGTGTGGGCGCGAGCGTCTTCGCTCGTGCGGGGCGTGGCAATCCTGCTCAAAGATTCTTAGTTACTGGGCCAAACGCCAACTCCACAGCGCGAGACGCGCCCTGCACGAGCGGGACGCTCGCGCCTACATTTGCCCTTTCTAACGCTAAAGTGCCGATCTATCAGTTTTTCCGCAGGCTGCTAAGGTTCGCACCCTTAATTCCGCGTTGACTAATCCTTCTACAATTCAGTAACATCCTTTTTCACCAAGGAACCCGGGGGAATGGCTTACCCAACACGGCGTATAGGTGTGGTGCTCTTCCAGCTTGGCGGACCTGACTCGCTGGAAGCAATCGAGCCATTCCTTTTTAATCTGTTCTGCGATCCCGATATCATTGACTTCCCGTTTGCCCGCATTGGCCGAAGGCCGCTAGCCAAGCTTATTTCCACTACACGCGCCAGAAAAGTTCAGCACCATTACGCGACTATCGGCGGCGGGTCTCCCATACGGCGCTTCACCGAGCAACAAGCACGCGCATTGCAGTTGAAACTGCAGCGCGACGGACTGGATGCGCACTGCTTCGTCGCTATGCGGTACTGGCATCCATTCACCGCCGAGGCGGTTGAACAGTTGCGGGCGGCGCGGTGCGACGAGGTTGTGTTGCTTCCTCTTTATCCGCAGTATTCTTGCACTACGACTGGCAGCAGTATTAATGAGTGGCGCCGATTATTTAGCGCCGATAATCCAGTTTGCTGTGTGAATTCTTTCTATCGTCACGAATTTTACCTGCAAGCATTGGTCGAGAAAGTGGACGAAGCCCTGGCAAGATTCGATTGCCCGGAGCGTCCGGAGATCGTTTTCAGCGCACACAGCGTTCCGGTTGCTGTGATCGACAAGGGCGATCCATATCAGCGCCAGATTGAAGAAACTGTCGACCTGCTGATGCAGCGCGGGGGTTGGCCCAATCAACACCGGCTTTGTTATCAGAGCAAGGTCGGCGCCAGCAAATGGCTGCAGCCGTCGCTCCATACGACGTTGCGCGAACTCGCGGTGGAGAAAGATCGCGAAGTTTGCATTGTTCCGATTTCATTTGTCACCGACCATGTGGAAACGCTCGGGGAGATCGATCATGAGGCTCGGGCGGAAGCCACTAAGCTCGGGATCAAACGGTTTGAAATGATGTCAGGGTTAAATGACTCGCCAAGTTTCATTGCCGCGCTGGCCCAGTTGGTACGCAGTGCGATCGATGGTGATTTGGGAAGAGAGTGCCGGTCGCAGTCGCTGGCTGCGGCTGCGGACTAAAACGCAAGAATAGAATCTAGCGTGGGGCTAGAACCAGAAAAAGGGGTGAGAACGGATGACAGACGAGTCCGCCAAAGCTGGCGTTCTGGGGCATCTGCCGCCGTGGCCGCGGCAGGCTCTCAATAATTCGGTCATCGCCATGGAACAGGCCTATCGCCAGCGCAAAGGTTTGCCTCTGCTTAGCGATGCCGATATTGGAGCGTTGAAGGCGGGCCAGCCGATGGCTTGGGAAAGTGGAAATGGCGGAGCGACCCCAGTCGCCGCAAGTCCGGCTGCTTCGGCCGCCGCGTCACCGCCCGCAGCGGCGGCAGTTGCGACTTCAACTCCCGCGCCGACAGCCGGGCTTAGCGAAGACGTGGCCATGTGGGTTGCAGAAGGCAGGAAGTGGAGCAAGTCGACCATTGCGGCGGAACAGGCGCGTCGTGGACGCAAAGGTTTGCCCGCGCTCAATGATGTTGAAATTGCAGCGCTGTTAGGAGAGCCAGTCGCGGAAGCACCCGCTTCCGCAGTGACGCCAACGCCAGCCGCTGCGGCTTCTCAGCCCGCAGCCGCGACGGGTCCAATCAGCGCGGAAGTGGCAAAATGGGTTGCGGAAGGAAGGAAGTGGAGCAAGTCGACCATTGCGGCGGAGCAAGCGCGGCGTGGCCGCAAAGGCTTACCCACGCTTAACGACGCGGAAATTGCAGCGTTGCTTGGCGAGCAAGCAGCCGCCGCTCCGGCGGCTCCAGCTCCCACAGCAACGGCGGCAGTCCCCGCTGGTCCTCGCCCTGCGGCTGCAAAAGCTGCTCCCGCTTCGGCGGCTGCCTCCGTGGCCCGCAGCGGCGAATCCACAAGTTACGTAGGCACGCCCGCGGTCGGAACATCCAGGGCGGCCGCCGCGGGAGGCGTCGCATCCATCGGTCCGGAGAATAGTGAAGTCAATCAGCAGCGCCGCCGATTGGTATGGAGCGCCGTCGCCGCTTTTCTGGTGGCGTGGTTCCTGGCTTTCTTCCGCTTTTTTTTGCCCCGCACCTTGTTCGAGCCAGCGACTAGCTTCAAAATCGGGTATCCCGAAGAATACGGTTTGGGAGTGGATACAAAGTTTCAGCAGAAGTACCGTATCTGGGTTGACCGCACGCCGGATCGCATCTTCGTAATTTACGCACGCTGCACTCATCTCGGCTGCACACCCGACTGGAAGCCAAGCGAAAATAAATTCAAATGTCCCTGCCACGGCAGCGGATACGACAGCGAAGGAGTCAACTTTGAAGGACCAGCGCCTCGGCCCATGGATCGAGCGAAGGTCGAAATCGCGCCCGACGGTCAGATTCTGGTAGATGTCTCAAAGCTCTACCAGTGGCCAAAAGGTCAGCCGACCCAGTTCAACGAAGATGGATCATTCCTGCGGGCCTAGATCGTGTGGCGCGGGCGCCCTCGCCCGCGTGTTTGCAAGACTGACGATTTTAAGAGGAAACAATGCCTGAAGAAAACGGAAACGGCAAAAACGGCAACCGCGTAGGCCTGCTGGAACGGGTGAAGGCTGGCGTCAAAGAAGACGTCCAATCGCTCAAAACGGACATGCCGGCGAAAGCTAAAGAGCAAATCGAAGGGCTGAAAGATCCCACCAAAACTCAGGTCTACACTTCGATATTCCGCCACAAGCATGACGACACTCCGCGCAACCGTGCGCTGGGCGTGCTGTCAAACGTCTTCCTGCATCTGCACCCGGCCAAGATCAATCGCGATGCGGTCCGCTACAGCTATACCTGGGGCATGGGCGGAATCACGTTCTATCTTTTTATTGTCCTCACATTTACCGGCGTCCTGCTGATGTTCTACTACCATCCCAGCAAGGTGCAGGCGTTCCGCGACGTTCTATATCTTGAGCACGACGTGCCTTTCGGCAAGCTGCTGCGCAATATGCACCGCTGGGCCGCGCATTTAATGGTGATCGCGGTCTGGCTGCACATGTTCAGAGTTTTCCTCACAGGTTCGTACAAGAAGCCGCGCGAGTTCAACTGGAACATCGGCGTTCTCTTATTGGTATTCACTTTGCTGCTCTCGTTCACCGGATACCTGCTTCCCGACGATCAACTGGGATTCTGGGCAGTCACGGTGGGTACGAACATGGCTCGTGCCACGCCGCTGCTGGGCCACGAAGGCCCGTTCGGCAAAATGTTGGGCATGACGCCATATAACGACGTTCGCTTCGGCTTGCTGGGCGGCTCGATCGTGGACGCGAATGCCTTGCTGCGCTCCTACATCTGGCACTGCATCGGCATTCCGATCGTGGCTTCGGTTCTGATGATCGTCCATTTCTGGCGAGTAAGGAAAGATGGCGGCATCTCCGGCCCAGCACCGGTGATGCTAACGGCGGAAGCCGACAAACCGCGCCGCGGCTAGGTTCACGTGGGGACGGCCGCCCTCGGCTGTCCGGCGGAGCAGAGCTCCGCAGTCATTCGCAGCAGCACTGTCGAGCTTTGCTCGACTTGGACGGCCGAGGGCGGCCGTCCCCACACAGTCTTCGGAGACTTTATGGATTGGCGACAACTTTGGGAAATCTGTTCGGCGCCTGACAACGTCCCTATCGTGGGTTTGATCCCGCTGTTGATGTTCTACATTTATCTGGCGTGGAAGCAGGCCAAAGCCAACGATGAACTCATCGGCGAACTCGAAACCAATCCTGCGATGGCGAAAACTCATCATCGCAAGACGTGGCCCTTCCGTCCCGGCTGGCAGAAAGAAATCCACGTATGGCCGTTTCTCCTGCGCATAGAATTTCTCGCCGCTATTATTGTCACGATTATTTTGATGATCTGGTCCATCACATTGAGTGCACCACTCGAGGAGCCTTCGAATCCTAACCTCACGATGAATCCTGCGAAAGCGCCCTGGTATTTCCTCGGCTTGCAGGAAATGCTGGTGTACTTCGATCCCTGGATCGCGGGCGTGGTAATGCCGACGCTGATCATCATCGGACTCATGGTGATTCCATACATCGACACCAATCCGTTGGGCAGCGGCTATTACACTTGGAAGCAACGCAAATTTGCCATTGGCACATTCCTTTTTGGCTTCGTCATCCTCTGGGTTGCGATGATCATCATTGGTACGTTCATTCGCGGGCCTGGCTGGCAGTGGTTCTGGCCGGGGCAAACCTGGGATCACAACCGGCTTATCTATGAGGTGAACCGCGACTTGCCCGATCTTTTCGGGATCACTTCGAATTTGGGCAAAGCAATCTTCGGCGCAATCGTGGTCGGAGGCTTTTATCTGGCAGGTGGATTTCTGGTGCACGCGCTCTTCCGGCGTTACAACCCGAAAGACTATCAGCGCATGAGCCTGCTGCAGTATTCCATCATGATGTTTTTCTGGCTCACAATGCTGGCGCTGCCGTTGAAGATGCTGTTGCGGCTCGCCTTCAACATCAAGTACGTGTGGATAACGCCGTGGTTCAATGTGTGAAGCAGAGTTGTCATTCCGAGCGAAGCGAGGAATCTGGGTGATTCCCGGCCGAAACCGAGATTCCTAGCTCCGCTCGGAATGACAGGTATTTTGTTTGCAACGACTGATGGAGGATTTTGGTGCCCGAACAACCAATCCCCGAGCAAGATCCGGTAGTAACGAAGTCGTACGCGCTATATTACGTCGTTTCGATGGTGTTGCTTATGGCGACGCTGTTCTGGGCTCTGTGGGATGAGGCTTACGGACAGCGTCCGTGGAAAGCTTTCCAGAATGAATTTAAGCGGCGCTACACTGCGGTGCTCGACAAGACGGAACCGGCGTCCGATAAATCGGTAAAGAATGTAGAGAACAATTCGGAGTACCAACAACTGGAAGCGGCTTACAAGCAAGCTGACACCGCGGCCAGGCCTCGTCGCGATGAACTTCAGAAACACATCACCGATCTCAGCGCGCAAATCCTAGCGGTGCAGAACGTATTCACCGACAAGCGTGCTTACGCTAATGCGCTGACCTACCAGATCGAGACTGAAACCAGCGCGTCCGGGAAACAAAGCAAGAGGAAGGATCTGGAAGACTATAAAAAGAAGCTGTGGACGGTTGAGTTCCCCGACGGCCACAAAGACAAATACGACTTCCGGCAACTGGAAGAGAAATACAACGAACTCAAAGATGAGCGCACGAAATTAAACGCCGAATTGGGTGACGTGCTTAAGCCGGTTACTGCTGCAAGCACTGCAATGTCCGCATACATCTCAGAACACATGGTGGATTTGACGCCAGCTCAGATTGAAGGTCTGCAAAAGAAGACAAAAGAGTGGGATCCGAAGATCGTGCAGATCAATGTGGCGGAAGCGAATATCGTGGATCGCTGCGAATCGTGCCACATGGGAATTCGTGAGCCGTTGAAACTCACACCCGCTGTCATGGAAGCGAAGGGCGAAAAGAAGCCCGACGAGTATGCGCAGGCATTTGTGAGCCATCCCGAACCTGGCCTGTTGAAGTCTCACGATCCCGATAAATTCGGCTGCTCACCCTGCCATCAAGGCAATGGCCGCGCCACTACAAGCATCGAAAAAGCCCATGGAAATTACGAGCACTGGCTGTGGCCGCTCTTCCCCAAACAGAACGTCGAAGCTGGATGTCAGACATGCCACTCAGCGGACATGGTGCTGGTCAGCGGAGATGTGGGATGGACTATCAGCGAAGGCAAAGATCTGTTTCGCCAAAAGGGCTGCATGGGCTGCCATCGCTATGAGGGATACGACAAAGAGCCCGAGGATCTGAACTCGGTCAGCCAGCAAATTAAGCAACTAGAGCAGCAGGAGAAAGACAACTTCAAGCAGGCTGCCGACTTGATGAAGCAGGCCGACGCGGCCGCGAGCAACGAAGACGCCAACCGGCTGAACGACAAAGCCATCGCGCTCAAAGTTTCCAACAGCAAAGCCGAGGGACATATCCAGCAGCTCGATTTTCAGTCGCACAGCCTGATGCAGGACATGAAAAAAGTTGGGCCGAATTTGAAAGACGTCCGGCTCAAGCTGAACAAGAATTGGATTCCGGTGTGGCTGAAAAAGCCGACCGATTTCCGTCCCACCACCAAGATGCCGAACTTCCGCCTGACCGATCATCAGATTCAGGCAATTTCTGCTTACTTGTGGCAGTCGGCATTCACCGATCCGTTGCCGCAACAAAAGCCGGGAAACGCGGAGCACGGCAAAGAGCTCTTTGAAGCGCGCGGCTGCATGGCTTGCCATTCCATGGGCGAAGGCGATCAGATGCTGGGCGGAACTTTCGCCGCGAATCTGACACGCGAAGGCGAAAAAGCGAATTACGATTATCTGGTGCGTTGGATTCACAATGCGCGTCAGCGTACGCGCCCGTATTGCCCGTACGAAAAGAAAGATATCGGTCCAGAGGACTACGACAAGAAGGGCTTGCCTTATCAGTTCGACTTGCAGCATAGCCAGTGCCCGAATGATGGGCACGAACTGCAAGTGCAGAATATGACCGTGATGCCGAGCCTGCGCCTGACTACGGAAGATGCGCAGGACATTGCGTCTTATCTGATGACGCAGAAGAAGCAGGAGCGCTCAGCCTACGCCGATGCTTCTTTCATGGATGACCCCAAATTGAAAGCCGAAGGCAAAACGTGGATTCGCCACTACGGTTGCGCGGGTTGCCATGAAATTTCGGGCATGGAGGACGAGGGCCGCATTGGCACCGAGTTAACCTTCGAAGGTAGCAAGCCCATCGAGCGCCTCGATTTTGCTCTGTTCACTGAAGTCGCTCAACGCGGCGGCAAGCATGCCGAGCCGATAACGAATGCCGAAGACTTGGCGCGCCTCCCCGAGGGCCCAGCAAAAGATTCCTGGTACGACCACAAAGGTTTCTTCGAGCACAAACTTGCCGAGCCCAACATTTACGACCAAGGCAAAATCAAGTCTGAGACCGAAGCTCTGCGCATGCCCAATCTGCACCTCACCTCGGAGCAGATTCGCGCACTGACGACCTTCCTGCTGGGCAGCGAAGAGAGTTCCCTACCGTCCGACTACCGATACCTCCCGGGCGATGCGCGGCGTGACATTCAGGAAGGCTGGTGGGTAGTTAAGAAATACAACTGCATGGGATGCCATCAGTTTATCCCGGGGCAGAAGACGATTCTCATGGGCTTGCCCCAGTATCGGGAGAATCAGGAGCAGTTACCGCCAAAACTTTTGACTGAAGGCGCGCGCGTCGATCCCGAATGGTTGCGGCGTTTCCTGTCGAATCCTGCATTGAGTGAAACGGATACGAACCGCAACGGCGTGCGTCCGTATCTAAAAGTGCGCATGCCCACGTTCTCGTTCTCCGACAATGAACTGCGCAAGCTGGTGCGATTCTTCCAGGCTCTGTCGCAGCAGCCGATGCCGTATATTCCGGAGCAGGTTCCAGTGTTGACCGCGAAGGAATCCGACATGGCGCGCAGTTTGTTTTCGAGCACAGCCGCGCCATGCCTGAAGTGCCACGCAACGGGCGATCCCGCGCACGACAAGATTGCGACCGCGCCAAATTTCCTGCTCGCAAAAGAACGCTTGAAGCCGGATTGGGCGGAACGCTGGGTGCTTGATCCGCAAGCCATCAGCCCAGGCACCTCGATGCCATCAGGCCTTTTCCGGCGGGAAAATAATCACTGGGTCTTTGCCGGGCCGACACCACCATCTTTCCAAGGCTATGAAAAAGACCAGTCCACGTTGTTGGTGGATTATATTTTCCAACTCACCCCAGAAGAACAAAAGCATGTAGCGGCATCAATGGGACGAGGCCAAGCCTCAATCCAAATCCCGGCGAAGCCCCGGTCGACTGATTCATCGTCGCCAGGATCGGCAGGGGGCGGCGGTTCGCGGTAGAATACTTGGTTTCGTACATGACTTGTTGCGGCCACCGTTCGGACAGTCGGTGGAGACTCCTCCGGCAGCAATCAACTTTGATTCGAATTTACAAATACGCGTTAACACTTCACGAAAGGGCGAAATAATGAATAAGAAAACTGTAGCAATGTTTGGCTTGCTCTGCCTGCTTGGCATCTGGCTTCTCGTAGGCTGTAGCAAGAAGGAGAGCACCGAGAACCAATCGTCTGCGCCGACTTCCTCGACCCAGCCCGCAGCAGCGGCTACTCCGATCGATCCGAGTACAGTGGCGGCTGTCAGCGGTACCGTGAAACTGGACGGCTCCGCTCCGAAGCCTTCCAAGATCGATATGAGCCAGGATGCGGCCTGCAAAGGCACCAACACGGCAGAGACCATCGTCGTTGACGGCGGCAAAGTGGCAAATGTTTTCGTGTATGTAAAAGATGGTCTCGGCGACCGTACCTTTGACGTTCCCAAAGATGCAGTCACCATCGACCAGAAGGGTTGTCAGTACCATCCTCACGTGTTGGGCGTAATGGCGGGTCAGAACATTCAGATCAAGAATGACGACCAGACCACGCACAACATTCATCCCACGCCGCAAGCCAATCGTGAATGGAACGAATCTCAACCGCCTGCAGCCGCGCCGCTCGAGAAGAGCTTCGCCCGCGAAGAAATCATGCTGCCGGTAAAGTGCAACCAGCATCCATGGATGAGAATGTACATCAACGTAGCCAAGAGCCCGTTCTACGCGGTCACAGGCCCGGATGGCAAATACGAAATCAAGGGCCTGCCGCCGGGTGACTACACCATCGCTTTCGTGCAGGAAAAATTAGGCGAACAAACGCAAAAGGTGACGCTGGCAGCCAAGGACAGTAAGACTGTAGACCAAACGTTTAAGGCGCAGTAGCATCTGCCAGTCTATGCAGGACGGGCGTCGCGCCCGTCCTGGCTCGTGTAGCGCCGCCGTCTCGGCGGCACCGAGGGCCGTACGCCCTCAAGACAGCCGGCAGGATGCCGGCGCTACGAAAATTTGGAGGCCGATCTGCAGTCTCTCGCCACACCATATAATCGCGCGCACCATAGCTTCGCGGTTTTCACCGCGTGCGCGACGTTTATTCTGATCGTCGCTGGTGCGCTCGTTACCAGCAACGACGCCGGGCTTTCCATCCCCGACTGGCCCACGTCGTTCGGGTCCTTCAGTGTCCCGCCGTTGCATGGAGGAATCAAGTTCGAGTGGACCCATCGCGCGATTGCGGGATCCATCGTGATCCTCACAATTTCGATTGCCGCGTGGACGTGGTTCGCGGACCGTCGTCGCTGGATGAAATGGCTCGGCCTCGCCGCTCTTAGCACAGTTATCACGCAGGCAATCCTCGGCGGGCTAACTGTTCTTTTATTTCAGCCCCCATGGGTTTCATCAGCCCACGCTGCGGTTGGACAAACATTCTTCTGTATAGCGGTCACCATTGCCATGTCCACCGGACGCCGTTGGGTGGAAGAAGTTCCGCAGATCGAATTCGACAGCCGCCGTCCCACCCTCGCCACGCTCACGTTGCTGTCAATCTTTGTGCTTTACGTTCAATTAATACTGGGCGCCATGTTTCGCCATCACGGCATGAGTTGGTGGCCCCACGTCGTGAACGCCGCGGTGGTTGCCTTTGTATTGACCTGGACCGCGATTCGAGCTTTGTCGCAGTTCTCAAAAATTGAGGCGGTGCGGCGCCCGGCGATTATTCTGGTGTCCCTGATGATCACGCAACTTTGCCTGGGCTTTATCGCTTTTCTAACTCGCGTAGCCTGGGGCCGCGATGCCGTCCAGCCCGAAACTCCTATGGTGATTTCGACCGTCGCTCACGTGGCAGTCGGAGCGCTGCTGCTTGCGACTGCGGTTGTTCTCGCCATTCAAGTGTGGCGGCACGTTCCAGTGTCATTTGAAGAACGAGTTCCAAGCCGAACAGGAAAACCCGTGGCTGCGTGACCCGCGAGACAGCATCTCATCGTAGAATAGGCTGTGGCCTCCAAAACTCCATTTGCTGTAGCCGGCTCTGACACGGAAATCTCCGTCGCACCCTCTGTAATTTCGGTGCAGGATCTAGTGCATAGTTACGGCGACCGCGCTGCCCTGAACGGTGTGTCCTTCGACGTTCGTCATGCAGAGCTTTTTGGACTGCTAGGGCCGAATGGGAGCGGTAAGACTACGCTATTTCGCATCCTCTCCACGCTGATGATTCCGCTACGCGGACACGCTACGATTATGGGCTTCGACGTAGCCCGTGACCCAAACGACCTGCGGCGGCAAATCGGTGTGGTCTTCCAGGCGCAAAGCATCGACGTAAAGCTAACCGCAGCCGAAAACCTTTGGCATCAGGGACATCTTTATGGCCTGCATGGAGCGTCGCTGAAGTCGCGCATCCCGGAAATGCTGGGCCGGGTGGGACTGGCAGATAGAGCCAACGAAAAGGCGGAGACTTTCTCCGGAGGAATGCAGCGCCGGTTGGAGCTGGCCAAAGGATTGCTTCATCATCCGTCGGTGCTGCTGCTGGATGAGCCTACCACCGGACTTGATCCCGGCGCCCGGCGCGATCTTTGGCAATATCTCGCGATTCTTCGCGACGAAGAAAGAGTCACCGTGATCGTGACTACTCATCTTATGGAAGAGGCGGAAGGCTGCGATCGCCTCGCCATTCTGAATGAAGGAAGAGTGGTGGCGCTAGGCACTCCTGATGATCTTAAACATGAAATCGGCGGCGACGTAATCCTGCTGGATGCGAAGTCACCGGAATCGCTCGCGGAACGGATTCGCGCTCGCTTCCATCTCGACGCTCAAGTGCTTCACGGACAGGTTCGCATGGAGCGGGAGAACGGGCACCGCTTTATTACAGATGTGGTCGAGGCGTTTCCGGGTGAGATTGAGGCAATTTCCGTGAGCAAGCCGACGCTGGAAGACGTTTTCATTCACCGCACCGGGCACCGCTTCTGGACGGAAGGCGGAGAGGAAGCAGAAAAATAGATCTTTAGTAGCGCCGCCGTCTCGGCGCCTGTCCTCGGGGCGTCTCGGCCGCACAGCGAGGGCAGGATGCGCTCGCGACAGCCGCCAGAGCCTGCCCCGAGCGAAGCCGAGGGGATCCCGGCGCCACAAAGGAGTTGCAAACCATGATGCTGTTGCTTTCGCTGATACTTGGAACCGTCCCGCTGTTGGGAGTGGCGTGGATCGTTATGAAAGCAAGCGTAACCACCGTCGACGGTCTGTTCATGAGCCTGATTCTGCTTACACTGTCGGGCATTCTCTTTTTGAATGCTTATCTGGAAGTTCGCGGAAAACTCAAGAAGTCCGCAGCGCCATCGGCGCAGAAAACGAGTTGATGTGGTCACACAGAGCCGGGCCTTATCAGCGCAAGCAGCCCCAGTTTCGAGTGGAGTGATGCTCCCAGCCTTCACGTTGTGGTGGCGAGAGATTGTACGTTTTTACCGGCAGCGCTCTCGCGTCGTCGGAGTCATTGCGTCGCCGCTGCTGTTCTGGCTGGTTATCGGCTCCGGCTTTGGCACGTCGTTTCGATCCGGCAATGCGCCGGGACAGCAGCACTATCTGGACTATTTTTATCCCGGCGCACTCATCATGATCGTGCTGTTCACTTCGATTTTTGCCATGATGTCATTGATCGAGGATCGCAAGGAAGGGTTTCTGTTGTCGGTTATGGTCGCACCCGTGCCCCGCGCAGCAATTGTGCTGGGCAAAGTGCTGGGCGGAACAACTTTGTCAGCCATTCAAGGACTCATCTTTCTGGCGTTCGCGCCGTTCGTCGGGGTGCACTTGGGCTTCATCGACTTCTTGCTCGTGGTGTTTGTAGTTTTTTTGGTTTCTTTTGCACTGACCTCCTTGGGGTTCGCCATTGCGTGGCCTATGGATTCCACCCAGGCTTTCCATGCCATCATTAATCTTTTTCTGATTCCCCTGTGGCTGCTTTCAGGTGCCCTGTTTCCGCTGTCGGGAGCGTCGGGCTGGTTGCGCCTGCTGATGCGGCTGAATCCACTCACCTATGGCGTTGAGGCGCTGCGCAATCTGCTGTACCCCGAGAGCCCCACTGTATTGCCTTTGGCTTCTTCCATCGCCGCCCTGGGGTTGTTCGCTATTGTTATTTTTGGCTTGTGCTTTTTTAGGGTAAACCGACGAACCACGAGGCCAGCAGCATGATGCAGGTTCCGGCCATGATACGCGTTTTTTCGGTGATCTGCGGCGCATGAAAGAGCTTTACCACAGTGCCACAGAGTCACAGACGATTCCTTGCATATTTGTTCTCTGGGACTCTGTGACTCTGTGGTAAAAATGGTTTTTCATGTCAGTGGTCCGATTAAAGATCGATGTGTCCGGTACCGTCGGCGACCAGGCTTGGCGCGGGATTCAGCAGTTCGATCAAATCCAGAGTGCGGATTTTGGCCCTCAATTCGGCAGCGGCGGACGCTGCAATCACCCGCTCAAGGCCGCCCATCAGAAAGGTGAATGGATAGGCGCTGAAATCCGGCTACAGACACCACTTCTGGCACAATATGCGGTTTCTCACTATCTGGAGCAAGATCGCGTGCTGGACGCGGACATTGTCGAATGACTCGGCGGTCTTCCGATTGTTTCTCCAAGCGTAACGCTCCTTAAGATTGCTATCTCATGACCTTCTCATCCGATGCCATTCCGCAAACCTCTCCAGATGTGATTAAGCCGCCGAAGCCTCGCATGTCCACTCGCAACCGGTTGCTGTTCTTCGTGACTGGATGGCTAATCGTGCTCATGCCCTTCCTGTTCTGGTGGAATACCTGGTTCGGACGTCAGCTTTCTAACCAACAATTAGCCGAGTATTTGCGTGACCAAAAGCATCCTCGACACATACAGCACGCGCTGGTGCAAATCGGTGAGCGCATGGCTCGGCACGACCCCAGCGTCGCGCAATGGTATCCCCAGGTCGTTCAGCTCGCCTCTTATCCAGTCGAAGAGGTACGCAACACCGACGCTTGGGTTATGGGACAAGATACATCCGGCGGCGGGTTTCATGAGGCTCTGCTAAAAATCCTTGGCGATCCTTCGCTCATGGTGCGCGGCAATGCGGCGCTCTCGCTAGTCCGCTTTGGAGACGCGACTGGTAGACCTGAAATCCTCCAACTGCTGCAACCGGCAGTAATCACGGCGCCGCAGCCGGGGAAAGTGATCGACACCAGCACGGTGGGCACCGCGATTCGTCAAGGAGGAATCGTTGCCAAATTGCAGGACGACTCGCAGACCACAGAAATCCGCTCGCCTATAAGCGGCCGGCTTTGGGCGCTCTCTGCATCAACCGGACAAACAGTGAGGACAGGAGCGCAAATAGCGGAAATTGATCCGGGCACGGAACAGGTGTGGGAAGCGTTACGCGCGCTTTACCTTATCGGGCAGCCGGATGACATTGCAGCAGTCTTGCCCTATGAGCGGGAGTTGCCAGACATCCCCGACCACATCCGCAAGCAGGCGATCGAAACAGAGAAAGCGATTCGGCAACGCGAAAAACCGGCCGGACAGTAACTTTGAAAATTGATTAGTGAACAACTGCGCCTAGTGGCATTCCTGCCGTTTCAAACGAGTGCGCCACTGATCTGCGAACATCTTCGCTCCCAAAACGAATAGGCCATCGGTCATGCAAGGTCTCAATCCAAGTCTGCGATTTATTTGAAGTTTGCCCTTGACACCTGCAATCAAGCAGTTAGTATTGATGAATAGTTATGCAGATCAGTGAATAATTATGCATCATGAATAAATCCTTACGACAGAGAGGAATTCTCGAATTGCTCAAGCATGGCCCAGTGGCCAGCCAGGAAGACCTGCAGCGAGCGCTGCGTAAGCGCGGACTCAAAGTGGGGCAGGCGACGCTTTCGCGAGACATACGGGATCTGCGTTTAGCCAAGACAGCTGATGGCTACTCGCTCTCTGAAGGTAACGGTTCTTCGTCGCCGGCCTTGCCTCCAGTGTCACGACTGGTGCGGGAATTCGTGCTCGAGGTACGTCCGGCACAAAACCTGCTTGTAATCAAGACTACCGTCGGCAGCGCTCAACCAGTGGCCGCTGCGCTGGATGACCAAGAGTGGCCGGAGGCTGTTGGTACGATCGCGGGAGATGACACCATTCTGATTGTTTGTCCGGACAAGGAAGACGCGAAGAAGTTAGCCGGCCGCATTGAGGAGATGCTCGCCTGATGCCGGCCAAACTCAAGACCGCGGTATTGGGCGCGACCGGATATTCCGGCGCGGAACTTACTCGGCTTTTGCTGCGTCATCCTCGGGTCGAGAAGCCTATTCTACTGCGGCGCCCAAGTGACACCGACGCGAACGCCAGCTTGGCCGATACCTTTCCCGCATTTTCGGGTAATGGAAGCTATCCGCTGCAACCGCTCTCCTGGCCTTCGCTTAAGCAACAAGGAGTCGAGTTGCTTTTTCTAGCCACTCCACATGAGGCTTCCCGCTCTATCGTGCCGGAGGCTGTCGCGCAGGGTTTGCGGGTGATCGATTTAAGCGGCGCGTGGCGGCTCAAGCAGCCGCAGAATCGCGCTGCCTACGCTTTCACAGACGCAGATTCGGTGACGGCAGCTGAACTCACCGAGAAGGCAGTCTACGGACTGCCGGAGTTATGCGCCGATCGCATTCCAAACGCCGCTCTGGTGGCGAATCCAGGTTGTTACGCGACTTCAGTAATTCTGGCTTTGGCGCCGTTGTTGAGCGCAGGTTTGGTCGATCGAGGGCGTGGAATCATTTCCGATTCGAAGTCTGGCGTCTCGGGCGCGGGCAAAGAACCGAATTCGCGCACTCACTTCGTTTCTGTTGCCGACAATTTTTCCGCGTATTCGGTGTTCGGTCACCGCCACCTGGGAGAAATGCTTGAGCAACTGAAATTGAATTCGAGTGAATTGATTTTTACGCCTCATTTGCTTCCGATACCACGGGGAATTCTTTCGACCATCTATGTGCATCTGAGCCGCGAAGTAAAAGCTGGGGAGATCGAAAGCTGCTTTCGAGGCTTTTATGCTGGCCGTCGCTGGGTAAGAGTTTTCGTTACCCCCAAACTGCCGCAGATCCAGTTTTCTCTGCATACCAACTATTGCGATCTTGGTTTCTGCCTCGATGACAGTGGCCGCCGCCTGGTGCTGGTTTCGTGTATCGACAACCTGCTGAAGGGCGCTGCCGGGCAGTCCGTTCAGAATATGAATCTGATGTATGGATGGAATGAAGAGGAAGGCTTGCAGTGAAAATCGTAGTCAAAATCGGCGGCGCCGCGCTCGAAGACAAATCCAGATTGCGCAAGTGCGCGCGAGCGATTGTCGAGTTGGCGCATGACGGTCATCACGTCGCCGTGGTGCACGGCGGGGGCGCTGCACTCACGCGAACGCTTAAATCGCTTGGCAAGACGAGTGACTTTGTAAACGGGCTGCGCATCACGGACGCCGAGACGCGCGACGTCGCTCTAATGGTGCTCTCCGGGATCGTCAACAAAAGTCTAGTTGCGGCGATTGTCGCGGCAGGAAGCGCAGCGGTGGGCCTGTGTGGCGCCGATGGCATGGCGTTCCGCGCACGCAAAAAGCAAAATTCAAACTGTGACTTGGGATTTGTAGGAGAAATCTGTTACGCGGAACCGCGCTGGATCGAAGCTATCTGGGCCGCCGGAGGCATTCCAGTCCTGTCTTCGATTGCGCTGGGCTCCGACGGCGAGTACTACAACATCAATGCCGATCAGATGGCATCCGCGTGCGCCGTGACCTGCCACGCCGACAGCTTGATTTTTTTGACCGATGTGGACGGAGTAAAGGACGCGGAAGGAGCAGTTATTCCCTGGCTGAATACCCGAGATGTAGCCGCCTTGGTGGCCGCTTCCGTCATCCGCGGCGGAATGCTGCCCAAGCTGGAAGCTTGCAGCGAGGCGCTTCATCGGGGCGTGGGACGAGTGCGAATTCTGCCGGCGGCGCAGGTCGAGAGTCTACCGCAGTTTTATTTTACGAAGCTGGCGTGCGGGACGGAGGTAGTTGGCGCATGAGCCTGGCTTCCGTTATTCGTTCCGAAAACAAACTATTGCTTCCGACCTATGATCGTCACAAGATTCTTTTTCAGAAAGGGCGCGGTGCGTATCTATGGGATTCGCGCGGCGCTCGTTATCTGGACTTCTTGAGTGGCATCGGTGTGAATGCGCTGGGGCACGCGCATCCTTCAATTCAGGCGGTGTTGAAGCGGCAGGCAGGCCGGCTGATTCACGTTTCTAATTTGTTTTTTCACGAGTATCAGGCGGAGCTTGCCAAACGGTTGACGAATATTTCCAGTTTGGACCGCGCCTTTTTCTGTAACAGCGGAACTGAGGCGTGGGAAGGCGCGCTGAAACTCGCTCGTGTTTATGCGAGAACCGCGAACACCAATGGCCACAAGCCAAAGTGGCGCATTCTCGCTCTCGACAATTCTTTTCATGGACGCACCTTTGGTTCGCTGGCGACGACTGGTCAGGCGAAATATCGCGACCCTTTTGTTCCATTGCTGCCCGGGGTTGGCTTCGTTCGATTCAACGATGTGCAGGACTTGAAAGCGCAGTTCGACTCCGGCGTTTGCGCGATTTGCCTGGAGACGATTCAAGGCGAAGGTGGAATCTGTCCGGTGAGTCCGGAATTCTTGCAGCTCGCACGGAAGTTGACGGAAAGCAGCGGGACTTTGCTGATCCTCGATGAGATTCAATGTGGTCTGGGCCGCACGGGAAATTATTTTGCCTACCAGCACTACGGCGTACAGCCCGACGTGGTGACGATTGCGAAGCCTCTCGCCGCGGGATTACCGCTGGGTGCGATTCTTATGACCAATCGTGTGGCGAGCAGTATGCATCCCGGCATGCATGGCACCACGTTCGGGGGAGGGCCGCTGGCTTGTGCCGTCGCGATCGAGTTTCTGCGGGTACTGGATGAACTGCTCGATCACGTGCGCAAAGTCGGAGGCTATTTTCACGAGCAACTCGAAAAACTGAAAGCCAAACATGGCTGCATTCGTGAGGTTCGCGGAATGGGTTTAATGCTCGGTTTGGAACTGGACTCCGCAGAGACAGCCAAGGCGGTGGTTTCTATCCTGCTGCGCAATAACATTCTGATCAACCGGACGCACGAGACGGTACTGCGTTTCTTGCCGCCATACATCATTCGAGAAA